>Ga0307505_10001733_pt1 | contig 16730 bp, 10 predicted proteins | sample 23_S_MG_FD_202183 | JGI IMG/M metagenome (GOLD analysis project Ga0307505, IMG submission 202183) | Soil microbial communities from Populus trichocarpa stands in riparian zone in the Pacific Northwest, United States - 23_S | ecosystem: Environmental > Terrestrial > Soil > Riparian zone > Trees...
ACCGCAGCTGCGCCGGGCTAAGCGGACGGGTTCATGAAGACTCTCGTCACCGGTAGTTCCGGGCTGCTCGGGCAGGTCCACACGCGACTTCTTCTCGAGCGCGGCGACACGGTCACCGGCTTCGACATGGTCGCGCCGCCGGCACCGGCCGGGTTGCCGGGTTTCGAGTTTGCTCTCGGCGACATTCGCGATGCCGGGGCCCTGCGCGACGCCGCCAGCGGTGTCGATGTCATCTACCACCTGGCGGCCGGGCAGAGGATGAAGCCGCAGTTCTCCTCGCTCAGCGAGCAGGAGATCTTCGACATGAACCTGCAGGGCGTTGCCAACGTGCTGTCGGTCGCCGAGCAGCTCGGCACGCCGAAGGTGGTCTTCGTCTCGAGCTCGGGGATCTACGGAATCCCGCAAACCGTGCCCTGCACGGAGGAACATCCGACCGTCCCGCTCGGCGCCTACGGCGAGTCCAAGCTCCAGGCGGAGGAGCTGTGCCGGCGCGCGATCGATCGCGGCCTCGACGTGACCGCGGTGCGCCCGATGAGCCTGTTTGGCCCCAACATGACCGGCGTCTTCGTGATTCTCTTCGAGTGGGTGCGCACGGGCCGGCCGGTTTTCATCCTCGGCAGCGGCAACAACCGCGTGCAGATGGTCAGCGCCTTCGACGTCGCGAACGCGTGCATCCACGCCGCCGAGCGCAGTCCGGGCGAACACTTCTTCAACATCGGCTCCGATCCGGACAAGGTCCCGACGGTGCGCGCACAGGTCGAAGCGCTGGTGCGCCATGCCGGCACGCGCTCGCCGGTCTTCGCGATTCCGGCGGCGCTGTTGCGCAACGCCGCGCGCGCTCTGCACGTCGTCGGCTGGTCGCCGATCGTTCCCGAACACTATCTCCTGGCCGACTCCACGTTCCTGCTCGACATCAGCCGCGCGCGCCGCGAGCTGGCCTGGGAACCGGCGCACACCAACGTCCAGTTGATGACCGACGCCTACGACTGGTACGTCGCCAACGCCGATCACGCTCGTCCGCAACATCCGGCGCTGCGAGTCCTCAACGCGTTCACCGGCGTGTTGGCCGGCACGGCGACGGGTCGTCCTCCAACTGTTCCGGGTTGAGCGCATGCCGCCCGACCGCATCCAGAACGAGTACTTCGACTTCGCCGATCGCGAGCGGTACGAGTGGACGGTCGCCGGGCCCGGGTTCGCCGACACCGAGGACGATCTCCTCGCGCCGTTGCGACCGTTGATCGAGTCGCCGCTGTTGGAAGTGGGCTGCGGCGAAGGCAACAACCTGCACCGGCTCGCCGACATCGGGCGCTGCGTCGGCGTCGACTATTACGCGCCGAAGGTGGTGTTTGCCCAGGGGGTGGTGGCCGGCGCCGATTTCGCCGCGGCCGACGCCGCCGCGTTGCCGTTCGCCGACGGCGCCTTCCAGACGGTGTTCATCCGCGATCTGTTACATCACGTTCGCGATCCCGATGCGGCCATGGCCGAGGCCATGCGCGTGCTGCGACGCGGCGGTCGCTTCCTTCTGATCGAGCCGAACGGCCGCAACCCGCTGGTCAATTTGCAATCGCGGTTGGTGCCGGCCGAGCGCGCGGCCCGCGACTTCGGAGTGGCGCGCGTCGAGTCCATCCTGCGAGCGCACCCGCTGGTCGACATCGAGGTGTCCACCGCGCACCCGCTGCCGCTGCGCCGCCTGGTGTTCCACTACAAGATGGGCCTCCCCGGACTCGGCCGCAGCGCCCTGGCGCGCCGATCCCTCGCGAGCCTCGAGCGCTGGTCGGCGCGAGTGATCCCGCCGTCGCACTGGGAGCACGTCGTCGCCTCAGCCAGGCGGAAATGAAGGCAGGGGTCAGGGGCCGGGGGTCAGGGCCCTTCAATTCGAGTCGGTGGGAAGCGCCAAGCCCACAAGCACGTCATCCCGGCGAAAGCCGGGATCCAGGTGGGGCGGCGGTGGCATGCGGCCTGGACCCCGGCTTTCGCCGGGGTGACTGAGTGGGATGGCGATTGAATTGGCGGGCAAAGCCCCCGACCCCCGGCCCCTGACCGCTCGATCTGCTCTCACTCCAACAGGCGTTCGTTCAGCCGCGTCGCCAGCGTCGCGACCAGATCGGCGTTCTCCGGCCGCGCGGCGACGTTGGTCAGTTCGCTGGGATCCTCGGCCAGGTCGTAGAGTTCCGTGAAACCGCCCGGATACTGGACGTACTTGTAGCGCTGGTCTCGCAACATATCCCACGGCGGAACGGCCAAGCCTTCCGGGAAGTGCTGTAGGAGAACGTCGGTCCGCCAGTCTGGTGCTGGGGCGAGAGCGTCGGCCAGTGTTCGCCCGTGCATCTGGTGAGTCGGCTCGACGCCGGCGAGGTCTGCGAGTGTCGGGGCCACGTCGATGTTGAGCGCGAGCTGCGGTCGAACATCATCGGCGTCGATGCGCAGTGGATAGCGGATTACCAACGGGATGCGGATCGACTCCTCGTAGGGTGTCTGTTTGGCGATCCATCGGTGCTCGCCCCAGTGCAACCCGTGGTCGGAGGTAAAGACGAAGATCGTATTGTCGGTCAAGCCGAGGGAGTCGAGCTGTTCGCTGAGGTCCGCAACCGCCTCGTCGACCGCCAGCAGCGTTTCGCGTTGCATCTGAACCTGGGGGTCGTTCGCCGTCAGCGCGCTGTTGTTCAACGCAAGAAAACGCAACCAAGGCGGTTTGTCAGCCACGTCTTCACCCCACGAAGCGGGCCGCCACGGCGGCATCGATGCAAGGCGGCCGGCGTGTCGGGGCGCCGGCGTACTCGGTCCGTGCGGCGCGTACGGGGTGAGCATCAAGAAGAACGGAACGCCGGCATTCTCCTCCACAAAGTCCTGCGCGAACGTCGCGATGACGTCGGTCGAATAGTCCTCTGGCGCGTTGCCGTAGGCCCGCACCACGCCGTTGTCGTTCAGCAAATAGTCGAAGAAGTTCTGGGTCTCGCGGACGAACACCCGCCAGTCGTCCCATCCTGGAGGGATCGCCGGCGAGCGCGTGCCGTAGCCGTTGAGGTGTTTGCCGAAGTGCGCGGTGCGATACCCGGCGGCCTGAAACCACGTGGCCAGAGTGGACTCTTCAAACGCGTTGGCGCCGGCGGCCGCGTACGACGCGTTGTGGGTAACGCCGTGTGCCGGGGCCTGAAGTCCCGTCAACAGACTGGCGCGGGCGGGCGCACAGATCGGCGTCGTCGTGAACGCGTTTGCGAACGAAACGCCCTGGCGAGCGAGGGACATCACGTTCGGCATCTCCCTCGCCGAATCGGCTCGTTGGTCGTCCGTGACGACGAGGATCACGTTGGGCGCGACCGGGGGCAACTCCAACAACGAACTGACGATCCCTTCGAGCGCCGGGCGCAGGCATCTCGACACCCGACTTCCGAACAGCAGCCCACCCGGAGGTGTGGCCAGCGCCGCGCAACGGCCGCCGAAGTGCGGTCGTGGGCCGCTCTCCGTGTCGGCGATGAACAGCGTGCACCGATCCGCAAGGCGAATGCTGTCACCCGAGCGGCGCTGGCGCCGCTTGCCGAGCCGTCGCTCGATGATTCGCCGATTCAGGAAGGCCAGTGATGCGCGATACGCGGCGATCTGGCAGCCCACCTGCGGGGTCACGCCAACGTGCGCCGATGGCATTCCGCCGAGAAGTTCGACGATCTGTGAGTATTCGACGGCTCCACACGCCGGCGGTTGGATCGCGGCGCACTCGCTGCTTGGTTGACCTCGCAGGCTCTGCGCGGCGCACGTGAAAGTGTGGCGCACCGCCCGCGCGAAAGCGCGCTGTTGGCCGCCGGTGGTGCATCCGGCAATGGCTCGTCCGGGGCCCAGGAGCAGCGTCGCAACGATGGCGACGGCCGCGACGGCAAATCCACCTGATGGTGCACCCATGCCCACCCCCTGGTTTGAAAGGAAGTCAGTCTGGCACAGCCGCCGGCTTTTGTCGCCGGGAACGGCGCTTCTCCTCGTTCCAATCCTCGATGAGTTGTCGCAGGCGCGCCGACTCCTCCGAATCGACAATCTCCGGGTGCGTATGGTGCAGGCGAAACAGGGTCTTTCGGGCATCCGGGACCTTGCCCTGCGCGATCTGCACGTCGGCGAGGGCGTGCATCCACTCCGGGTGATCGCGGTTGAACTTGAGCGCCTCGATGAACGCCTCTTCAGCGGCGGCGTAGTTCTCGCGATGCCGAAAGATATGGCCCATGACCGCGTAAGAGCGCGGCCGCAGCGCGACGTACTGGCCGCCGACCTCGATGGCCCGCCGCATCTCCTCCATCGACGCGTCGTAATCCTGTCGGATGTAGAGGATCGCCCCGAGATTGTAGTAGATGAAGGCGCCGATACGGGGGAAAGCGTGGATCGACTTGCCCTCGTCGTAGAGGCGCTTGGCTTCGAACAAAACGTCGTACGCCTCGTCCCGCCGGCCGGCGTTGAGGTGAATCACTCCGAGATTGAGCCGGACGCGGGGGCTCCCCGGCGACTTCCTCACGGCGTCCTCGTACAACGCCAGGTGATCGCCCCACTGCGCGGCGCGCGCCCGTGTCATCGTCGAGAAGAGGCCGACCGTCGCCACGGCCAACGCGATCAAGACAGGCAGGCCGCGAACTTTCGCCAGCGCGCGGGCCAGATCGGCAGCCACGGCGGCGGCGCACAGGGCAAATCCGGCCAGCGGAATGTACATCCGGCGTTCCACCGCCAGGTCGGCCAGGGGCATGAACGAGGACGTCGGCGCGAGGACGAGGGCCGTGAACAAGAAGGCGAACGCCGGGAACGGGTGCGATCGCCGAAATCGCACGGCGACGACGGTCGCAGCCACGAGGAATAGAAGCGGCAGCGCGACACGGACGGAGAAGGGCGAGGTGGCCAGCGGCCAATCGTAGTCGAAGTTCAGCCCGGTCGGGTACACCAGCAGCCGCAGGTAATGCGCGACGACCCCGATTTGTGTGCTGAAATACTGCAGCGGCGTGTAGCGGTCAAAACCGAACCCCGCCGACTGCTGGTATGGTGTGCTGAGAGTGCCGGAGACGAACGCGCGCACGACGAAGTAGGTGCCGCCGAGCAGGAGCGGAATCAGCGAGTACGCGATGACCCCTGCGCGGCCTCGCGTATGGCGAAGATCGCCCTTGGCGACGAACACGAAGTCGTAGAGCGCGAGCGCGAGTGGGATGGTGGCGGCGATCTCCTTGCTGGCGAGCGCCAACGCCGTTAGCACGGGGATGGCGTACTTGGCACGGTTGCGCGTCGAGGGCTGGTCGGCGCTGATCGCGACGGAGTACGTCAGCAAGGTCAGCAGATAGAACAGCCCGGCGAGTCCTTCGCTGCGGCTCGAGACGTAGGCGACGGTCTCGGTCGCCAGCGGATGACAGGCGAAGATGGCGGCCGCGACCCACGCGATCGGCTGACTCCACGCGGCATACCGATCGGCAAAGGCGGGGAGCCGCAACGTCCGCAGCGCCAAGAAGTACAGGACGATCGCGGTGATCGCGTGCAGAGCGATGTTGGTCGCGTGGAACCACCACGTGTCGTACTCGCCCTGCGCGTAATTCACGGCGAAGGAAAAATCCATCAACGGACGATTGCTGTGCGTTAGGAATCGGCTGAGCGGAAGAAAACTCCGCACCAGAAGGCTCTGCAGGATCGCGTTGTGGTCATCGAACACGAACTCGCCGGACAGGGAAGGCTGGTAGATGACCCACACCAATACCGCCACGCTCAGCGCCGCCGCGCCGTTCAGCCAGGCGGCCGGCGCATCGCCGGCCAGCGCCACGCGCACCTGCGGCAACCGCGGCGGCGTCTTCCGTCCCACGTCCGGCGCGACTTCGCGGATCTTCTTCTCGCGGCTCGCCTTCCCCATACGAATCGCGGACAGTATCGAACCACCCCGGGCAAAGGCAATCGGGCCAGGTGCGACCGGAGAGTCCGATCACTCGGCCGGTGGCTTCGACCTTTGCTCCTCCAACTCCTGCTCGAGGAGGGCCACCGCTTGCGCCAGGTGTCGAATCGCCTCGCGGTGGGAGGACAGTACGAGCGAGTAATGCAGGACGATGAAGAGCAGGAATACGAACGCGACGAGGAACAGCAGCGACGGCGGATAGCTGATGCCGACCGCCGTGGCGATGAAATCGAGTAGAGGGCGATACACCGACAGGGCGGCGAGCACCCCGCCGGCTCCAACCCAAAGGATCGCATAGCGGGCGTTGAGGCTGTTGCGGCGGATTGCTCCGATCACGAAGATCGTCAACATCAGCCCGATGACCAGGGCCAACGATTCGAGCAGGTACAGTTCGTAGGTACGAAACACTCCGGGCCTCGCTCGCGCTCAACGTCGGTGCCGAGGGCGCACGTGCACCACCAGCAACGCCAAAATGACCTTGACCATGTAGAAACCAGAGTACAAGGCGCTGATCGAGGAGCGCCCGGTCGTCCGCGCGCGCATGACGACCGGGATCTCGCGGATGCGACAACCCGCCTGCGCGGCGATGACGAGAGCCTCTGTCTCCGGGTAGTCGTCGGGAAAGCGCGGCGCGAGGATCCGCAAGGCGCGGCGGTTGATCCCCCAGTAGCCGGAGGTCGGGTCGGTGGTCCGCGTGCCGACCAGTGACGAGACGATCGAGAGGATGAAAATCCCGATCCGCCGCACCAGGGTCGACTGAAACCCCTCGCGGGCGAGGAATCGCGACCCGACCACGATGTCGCTATCGCCTCCTTCGAGGATCGCCACGATCGCCGGGATGTACGACGGATCGTGCTGGCCGTCGCCGTCCTGGCGTATCACCCGATCGTAACCCCGGCGGAGGGCGAAGAGATATGCGGTCTGCACGGCGGCGCCGATGCCCAGGTTGCACGGATGCCGCAGCACCACGGCGCCGGCCTCCGCGGCGCGTTGCGCGGTGTCGTCGTGCGAGCCGTCGTCGACGACGACGATGTCGTAGTCGCAGTGGGCCCGCACGTCGCGGACCACCGCGCCGATCGCGTCGGATTCGTTGAAGGCGGGGATGATGACGAGGTTGGTCATGCGGAAGTCCCGCGCGTCAGTCGCGCAGCGCGATCTCGCGGACGCCCATGCGATACAGACGCAGCCACTGCCATGCGTCGAGACCGGAGACGCGTCGCGTCGCCTGGATCGGCTTGCGCTTGCGCAGTGCGGCGGGAAGACCGCGCAGGGCGGCCGACCACGCGCGCACCAGGATGCCGAGCAATTCCCCGCGTGAACGGTTGGCGGCAAACCGTCCGGCCGCGCCGCGCTTGGTCAGAGCGCCCCACGCCTGAGCGGCGAGGCGCAGCGCGGTAAACAACGGCGTGAGGGCGAGAATCGACGCCGGCAGACACTTGGTGGCCACCCATACGCGGTTGCGCTCGACCAAGAACGCCTTCTCCGGCGAGTAGGGCGCGGTCGCCGCCGAGTACTTGTGGTAGACCACGGCTGCGGGCACGAATCGGCACCGCCATCCTTTGAGCTGCGCGCGCAGCGCGAGATCGGTGTCCTCGCAATAGGCGAACAGGTCGGCGTCGAACAGGCCGATGTCGGCGAGCATCGATCGCCGTAGCAACATCGCGCAGCCGCTGGCGATGAGGATTTCCTCCTCGCAGTCATATTGCCCGCGGTCGCGCTCGAGCCGGCCTCGACCGCGGCTGAGCCCGTCTGGATAGAGCAGGTGACCGACGTTGTCGATCACCTCGGGATCCTGGAAGGAGAGGATCTTGGGCGCGAAACTACCGGTGTTGGGAAAGCGGTCGGCGCAGTCGATCAAGGTGGCGAGGCACGCCGGCGCGACCTCCGTGTCGGTGTTGAGGGCGAAGAGAAACCTCCCCTTCGCGACGCGAATGCCAGCGTTCAACCCGGCGCCGTAGCCGACATTGTGGTCGAGAGCGACCACGCGGACGCGATCGCCGAATCGCTCTCGAACGAGTGCCAGCGAGTCGTCGCTCGATGCGTTGTCGACGAGCAGGATCTCGGCGGCGACGTTCTGTCGCAACAGCGAGCTCAGACACACTTCGAGGTGCTCGCGGCCGTTCCAGTTGACGACCACAACCGACACGTCGACGCTCGGATCGTGCCGTGTCAGAGAAGGTACTGCCGTATGCTGCATGAGAGCGGCGCATGGTAGCCCGTGGGTGGACGCCAGTCGAGCTTATCGGAGCAGGCGACCCTCGCCGGGCGGTAGGTCGACGGCGCCGGTCACGTCGGCCCACGAAAGAGTCTCCGGATCGAACACCTGGACCGCCGGAGCGCCGTCGCGCACGGAGAATGTGGCGAGCTGCCGATAGTCGCGATTGACGGCCAACACCGCCGTGCGGCCGTCCGCGTGGAGGAAGCTGCCGGCGCTGACGGCGCCGCTCTCGACGCGGGCGATCAGCGGCGGCCGGGATCCACCGCCGAACTGGCCGAGCGAGTCCCACACCGCGACGGATCTGAAATCCGAAAGCGCCTCCGCGACCGCGCGGATTTGCGGATTCAGCCGAGCGACGTGGTCGTAGTGTTCGGTCCGCAGCCCGCCTTCGATGATGCCCTTGCGAAATCGATAGGCGAGGTTGTCGGGCACCTGCGTCGGCGTCCAGTACGCGAAGTACGAGATGCCACGGGCGCCGAACGCGACGGCATGGAATGCCTGCCATGCCAGCTCCGGCCAGGTGACGTCGCGGTAGTCGGCGTGCGGCATGAGTTGGACGATGAGCAGGAACGGGACATCGTAATCGAGAGCGAGCGCGCGGATCACGGACAGATTTTCGAAGAACGACGGCCGGTCGCTGTCGGTGAGGAACGGGTAGTGATCGTAGCTCAACAGCTCCGGATGCGTGCGGAACAGGTACCCCTCGACATAGTCGCGGTAGTCGTCCGGCCCGCGGAAGACGTAGTCGGGGAGCAGGTTGACGTAGCCGATGACACCCGGCGCCTCTCGCTCGATACGGCGGCGCAGCGCCGAGATGTCGGGGTAGATCGACGCGTCACTGGGCTCGTCGAGCAGGAAGAATCCGGCCAGGCCGCGCTGCCCGCGATACGCCGCGATCGCATTGCTCGCCTTCTGCTGCCAACCGTCGGCGAGTGGCAGCGAGGCGGAGACGCGGTTGTCCTTGATGATCATGCGCAGGCCGTGCCGCTCGGCGATGCGCAAGGCGCGCTGGTTGAGGAGCGGATTGACCTGGCCCTCGCAGGTGGCGCCGATCACGTTGAAACCCGCGTCGGCGATCTCACGGGCCCGGGTGTCGTCGAAGAACTGCAGGGGCGGACCGCACCAGAACGTCGTGATGAACTCGTCGGCGACGGTGCGAGGTTGGACTGGCGTGGCGGTCGGCGCAGGCGCCGCGGCGACCGCTGGTGGCGGGGAGACGACCACCGGAGGGGGCGTGATGTTGGCGCAGCCGCTCGACAGTACGAGCACCAACCCGAGCGCGCGCCCGTATGGGTAGGGGACCCCCGTCACGAGATCGCGCCCGGCGACGACGCCGCTTTCTTCCGGTTTACGCTCGCCAATTCGACCAGCGCGGCGACGGCGGCGATACCGGCCAGTCCTTCGCCGGTCGAGAGAACGCGGTACGGCCGCCCGGTCGCGGCGCGTTGGAGGAGAGTCGTGTTGGGCGGGTCGACAACCGCCGCCACGGCGATCGCGACGGCGATCACAGCCAGCCCCGCGACATAGCCACGCGGCTGGTCGAACAGCGGTCCCGCCGCGGCGAGGCGCGCGGCGCCGAACAGGAGAACACCCCACGCCGCTCCAATCGCGTTCAGCAGAATGTCGTTGATGTCGAAGTAGGTGCCGGCAACACCGGCGTAGAGGACGAGGTGTTGATACGCTTCGTCGAGAAGTCCGGCGAGGGTGCCACACAGCCAGGCCAGTCGGGCGCCAAGCCCAGCGGCGAGGAACAGCACGGCAATCACGGCGAACTGCGGGAAGTGAATCAGCTCGATGTTGGTTACGAGGAGCCAGCGCTGCGACGCCGCGGTGAGGACCAACAGCCCGAGGATCGCGACCGCCAGCCAGGTGTCGGCCAACGCCCGCCGCAGGCCGTGCCGGGCGGGGATCGCCGCCGCCAGACTGAGCAGACCGATTCCGACCAGGCTGATGATCTCGTATCGGCCGCGGCCGACGCGGGCGTACAGCGCGTCGCACACGTCCGAAAACGGTTTGTGCATGAACAGATTGCCGACACTCAGGGCCGCGACCAACGCGAGCGGCGCCGCTCGCGGTCGCGAAGGTGCCTCCGGGATTTCCTGCATCGCGCCAGAGTTTGCGAATCTTCGCGATGGCGCAAGGTTGCGGGTCCGGAGAACCTCGGAGCTTTACGCGCGTGGATGTCCGGGGTGTCGCAACTGATCGAGTTGCGGCATCATCTGGAAGCGAGTGCACGTTCCCGTGGCGGGTTAGGAGACGATCATGATTTTGCGGCCTACTGCGAGCGAGCAAAGAATGAGCAATGGGTCGCACCCTGACTGGCTTAGGCTCGCCGTTGCTTTGATCGCCGTGCTGTTCTGCGCGGCGGCACCTGCCAGCTCCGCCGCGCCACCGACCGCGACGCCGACACCGACGGAGGTTCCGCGTGAACAATCTCCATCGCCCTTGCCGTCGCGAGAGTCGACCTCGGAGGCCGCGGATCATGGAGCGGTCGCCGGGCTGGCTGCCGTCAACGTTGCGCTCGGCGGAGTGGCGACGCAGCCGAGCACGGTGCACGGCGGAGTGGCGTCGCGCGCAAACGACGGCAACACCGACGGCAACTACGGAGCGGGTTCGGTTACGCATACCGGTTCGCACACCAACGCGTGGTGGGAGGTCGACCTCGGGGCGGTGATGGAGATCGACTCGATCGCGGTGTGGAACCGCGGCGACTGCTGCCAGGATCGGTTGTTCAACTACTACGTGATGGTGTCGAACTCGCCCAACCCGCAACCGGCGACGGCGCCGTTTGCGCACTTCGAGACGGCGATCGCCGGGCGGCCGACGACGGTGACGGTGAACACGACCGGTCGGTATGTGCGGATCCAGAGGCAGGGAGTCGGCGTGCTGTCGCTGGCGGAGGTGGAGGTGTTTGGCCGCGAGGCCTCGGTGGTCAACTTGGCGCTGGACGGAGTGGCGACGCAGCCGAGCACTGCACACGGCGGCGTGGCGTCGCGCGCGAACGATGGCAACACCGACGGCAATTACGGAGCGGGTTCGGTGACGCACACCGGGTCGCACACCAACGCGTGGTGGGAGGTCGACCTCGGGGCGGTGATGGAGATCGACTCGATCGCGGTCTGGAACCGCGGCGACTGCTGTCAGGATCGGTTGTTCAACTACTACGTTATGGTGTCGAACTCGCCGAACTCGCAACCGGCGACGGCGCCGTTTGCTCACTTCGAGACGGCGATCGCCGGGCGGCCGACGACGGTGACGGTGAACACGACCGGGCGGTACGTGCGGATCCAGAGGCAGGGGGTCGGCGTGATGTCGCTGGCGGAGGTCGAGGTGTTTGGCCGCGAGGCCCCCGTGGTCAACCTGGCGTTGGACGGAGTGGCGACGCAGCCGAGCACTGCACACGGCGGCGTGGCGTCGCGCGCGATCGACGGCAATACGGACGGCAACTACGGAGCGGGTTCCGTGACGCACACGGGGTCTCACACCAACGCGTGGTGGGAAGTCGACCTCGGGTCCGTCGTGGAGATCGACACGATCGCGGTGTGGAACCGGGGCGACTGCTGTCAGGATCGGTTGTTCAACTACTATGTGATGGTGTCGAACACGCCGAACCCGCAACCGGCGACGGCGCCGTTTGCGCATTTCGAGACGGCGATCGCCGGGCGGCCGACGACGGTGACGGTGAACACGACCGGTCGGTACGTGCGGATCCAGAGGCAGGGCGTCGGCGTGATGTCGCTGGCGGAGGTCGAGGTCTGGAGCCCGCGTGGCGAAGACGCGGCGTTCGTCGGCCAACAGGTCTCCCCCGTGCTGACTACAGGTGAACGAACGTCGGTTTCGGTGCGCTTGCGCAACGAGGGCTCGGTTGCCTGGACGGCCGCGGGCGGGTTTGCCCTGGCGGCGCAGTCGCCGGCGAACAACGACACCTGGGGAGTCAGCGCGGTCGCGCTTCCACCCGGCGAGTCGATCGCGCCGGGCGAAGAGTGGACGTTCGCGTTTCCCATCGAGGCGCCGTCACAAGTTGGCGAATACGATTTCCAGTGGCAACTGCGCCGCGGCGCGGCGTTGATCGGCGAGGCGTCGCCGCTCGTCCCGATCGCGGTCGTCGCACCGCCGGCCGTCAGTCCCTACTCCCTGCGCTTCCTGGGCAACGGCGTCGACGACATCGACCGTGTGAAGATTCGCCTCGACGATCCCTCCGAGCCGGACGATGTCGGCCCGCCCGCCGACGTCGGCGCCGCGGATTTCACCATCGAGTTCTGGATGAAGGCGACCGCCGCCGACAACACCGCGCCGGCGCAGACATGCGGCGACAACGTCAACTGGATCTTCGGCAACGTCGTCGTCGACCGCGACCGCTACAACCAGGGGCGCAAGTTCGGCGTGTCGATCGCCGGCGGACGCGTGATCTTCGGCGTCACCGGCGACGGCAGCGGCAGCGGTTCGAATGACCACACCATCTGCGGAACGACGGCCGTGACCGACGGGCAGTGGCATCACGTCGCCGTGCAACGGCGGCGATCCGATGGCCATATGTGGCTGTACGTCGACGGCGTCATCGAAGCCAACGCGAATGGTCCCGACGGCGATATCTCCTATCCCGACAACGGAGTGCCGTGTGCCAGTTGCTGCGCTGGATCGCCTTGCGACACCAGCGATCCTTTCCTTGTCATCGGCGCCGAGAAGCACGACGCCGGGAACTCGACATATCCGTCATTCAACGGATTCCTCGATGAGTTGCGCTTGTCCGATCAACTGCGGTACGCGGCGCCGTTCGTGCGGCCGAGCGCGCCGTTTGTGCCCGATGCCGGCACCGTCGCGCTCTACGACTTCGATGAGGGCAACGGAGACTTGATCGTCGACTCCTCCGGGGCGATCGGCGGGCCGAGTCCCGGCGAGCGCCGTTTTGGCGGCACGCCGGCCGGTCCGCTGTGGTCGATCGACACGCCGTTCCCGGCGAGCCCGACCGTGACCCTGTCTTCCGTGGCCACCGCGCCGTCGCGGGTGGTCGCAATCGCCAACGCCGGCGACCACCGGCTGTTTCTGGCGACCCAAGCCGGCCAGATTGTCGTCTTCGACGGTGCGCAGGTCCTGGCGACGCCGTTTCTCGACATCGACCCGCTGGTCTCGCCGGGCGAGGGTGAACGAGGCCTTCTGGGATTGGCATTCCACCCGGACTATCTGGTCAACGGGTACTTCTTCGTCAATTACACCAACAACGCCGGCAACACGGTGATTGCTCGCTATAGGCGCTCGGAGGCCGATCCGGACCTCGCCGATCCGGCCAGCGGAGTGACGCTGATGACCGTCGCGCAGCCAGCGGCCAATCACAACGGCGGACAGATCGTCTTTGGCCCTGATGGGTATCTCTACATCGCCCTCGGCGACGGCGGCGGCGGCGGCGATGCGAGCTGTTTTGCACAGCGCGATGACACTTTGCTCGGCAAGATGCTGCGCATCGACGTCGATCAGAACACGCAAGCACCCCCTTATTACGGCGTTCCCGCCGACAATCCGTTTGTCGGCCCCGGCAACCCGGCGGACGAGGTGTGGGCGAAAGGGCTGCGCAACCCGTGGCGGTTCACCTTCGACCTTCTGAGTGGGGGCATGTTCATCGCCGACGTCGGCCAGAACGCGCTCGAGGAGGTCAACTTTCAACCAGCGTCGAGTGGTGGCGGTGAGAACTATGGATGGAAGGTGATGGAGGGCACCGGCTGCTATATCGCCGACTGCCCCGGCGGCGCGCCGAACTGCAACAGCAACAACTGTCCCGTCGCAATGCCGGCATGCAACCATGCCTCGCTGGTGCCGCCGATCCTCCAGTACTCGCACTCGCTGGGTTGCTCGGTGACCGGGGGCTACGCGTACCGGGGCCGGAGGGACGCTCACCTGGTCGGTACGTACCTCTACGCCGACTTCTGCACCCGCCGGGTCTGGGGCGGCCGAAACAATGGCGGCGCCTGGACCGCGGCTCAGTTGGCCACCGCGGCGGGTAACGTGTACTCCTTCGGCGAGGATGCGGCCGGGGAGCTCTACGTTTCGACCGGGACGGCCATCCTCCAGATCGACTGAAATGCCGTTTCCGTTCACAAAGCGTCGCAATCGTAGAGAGGTCGTCGCAAATCTGGGTGACTTCTTTGGCCTTGTGGAACTGGGCCCAATAATTGCGAATAGGCGTGGGGCGGGGTTCTGTCTGATGACGTATATGCGAGGGAAAGCGGCGATTCTGGCGTTGTTCGCCATGGTCGGGGGTTGGAGCGGCGTCACGCGTGCGACGGCGGCGGTTTCGCTGTCGGCTTCGACCGAGGTGGTCGGCACCGTGGGGTCCACCGGCACCCTTCGCCTGTCCGTCGACGACGGCTCCGCGGTGGAGGCGATGGCGGTGCTCCTCGTCTTCGACCCGCTGGTGCTCAGCGTGACGGGTGTGGGCTCGACCTCGCGGACCACGAACTGTTTGGTGGACTTCGTCGACCAGGGCAGCGGTCGGGTGATGGTCGCCTTTGCCTGTGGCGGCGTGATCGACGGCTCAGGCGATGTGGTCAACGTCAGCTTCCGAGCCGAGGCGATCGGCTCGACCGAGGTTGAACTGCAGAACTGCGTCATCAACGAGGGTGTTCCCGAGTGTACCGTGGTGTCTGGTGGAGTGTACGTCGCGTCGTCGACCGCGACGCCGACGACGACCCCGACGCAAACATCGACGGCGACGATCACCCCGACATCGACGCCGACCTCGACACCCACCCAGACGCCGACGCGGACCAATACGTCGACGCCGTCTCTGACCCCTACGATTACGCCGACGTCGACACCGACGTTCACGCCGAGTCACACCCCGACGCCCACCTACACGTTCACGTCGACGCCGACGCGAACGCTGACGCACACCCGTACGCCGACCCAGACGCGGACGTTCACCTCCACGCCGACGCAGACACTGACGCCGACCCAGACGCTGACGCCGACGTGGACACCGACGCGAACGCCGACACCTACGCAGACCAACACCAGCACGCCGACGAATACGTACACGCCGACGGTGAGTGGAGCGGTGGAGAACGTGGCCGTTGGCAAGACGGCGACGCAGTCGAGCACGGTTTTGGGGGCGGCGGCGTCGCGCGCGGTGGACGGTAACACGAGCGGGTTGTGGGGCAATGGATCGGTGACGCACACGGGCGGCGGGGCCGGGGAGTGGTTGGAGATCGATCTCGGGCAGACGTACGTGATCGAGAGCGTGAACGTTTGGAATCGGACGGACTGCTGCGGCGATCGGTTGAGCAACTACTACGTGTTGATTTCGAACACTCCTGGAGCACAGCCGGGGCAGCAGGGAATTTTCGAACATCTGGAGACGACACAGGCGGGTAGTCCGTCGGCGATCGCGCTGGATGCGACGGGTCGCTACGTGAAGATCCGGCAGGCTGGGACGGGGATTCTGTCGGTGGCGGAGGTGGAAGTCTTCGCCAGCGGCGGTGGAGACCCCTGGGAGAACTTCGCGCTGGGCCGGACGGCCACGCAGTCGAGCACTGCATTGGGAGCGGTGGCGGCGAGCGCGGTGGACGGCAACACCAATGGGTTGTGGAGCGTCGGGTCGGTGACGCACACGGGTGGCGGTGCCAGCGACTGGTGGGAAGTGGATCTGGGGGTGGAGCGGGAGATCGAGCAGATCGACATCTGGAACCGGACCGATTGCTGTGGAGACCGGCTCTCGGGCTATTGGGTGTTGGTGTCGAGCAGTCCCAATCCGCAGCCTGGGCAGAGTGGGATCTTCGAGCACTTCGAGCAGGTGGCGGCGCTGAGCCCGCGGTCGGTGACCGTGCAGGCGACGGGACGCTACGTGAGGATCCAGAAGCGCGAAGCCGGGATCCTGTCGTTGGCCGAGGTCGAGGTTTGGGGAGCGGGCACGGCGGAGCCAGCGACGAAGTTGTCGCAGGGGAAGCCGGCGACGCAGTCGAGCACGGCGATCGGCGCGGTGGCATCGCGGGCGGTGGACGGCAACACCAGCGGACTGTTCAGCAACGGCTCGGTGACGCACACGGGCGGCGGCTCCGGCGAGTGGTGGGAAGTGGACCTTGGAGCGGCTGCGTTCGTGGAGACGGTCGACGTGTACAACCGAACCGACTGCTGCGGGGACCGGTTGGCGAACTACTACGTGTTGGTGTCGAACGGCCCGAACGCACAGCCGAACGGGCCGGGAGTGTTCACGCGGCTCGAGACGGCGCAGGCGGGAAGTCCGACGGTGGTGACGGTGGGAGCGACGGGTCGCTACGTGAGAATTCAGAAGGTGGGAACCGGGATCTTGTCGCTGGCTGAGGTGGAGGTGTGGGGGCAGGGCGGCCAGGCGATGACGAACGTGTCGCAGGGGCGGCCGGCGACGCAGTCGAGCACGGCGCACTCGGGCGTGGCGGCGCGGGCGGTGGACGGCAATACCAGTGGCGCGTGGAGCCAGGGATCGGTGACGCACACCGGCGCGGCGACGGGCGAGTGGTGGCAGGTCGATCTCGGGTCGCCGCAGGCGATCGAGCAGATCGACATCTGGAACCGCACGGACTGCTGCGGCAACCAACTGGCGAACTACTACGTGTTGGTGTCGAACAACGCCAATGCGCAGCCGAACGG
>Ga0307505_10001734_pt1 | contig 16718 bp, 12 predicted proteins | sample 23_S_MG_FD_202183 | JGI IMG/M metagenome (GOLD analysis project Ga0307505, IMG submission 202183) | Soil microbial communities from Populus trichocarpa stands in riparian zone in the Pacific Northwest, United States - 23_S | ecosystem: Environmental > Terrestrial > Soil > Riparian zone > Trees...
CATTCGGCTTGAACTCGCCACCGCGAATTACTCTAACGAGGCCGGCATCCGAGCCCTGCTTGAGGTCGATCCGCAGGTCTTGAAGGCCCTCGAAGCCATGCCTGAAGCCAGGAAGAGGGTTGAGACCAACGTGGCACGGAAATAGCTATCAATTGCATGAACCTGCGCGAAGCGAACCCGCCAGAGGGTTCGTTTTCGTTTTTAGGTCATTACGAATTTTCATCTTTTCGACGGATTCATTAGAATATTGTTTTCGCCCAGGACTATGTATAAGCAGATAGGGATATTGACGGGTGGTGGTGACGCACCGGGCTTGAATGCGGTCATTCGCGCCGTGGTCCGAACCGCTACAAAGCAGTTCGGAATGAAGGTCGTCGGCATCGAGGACAGCTTCGAAGGGATCCTCGGTGACACGCATACGATGTCACTGACCCAGCAGACCGTGAGCGGGATTCTTCCGCGCGGCGGGACGATCCTCGGTACGCGTAATCGCGGCAGTTTTGTGAAGGTCGTCGACGGTCAGCCGGTGTATCCGGAAATGCCGATCGGAGAGGCTCTTGCGAACCTGGACATTCTTGGGATCGAGGCGCTGATAGTGCTCGGCGGTGAAGGAACGCTCGGGATCGCCGAACAGTTTCACAAGCGCGGATTTCCGGTCATCGGCGTTCCAAAGACGATCGACAACGACTTGGCCGCGACCGAGCTGACGTTCGGTTTCATGACCGCTATCGATATCGCAACCGAAGCGCTTGACCGCCTTCACACGACGGCTGCATCGCATGACCGTGTGATGGTCCTCGAGGTGATGGGCCGAAATACCGGCTGGATCGCGCTTCACGCGGGCCTCGCGGGGAGTGCCGACATAATCCTGATCCCGGAGATCCCATTCGATTTTGACGCCGTTATCGACAAGGTCCTCGAACGAGAGAGTAAGGGTTCGCGGTTCACCAACGTCGTCGTCGCTGAGGGGGCAAAGGAGATCGGTAAAGGCGAAATGTACCAGGATGCGAGTGAGATGCGCCTTGGCGGCGTAGGTGACTACATCACCAGAACACTTGCTAAGAGAACTGAAAAAGAGTGTCGAAGCGTTGTGCTCGGACACCTTCAGCGGGGCGGCAGCCCTTGCGCCTTCGACCGAATGCTCGGGACGAATTTCGGTGCTTGTGCCGTGCGGGCTCTCGCCGACGGTGAAACGGGAAAGATGGTCGCGCTTCAGGCTGGCACGATCGTAACGGTTCCTCTCTCCGAAGCCTGCACGAACATAAAGACGGTTCCGCCGGATGGACAACTCGTTCGTTCCGCGCGTGACATTGGTATCTCGTTCGCGTCCCCGCAGGAAAAGTCTGTAAAATAGAAAAGATGGAAGCAGTAAAAAAGAAACTCCAGACCGAGATCGAAAAGTTAGAGCATGAGCTGAACTTCGACCTTCCGAAGGCGATCCAGCATGCTCGCGAGTTCGGTGACCTTCGCGAGAACGCCGAGTACAAGGCCGCGAAAGAGCGACAGACAATGGTTCAGGCACGCATAAGCCAGCTTCACGCAAGGTTGATGGAGGTAGATTCGATCGATATCGCAAAGCTGCCGAAAGATCGTATCGCGTACGGATCGACGGTCACGCTTTTCGATCTGGAAAAGGAAGAAAAGGTCGTTTACAAGCTTGTGACCTCAGAAGAAAGCGATCCGGAGAATGGCAGGATCTCGACCGTATCGCCGATCGGCCAGGCTTTGATGGGCCGCGAAGAAGGCGACGAAGTTAAGGTAAAGACTCCCAACGGATTCAAGAACTTTGAGATCAGCGGTCTTCGCACGATCCACGACGACGCGGAATAACATATTGAAGTCTCGACGCAGGGCTCGTGGCAGATAGGCCGCGAGCTTTCATTTTTTGCACTAGATTTTTTAATGACGAACACACCAACACCGAACGCGAGCTACAGCCTCACCCTTCGCGTAAAGATCCACAATAAGCCCGGACAACTCGGCAAGATCACAACGGCTATCGGCGGGGCAGGCGGCGACATCGAGGGTATCGACATCGTCAGCGTCGGCAAAGATTTTCTAATTCGCGACATCACGGTCAACGCCTCGAGCGAGAGTCACGACAAGCAGATACTTCAAGCCGTCGGCGATATCGATGGCGTCGAGGTGATGAACGTCAGCGACCGAACGTTCCTGATGCACCTGGGCGGCAAGATCGAGACAGTATCAAAGATCCCTTTGAAGACTCGCTCCGACCTCTCGATGGCCTACACACCGGGCGTTGCGCGTGTTTGCGAAGCCATTGCGAAAGATCCCGAGAAGGTCTTCAATCTCACGATCAAGAAGAACACGGTCGCCGTAGTTTCTGACGGGACGGCCGTGCTCGGACTCGGTGACATCGGCCCGGCGGCGGCAATGCCGGTGATGGAAGGAAAGTGCCAGCTTTTCAAGGAATTCGGAGGCGTTGATGCGTTCCCGATCTGCCTTAATACGAAAGATCCACACGAGATTGTACAGACGATCAAGAACATTTCTGTCGCATTCGGCGGCATTAACCTTGAGGACATTTCCGCTCCGCGCTGTTTCGAGATCGAGGAGCGGTTGAAAGAAGAGCTGGACATTCCGGTCTTTCACGACGATCAGCACGGTACCGCGGTCGTCGTACTTGCTGCCCTGATCAACGCATTGAAGATCGTCGGCAAACGGATGGAAGACATCAAGGTCGTCGTCAACGGCGTCGGAGCCGCGGGCGTCGCGTGTTCGAAGATCGTGATGGCGGCCGGCGTGAAAAATATCGTCGGCTGCGACCAATCGGGAGCACTCTGCGAAGGTCGAACTGAGCATATGAACTGGGTCAAGGATTGGTATGCGCGCAATACCAATCCCGACAAGGAACAAGGAACGATCCACGACATTATCAAGGGAGCGGATGTCTTTTTCGGCTTATCCGCCCCAGGCGTCATCGACGAGAACGACCTTAAGAGTATGGCAAAGGATCCGATCGTGTTCGCGATGGCGAATCCGGTGCCCGAGATAATGCCCGAGGACGCCGAAGGACTCGTTGCGGTCATGGCCACCGGCCGCTCAGATTATCCCAATCAGATCAACAACGTATTGTGTTTCCCGGGCATTTTCCGCGGGGCTCTGAACTGCCGAGCGTCGCGGATCAACGAAGCGATGAAGCTTGCCGCCGCTAACGCCATTGCCGAGATCATCGGTCCGGACGAACTTCACCCCGATTACATCATTCCATCCGTTTTCGACCGCCGCGTCGGCGAGGCCGTTGCCGCCAGAGTCGAGGAAGCCGCCTATGAGACCGGTGTCGCCCGCCGCTCCCGCGCGACATCCGATAGCGAGTTCAATTAGCGTGGGGCGGATCGCCTCACGCGGGTAGAATCTCCGCACCATTCCGTCCATAACCCTCCGCATACTTGTTCAAAACCTTGGAAATCAACAGATGGGTTTTGGAATGAGCCTTGCATCTTGAGGTCCGACCTGCGCCATCGCGGCCCGGTTAACCGGCTCCCCACTCACGCGTCCAATGCAATCCACTTCATTTATTTCATATAGCCGAATTGTCCCTGTCGTGGCACTCGCTGCGTTGATCCTCGTCAGCGCGGCCGGCACGGACGCTCAGTCGAGTCTGTTCAATATTCCGACAGCGGACACATTATCAAAGGGCGAACGTTATTTCGAGATAGACTTTGACGCCCATTTCACGCCGCTTTGCGAGGGCGGATGGCAGAGCTACGGAGCGATGGGCGTCTTCGGCATTGGCAACCGTGCCGAAGCCGGTGTAAATGTCGCTACGACAAGATTCGATGGAGGCACGTCCGTCGAACTTCAGCCAAATTTTAAGTTCAAGGCTTTCGAAAATGAGTCGATGGGTGTAACGGTATCCGTGGGAGCTATCGGATACGTGCCGGTCAAGGGAGGCCGGCTTCGCGATACGCAGGTTTCGACCTACGTTGTCGCGGCGAAATCATTCCAAAACTCCTGGGCTCCGCGATTTACGGCAGGTGGCTATCAGCTCGTTGGATCAGATCCGGACGGGGCGGCCAGACGCGGGTTTCTGCTTGGCATTCAGCAGCCGGTCCACAAACGGGTCGAGCTCGTAGCCGACTGGAACACCGCCAAAAACCGATTCGGATATGCTGCCGCGGGAGTTGGGGTGACTCTGACAAAGCGCAGCTACCTTTACTCTGCCTATTACTTTGGGAACCAGGCCAGGGCGAATAATTCGTTCGGCATTTACTACGGGTTCAGCTTTTAATTGATGAAATTAGTGGGCGCACAAACCAAGATCGATCCTGAGCGTACCAAATGGGTCGCCGACTGGCTCGGCGATTGGGGCGGAAAGCTCTCCGTTGGCTTCGGTTGCTTCTTAGTCGTTCACTTGCTTTATCTCGCGATCTGGTCCGGTGAGTCCCCCGAACACGCCCTCATAAGTAATCTGATCACCATTGTGATCTATGGCGGTCCATGCCTTCTCGCGTTGCGGATATCTCGTCACCGGGCACTTTCCAATCGTACGAAGCGAGCCTGGCTCCTCGTATCGCTTGCGAACCTTTCGTTCGTAATCGGCAACATCCTTTGGATCTACTACGAGAACTATCTCGGAGAGTCGCCGTTCCCATCGTGGGCAGATGCCGGATACCTTGCGTTCTATCCGCTGATGTTCGCCGGACTCCTTCTGCTCGTCGATAAGTTTCGCTCCGGCGAGGAACGGCTGAACTACTATCTCGATACCGGTGTCGTATTGATCGGCAGTACGATGGTCGTCTGGTATTTCCTGATCCGCCCGATGTCCGCCGCGTCCGATGGCGACACACTTAAGACGATCCTAACGATCGGCTATCCCGTCGGCGACCTCGTTTTGCTGCTAGGGATCGCGTACGTGCTGCTGCGCCGACGCACAGCAATGTCTCGGTGGCCGGTGAATCTGATCCTCTTCGGTTCCGCGATCAATTTCGTGGCCGACTTCGTCTTCAGCTATCAGACCATTCACGGAACCTACGTGAGCGGATCGTTGGGCGATTCGCTATTTACCCTCGCCTGCTTCCCGGTGATGCTTGGGGCTCACGTCCAATGGATCATCGCGTCTCGTGAGGAAACCGCGACAAGCAAGATAACGCTGTCGGCGGCCCGTAATTTTTGGATACCGTATGTTTCCGTCGGAGTCGTTTACTCGGTCGTCCTAGCCGTAGTATTCGAAACACCCGGAGGAGTTATCGATACGGTGATGGCGTTCGCAGGCCTTGTGACGGCTCTTGTCATCGTCCGACAGTTCATGTTCGTTCGTGAGAACACCAAGGCGAACCGGGCGCTCAACGAACTCCAGGATCGCATACAGGGCATCTACTCCGCTTCGACCGACGCGATCGGGCTAGCTGATTTTAACGGCACGCTGAACGAAGTTAACGATTCGTTTGTTCGCCTGACCGGATTTCATCGCGAAGAGATCGTCGGCGTGATGAAGTATCAGCATTTTCTTCCCGACGACTCCTCGGTTGACAGAAGCACTCCGCCCGATGCTCCTCGGTCGGAGATAGAGCAAGTCCTGTTGAGACGTGACGGAACCAGGCGATCTGTCACGACCACGGTCTATCCGGTAAACGATGCGTCGGGAAATCCGGCGGCGATGGCTGTGGTCATCCGCGACATCACCGACCGCCGCCTGCTTGAGGATCAATTAACCCACCAGGCAATGCACGACGCATTGACCGGACTTGCAAATCGGGCCCTTCTCCATAACCGCGTAGCTTCAGCGATCAGCCGGGGCAAACGGCGAAAAACGCAGGTCTCATTACTCTTTCTCGACCTCGACAATTTCAAGACGGTAAACGACACGCTGGGTCACGCGGCGGGCGACCTCCTGCTTTGTACGGTAGCTGAACGACTTAGAAGAAGTCTCAGATTGAGTGATACGCCTGCGCGGCTTGGTGGGGATGAGTTTGCGGTCCTGCTCGAGGACATTGAGGACCCCTCGGAAGAAACCCGGATCGCGGCAAGGCTGCTTGAAGAGGTTCAGCGTCCGATCGAGATCCAGGGCAAGGAGGTTTTTGTAGGCGCCAGCATCGGTATCGCCCAACACCGATCGTTCGATTCCTCCGACGACCTTGTCCGCAACGCCGACGTCGCGATGTACACGGCCAAGCGCAACGGAAAGAATTGCTTCGCCGTATTTGAGGACGAGATGCACGAGGCCGTATTGAAGCGGGCCCGCATCGAAGACGAGATCCGAACGGGAATCGCGAACGGCGAGTTCCGGCTGAAATTCCAACCGATCGTCGACCTCTGCAGCAACGAGGTTGTCGGCATTGAGGCTCTTCTCCGTTGGGATCACCCTAGCGGTATCCCTATAGGGCCCGACGAGTTCATCCCGATCGCGGAAGAGGCCAATCTGATAACGGCTCTCGGCCGGTTCGTGATCTACGAAGCATGCGCCCACGCCGGACGCTGGAACCGGACGATCGCCCGCGATTCGCGTCTCGCCGTTAGCGTGAACATCTCGTCCAAGCAATTTCAGGATGACGGCTTCTTCGACATGGTCACGGACGCGTGCAGCAAAGGCGGCATCATGCCGTCCGACCTGATCCTCGAGATCACCGAGAGCACGATGCTGCACAACGCCGAAGAGACGGTTACAAGACTTGAAGAGATCAAATGCCTTGGCATCCGGCTCGCAGTGGATGACTTTGGTACCGGTTATTCGTCACTCAGCTATCTTCACAAATATCCGATCAGCGTGCTGAAGATCGACCGCTCGTTCGTCGAGAATCTCGGCGAGAGCCGGGAAGCCGAAGCAATGGTCAGCGCCATTATATCGATGAGCCAGACGCTGAAGATGACCACCGTGGCAGAGGGGATCGAGGAAGCAGAACAAGCAGATCTCCTGGGCCTGATGGATTGCCAGTGGGGTCAAGGCTACTATTTCGCACATCCGCTCGACGCCGATCAGGTTGAAGCATTCATTGTCGACCGGCGCGCTTCCGGTGCCTGCAACAGCTCTAACCTCTTTTCCGATATACATTCCACCGACGGGCTTCAGGTATTTCCCTAGTTCGGGCTGCACCCAAAATTCTTGCCATTTCAGTTTGTCGGGAGTAATCTACCGGAAAGTTCCTTTCCATTCACTGCATTTCTCCCGGAGGCTCGATATGAAGGCAGCACCAATAATAGCTTTTCTTCTCATATGCTTTTTGGTCTCTGTTGCGGATGTATACTCCCAAGGAACTCGCACGACCAACGCTGGCGGACGCATGGCGGATTTCGAGAACCAGCGGCGGAAAGCCGATCGGGATTCGATGGACCGCGAGATGCGCGGCAAGAAGCCGACAAAGGAAGAGCTGCAGAACGCCGCACGCATCAGGGCCGAAACGAAGGAAGACCTCGAAGGGATGCAGCAGACGTATAACGAGATCGTCGTCAAGTTGAACGAGAACGTAACAGTCCCGCCGGCGTTCGTTACGGAAGCGGCGAACAAGGTAAACAAGCACGCAACCCGCCTGAGAGCAAATATCGCCCTTCCCAAACCCGAAAAGGAAGAAGACGAGAAGCCGCCCGACATCAGCGGCGACACACGCAAACTGCTTCGCGACCTTTGCTTAAAGATCTACGATTTCCTGATGGATCCGATGATCGAAAATCCGCAGGTTTTCGATCTCGAATCCGCAGCCAAAGTAAGAGCATCGCTTGAATCCGTGATAGCAATAAGTGGGAAGCTAAAATCAACTTAGTTCAGAGAATTTTGCGGCCAGTCCCCAAATTAACGTCGGATGAGCGAGTCCGCGCATCGAAGTATTAAAAAAGCACACGAATATTACAGCCGATCGGAGATATTTCTGGTAAAGTGATCGCGAGAGATGGAACGCGCGATCCTGAAAGAGCTTTCTGTTGAAGAGTTTGCGAACACGGTTACGCATGGTTTCGGACTCGCGCTCAGCATTGCCGGTTTTGCGGCGCTCCTGATCCTCGCAAGCCTTCGCGGCGACCCGCTGCTGATCGCGGGATGCGTCGTCTACGGGTTGTCGCTGATAGTACTTTACGCAGCCTCGACCATCTATCACGGCACGACCTCGTCCGAATTGAAACACAAGCTTCGCCTTGTGGATCATTGCTGCATCTATCTGCTGATCGCCGGCAGCTATACACCGTTCGGGATAATCATCTTGAATGGAGCTCTCGGACAGGGCCTGCTCGCATTGATATGGCTGTTCGCGGTTGTTGGTATCGTGGCTAAGCTGCTTCTGCAGCATCGGTTTACGGCCGTTTCAGTTGCTTCGTATGTGGTGATGGGTTGGCTTGGAGTGTTCGCCGTGCAGCCAATGCTGGAAACGCTCGGGCCTGCTGCAGTCATGTTGGCCGTCGCGGGCGGTGTGTCGTATACGCTCGGCGTTGTATTTTTCGCGTGGCCGCGCATTCGGCACCATCACGCTATCTTTCACGTCTTCGTTCTCGCCGGCAGCATTCTTCACTACGCCGCCGTCGTCGTTTACGTGATACCTTACTCAGCGAATTTATAGCCCATCCCGTGGACGGTCTGGATGAACTTTGGCTTTCGCGGATTTTCTTCCAGCTTTTGCCGCAACCACGCGATATGAACGTCAACCGTCCGCGTCGAAGGCATCGCGTCATATCCCCAAACCTGATCGAGCAAATGATCGCGTGAATGCAGCGTCCCGCGGTTCTCGATCAGATATTGCAGCAGCTTGAACTCCATCGCCGACAGTTCGACCGGCGAATCTTCTCTCGTCACAGTCGCCCGTTTGAAGTCGATCGCGACATCGCCGAATCGAAACGCGTCTGCCGAATGACCGTTTGTCTTTGCCCGGGATCGCCGCAGCAATGCCTCGATCCGCGCGAGCAGTTCGATCACCTCGAACGGCTTTGTCAAATAATCGTCGGCCCCGAGCTTTAGTCCAAGCACCTTGTCGATGGTCTCGCCTTTCGCCGTCAGCATCAGGATCGGCGTCGCGATCCCGCGTTGGCGAAGATCGCGGCAAACGTCGTAGCCGTTCTTCTTCGGCAGCATCACGTCAAGAAGGATGAGATCGACTGTCTGGGTTGTTGCTGCCTCGAGGCCTTTCTCACCGTCGTTTGCCGACACGACCTCAAACCCCTCGCTCTGCAGCCGGTCGGTCAGCGTCAGGATCAGGCCTTCTTCATCTTCGACCAGGAGGACTTTCATCGCGACAGCGGCAGCTCCAATACGAATCTGCTGCCTTCCTCCGGTTCGCTTTCGACCGAAACCTTCCCGCCGTGAGCTTCGGCGATCTCTTTAACAAGCGAAAGTCCGAGCCCGTTGCCGTGGATCTGAGCGTCGACGACGTTTTTCGCACGATAGAACGGCTCGAAGATCTTCTTCCTGTCGCCCGCCGAGATGCCGATGCCGCGGTCTTCGACAACGATCTTGATCGTGCCGCCGCCGTTCTCGGTCGCAACCCGCACCCATCGCGAACCGTTGCTGTATTTCACCGCGTTCTGGATCAGGTTTCTTACGGCAGTCTCGATCGCTTCGCGGTCGATCGACGCGGCTGGCAGGTCGCGGGAAATATCCGACTCGACCTCGAACCCGCCCTCTTTCAAGAGCGGCTCGGAATCATCGAGAGCTTTTTGCACCGCCGACGTCACATCACCCGCCGCAAGATTGTATTGCTTCTTTCGCGACCTCGCACCGGCAAACTCAAGGATCTGTTCGACCATCGCCGACAGCTTCTTGCCCTCGCCCTTGATGAGGTTTCCGTATCGTGAGACCTGGCCTTCGTCCTTCGCAACGCCGTCTGCCAGATTCTCGCCTGCCGAATAGATCACGGCCAGCGGCGTCCGAAACTCATGCGAAACGCTCGACACAAAATCGATCTGCCGCTGAGCAAACGCCTTCACACGCATCGACGAGAGGACGATCGCGACGATGCTGCCGACAAGCAGCAAATAGATCCCAAGCCCGATCGCAAAGCTCTTGTACCGCTCATTCCGGATATACGCATCGATCGACCCTGACGTGTGCCGTACGCTCAACTGCCACGGGTCGCTGTCTGTGGTCGTGCTCGTTATGACCGCCGTCCGACGCTGCTCGCCCGCCTCTTGCATCTTGATCGTGAACGTCTCGCCTTTCGTTTCGGTCAGGTGCTCGTCGGGATTCGACGCCCGCCGTTCGACGCGCTGATCGAGGATCACGTTACCCGCTTGTTCTGCCTTTTTACGCCGCGGCAAAAGCTCGCGGTTCGAGAAAAAGATCATGCTGTCCGGCGTCAGGTCGAAGAGTGCGGCCTTCGCGTCGGGGTCTACCGTAGCTGCCGGTGCAGTTTGAAACACGGCATTCCCGCTTCGATCCGAAACCGTGACGGCATAATCGTTCGCCGGAAAGTGCTGGGCAGCGAGAGCCGGAAGCATCCGTTCTTTGATCACCGCCTCGTTGAGAAATATCGCGAAGTGGCCGAGCGGTGCCGGCAGCTCGACCGCTGTCGGATCGACCTCAGGCCTTCGACGGATCATGATGCGTTCGACCGTCTTGTCCGACAGATGAACAGGCACGGCGAGGACGAAGATGTCGTCCAGCACGGCTCCCGGACGCCGATCGCTTCGCATCCGCTCGACCACGGCCGCAACCCTTTCATCGGCCGTGATCGGCACGAGCATCTTCTTTTCGCGGTCAAATCTACGGACGTCGCCGCTGGATTCCCGAGGGACGTAGATGATATCGGTGATCAGATCGGGAAATGCGGTGTTCTGTTTCCAGTAATCGAAGCGCTCGACGAGTTCGGCGGTGTCGTCTCGCGTAAGCTGGTCCGGATCGCCTTGAAAATTGAAAAACGCAGCCTGGATCTCCCGATTAAAGCCGTCCGCGAAGTTCTTCGTGTCAGTCTCTGTTCGGCGCTGCATCCGGTCGCGTTCGGCGACGCTCGCTTCGGCCTGCCAGCTATAGAGCAGCACCATGAACAGCGTCAGCAGTCCGAGCATCCCGCCAACAACAAAACTTGTGAACCACGAACTCTTCACGAATGCCATTATGCCCCCGACCGAAGCCGCAAACAACGCATTTTCGGCACATTTTACATTCTTAACAATTTCTTTGCGTCCTCTTAACCATCGGCCCATCGCCGTGAGGCATATTCGAACCTGACGACACGTTTGCTATATGAAGAATTTCCTCGTTTCGGCCGGCTGCATTTCACTGATATTCATAACCGCAGTCATCGCGGCCGGCCAGTCGGTCGAGCTTCCGGCGTTTCTGAAAACGGACGTCGGGGCTCGTATCGACGCTTACTTCTCTGCGTTTAACGCAGGCGACGAACCGATGAAGGAATTCTTTCTGGCGAACATCGCCCCGGAATCGCTCAAGCTGCGGCCGGTCGAACCGAGGGTGGCGTTCCACCGTCAGGTCCGAAACGACTTCCAAAAGGTGAAGATCGAAAAGGTACTCTCGGCAACCGCGACCGAGGTTAAGCTCGTCGCGAAAGCTGCGAACGGAGCCGCGATCAACTATTCGTTTCAGATCGATCCGGAATCGAAGAAGATCAAGGCGTTGGGGATCGAACCGGTCGAGGGTGAAGATGCCACTCCCGCGTCCCATATTCCAGCACCGGCGACGAAAGCCGAGTTCACCAAAACCGCAGGAACCTTCTTCGACGACCTTGCAAAGGCTGACGCGTTTTCGGGAGTGGTCGTGGTGACTAAGGGAGACGAAACCATCTTTTCCAAGGCCTACGGTATGGCGTCGGTCGAGGACAAGATCCCGAACAGACTCGACACCCGATTCAACATCGGCTCGATCAATAAGGACTTCACCCGCATCGCTATTGGACAGCTCATCAAGCAAGGCAAGCTGAAATGGAACGATAAGCTCATTTCGGTGCTGCCCGATTACCCGATCAAAGAGGCGGCTCAGAAGATCACCATCGGCCAGTTGGTTACGATGACTTCCGGCATCGGCGATTTCGTCAACGACAAATTCTGGTCGATGGATCGGAAAAATCTTCGCGGCCTGAAAGACTATCTCGAACTGTTCGGTTCGTCGCCGCTCTTGTTCGAACCCGGAACCAGCCGACGATATTCGAACGGCGGATATGTCGTGCTCGGACTCGTGATCGAAAAGCTCTCGGGGATGAGCTACTACGATTACGTAAAGAAGAACATCTACAAGCCCGCCGGAATGAACGATTCCGGGTCGGACTTTACCGACGCGTTGGCAGCCAACACCGCGTTTGGATACACCACGCATCATCGCAGCGAGCCCGGTCGCGGCCGGAATGCCATGGTTCTGTTGGGCCGATCCAGTTCGGCGGGCGGCGGATATTCGACCGCCGGCGATCTGCTGAAGTTTGTTACCGCGATTCGAAACAAGACCCTAGAGATACCGGACGACGACGGGACGTTCCCCGCCCGCTTTGCCGGGATCGGAAGTGCCGGCGGCATGGAGGGAGCGAACAGCCTGGTCGAGACCGATGAGCGCTCAGGATACACGGTCATCGTGCTTTCCAACATCGATCCGCCCAGCGCCGAAAGACCTGGTATCCAATTGATGCGTTGGCTCAGAAATATCAAGGAATGATAGATTCGTAAGGAGAACATAAAAGCTATGAAAAGATTCATCGTTTCGGCACTTTGTGTGTCGCTCGCATTCATCGGCGCAGGAGCCGTAGTTGATAAGATCTTCGCCGGATACAAGTCCGACGAGAAAGCACTCGCGATCATCGCCAAGGCCCGCACCGCGATCGGCGGCGAAGCGAACCTCGCTTCGGTCAAGTCGTTCGTCATCAAAGGCCAGACGAGCAAAACGTTCAGCGTCAACGGCGCGGAGAGATTCGAACAGGGCGAGACAGAGATCGTCTTCGAATCGCCAAACCGCTTGATGAAGTCGATCAAGATGGGCGATCACAATGCGGCGGGCGGAGATGCGCACGTCGAGAAGAACGTAGATGTGGTGGTCGTTGCCGGCCCCGAAGGCCCGCAGAAGGTCAGAGTCAACGGCAAGGACGGCGAATTCACCAGCGAGGACGGTAAGAAGGTGATCGTCCGCAAGCTCGAAGGCCAGCCCACTGAGGGCGGCGAGGCGAAAGTCTTCGTCCGCAAGAAAGCCGACGGCGGCGAGTGGAAGACCGAAGATGGCGAGGTAAGAGAGATCGCGACGGCCGACGGCAAGAAGTTCACGGTCGTCACACGTGGCGGTGAGGGTAACGCGACCTTCACGACCAAGGACGGCAACACGATCATGCTCCGCGACAAAGTCGCCGGACACGGACACGGCCCGTTGCGAGACAACGAACTTCTCCGCACCACGCTCTCGCTGCTGCTGACCGCTCCGGAAGGAATGGACGTCGAGTACAAGTATGCCGGATCGACGAATCTCGACGGTACGAACGCGGAAACCGTGGTCGCATCGTTCGGCGGCTCGAGCGTCAAGCTCTTCTTCGACGCTTCCTCGCACCTTCCGCTTGGCATGAGCTACGTCGGCCACGCCCCGATGATCATCAAAATGCGAAAAGCTGATGACGGATCGGCCCCCGTGGACAAGGATGTCATGACATTCCAACGCAAACTTGGCGGCCCCGAATCAGGCGTCGAACACCTTGTCCGCTTCGCCGACTACCGCAGCGTCAACGGACTGCTCCTGCCGTACAAATGGACGACCACTGTCGGCGGAAAAGCCGGCGATGTCTTCGACGTTTCCTCCTACGACCTGAACCCGGCGAATATCTCGGAGCGCTTCAAAGGCGAGAAGGTGATGGTAAGGGCGAAAAAACCGGCCGAAAAGTAAGGCCTTTTTGAATTGTCAAAGAGCGGAGCGGAAGCCAAGTCGGTTTCCGCTCTTTTTATGCGTTCGCAGTCCGCGTGATGTCCGCCAGGACCGCACGGATCTCGCCATAAGTGAAGTCGTCGCCGAGGATCTCCTTGATCGGGCTCAACGCATTTTCCGAATCCGCCTCTCTGATCGCTGTCCGGATCGCTTCGACCTTTGCCGGATCGACAAGTTCGTGCAGGCCGATCTCGCCCTTCTCGACAAATCGGGAAAGATGATTCTCGATCGTCGAAACGCCGAGTCCGCGATCTGCCGCGATCTCTGCGATCGTTTTACCCGACCGGAACAGCTTGTAGCTAACCGTGTACGTATCGTCACCGGTCGCCGTCCGCTTGGTTCTTGACGCCTGCTTGCGTGGTTTCGAGCCCATCCGCGACGTGAATCCGCGTTTAGCGCAATGTTCGGTGATCACCGCCAAAAATTGCGCGCCGTACTTCGCGAACTTCGCATCGCCCACGCCCGCGACGTTCAGCATTTCCTCTTTTGTGTGAGGGAAGTATGCGGCCATTTCCGTCAGCGTCGCGTCGGAAAAGATGATGTACGGCGGCAGGTCCTCGCGTGCGGCGATCTCCTTTCGCTTTGCACGCAGCAGATCGAACATTGGCTGGTCGTAAGATACTGCTTTCGGCCGCTGAGCGAGTTCGTCAGCCTTGGTCCGCAACTCCACTTTCGCCCCGCCTCGGAGCACGTCTTCGCTGCGTTCCGCCAGAGCTAAAGTCGGGTATTCGCCCGAGTTCTGCTTCAAATAACCTTGAGCGACGAGGTCCTTGATATACGCGACCCAGTCTTCTTTCTTAATATCCGAGCCAACGCCGAACGTCTTCAAGTTTTTGTGCTCGTCGCGGATCTTCTGCGAATTCGATCCGCGCAGGATGTCAACGATGTAGTTCAATCCGAATCGCTGTCCGGTCCTCGCGACCGCGCTCAGAGCCTTTTGCGCGATGACGGTTCCGTCGAACTTCTCATACTCCGTGAGGCAGTTGTCGCAATTGCCGCAGTCTTCGGACATCTCCTCGGAAAAGTAGTTCAACAGATAACGCCTGCGGCACGACCGAAGATCGCCAAACTCGCCCATTCGGTCGAGCTTCTTCAGCATTATCGTGCTCTGCGAATTGTCGCCGTCCACCTCGACGAATTTCTTCAGCTTGAGAACGTCCGCCCACGAGAACATCAGCAGCGCATCGCTCGGCAATCCGTCGCGGCCGGCCCGGCCAGTTTCTTGGTAATAACTCTCGATGTTCTTCGGCAGGTCCATATGGACAACGAACCGCACGTTCGATTTGTCGATGCCCATCCCGAACGCGATGGTCGCGACGACGATCTTGGCTTCGTCGTTAAGAAACTTGGTTTGATTCGCGTCCCGCGTGTGCTTATCCATGCCCGCATGATAGGGAAGCGCTGCGTAGCCCTGATCCTGCAGATCGGCGGTCAGATTATCGACCGACGAACGGCTGAGACAATAAATGATCCCGCTCTCGCCCTTTCGCTGTTCCAGGAAACGAAGGAGCCTCTCGAATGAGTTGTTCTTCGGCTGAACCAGATATCGAATATTTGGCCGGTTAAAGCTTGAGACAAGCACCTCGGCTTTGGGGATCGCGAGCCTCTCGACGATGTCTCGCCGGACGAGCTTGTCGGCAGTTGCCGTCAGCGCGATCACCGGGATGTCCGGGAACTCACGTTTCAGTATCGATAGCTGCCGATATTCCGGCCGGAAATCGTGCCCCCAGCTCGAAACGCAATGGGCCTCGTCGATGGCGAATAGCGAGATCTTGAGCGAGCGAAGAAAGTTTACGAACTGGTCGCTGCTTTGCAATATTCGCTCGGGTGCGACATACAACAGCTTCAACTCGCCTTCGCGGATCCGCCGAAATACCTCAACCTGCTCCTGCCCGCTCTGCGAAGAGTTCACGAACCCTGCGTCGATCCCGTTGCTCTTCAGCGAATCGACCTGATCTTTCATCAACGCAATAAGCGGCGAAACGACGATCGTCAGCCCGTCCGACATCAACGCCGGTATCTGATAGCAGATCGACTTGCCGCCGCCCGTCGGCATCAGCACGACACAATCATGGCCATCGAGCACCGCCTCGATCGCCGAACGCTGCTGCATCCGGAAGCTGTCAAAACCAAACTTGTGTTTGAGGATCTCTTCGGCGTGGGTGATCGTCATTGTATCTGCGAGTATGCCTACCAGGCGAATACTTTCCTGTTCCTATTCCGTGTTTCTTCTTTTCTTCTTTCGTGGATAGCATTCGTATCCTCTACCAGACCGGGCCGGAGAATTATCCACGACCCGCACGAAAGAAGAAAACGATCTAAAGCGATCAATTCGATTCTGTGAGAACGAATCATCGAACTTTCGCTTTCGCCCTCGCACGTCCCGCAACTATCGCCGGAATGAGCTTTCGCGGTGCTTCGATCGCCGGTTTGATGTGGCGGTGGTTGGTGAAATGTCCCGCTACGTAGATGCCCGGGACGTTCGTTTCGAAGGTCTCCGGATCGTAAACCGGCACCTCGCCGCTTTTGCCTTGCGCGGTTTCGACGCCGAGCGATTTCAGCATCGTCAGATCAGCGTCCGACCCGATCAGCACAAACACGACGTCGTTCGGGATGACGACCCGCTCGCCTGCTTCGCTCTCAAGCTCGACCTCGCCTTCGCGAATCTCGACGACTTTACCGAGGAAGAACAGCTTCAGGCAATGCTCCTTCAACTCTTCCTCCAGCGGCTGCTTTACCCAATACTTGATGCAGCCTTGCTTCGGATCATTGTTCTCCCAGTCCGAACGAAATATCGCCAGTGTCGTCTCCGCCCCTTCCTGAGCCAGAAACAACGCCGCCTCGCCCGCCGAATTCCCGCCGCCCACGATCATCGCATGCTTCCGCACCCACGGATAAGTCTCGCGAAACACATCATGCACCTTCGGCAGATCCTCGCCCA
>Ga0307505_10001735_pt1 | contig 16713 bp, 21 predicted proteins | sample 23_S_MG_FD_202183 | JGI IMG/M metagenome (GOLD analysis project Ga0307505, IMG submission 202183) | Soil microbial communities from Populus trichocarpa stands in riparian zone in the Pacific Northwest, United States - 23_S | ecosystem: Environmental > Terrestrial > Soil > Riparian zone > Trees...
GCAGCATCGGCCGTGTGCAGGCGGTCCTCGCTGGCGGCCGGGCGTTGCAGCGCCGGGACACGCTCGAGCTGGCCCGATACCCGCAGTCGCGCCAGACCGGCGAACCGTGGGCGTGGGCGCCGGTCGGCGACGATGCGATCCGCGTGTTCCCGACCCCGGAGGAGCCGACCGAGGTCGAGGTGCGCGGCTGGATCGACGTGGCCCCGATGGCGTCGGATGCGGCCGAGCCGCTGTTCGCTAGCGAGTTCCATGCGGCGGTCGCGTACGAGGCGGCCGCGAACGTCTTGGAGTCGGAAGGTGACGACTCGGGACGTTCGGAGCGGTACCGGGGCGAGGTGATGGCCTACCTGGACCGGATGGCGCGCCGCTACCTGCCTGATGGCGGCCAGGTGTCGTATCCGCCGGCGCCGACCCGTGTCCGCGGTGAGGGCGAGGAAGGCGACGAGGCATGAACCTCGAAGACTTGCGTTGGCGTGTCCGCGAGCTGGCCGGTATTAGCGAGACAGACATGGACACGTCGCCCGCCGACCTGGACGGGTTCATCAACAGTGCGTACCGAATGGTGCTCGGCCTGCACGACTGGCCGTTCTTGCGCGAGCGCGTCGAGGTCGAGGTGCTGGCTGGGACGCGCGCCGTGGCGTTGCCGGCGCCGGCAGGCGGGACAGCGCGGGCGGTGCGGTCGGTGCGTGGGGGCGACATGTGGCTACGGCCACGCGAGTGGACTCGCCTGCCTGCTGACGGCGAGTTGGCGTCGTACGCGACGGTCGGCGCCGACATGCTGTCCGTGCCGGTGCAGCCGGTCGACGTGACGCTCGAGGTGGAGCGGGTGGTTGACCCGCCGGCGCTTGCGGCTGCCGCCGACCTGCCGGTCTTCCCGTCCGTCTACCACGAGACGCTGGCGCTGATAGCAGCCGCGAAGGTGCTGCGCCGCCGGCGCGACTCTGGCGATGTCGGGCGGGCGTCCGATCTGGACAGCGACGCTGCGGTCGAGGTGCGCCGGATGCGTACCGACCTGCTGGTCGACCACGACACGACCCCGGCGATCCATGGTGGTCGTCAGGTGATCGAAGGGCGGTCGCGCCTGTGAGTATCGACAAGATCGTCTGCGACGATTTCACTGGCGGCCAGGTTCCGCGGCTGGCCGCGACCGACTTCTCCGAGCGGCAGTGGGCCAACATCCGTGGACTGGTGATGGAAGACCCGACCCGGCTGCGGTCGCAGTGGCCGTGCCAGCAGATCGGCACCGAGTCCGGGTTCGACGAGCTCGGCGCGGTGCGCGGTCGGCTGGTGGCCCGCAAGCCTGACGGGACGTTCTGGTGGTGCCCGTATCCGTCGTCCTGGCTGCCCGCAGACGGGACCAAGGCGCTCACCTGGACGCGGCTCACGGCGATCACCGCCGACCCGGCGCTCCACATCTTGTGCCAGGTGCCGTTCCGGGGGGCAGACGCTGGCGAGTCGGTCGGGTTCGAAGAAGGGCTGCTGATCAACGGCCGCGAACGGTCGGGCAACGCTTACGTCGTGACGCCTGACGGTTCGAGCATGTCGGTCGCTTCGTACCCGCGGTTCCCGTCGGGTAGCAACCCGTTCATCCCGCCAGCCGACGTCGCCTGCATGTGGGGCGACTTCCTGGTGCTCGGCGACATCCGTTGGATCGCGACCGAAGGCGAGTTCGGGTCGGGCAACAACAAGCGGCACCCGTCGCACCTGTGGTTCTCCGACCCGATCGACATCGGCAAGTGGGCTGTGCTCGACACCGAACCGGTCGCGTTTTACGACTCGATCGGGTCTGGCCAGATCGCGGTGCGCGACATGGTCCCGCTCGACGCCGGCCTGCTGGTGCTGACCCACAACGGCGCCGCGCTTCTGCGCGGCACGCCGTCTGACCACGACTTCGAGCCGCTGCGACCCGGCACCGGCGCGGCACGCGCCCGGACCGCCCACTATTGGGGGCAGATCGGCGCCGCCTGCTTTATCGACGCTGGCGGCCGGCTGTGGACGACGAACGGGATCGAGTTCAGCCACGTCAACGTCGGGACCGGACTGCCGACCCGGAAGGACGTGGCGGTCGACGTGGTCGGCTGGCTCGACAACCTGCTGGTCGCGCACGACGACGGCCGGCTGCTGTACCTGCACGCGCTCGAGACGGAAGGCGTGTGGGGCGAGCTGGTGACGCCGACGCCTGGGGTCCGGCAGCTGGTGGTGCAGGGCGGGCTGGTCAACTGGCTGGACGACGCCGGCCGTTGCTGGCGGTTCTCGCTGTCCGAACAGCTGGACGACGAGCGTGGCTGTGTCGACGGCGAACCGGTCGAGCTGCGTCTGGCGACCCGCACGGTCGAGCGGGGCGGCGGGCACGAGAAGACGATGTGGCATCGGGTCGGGCTGCGCGCGAAGGGTCCGGGCACGTTGCAGACGGTGACGGTCCGTCCCGGACCGGCGCTCGACCCTGACCAGCCGGCGCTCGAGCACACGGTGGACCGACAGGTAGGTCACCGCGGCGAGCTGGTGGTCCGGGCGCACGGCCCGTCGAAGGAGTGTTCGGCCGACTTCGCCTTCGAAGGCGATGTCGAGGTCGAGCAGGTCGCGTTTTGGCTGCATGCCGGCCGGGGGGACCGCTGATGGTGCGTCTGATTGGTGCCGGCCTGCCGAAAGGCCGCCCGGATCGGGTACGCCTGCCGGTCGGCCCGACGCCCGGTGAGCTGCGTGGCGTGAATCATGCGCTTCGTCGGGAGTCGGAGCGGCTGCGGCAGCGCATCCGCGAGCTGGAAGGCGGTGGCGAGCCGACCGAACCGACCATCGTGGCGGCGCTGGCCGCTATCGGCACCGCCCTGTACCGCCTCGACATCGACACCTGGCTTCCCACTGGCTCGCCGCATCCGGTCGAGGCGACCCCACGCTCGGTTACGGCTGACGCCCAGGGTCACTATGCCGTCTCCATGTCGACGGGCCTCAACAGTGTTGGGGCGACGGGTGCCGTGGTGCGACGTACTGCGGCTGGCGCGGGCGTGTGGCGCAAGGACGATACGGCGATCGGCAATCACCGCGCCGCACGGGTGGACGCAGCCGTGGGCGGCCGGGTGGTTGTTGGGGCGCAAACCAGCTTCGCGACCGTCTACGAGCCGGACGGGACGCTTATCCGCACCTTCGCCCAGGGCGCGACTACGGCTGTTCTGTCCCCGGACGGCACGAAGCTAGCGCTCCCCAACGGCAGCGGGTCGGCGCAGGTCTACGACGTGGATAGCGGCGACCTTGTGGGCCAGTGGACAATGATCGCCGGATCGTGGACGACGACCGGCCTGGCCCTGACGGACACCCATGCGGCGATCGTCACGGGCCGTTCCGGCGTGGAGCTGCGGACCGTCGACGGAGCCCTCGTCTGGAACAACAGCGAGCTTTTCGCGACCGGCAACGAGGCCGCTGCGCCCTTCATCACACCAGAAGCGGTTTGGTTCCAGACCTACAACGGCCCGGCCGGGGTCGGTCCGGCGCTGGTCGCCTACCACATCGACACGGGCGAGCAGATCGGCGTTATTCCCCTCCTAGCGAACTTCGCTGGGCTGACAGGTGGCCTCACCCGGTGCCGGGTCGAGGGGCGCGTCGGTATCACAAACTTCGGTGGCGTCAGCGGGAACTCGGGATACCTACGGTTTGACACTGTCACAAAGGAGATCATCGGGGACCCGGTGATTACGGGCGCGAACGGCCTTGGGCTGGGCGCTTGCCATGGAGTGGCAGTGATCCGCCAAGGCTAGTCGCCAGGCGCCCGAGTGCCACACGCACACCTACAGGTGAGAGACGTTCACCGGTGGCGCCTGTGGCGTCCAGCAGCTTCACGTCGGCCGCGCCGCTGTCACAGGCGCGGCGTCCGCAGGCGTACCCGACCACGCCACCGCCGCTGTCGGCGTCCGACATCGCCGAGTTCGGCCAGCGCCGCCGGTCTGTGTCGCGCGGGTACCAGACCGCGCTCGCGAACCGTGAGGCCGGCCGGCAGGAAATCGACGGCCTGCACCAGCAGTTCGTCCGTCGGCTCGGCCGTGAACGGGCGGTCACGACCCGGGACCTGCTGCAGGACTTGGGCGGCCGCGGCCTTGCCCGGTCGGCCCGGTTCGCCGGGCAAGGCTTGGCCCGCGTCCGTGACGAGTTCGCCGACCGGCAGTCGGAAGGCGAGTTCGAGCGTGCTACCCGGACGGCAGCACTCGACCGGATGGTCAACCAGGCCCGCACGGCTCGCGACGAGGAGCTGACCGCGATCGAAGCGGACGCGGCCCGACGTCGCACGTCGCTCGACAAGCTGCTGCGCCAGGTAGGTGCCTGATGTCCGACCGCAACCGTGACAGCGTCTGGCGGATCACCCGCGGAGTCAATGACTTTCTGACCGGGCTGCCGCTCGTGCCGGGCCGGGCGGCAGTCCGGACGTTCACCGACCGCCAGAAGAACGGCGGCCTGTCGCCACTGACGTCGCTGAACGACACGCTGCAAGACCTGCGTCGCCAGTCCGGCCCGCCCGAACGGGTCCAGTTCAGCGCGAGCTCGACGCGCAACCCGATGGCGGGCCGCATCCCGTCCCGTACAGACGTACGTGCACGCGAGCAGGCGTCGACGTTGGCCGGGGACGTGTTCGCCGGGCTTGCCGGACCGCGCCCGACTGTCGGCGCTGGCGATGTCGGCGGCGGGTTTGCTCGCGCCGAGCAGACGCTGTCTGGCTACCTGCGCAACCTGGACGCGACCTACCAGGCGAAGCGCAGCGAAATCCAGGCGATGTACCAGCTGGCCGAGACGCCCGAAGAGCAGGCGCGGCTCGCGTTCGTGCTGGGCGACCTCGAGGAGCAGCGGAAGGCTGGCACGCAGATCATCGCCGACCAGTACGCGCAAGCACAGCGGTACGCGCAGACACAGTCGACAGCGATGCGCGACACCGCGGCGACCGAAGGCGCCGCGATCGGCGACGTCTACCGGGACGCGGCCAGCCGGACCGCGGCCGGTATCGACGCGGTCGCCGGAGAGTTCACCGGCACAGGCATCGGGGTTGGTGCGCAGCCGATGTCGGGCGACGCGGCCGACTGGATCGGTCTGCTCGAGGCGGCGGCTCCGCGCGAGCAGGCGCTGACACAACAGCTCGGTTCGATCGCAGCGGACGACATGGCGTTCCTGGCCGGGCAGTTGGGCGGCGAGGGTGCGGCGCAGCAAGGCGCGCTGCAGCGCGCGGCGCTCGGCATCCGTGCCGACGAGATTGCCCGCCACCAGCAGAACGTCGCCGACCGGGTCAACGCCGAACGGATGGCGCAGGCCAGCGCGCTGACCGGACTGCAGTCGCAGTTCTTGGGCCGCCAGTTCGGCTTGCAAGACCAGACGGTCGGCGTACAGACCGCGGCGGCTGACCGTGCGTTCGACGTGGCGATGTCGGACCGGCGGTACGCGCAAGACCAGCAGGCGGCGTACGACCGGGACATGCGTGACTTCGTGCTCGGCGAGCACGTTCGTAGCCAGTCGCCGGCAGTCGACGCGGTTCCGACGTCGCTGTCGGAGCAGCTGATGTTTGTCGGCCAGCTGTTGTCGAACGACCCGGTGAACGGGCCGAACGTGCTGCGCGGGCTGATCGCGTCGGGCGCGATCCCGGCGTCGGTGGCTGCCTACTTCGAGGGCAGCCTGTGAGCAGCTGGCGCTATTCGGCCCGTGGTGGTGCGGCTACCGCTTCGGCGGCGGCGCCTTGGCAGCAGTATCTGCAGCGTGGCCGGTCGGGGGGTAGCGGCCACGAGCCGGGGTCCGAGGAAGGCGTGTACGCGCGTGCGCTCACGTCGTACGGCAACCGTCTCGGCGAGGCGCAAGCGCTCGGGATGGACGACACGGGCGAGGCGCCGGAAGGGGTGGTCAGCCGGGCGCTGAAGGTGCTGGACGCGCCGCGTGCGGTTGTGTTCAACGCGGCCCGCGAGGTGTTCGACGACGAGGCAGGGTTCGACGTCGAACGCTACCTCGAGCGTGTCGCCGATCGGGAAGGTGTCGGCGACCTGGCTGCCCTGCAGATGCAGGACGACGACTCGATGCTGGCCCGTGCAGCCAAGGGCACGGCAGCGTTCCTCGGCGATGTCGCGACCGACCCTCTCACGTACTTCACGTTCGGTGGCGCCGCGGTCGGCAAGCGGGCTGCAGCCGAAATGGTCGAGGCCGGCACCCGTGCGTACGCCCGCAACCTCGGCGACGACGTGGTCGAGACGTTCGCGAAGCGGTCGGCGCCCGACCAGGCGGTCGACTTCGTCCGGCGGACGGTCGGCGACGACGCGGCCGACCAGCTTGCCGAGACAGCGTTGCGCCATCCGCAGACGTCAGCGCTGTCCGAGGCAGCGTTGCGTCGGCAGCGTGGCGAGGCCGAGTTCGCGGGGGAGGCTGCCGCGGCGTTCGTGCAGGGCGGCTCTACCGGGCTGCGCCGCTGGCTGGTCGGCGAGCTGGGCGACGAGGCCGGCGAGGCAGCGTTCCGTGCGTTGCCGCGCGACGTGCAGGGCGGCCTGAACCTGCGGATGCCGTTCGTGCGGACTTCGGTCGATGGCGGCCGTGCGCCGTTGACGGCTGGTGTCGGCGGCGGTGGCCGTCTGCTGGACACGGTCGGGCTGGGTAGTGCGGCGGTAGCCGGCACGAACCTGCGGAACGCGGCTCGTGCGACCGCGCTCGGCCAGAAGGTGTCGAGCCTGGTCGGCGGTGTCGACGGGAAGCTGTACGGCGCGGTCGTGCGCGACATGGTCCGCAAGCAGGACGGGCCGGGCGCCCACACCTACACGATGTACGCGACGGTCCGGCGTGCCCGCCAGCAGGCGTCGCTCGACGCACAGCAGTTGCATCACGACACGGCACAGACGCTGGCCGCGATGGACCGGCTGGTCGCCGAGGCGCCCGATCCGGAGGTGGCCGCGAAGGTTCGTGGCGAGCTGTTCCAGCAGCCGCGCCGGCTGGCCGAGCTCCGGCAGGCGCTGCGGAACGAGGCCGGCGAGTTCGCCCCGGACGGGTCGTCGCCGGTCGACGTGCTGGTCGACACGATGGAACCGTCGCAGCGTGCTGGCGTTGCGGCCGCACTGCAGGGCCACGACTACCTCGAGCACATGCACATGCGGCTGCGGTCGCTCGGGGTCGACATCGGGCAGGTCCGCGAGTACGTGCCGCTCGTGATGGCCGAGGACGCCCGTCTGGCCCGCCAGGCCCGCCAGGCCGTCAAGGGGGCGCGCGGCGCTGGCGGTGGTGTTGGCGGTTACAACCAGACGAAGGAGGCTCGGCAGTTCTGGCTGCCGGAGCTGGGCGACGAGGGCGGGATCGTCGGCTGGCGCCGCATGTCGCCGGACGAGGTGAACCGGGCGCAGTCGGAGCGGGTGTTTGCCGGCGAGGCGTTGAACGAGGGCGACCTGTACGAGGTCGATCCGCTCAAGATCATCGAGCGGTACGGGAACGCGGCCCGCAAGCTGGCGACCCGGGTCCGGTTCGCGAACCTGCTGGACGAGTCGGGCGTGTTCGTGCGCGGCGGCACCGAAGGTGCGGCGTCGGTCGTGTCGGCCCGTCTGCGGGACGCTTCGGACCTGCTGTCGCAGACCGACAGCGCGTGGCGTCAGGCGTTGGACGAGGTTCCGGCGCCGGCTGCGGCAGCGCCGGCGTCACCGGCGTCACCGGCGGCCGAGGTCGCTGGATGGACCGACCCGACCCGTGAGGCGTTCGACCGCCTGTTCGACGGCATCCCGGCCGAAGCCCGCGAGCAGGTGTGGGCGCGGGTCTTCCAAGGCGACCGGATCGTCGTCCCGTCCGGCCCGATGGGCGAGCGGGTCCGCCGGGTGCTGACCGACGCGAAGTGGCGGGCCGACGGCAACCAGGACGGCCGGGCGGTGTTCGTCCGGCACCCGGACCAGGTGAAGGCCCGAGAGACGGCCCGTCAGGCTGCTAGCGAAGCGGCCGACACAGCAGGCGGGCTGCCGCCGGTGCCGGAAGGTCACGTCCGGTTGTGGCGTGGCGAGTCGCCGACGCCGCGCGAGCTTCCTGCGAGCGTCGGCGAGGTGGCCGAAGCGAACCGGGGCCGCTACTTCACCCCGAACCGGCAGTACGCGCAGACGTTCGCTGACGACGTCGACGGCACGGTCAAGTATGTCGACGTGCCCGAAGACGTCGCACACCAGCACGGGCAGGCGAACAACGCCTGGGCCGCGTTGAAGAACCTGACCGACGGCACCGACGAGGTGATCCTGCCGGACGAGTGGGTGTCCCGTGCCCGGCCTGTCGGCAGCGCCGACGAGGCGGCCGACCCGGTGACGTCGACCGTCGACGCGGTGATGGCAGACCGGGCGAAGCTGGATGCGACGCTCGCCCGGATCGCTACCGCGATGCCGTCCGAGCAGCTGCAGATGGTCGACGACCTGATGGACGGGATCGTCGACTTCCACGCCCGCGCGCTGGCCGACACGAAGACACTGTCGGATGGGTCGAAGGCATGGAAGGCCCGTGTCCGCGAGGCGTCGGGCCGGCTGTCTGGCGCCCGCAAGGCGGCCCGCGAGGCGGTCCAGCATGGCGGCCGGCTGAACGACGGCAGCGCCTCGCTCAACCAGGACACGGCGCTGCGCCAGATCGGGCAGCGTGTTGCCGGGCAGCGGCAGATCGAGAACGTGGTGCTGCCGGCCGAGCTCGACACGGCGTTCGCTGCCGACGTGGTGGCCGAGACGGCCGAGAAGTTCTACCGGGCGGCCCGGACCGAGTCGCCCGAGCTGGCGACGTTTATCGACGCTGTCTACCGGCCGTACCTCAACTTCTTCAAAACGACCGCGACGGTCGGGCGTGGCTACGGGTACGACGCCCGCAACGTGGCTGGCGGCATCTGGAACAACTGGATCGCTGGCGTCACCCTTGACGATCATGCGATGGCGCTGCAGCTGCTGAAGGCGCGCCGCGCGGCACAGCGTGGCGCGACACAGTCGGAGGCCCGGCGGATCGCTAGTGCTCGCGGCATCGATCTGACAGAAGCGGAAGGTCTGGTCGACGGCGCGCGTGTGCAGGCGCTGGCTGAGGAGACGCTGCAAGCCGAACTGGCGACCGTGAAGGTCGCTAACGGCGTCAGCTTGTGGGACGTCCACCGTGGGATGCACGACAACCAGGTGTCGATGTTCAACCGGCTCGAGGAAGGGCTGGCTGGCGCGGTCGAGTCGGGCGACATCGCGGCGTGGACGCGCGGCGAAGGCGAGACCAACGTGTTCCGGCACAAAGAGCTGGACGAGCTCAACCGGGGCCAGCGGGCGCTCAACTCGTTCATCGGCGAAGGCACGACCGGCCGCTGGTTCCGGCACAAGGGCCGGGTCGCCGAGTCGAGCGAACAGTTCATCCGTGGCGCCGCATACATCCGGGGCATCCGCGAGTACGGCAGCGCGGATGACGGCCGGATGGCGTCGCTGTTGGCGAAGGGTCTGCACTTCGACTACGACGACCTGTCGGACTTCGAGCGGGTCTGGCTGCGCGGGTTCGCGATCCCGTTCTGGACGTGGACACGGAACAACGTGCCGCTCCAAGCGCGCGCGATGCTGAAGAATCCTGGCTTGTTCAACCGGATGGGTTTGGCGAACGACGCGCTCGAAGCGGTGTTCGGGTCAGACGACGAAGACGCGGTCGTCCCCGAATGGATGCAGCTTCGGCTCGGTTGGGCGTCCCGGTTGGAGATGGGCGGGCAGCCGCTCGCGATCGGCGTCGAGACGTCCGCGATCGACTTGAACCGTTGGGCACGGGTCGGCCGTCCGGGCGAGGTGGCGGAAGGGTTCGCACGCGAGCTGACGAACAGTATGTCGCCAGTCCTGCAGGTGCCGATCGAGACGGCCTTCGGGTTTGAAGCGTTTACCGGCGCGGCGCACGACGACGTTCGTGGCGTCGAAGCGCCGTCGTGGTATCGCATGCTGCAGCTCGACCATTTGCCTGGCATGGGGTGGGAAGGTCAGGACGGCAGCCGGCGGGCGCCGCAAGGGCTGGTGTCTGCAGCCGAGAACACGCTGCCGCCGCTCGGTTTGCTGGAACGGCATCTGGGTGGGGCGTTGGGTGCGGCCGGACTTCCGGGTGGGTCGGAGCGGTCCGGCGAGCGGTTGGGCACGACGTTGCTGTCGAACTGGACTGCGGCGCCGGTGTCGACGTTGACGCCCCGGCAGCAGGCCGGCGAGCTCAGGTCGCGGGTGCAGCGTCTGAACCGGCGGATGGCCCGCTCGGGGGTGTCTGCCGAGGACCGGGCGCGGGTGTCCGATCTGCTCGGGCGCGGCTATCCGCCGGAGATTGCAGAGAGGCTGGTGTTCGGCGATGGGTGACGCCACACGCACACCTACAGGTGAGGGGGACGCTTCCGCCACAGGACTGACGCTGCTTATGACGATGCCTACCGACGACCCGACTGCGGTTCGGATCACGCTGGTAGATGTTCACCGGATTGTGACCGAGCTGCATACCACGGTGACGTCGTTCATCGCTGCCGAGCAGGCGGTCAACTTGAAGGCGAAGGTCGACCGGATTGACGAGCGGGTCCAGAAGCTCGAGCGGTGGAAGGCTGCGCTGCCAGTGTCGGCGGTGTTGGCGGCCGGGTCGGCGGTGGCGGCGATCGTGGTGGCGGTGACGTCGTGAGCTGGCGGACCGCGAAAGCGCTGCTCGCTCTGCGCGACCAGGTGAACGCGGCCGTGCCGGGCCGTAACAAGCGGTCGGACGGCACGATCGGCGACGCGAACCACCAGAACCGGAACAGCGACCACAACCCTTGGGTGCCGCCCCCGCATGGCGGTGTCGTCACCGCGCTGGACTTGACGCACGACCCGGCGGCCGGCGCCGACATGAACGCGCTGGCCGAGGCGTTGCGTGCGTCTCGCGACACGCGGATCAAGTACGTCATCTGGAACCGGCGCATCTTCACGTCGTACGCGGTCGGTAGCCGCGGCGCGTGGCAGTGGGGCGCTTACAGCGGCAGCAACCCGCACACGTCGCACATCCATGTGTCGGTTAACAGCGCGGCCAGCCACTACGACAACGAGCGCACGTGGGCGCTCCCGAGCAACTGGCGAGCGATCATCCGCCGCCCCGAGGAGGACGCCGCCGTGGAAGCTCTGGTGCGTGGCATGCAAGAGTCGCTGGCGGCCGCCGGTTACGACCCTGGCCCGATCGACGGCCGGTGGGGTCCGCGTACCCAGGCGGCGCTGACGTCGTCGCTGCGCGCGCAGGGCAAGGAAGGGCCGCGCGGGCCGCAAGGGGTGCCCGGCAAGGATGGCGGCGGCCAGTTCTCGCAGGCAGAAGCCGATTTCCTGGCCGGGACGGCGCAAGCGTTGCTGAAGATCGAGGCGCAGCCGACGTCGGTACGGAACATCCTGCTTCGTCACCGCCACTCTCAGGCGTTCTTCGTGGGCAACCAGCCGTGAGGCCCGAGTCGTACGCATCTTGGACGGCTTGGCGGCTCGACGTCCTGACGTGGCTGTGGATCGTGTGGCTCGTCCAGTTCGCGGTCCTCGAGTTCGTCGCACTCAAGTGGCATCCGGGCCAGGAACTGACCGCGCATCTCCGGCCGCTGTTTCTGACGTTCCCAGTGTTGTGGTGGACGTTCCTCGGCGTCTACCTGTGGCTTGGCGTCCACTTTTTCGCGCCGACCGTCGAACGTGGCCTGCTCAGCTTGCTGCGCGGCTAGTCAGCCCCATCCTCCGTCGCCCCCGCCAGGGTCGTCCCATCCGACCGGCGGGGGCGCGTTGCGTGACGGCTTCAGCAGCCACCAGTCGTACAGCTTGTAGACCGTGTAGGCGGTGACCGGAAACAGGAGGTAGCCGTAGCCGGCGTTCGGGTTGCCTTGCTGCTCAAGGTAGGCGACGACACCGATCGGCAGGCCGACAGCGGCCAGCAGGGCGAGCGGCGCGAGCAGCAGGATCATCGGTCGACCTTACGTCAGGCGCACTGCTCGATCCAGATGCGGCCGGCCCCGCCGGGCGGCATCGGATGCTGGCAGATCGCCGGCTGGCCGGACGCGGCTGCCGAGTAGCCGATCGCTAGCCCGACGACGAGTCCGGCGATCGCGTACAGCCAGCCTGGCGGCGACGGCGCAGTCGGTTTCGTTTCTGGCTGGTGGTGCCAGCTGCTGCCCACGTCGGTTCCCCCGTCAGGTCGGTACCGCCCTTATCGGCCGGCACAGGCCGAGACTTGAGCGTCCGGCCTAGGGCTTCCCTACGGTCGACGTTCCTGCGGGCCTCACGGGCCAGCACGGCGCGTTGTGCCTGTTCGCCGAGCCGCGGCATGTCGCCCCCCTTATCCGTCCCGCCGGAAGCCGCGGTGACGCGGCATCCCGAGCAGCTGGCGCAGCATGTTCGACGCCTCCTGCAGCCCGATCGCCTTGCTGATGTACCCGGCGCCGGTCCCGGCCAGCGGGTACATGCCGGCGTGATAGTGCTTCTGCCCCGCCCGGTCGATGCGGATGAGGACATCGAGCACTTCCTGCTCGGTGTAGGTCTTGCTCTCCTGGTCGACCGTCATGCCGGTCCCCCTTCAGGAGTCCAGTCAGCGGTCGCCAGCGCCGCACGCGACAGCGCCCCGTCCCGTCGGCCGACGTACCGCTCGTACGTGAACGACGGACTGTGGTGCCCGGCGAAATACGAGACGTCCGCGACCTCGAGCCCGAGCCCTTCCGGCCGTGACGCCAACGCCCACGTACAGAACACATGCCGCAGCGTGTGCCACGTCCAGCGGTACCTGCCGTCCGGCCGTCTCGGCCAGTCGAGCGTCGCCCGTGCCGGGCCGAACCGGGTCGCATGGAACGACGACGAGCCACGGACACCGCTGTCGACATGCGGGAACAGCAGCCCGCCGTCGACCTGATCGAGCCTGGCAGCCAGCGGCTCCTGCAGGAACGTCGGGATCACCGTCGTCCGCTGTCGGCGCCACTTCGGCGGGGTCAACACCCCGGCTTTCGAGTCCCACGCTTCGACGACGTCGATCCCGCCAGAACGCAGGTTGACCCGTTCGCCGGTCAACGCCGCCAGCTCGCCGTACCGCAGCCCGGTGTAGGCGGCCATCAGCACCTGCAGTCCGAGCCACGGTTCCCACCGGCCGCCCATGTGGTCGGCGAGCTCGGCGATCTTGCTGTGGGCTGGCAGCGTTTCCGGGTCGACGTACCCGTAGGTCTGGCCGACCGTCGAGACGGTCTGCCGGCTGTAGATGTTGGCGGCCGGGTTCTGTTCGGGCTCGAGGAACGATCCGTCGTAGCCGGCTTTCACGACCCCGGAACAGGTGGCGGCGATCGACTGCAGCGACTCTTCGACTAGCCCTTTGTCGCGGGCCGCGTGGATCACAGCGCGCATGTGGTGGTGGGTCAGGTCGGCGCAGCGGAGGTGGCCGAGCATCGGGCGCAGCCAGGTGCGGACGAACGACTGCTGCCGCTGTTCGTAGGAGAGCGACCAGACCTTCACGCGCGACCGCGGGTCGAGATACCAGTCGAGCAGGTCGTCGACCGTGCGCTGCCGGTTGTCGGCGGTCGGGACGGGTGCGTCGAGTTGGCGGACGATCTCCCGGATGGCTTCGAGGGCGGCGTCGGCGCCGGTGCGGCGGGCCTGCCGGCGTCTGCCGTCGTACGGGTCGGTCCAGACGATCCGGATGCGTAAGCCTTCCGGGTAGACCTTGACGCGGCGGTCGATCGTTTCGAGGGTGCGGAGACTCACAGGTCGTTCTCCTGGATTTCGGGCAGCACCGACCACAGCGTGGCGTCACGGTCGTGGACGTAGCCCCACTCCCCATCACGCGCCGAGGGGTGGGGAGTGGGGTGCTCACGGATGGCCTGCTCGTAGCGGTCCCGCTCGGCCTTGCAGTGGGCGCTCATCCGGGCTGCGGCAGCCAGATCGTTGGCCTGGGCGCGGACGCGGTTGGCGAGCGAGCGCGGTGGCCCCAGGGACGATCTCGTCAGTGCCGCCTCGATCTCGTCACGCTCGGCACGCAGGGCACGGACCTCGGCCTCGACCGCCAGCCGTCGGTCACGCTCGTCGTTCCACGCGGCTTCCAAGCGGTCGCGTTGATCGCGCGCCACGTCGCGCTGTCGTAGCGCGTACGTGAGCCGGTCCTCCGCACCGTTCCGAGCCGGCATAGCGTCGTCGTCGGTCAGCCGGTCAGCCACGGTCAGCCCCCTCGGTCGTGAGTGCGTGGATGTCCGGAGACGTAGCCGCCTCGGACGCGGACAGGTCGATCGCCTCGGAGTCCGTCAAGGCAGGCTCAGCGTCCAGACTCGCCCGGTCGCGCGCCGAGATGGGGTCCAGCGCGTTCACCTCGACCTCGGCCTCGTACCAGAACCGGACCTTGTAGCGGCGCAGCGGCGCGTCCCACAGGCCACGCTCGACGGCGTCCTGACACCACCCGCAGTCCGGGTGAGGTTCGGTCGCGCCGCGCTCCCGGAACGCCGCGACGTGGCCCAGCATCGTCATGCGGGCGCCACGGAAGTTCGGTTGCTCAGCCACGGTCGGCCCCCTCACGCTTGGGCGTGACTATCTCGTAGTCGGTCATGACGTAGGTCCACGGGTCGCCGTCGTCGTCGAACTCGAACCGCTCGTCGTCGAACTCGACCTCGACCCACCGGCCGCGCCAGTCGATGACGTCGTGGACGACGAGGTCGCTCCACCCGTCAGCACCGAGGCACTCGGTCAGGTAGTCGGCAACCCACTTGGCGCCCTCGTCGGCGTCGACCTGGCCGAACACGAGGAACGAACCGTCTGCGCGCTCGTGGAGTTCGATCACTCGCTCGTAGATGTGCACCGGCTCGACCGGCTCGTAGCGGTCCGCGAACGTGTCCGGGTCGCACGGCCAGAAATGCTGCGGGTCGCCGCCCTTGACGATCCAGTGCCCGACCGGGACCGGCACCCACCCCTGGGCGCCGTTTTTCCCGGTCATGATCTCGCAGGAGTTGGTAAGCGGCCAACCGAACCGGATGTGCTCACGGAAGGCGGACCCGAAGAACGCGTCGAGACCTCCGTCATCGTCAGCGTCTCTGGCCCCGTTCCACTGGACCGCTTCGACCTCTTGCGGCTTACTCACGTACCTCACTGCCCTGTCCCTTCGTTCGCTCGGGCGAGCGCCGCATCCAGCACCCGCAGACAATCCCGACGCACCGACGCCGGAGCGTCACGTCCCGCAGCGACCACGCGCCGCGCATAGGCCATCGCGTACGCCGCCTGGTCCTCGATGGGTCCGGACGGCACACGCCCCTCGATAGGTCGGGTCATGCGGTCACTCCTTCGGGACGTCCAGGCCCGCCTGCTCGACCACCTCACGGCACGTCGGGCACAACGGGAACCGCTTCGGGTCGCGGGACGGCACCCACGTCTTCCCGCACACTGCGACGACCGGCGTGCCGGTCACCATCGCTTCGGTCAGCCGGGCCTTGCCGGCGACGATGTGCGCGAACCGTTCGTGGTCGCCCGGTTCAGCCGGGCGGGTGTCGGGGCGCTCGAGGACGTCATGCATCGGACGTCTTCTTCAAGTCGGGAAACGAGCAGTCGGCCGACGGCCGGGCACGGCGCGCGGCGAGAGCAGCACGGCCGACGCCCCACGTCGCCTCGCGGCCCGCACGTACAGCGCCGGCGCGGCGGACGGCAGCCGGCCAGTCGTAACGGCAGGGCAGCGGCCCGCGGTCTGGCTGGCGGACGGCGGCGTCGAACAGGGCGACCGCGGCCTGCCGGTCGGCGTTGGCGGCGGCGGTCACGACGGCACCTCGGGCAGCGCCCGAGCCCGCGACGCTTCGATCGCGATACCGAGCGCCGCGTTCACCAGCTCGTCGTCCGGCACGTTCGACGGGTCACGGTCTTGGCTGACGTCGAACGCTGCCGCCGACATCAGCTCGCCGAGCGTCCAGTCGGGCAGCATCGACCAGGCGATGTGGAGGACGACGACCGTCTCCGAGCGGTGGGCGGCGGCAGCCAGGTCTTCGGCGGTGATGGTCTGGATGACCTTGCGCGTCTCGTCGCTCATACGACGACCGACAGTGCCGGGGCAGCCGGCCCGTCGTTGCGTCCGAACGTGTCCGCGATCCGCTCGAGCTGTCGGCCGATCCCGACGAGTGCCAACGCCGTCGCCAGAGCGACCGCCTGACCTTCGTCGTTGTCCGTGCCGGGCACACCCTCGAGGAGCGTCTGTGCGTGGTCGAGGAAGCTGGGCTCTGCCGGGGTGTCGTCGCGGTACGTCATCGGCGCACCACCGGGACGCGGCGGGACGACGTCGCCGGACGCTGCCGGTCAGCGATCCAGCGTTCGACGTCCTCGTGCTTCCAGCGCAGCGTCTTGACGCCGAACCGTGCCGGGCTTGGGAAGGTCGGGTCCGTCAGCGTGTAGCGGCGAACGGTCTGCCGGCAGACGCCGAGCAGGCCGGCCACCTGGCCCTGGTTGAGTAGCGGGCTCCGCGCGGGGGCGGTCGCCGTGGATGTCGCGTTCATGCACACCACGTTGCGACGTGGCAGGGGGGCGAACAGGGTCGCGGTGCGATTCCTGATGCAAGAACGGGGCACCCGGAGCGCCGGCACGACTGTGCCAGTTTTGTGCCACCCTGCCCGCCTGCGCCCCACGAAAACCGCCCCTGACCTGCAGGAACGTCCGTACCGTCATCTTCCTACCGGGGGTACGAACCGCCCTGAACCTGACTGGCCGCCATTTGGGCCAGAACGGCAAGATAGCGCAGGTTTGAGGCGAAAGGAAGGCCCGCCGTCGGCGGGCCTTCGCTGTTGGGATGGCG
>Ga0307505_10001736_pt1 | contig 16708 bp, 13 predicted proteins | sample 23_S_MG_FD_202183 | JGI IMG/M metagenome (GOLD analysis project Ga0307505, IMG submission 202183) | Soil microbial communities from Populus trichocarpa stands in riparian zone in the Pacific Northwest, United States - 23_S | ecosystem: Environmental > Terrestrial > Soil > Riparian zone > Trees...
CGACACCGCATAAGCGAAGGTCGGCGCGCCGAACGCATCCTTCACCCGCGCCAGCACGTCGAGATAGGCGAGGCCGGGCTTGACCATCACCATGTCGGCGCCCTCGGCAAGGTCGAGATCGACTTCGCGCAACGCCTCGGCGACGTTGGCGGGGTCCATCTGGTAGCTACGCTTGTCGCCTTTCAGCAGCCCCTTGCTTCCGACCGCATCGCGGAACGGGCCGTAGAAGGCCGAAGCATATTTGGCGGCGTAGGCCATGATCGCGACATCGCAATGGCCCGCCGCCTCAAGCCCGGCACGGATCGCGCCGACGCGGCCGTCCATCATGTCCGAGGGGGCGACGATGTCGGCGCCAGCGACTGCCTGGACCAATGCCTGGTCCACCAGCATCGCCACCGTTTCGTCATTGGGGATACAGCCCCGGTCATCGACCAGCCCGTCGTGGCCGTGACTGGTATAAGGGTCGAGCGCGACGTCGGTCAGGAGTCCGACCTCTGGAACGGCGTCCTTGATCGTCTTGATCGCGCGGCAGATGAGATTGTCGGGATTGAGCGCCTCGCGCGCGTCGGTTGTGCGCAGATTGCCGGGCGTATTGGGGAAAAGCGCGATGCACGGAATGCCGAGATCGCGGGCTTCGCGAGCCTTGGCGGCGAGCCGATCAATCGTCCATCGCGACACGCCGGGCAGCGACGGGATTGGCTCCTCGCCGTCCTTTCCCTCGGCGATGAACAAGGGCCAGATGAGGTCGCTGGGGTGCAGCCGATGCTCGGCCAGCATCGACCGGATCCATGGGCTCGAGCGGCAGCGGCGCATGCGAAGGGCGGGATAGGATGACATGGCGAGCGGTCTAGCCCGAGGAAGGTGTGGAAAGAAAGAGCGGCCCCAGGCATTGGGGAGCGATGAACGATGCCCTTCCAAAGCAGGCGATCCTGATCGTCAACGCGATGAGCCGCCGCGGCTGCGACGTGTTCGACGAGGCGCGGGCCAAGCTTGAGCTGGCCGGGGTCGAGCTGATCGACGCCATCGCGGTGGAAGAACCGGACAAGATGGACGAGACGGTGATCGCCGGGGTGGCCCGCGCGCCGATGGTGATTATCGGCGGCGGCGACGGCAGCCTGTCGAGCACGGTCGACCATTTCGTCGGCAAGAACACAGTGTTCGCCATCCTGCCGCTGGGCACCGCCAACAGCTTTGCAAAGACGATGGGCATGGCGCCCGACATGGACTCGGCGATCGATGTCATCGCCAACGGGCGGCGGCGGCGGATCGACCTGGGGATCATCGACGGCGATTATTTCGTCAACGCCGCCGCGCTCGGCCTGTCGCCTTTGATCGCCGATACCGTGCCGCACGGGCTCAAGAAATATTTGGGGATGGTCGGCTATCTGATCTGGGCGGCTCGCAGCGCGTTCCAATTCCGGCCATTCCGGCTGCGCATCACGCTGGACGACGGAAGCTGCGTCAAGGCGTGGGCAACCGAAGCGCGGATCGCCAACGGCACGCATCATGGCGGGGTGGAGCTGGTCGAGAGCCAGGAAGTGGATTCGGGCGAGATCGTGATCCAGGCGGTGACCGGCAAGAGCATTTTCGGGCTGGCCTGGAGCTGGTTCGCCACGCTGTTCAAGCTGGCGGGACGCGAGCTGACCACCACCGAATGGCGCGGCAAGACGCTGCGGCTGGAAGCGCGGCCGCGGCAGAAGATTTCGATCGACGGCGAGATTGCGGCCAGGACCCCGGTGACGGTGTGCGTGGCGAAAGGCGCGATCGAGGTGGCGGCGCCTAGAGAGTAAGTCCTTGGTGACGACGAACCTCTGATCCGTTTGTGTCGAGCGAAGCCGAGACACGTCCCTCGACTACGCTCGGGACAAACGGATTTTGGGTTATCCTAGCCGCGCCAGCGCCGCCGCGAGCCGCTCGGCTTCTGCCGCCCGGGCGTCGTGGTCGGCGCGAGCTTTTTCGACCGCCTCGGGCTTGGCGCGATCGGTGAAAGCGGGGTTGGCGAGCCGCGCGGCGAGGCCGTCGCGGTCTTTCTCGGCCGCCGCGATGGCCTTCGACAGCCGGGATTTCTCGGCGGCGAGGTCTATGACTCCTTCGATTTCCATGAAGAAAGTCGCGTTGTCCACAACCACCTGCAACCCGTTGTTGTTAGGTGGAGCCCCATTCGAGATACTTCCTAGGCGCATAAGTCGGTGAAATTCGGAATGGTGTGCGATCAACCAATCGTGGGTGGCTTGGTTGTCGCTTCGAACCCAAGCGTTGACCCTTGCAGCCGGTGGAACTCCGATGTCAGTGCGAGCTGATCGCACCTCACTCACCAAGCGAATGAGCCAATTGATCTCCCTTGAGGCAGTGGCGTCATGTTGCGCCTCGGGCGCCGGCCACTTTGCGACGATCAGCTCGTATGGGCGCTCCCCCATTGAATGCCACAATTCCTCGGTGATGAACGGCATCAGCGAGTGGAGCATGACGAGGATCTGGTCGAACGCCCAGGCGGCGACGGCGCGGGTTTCGTCGTCCCAGCCGCCTTTGACCAGCTCCACATACCAGTCGCAGAAGGTGCCCCAGGTGAAATGGTAGATGGCGGCGGCCATGTCGTCGAAGCGGAGGTCGGTGATCGCCTTGTTCATCGCATCGAGCGTGGCGACGACTTCGCCGATGATCCAGCGGTTGACCGGCAGGCTCGCCTCGGGCGCGGCGATGCTCTGCGAAGCGCCAACGCCATTGCCCTGGAGGAAGCGCGCGGCGTTCCATAATTTGGTGGCGAAGTTGCGATAGCCTTCGACGCGCTTTTCATCGAGCTTGATGTCGCGGCCCTGGCTTTCCATCGCCGCCATGGTGAAGCGCAAGGCGTCGGCGCCGTAGCGATCGATCAGGCCGAGCGGATCGACCGTATTGCCCTTCGACTTGGACATTTTGGCACCGTGGGCGTCGCGGACCAGGCCGTGGAGGTAGAGCGTCTTCCACGGCACCTCCTTCATGAATTCCATCCCCTGCATCGCCATGCGGGCGTCCCAGAAGAACAATATGTCGAAGCCCGAGATGAGCACGTCGTTGGGATAATGACGGGCGAGGTCGGGGGTCTGCTCGGGCCAGCCGAGGGTCGCGAACGGCCACAATGCGGAGGAGAACCAGGTGTCGAGGACACCATCTTCACGAAAAATCGGAATTTGCTTCTTGCGCATCGTCCGCGTCGTCTCATCGAACATTTCAATGTTCCAACGACGGAATTCTGCCCAAGATTCCAAGAAGATCATTTCATAATCTTCGGGATAAGCGGCCTTCAGCAGCGAACCTAGGTGCTCTTCGTCCCTAGCAACAAACTCTCGATTCTTGGAATTGTCAGTAACGTTGACTGAAAATCCCGTTTCCGAGACGTTGGGTCCGTACCAAGCCGGAATGCGGTGGCCCCACCAGAGTTGCCGCGACACGCACCAGGGCTGGATATTTTCGAGCCAGTTGAACCAGGTCTTCGACCAACTTTCGGGGACGATCTTGATCGCGCCCGAGCGGGTGGCCTCGATCACCGGCTTCACCAGGGTCGCGGCATCGACATACCATTGGTCGGTCAGCCATGGCTCGATCACCACCCCCGAACGGTCGCCGTATGGGGTGGCGATCTGGCGGTCCTCGACCTTGACCAACGCGCCTTCGGCATCGAGCATCTCGACGACAGATTTGCGCGCGTCGAAGCGATCGAGACCGAGCAAGGCGTCGGGGATGCCGCCGCTCTGAACGACGCGGGCCTGGCCATCGAACATGTTGAGCATGTCGGCGGGTTTGAGACCGGCGCGCTTGCCGACTTCATAATCGTTGAAGTCATGGCCCGGGGTGACCTTAACCGCGCCCGATCCGAGCTCGGGGTCGGCATGCTCGTCGGCGACGATTGGCACATCGCGGCCGGTGATCGGCAGCCTGATCATCTTGCCGACCAGCGCTGTGTAGCGCTCGTCGGTCGGGTGGACCGCCACCGCCATGTCGGCGAGCATCGTCTCGGGCCGCGTGGTGGCGACTTCGATCGAGCCCGATCCATCGGCCAGCGGGTAGCGCAGGGTCCAGAATTTGCCTGCGGTGTCGCGGGTTTCGACTTCGAGATCGCTGATCGCGGTCTGGAAATGCGGATCCCAATTGACCAGGCGCTTGTCGCGATAAAGCAGGCCGCGCTTGTGCAATTCGACGAACACATGGGTGACGGCCTTGGAAAAGCCCTCGTCCATGGTGAATCGCTCGTTCGACCAGTCGCACGACGCGCCGAGGCGGCGCAGCTGGCGGGTGATCTCGCCGCCGCTTTCGGCTTTCCATTCCCACACCCGGTCGACGAATTCATCGCGGGTGAAGTCGGTGCGCTTCTTCTGTTCGAGGTCGAGCTGGCGTTCGACCACCATCTGGGTGGCGATCCCGGCATGGTCGGTGCCGACCACCCACAGGGCATCCTTGCCCTGCATCCGCGCGATGCGGGTCAATATGTCCTGCAGCGTATTGTCGAGCGCGTGGCCGATGTGGAGGCTGCCGGTGACGTTGGGCGGCGGCATGACGATGGTGAACGGCTCGGCCTCGGGACGCGAGGGGCGGAACAGGCCTTCCGCTTCCCAATGGGCATACCAGCGGGATTCTAGTCCGGCGGGGTCGAAGGTCTTGGCGAGCTCGGTCATGGATGGGCGGTTAGCGGGGGGTGGGCCTCCTATCAACTGTCATGCCAGCGCAGGCTGGTATCCATGTCACCGAGAACCGATGAGACGGCCTCACGCAAGCCAACTTGGGACCCCAGCCTTCGCTGGGGCGACGGTTACTGGCTTGGTGGCCCCATCCACTGGTTCATCCAGCCGAACACATTGTCGTACCACTGGATCGAATTCTTGGGCTTCAACACCCAGTGGTTCTCGTCAGGAAAGACGAGCAGTTTCGACGGGATTCCGCGGCGCTGGAGGGCGGTGAAGCTGGCCAGGCCTTGGGTGTAGGGAATGCGGAAATCCTTTTCACCGGTGATCACCAGCATCGGGGTTTTCCACTTGGCGACATGATTGACCGGGTTCCAGCGCTCGAACGCCGCGGGGTCTTCATAATAGGTCTTGCCGCCGTGCTCCCACTCGTCGAACCACAATTCCTCGGTCTCGTAGGCCATGGCGCGGGCGTCGAACACGCCGTCGTGCTGGATCAGGCATTTGAAGCGGTTGGGCCACTGGCCGGCGATCCAGTTCATCATATAGCCGCCGTAGGACGCGCCGAGGGCGCAGGCGTTGTTGGCGTCAAGCTGCGGGTCCTGCGCGGTGGCGAAGGCGAGGCCGCGTTTCAGATCCTCGAGCGGTTTGCCGCCCCAGTCGTTGGCAATGCTGTCGGTGAAGGCCTGGCCGTAACCGGTCGAGCCGTGGAAATCGACGCTGACCACGGCGTAACCGGGCGCCGAGAACAGCCGCGAATTCCAGCGGTAGCTCCAGCCATTGCCGAAGCTGCCCTGGGGCCCGCCGTGGACGACAAAGGCGATCGGCAATTTGCCCTTTGCAGTGGCGGGCTTCAACTTGAAGCCCCACACCTGGGCGTTGTTGGCGCCCTTGAAGGCGAATTTCTCGAATTTGACCGGGTCGAGCTGGTCGAGCAGCGCGCGATTGACGTTGGTCAGCTGGACCAGCCGCCCGCGCGCGTCGATGCGATAGAGATCGTCAGGGGCCATGATGCTGTTCTGCGTGAACAATGCGCCGCCGCCGGGCAGCGGGATGACATTGCCCGAATGGCCGTTCTGCGTGAGCCGGGTAACCGCGCCACTGGCGGCATCGACCCGCCAGACCGGGCCTTCCATTGTATCTTCGGCGGTGATCAGCAGGCTGCGGCCGTCTTTCGCCCAGGCGAGCGAGCCCGCCGAGCGGTCCCAACCGGCGGTCAGCGCGCGGATGCGGCCGGTCGCGAGATCGCGCAGCATGATCACCTGGCGGTCGGCCTCGTAACCGGCGCGGGCCATCGAGACATAGGCCAGGGTGCGGCCGTCGGGCGACAGGGTCGGCAGCGTGTCGGTGCCGCCATTGGGGGCGGTGAGGTTGACCGGCGCTGCGGAACCGTCGGCGGGGGCCATGAAGATGTCGAGATTGGTCGAAGTCGGCTCGATCCGCCCGGCCTCGCGGAGAGCGAAGTAGACCGTGCGGCCGTCGGCGCTAAGGTCGATCTCCTCGCCGCCGCCGAACGGCTTGGAGGGAGTGTCGCCGACCAGCGGGCCGGTGACCCGCGTACCCATGCCGGTCAGCTTTCCATTGACGATGGGGTAACTGAAAATGCGCGACTTGACGCCGGGGGTGACCCACGTGTCCCAGTGGCGGACGAACAACTGGTCATATTCGCGGCCCGATCCTTCAGGCCCGCGTGCAAAGCTGGTCGCGGCGCAGGCGATGTCGGGGCAGTCGCGGGTGTCGGCCCAGACGATAACGCGGCTGCGATCGGCGCTGACTTTGAAGCCCGAGATGTCGGCGCCGAAATCAGACATCAGCACGGGGCGGCCGCCAAGCTGCATGCGATGGAGCTGGTCGCGGTCCTTGACCGGGGCGAGATACCAGATCGCACCGTCGGCCCCGAATATCGCGCTGTTGGCGCCCTTGGTCAGGCCGGGGACAGGCCGCGGCGCCGAACCGGGGCGGGTCAGGTCGAGCATCATCAGCGCGTTGTTGCGCTTGTTCGCCTTCAGGTCAGTGGTGGAAAGGGTGAAGATGGCGGTGCGACCGTCGGGCGAAACCGATGGACTTCCAAGCCGCTGCATCATGTGCATGTCAGTCGCGGTCATCGGACGAGCGATCGAAGGGGTAGCGGTAAGGGCGGCGGCCGCGACGGTGGCGGCGAGCAGAAGACGGTTCATGGGCGACTGCCTAGCAAGCGCACCCTTGCTGCGCCAGTCTAGAGCGGCTTGCCGGTGATGCGGCTGATCTCGCGTCGGACATGCTCGTCGACGATTCGCGGCAGATGCTCGTCGAGCCATTGCTTCAAGGCCGGGCGCAGCATGTCGCGCAGCATTTCTTCCAGCGGATTGACCGTCGGCGCGGGCGGCGCGGCGGCGGCGACACTGGTCAATTGCTCGAGTTTCATCCGGCTGGAATCGGCGGCAACCTCGTCAAGCAACGGCGGGCCGGTGTCGATTGGCGGCCCGGCGACTCCGACCTCGGCCTCCACCGGATGGTCGAGCTCGAGGATATCCTCCTCGCCCTCGTCATCGTCGATCGGGTCGGGCGACGGTGGCGGAACCGCGGCGCGCAATTCCTTTTCCTCGGCGATCACGCGTTTGATCGAAGCGAGAATATCCTCCATCGATGGTTCGCGGGGCGTCTGCATCGCCGCTCTATCGCCTATCGCGGCGGCGAAACCAAGACCTGCGGTTGCTCCTCCGGCGCGGTGGTGCTGGTCGCTACCGTCGTATGGCGGCGCGGCGTCGACCAGTCGTTCCAATTGCCGGCGACGTTTCGGTAATTGCCAAGCGGATCATAGAGCGGCCCGCCTTCGAGCCCGAGGTCGTCGGCCTCGGCCTGGCCCATCGCGTTCAACAGTTGGAAACCGGCGACATAGGAATCGCGCCGGGCCGTGACCAACGCCACTTGCGCATTGAGCAATTCCTGCTCGGCATCAAGCACGTCGAGAATGGTGCGAGTGCCGACGCCATTTTCGGCGCGGGCGCCTTCCAATGCCAGCTCGTTGGCCTGGACCGCGGTCTGATTGGACGCAATCGCGCCCAGTGCCGCGCGATAGGTGGCGAAAGCCGAGCGGGTGGTGGCGATGACGGCCCGCTCGGTCGCGATCCGGAGTTCGAGCGTCTGGCCTTCAAGCGCGATGCTTTGGGCGATGCGCGCTGCGGGAAGGCCGCCTTGATAAAGGGGGATGCGGCCCTGGACGCCGACACTGGTCGCGGTGCCGGAGCGCGGAGCGCCGCCGGTATCGCCCGACAGCGTATTGACATAATCACCCGAGGCGACCCCCGACACGGTCGGCAGCCGCGCCGCCTGGGCGACCCGGATGTCGTAACGCGCGGCCTCTGCCTGGCGGGTCACGGCGATGAAATCGGGATTGTTGACGAGCGCGATCTGCACCGCCTGATCGGCTGTCTGGGGAAGCGGCGGCAGCGGCGGCGGCGGGGCGAGCACGCCGGGCCGCTGGCCGATGACGCGGCGATAATTCTCCTCGCTCGTGATCAGCCGGCCGCGGGCAGTCTCGAATCCGCTGCGAGCCAGCGCCAGACGCGCTTCGGACTGGGCCACGTCGGTGCGGGTGACGTCGCCGATCTGGAACCTGTCGCGCGCCGCCTCGACGTTGGTACCGAGCACCTTGACCTGGTTGTCGTTCAATTCGACGATCGAGCGGTCGCGGATGACGTCCATGTAGGCGGCCACCGCTTCGGTGAAGATATCGCCTTCCACCGCGCGCAAGGTTGCCCGGCCGGCTTCGACCCGGGTCTTGGCGGCGATGATCGAATTGCGCACGCTTCCGCCACTGAACAGCGGGTAGCTGAGATCGACCCCACCGGTCAGATAGGGCCCCTTGCCGACCCGGCGGAGCGAACCGCTATAGGATAGGTCGCGGTTGACCCCGACCGTCGCCGAGACCTGCGGGCGCCCGGCGGCACGGGCAACCGCAACCGACGAGTCGGTCACTTTCAATGCCTCTCGCTGGCCAGTAAGGGTCGGATTGGTGCGGTAGGCGGCATTCAGCGCCTCGCGCAACGTGTCGGCCGAGGCGGCGGACGTGAGGAGTGCGGCAATCAGCGTGCCGGTCAGAAGGTGACGCTTCACTTGATCTCCAATGCGCTAGAAAACGAACGCCGGGGCGGGGGCGAAGCCGGGCAAGACGGGCACCTGCGCTTCGGCGAAACTGGTGAAACCGACGGTTTTTCCGTCTCCGCGGCCGGTGGCGAGACGGGTTACCCCGTCCTCGACAATCGCCGCGCCAACCCGGCCACCTGGTGCCAGGCGCCGCGCCAGTGTCGGGGGAAAAATTTCGATCGCGCCTTCAACCAGGATGAGGTCATAGGCGACGCTTGTAGCGGCATCGCCGACATCAACCTCGAGCCCGATGTGGCGGAGGATGGAGGCGGCGTAAGCCCCGCCCTCGCCGACCACCAGCGCGCGTTCGCCCGGAATCGGCGCCAGCCTGGTCAGCAACAGGCCGAGCGGGGCCGGCGGCATCATCGGGGCCCCATTGGCGAGCCGTAAGGCACGGTCGCCATAAGCCTGAGCCTGCTGGTCGGCGGCAAGGAAGTCCTCGCGCGGCACCGACCCCATTGCCTCTATCACGCGCACGTCGGTCACGCCCTGCGGCCGCAACTGGCTGGCGACCATCACCCGCCGGGCGGCACCATAATCTGGGACGGGATTCGACATAGTACCTCGATCGGTTCAACTGTTATATGCCAGTAACACAGTTGGGTTTCAAGGTTGCTCTTATCGCTCGTGCCCGGTTGCGCCAAGCTTAACCCCCCGCCGCCGGTCGAAAAGCATGACAATTAGACGCTGGCCCGAGCGCTGCGGGCGGTTGACAAGCCGAGGGCACCCGCCCATTTCCGCCCTCCGCGAGGCCCGATGGCGGAGTGGTTACGTAGGGGACTGCAAATCCCCGCACGCCGGTTCGATTCCGGCTCGGGCCTCCACTTCCTGATTTCATGAGGGCGCGTTGGTGAAAGCTGCCATTTCCTTGCTTGCCGCGACCCTGCTGACCGCCTGCAACACCGAGCCCGCGCCAGTGGTCACCGTCAGTGAAGCAAGGGTGATCGCTTTGCCAACTTCCGCCGCCGTCTATTTCACCCTGGTCAACAGCGGTGGCCGTGACCGGCTGCTGTCGGTTGGGGCCGAGGGAGCGGGCAAGGCGAGCCTTCATGAAACCAGCATGGACGGCGCGATCATGAGGATGCGGGTGATCGATGACGGAATCGAAATTCCGGAGCGCGGGCAGGTCCGGCTGTCGGCGAGCGGGCGGCATGTGATGATCCAGAACCTGGTCGAACCATTGGCAGCGGGGTCCAACGTCAAGCTCACTCTCCGCTTCGAGCGGCAGGGAAATGTCGAAATTTCGGCGCCCGTCGGCGGTCCGCGATGATGCTGCGCAGGGTCCGGATCGGGTTGTGGCTCGTGGTCGGATTGGTCGCGCTTGTCGCGCTAGTGATGACACTCATGCCGAGGCCAGCAGTGCCAATCGCCAGCAGCCAGTCGATGACCGAGATTGGCGGGCCGTTCACCCTGACCGGGAGCGACGGCAGGCCATTCTCTAGCAGTCGCCTCGCGGGCAAGCCCTATGCCTTGTTCTTCGGCTTTACGCATTGTCCCGATGTTTGCCCGACAACGTTGGCGCGCCTGGCCCGGTTGCGGACTACATTAGGCAAGGGCGACGACAGTTTCGCGATTGTCCTGGTCAGCGTCGATCCCGAGCGCGACACGCCGGCGGCCATGGCCCGCTACGCCAGCCTGTTCGGGACGCCGGTCATCGCCTTGACCGGATCGACGGCGGCGATCGATGGCGTGAAGAAGCAATATGGGGTCTATTCGGCCAAGGTGCCGCAGCCTGGTGCCGACTATAGCGTTGACCATACCGCGACCGTCTTCCTGATCGACAGGAAGGGCAAGTTCGTGGCTACTCTCGCTCCCGACGAGGGGGACGAGGCAGCGCGAGCCAAGCTCGAACGGCTGGATCGCGCTTAAACGCACCCCGAACCAAATGTTGCGCGCCGGCACCAACTGAGGGTTTTCGACCAACGGCGGTGGACAGATCGAGCGCTCGTTCATATTTCGCCCCCCGAGCCGATCCTTCCTTGGCTCAAATTCAAAAAAACGATGAGGTAATTGTGAACCGACTTCTTACCGTGGCGCTTGCCGCGACTGCTTTTGCTGCAACTCCGGCGCTGGCTCAGGATGCCGCCCCGACCTTCACCGGCCCTCGGGTCGGCGTCAACATCGGCTTCGCCGATGACAACATCTTCGGCACCGAAGCCTTCACTTACGGCGCCGACGTCGGTTACGACTTTGCCGCCGGTGGCGCGATCCTCGGCGTCACCGCCGAAATCGAAGACAGCAAGGACATCAAGCGCGAACTGGCCCTGACCGCCCGCGCCGGCGCCCGCGTCGGCAGCAACGCCCTGCTCTATGTGGCCGGTGGTTACTCGAACATCCGCGTCTTTGGCGTGAACGTCGACGGATTCCGCCTCGCCGCTGGCGGCGAACTCGCCGTCGGCCCGAAGGCCTATGTCAAGCTCGAGCAGCGCTACGGCAACTATCAATATGGTCTCGACCTGTACCAGACCATGATCGGCGCCGGCCTCCGCTTCTAAGCGGTTTTCGGACTGACGGAGAAAGGGGCGGCTACGGCTGCCCCTTTTTTTGTGCCTCGATCACGCGGTCTAGCAGCCGCTCCACCGCGGCGATGCTTTCGGGCTCGTCGAAGGTCGGCGCATGGCCCACGCGCGGCACGGTGACCAGGTCGACATCGCCGATCGCGTTCGCCATCCGCTGGGCCACCTCCACCGAGAGCAAGTCGGACAATTCGCCGCGCAAGATCGTCACCGGGCGGCCGTCGAGAGCCTCGTACATCGGCCACATGTCGGGCGCCGTCGTCGCGCTTTCGAAATTTTCGGCGATCCGCGTGTCATAATCGAACACGACCCCCGTCCCGTCCTCGCGCCCTACCCGGCGGACGAAGCGGTCCCACTCCGCCGGGCCATAGTCAGGATAGACGTCGCCGCTGCGCCCGGCGACCTGGGCGATCGCGTCGTCCCAATCGGCGAAGCGCACGTCCTTGCCGACATAGCCGGCGATGCGATCGATCCCCGCCTGGCCGACCACCGGACCAATATCGTTGAGCAAGGCGCCCGCGATTCGTTCGCGGTCGCCTAGCGCTAGCGCCATGGTGCACAGCCCGCCGAGCGAAGTGCCGACGAATATGGCGTCGGCGATCCCCAGCTGGTCGAGCAATTTCAAGATGTCGGCGACATAGATCATCGGTCGATAATTGGCGGACACCGGATCGAGTGCGCTGCCGCCGCGGCCGCGCAGGTCGATCGAAATGACCCGCCAGTCGCCGGCGAAGCGATCGGCCACGGGCTCGAAATCGCGGGCGTTGCGGGTCAGGCCGGGGATGCACAGGATGGGCGGACGCTCGCGATCTCCGTCATGGTCCCGGTAATGGAGTTTTACGCCATCGGCGCTGTTCCAATACCGGTCTGTCCATTCGGCCATGAAGCTTTCCCCTGTTCGCCTCCTCCCCTATCGCGAGCCGATGGCCAAGCCGCAACCCTATCGTGCCGATCCCGCCATCCTCGCGCTTGGTGACGGCTTTTTCGACCCGGTCGAGGCGGCCAGATTTCCCGAAACCCGGTTGCGGTTCGCCAATCGAGAGTGGGCCGCAAAAGTCGGTCTGGGCGAACTCGACGATGCCGGATGGTTACGCCATTTCGGCCGGTTCGAGCCGCTGGCCGACAATCTGCAGGCGCTGTTGGCGTTGCGCTACCACGGCCACCAGTTCCGCGCGTACAACCCGGATATCGGCGACGGGCGCGGCTTCCTGTTTGCCCAATTGCGGGACGACCGCGATCGCCTGCTCGACCTTGGCACCAAGGGGTCGGGGCAGACCCCGTATAGCCGGTTCGGCGACGGACGGCTGACCCTCAAAGGCGGGGTACGCGAAGTACTGGCAACCGAAATGCTCGAGGCATTGGGCGTCAACACGTCGAAAAGCTTCGCGCTGATCGAGACCGGCGAGCAACTGACCCGCGGCGACGAGCCCTCGCCGACGCGGTCGGCGGTGCTCACCCGCCTCAGTCACAGCCATGTCCGCGTCGGCACCTTCCAGCGGCTGGCTTTTCACGAGGATGCGGCCGGGATTGTGGAACTAGTGCGCTACTCACTCGAGCGCCTGTTCGACGAAGCAGCGGTCACCGACGATGCGGCGAATGCCGTGCAGCTGTTCGACCTGGTGGCGGCGGCAACCGCGCGGCTCGCGGCCAGCTACCTGGCGGCCGGGTTTGTCCATGGCGTGCTCAACAGCGACAATATCAACATCACCGGCGAGAGCTTCGATTATGGCCCGTGGCGGTTCGCGCCGGTCTGGGACGAAGAGTTTGTCGCGGCCTATTTCGATCACAATGGACTGTATGCCTTCGGCCGCCAGCCCGAGGCCGTCCATTGGGATCTGGCGCAACTGGGCGGGTGCCTGGCGCTGGTTGCCGACGGACCGGCGCTGGCCGAAATCCTCGCAGGCTGGCCTAAGCGATTTGAAGAAAGGCTGGTCGCGGCGCTGGCCTGGCGGCTGGGGCTCGTGCCCGAAAAGACCGCTGATCGCGCCCTGGTACCAGCTCTCTTGGCCGCGTTGCGCACGCAGGCGGTAACGATCGACCGTTTGTTCTTTGACTGGCGCGGCGGGCGGGTGCCCGAAGATGAGATTTACCAGCACCAGGCCTTTTCGGCGCTGAGGCATCAATTGGCAGGCCGGACGCCCCTGCCCCACGCGCTCGACCATGACTATTGGCGCGATGCCGGACCCTGCTCGATGCATATCGACGAGGTCGAGGCGATCTGGACGGCAATTGCGGATGGCGACGATTGGGGGCCGTTCGAGGCGAAGATCGCCGCGATCCGGCGCGTGGCCGACGCCATGACGCCTCCTTGCGCTTGACCCTGCCCCGCGGGCATGGTGGTGAGCGGCGCGCTGCTTCGCGGAGTATCTGATTGACCGACAGGCTGATTTCCACCGAGCCGGCGACCGGCGCCGAGCTGTGGGCGGGCGATATCGGCGACGCCGTGGCCGAGGTCGCCGCCGCCCGCGCCGCCTGGCCCCAATGGGCGGCGCACAGCGTATCCTATCGGATCGAGGCGATGCGCCGCTTCGCCAATGAGGTGCGCGCTCGGGAGCAGGATTTCGCCGACCTGATCAGCCGCGAGACCGGCAAGCCCTATTGGGAAGCACGTACCGAGGTCGCGTCGGTCATCCACAAGGTCGAGATTTCGGCCAACGCCTATCTCGAGCGGACTCCGATGCGCAAACTGGAGGCGGCGCTCGGCAGCAAGGTCGCGGTGCGCCACAAACCCCACGGCGTGATGGCGGTGCTGGGACCGTATAATTTCCCCGCCCATCTCCCCAACGGCCACATCGTTCCAGCGCTGATCGCCGGCAATGCGGTAGTGTTCAAGCCGTCCGAAAAAACCCCGGCCGTGGGCAGTTTTCTGGTCGATTGCTACCATGCCGCGGGCATCCCGGAGGGCGTGGTGCGGATGCTGATTGGCGGACCCGACCAAGGCAAGGCACTGGCCGGCCAGTCCGGAATCGACGGCCTGCTGTTCACCGGATCGGCCCGCGCCGGAATGTCGCTCCACCGCCAGTTCGCCGACGCGCCGCACAAGATGCTGGCGCTCGAGCTTGGCGGCAACAATCCTCTGGTGGTGTGGCAGGCCGCCGACATCGAGGCCGCCGCGATCATTGCCGTCCAGTCGGCCTATCTGTCCGCGGGCCAGCGCTGCACCGCGGCGCGGCGGCTGATCGTGGAGGATGGTGCCGAGGCCCCGCTGGTGGAAGCGATCACGAAACTGATTGACCGCATCATCGTCGATCATCCGCATGCCGATCCGCAGCCCTTCATGGGACCGGTGATCGACCTTGCCGCCGCCGACCATTTGCAATCGCAGTGGATGGATTTGATGATGAAGGGCGGAAAGCCGATCCGCCGCCTCGACCGGCCGCACGAGGATCGACCCTATCTCACCCCGGCACTGATCGATGTCACCGATGTCAGCGGGCGACCTGACGAGGAGATGTTCGGACCGGTGCTGCAACTGATCCGGGTCGCGGATTTCGATGCCGCCATCGACGAGGCCAACAACACCCGTTTCGGACTGGCGGCGAGCCTCGTCGGCGGCAGCCCCGCGATGTACGACAAATATTGGGCCAATGTCCGGGCGGGGGTGATCAACTGGAACAGGCCCACCAACGGCGCGCCGTCCAACGCGCCATTTGGAGGGGTCGGTCTAAGCGGCAACCACCGTCCTAGCGCGTTCTACGCCGCCGATTATTGCGCGTATCCGGTGACCAGCAGCGAAACCGAGCTGGCGCGCGCCGCGATCACCGAGGGGCTTCGCGACGCCCACGTGCCAGCCGATTCCTGAGCGCTAATTCGCGCTTCCACTCCCGCCGGCCGCCGCCGCGCTCGAGTAGGCCGGCATTCCGCCCGCCATCGCGCCCGGCCGATCCCAGCCGTAGCGATCCTCGAACGAGGCCATGCCGGTCGGGCTCGGCACCATGGTAAGATAGGTAACGTAAACCGGCACGCCGCGGGGCAGCGAAACATGCTGCTCCGGCGCGCTGCCGGCCGCCGCAACGTCGCGTCCGAACAACCAGTTGGCCAATCGGCGATAATCCTCGACCCGGATGCAGCCGTTGCTCAACGCCCGGTTGCTCCGATCGAAATACTCCCGGGTCGGCGTATCATGGAGATAAATGCCTTCCTTGTTGGGGAAGGGGAATTTCATCTTGCCCATCGAATTGAGGCTATTCGGTTTCTGGCGTAGTTTCACCGTCGCGGTTCCCGCCACAACCGCCTTCCAGTCGACCGACGATGCGGAGAGGATCTGCGGATTCTCGCTGAAATCTGAAATGACCTCGTACCCGCGCGACTTCAGATAAGCTTCGCCCTGCTTGACGACTCCAGGCGCGGTGGTTTTGCGGATGAGATGATCGGGCACGTGCCAATAGGGATTGGCGATGGCGTAATGCATCGTGCTGGCAATAATCGGCGTCGGCAGGCCCAATTTGACGGAATCCCCGACCACCACCTTCATCGATCCGACCAATTGGCCGCCCTCATACATATGCAAACGTTGCTCAGCAGAGTTGACCAGAATATATTTCCCGCTTCCCGGGAGGATCCGAGCGCGTTCGAGGTTGAGCGTGGCCTTGTCCGAAGCGCGGCCGCCATTGGCGGTGGCCTCGGCGATCGCGACCTCTCGGATCGCAGCATAATAGGGATTGACCGACGATACCGCCGCCAGGTGCTGGGCGAGAGATGGCGCGGCCTCGGCCAGCGCCAGTGTCCGGTCGGGATGCGGTGCCGACTGGGCGAGCGACGGGTCGCCATAAATTACGTTGCTCGATGGGCGCTTGAGGGCCTGGACATAATCGGCCCATGCGGCGGACAGCGCCAACTCGGCGGCCTTGACCTGCATCGGATCGTTTGACGCGCGGGCGCGCTGGACCGTGGCTTCGACCGTGGCCGCGACCTGCGGGCCGCCGGCCATGCCGTCAATCGGCGCCCGGCGCAGGATGGTCATCAACTGGGATATGGCGGCATCGCCCCCGCGAGCGCCAAACCAGATCGCCGGATATTGCCTACGCTCGTAATAATAACGCACATTCATGCCGTTGGCTGACGCTGGAAGTGCGACTTGCGGCGCCGGCAGTGGCGCGACCGGCTGCGGCTTTTTCTTCGCCCCGGCCGGGGCCGACGCGATCAACGTAGCAGCAACCGCTGTCAGTAGAGTAGCCCGCGCGCGCATCATCGTCCCCTAAACTCGGCAGTGAAACTGGAAGCACTGATCTTGCCGGAATCTGCCAAGCGCTTCAATCCTTTGTCGTCCAACCGCCGCTGCTAGACGTCAATCGGAATGTCAGCGGTAGGGGCTGTGACATGAATGCCACACTAACGCATTTCTTCCCGCCAGATGAAACTTTGCTGCGGTTGCGAGGGTTGAACGGCTGCCTCCCGCACGCGGAGAGCAAA
>Ga0307505_10001737_pt1 | contig 16704 bp, 10 predicted proteins | sample 23_S_MG_FD_202183 | JGI IMG/M metagenome (GOLD analysis project Ga0307505, IMG submission 202183) | Soil microbial communities from Populus trichocarpa stands in riparian zone in the Pacific Northwest, United States - 23_S | ecosystem: Environmental > Terrestrial > Soil > Riparian zone > Trees...
GAACCGCTCTTGATCGAGCACACCAGGCCGAGGTCGCCCCTCTCCCCGTGCGAGCGGGGATGAACCGACGTCCGGCCGACACACAACGCGGCCGATGGTCCTCTCCCCGTGCGAGCGGGGATGAACCGCGGACCAGGACGCGGGTTCCGTTTGCCATATCCCTCTCCCCGTGCGAGCGGGGATGAACCGCCGTTGGCGTTGACGACGCCGACGTGGGGCACCCTCTCCCCGTGCGAGCGGGGATGAACCGACCTACGCGCCGGTGCTCTTCGACAATGCCGGGGAAGACCGAAATTGTGCGGGTCAGCGGCAATCGAAGGCGCGATGCCGTCAGGGGGCGCCACGCGTTGTCCTACCTATGTCCTACCGCCACCCGTGCTGTTGTCGTGGCTCACCCAGTCGCAGCGCCGAAATGCGCGCTCAGCACTGTCACTCGCCTGTACTTCATAGAGCCAACGGTCGGACTCGAACCGACGACCTGCTCATTACGAATGAGCTGCTCTACCAGCTGAGCTACGTTGGCGGGCCGGCAAGCTAAGACGGCCGGCGCGGTAGGTTTGAGGATAGAGAATGGAGGAAATGCAGAGGACGGAGGACGCAGGACGGAAGACGGAGGACGGAAGACGGAGGACCGAGAGGTGGGGCGCTTAACCGCTGCGCACTACCACCTGCCGCCTGCCATCTTCCCGACTGGAACGGACGAATGGCCCGGATTGAACGAGGGCCACCGCTGAAGCAGGGAATCCTATGCGAAAAGTGCTCGTCAGTGCCTTCGTCTCGATGGACGGGGTGATGCAGGCCCCCGGCGGGCCGGAGGAGGACCCCACCGGCGGCTTCGGGTACGGAGGCTGGGTCGCCCCGCTAGCGGACGTCGACCCCGCGTTCGGGGAGGAGCTCGGCGACCTGTTCTCGCGGCCGTTCGACCTGCTGCTCGGCCGGCGGACTTACGACATCTTCGCGGCCTACTGGCCTCACGTGAAGGGAGATGCTTACAACGACATCGCCGTGGCCTTCAGCAGGGTCACCAAGTACGTGTGCACGCGAAAGGGGGCGGACCTAACGTGGAAGGGCTCCGTCGCGCTACCCGACGCCGCGGATGGCGTGGCCGAGTTGAAGCGCCAGGAAGGGCCGACGCTCCTCACGCAGGGCAGCTCCGAGGTGGTGCACGCGCTGCTGGCAGCCGGCCTGGTGGACGAGATCCGCACGCTCACCTTTCCCGAGCTCCTCGGCAGGGGAAAGCGCCTGTTCGCCGACGACAGCCAGCCGCGCGCCTTCACCCTCACGCACACCGCCGTGTCGCCGAACGGCATCGTCGCGGCGAGGTACCTGCGCGCCGGCGAGGTCGAAACCGCCACCGTCGGCGGAGCGACGGAGCCCACGCCGGCCGAGCTGGAGCGGAGGCAGAAGCTGCGGGCAGAGGACGGAGGACAGAACACAAATGACGGAGGACCGAGAGCCTGCTCTGAGCAGCTGCCCTGAGGGAAGCGAAGCGGAGTCGAATTCGCGGATGTCTGAAGCAACGGCGATCGGGGATGTCTTTCCGACTGGGGCACACTTGCACTCCCAGAAGGGCTTCCGCGGCATCTTCCGACTTCAGTTGCCCTCGCCATTACCAGGCAGGGGCATCGGCTCACCAGAGGCAGCCGTCCGCCGTCTGTCCTCTGTCCTCTGTCCTCTGTTCAGCCCGACCTCGTGGAACAGCTCCAGAACCTGAAGACTCTCCTCGCCGAGACAGCCGACCTCAGTCACGCGGCCGCCGTCCTCGAGTGGGACCAGGAGACCCACATGCCGGCCGGCGGCGCCGGCGCGCGCGGGCATCAGCTCGCCACCCTGCGCCGGCTCGCGCACGAACGCTTCACTGCGCCGGAGGTGGGCGACCTGCTCGACCGACTCGCCGGCGCGTTCGACGATCGCCCGGAGGAGGACCCTGATCGCGCGCTGGTGCGCGTCACCCAGCGGGATCGCGCGCGCGCCACCCTGCTGCCGTCGGAGTGGGTCTCCGCCTTCGCAGAGGCGACCTCCGCAGCGCGCGAGGCGTGGAAGGCGGCCCGCGCGGCGGACGACTTCGCGGCGTTCGCGCCGCACCTCCGGCGCATCGTCGAGCTCAACATCGAGAAGGCCGACCGCTTGCGGCCGCTGGTGGCCGAAGAACGCGGAACCGGCTACGCGCCGGCGAAGGCGGACGCGCGCTACGACGCGCTGCTCGACGAGTTCGAACCCGGCGCGAGCACGGCCTCCGTCACGGCGGCCTTCGACGAGCTCCGCGCCGGACTCGTGCCCCTCGTCGAGGAGGTGGCCGCGCGGCCGGCTCCGGACGACTCCTTCCTGCACCGCGACTTCCCGGAAGACGCGCAGTGGACGCTCGGGCTCGAGGTCGCCCGCGCCTTCGGCTACGACATGAACCGTGGCCGACAGGACAGGTCCGCGCACCCCTTCTCGACCTCGTTCGCCATCTCGGACGTCCGGATCACTACGCGGCTTGACCCGCACTTCTTCTCGCCGGCGTTCTTCGGCACGCTCCACGAGACGGGTCACGCCCTCTACGAGCAGGGTATCGCCGAGAGCCTCGACCGCACGCCCCTCGCCGACGGGGCCTCGCTCGGGATGCACGAGAGCCAGTCCCGGCTGTGGGAGAACCTGGTCGGACGAAGCCTGTCGTTCTGGGAGCACTGGATGCCCCGCGCACAGGAGGCCCTACCGGCGCTGTCCGGCGTCGACGCCGGCGCGATGTACCGCGCCGTCAACGTCGTCCGCCCCAGCCTCATCCGCGTCGAGGCCGACGAGCTCACCTACCACCTGCATGTGCTCCTCCGCTTCGAGATCGAGCGCCGGCTGCTCTCCGGCGCCCTCGACGTGGCGGACGTGCCCGACGCGTGGAACGAGTCGATGCGCTCCTACCTGGGCATCGTCCCGCCGTCCAACGCCGACGGCTGCCTGCAGGACATCCACTGGTCGCTCGGCGCGATCGGCTACTTCCCTACCTACACGCTGGGCACGCTCATGAGCGTCCAGCTCTTCGACGCCGCGCGCCGCGACACGCCGGCGCTGGACGACGCGCTCGCCGCCGGCGACTACGCCCCCCTGCTCGCCTGGCTCCGCGAGCGAATCCACCGGCACGGACGCAGCCTCACCACACCCGACCTCCTCCGCCGCGCCACCGGCCAGGACCTCGACGCCGGGCCGTGGCTGGAGTATGCGAGGGGGAAGTATGCGTGAGGAGATTCGGCTTCAGAAAATTCAGAGGTTCAGCGCGTCTCTGACCCGCCCGCGCCCGGGGACGGGGGATCGGGCGATTCAGCGATTAAGCACTCTAGCGATTCAGGCCTTCAGCAAACGACTTACGCGTTTCCGGGCATCGGGCCGCCATGGTCCCCGCGTACCCGCGCGAGCTCGCCACCAGCCTCCTCGTGCCCTGAGAAAGTGTAAACCATCAGCCCGGTCTACTCTGTAAAGGATCAGCCCGGCTCTTCAGACCTGGCTCGCCGCCCCCTATCTCACAACAATCATCCTCGCCTCCGCCCGCTCTCCCGCGGAGTGCACGGCGCGAACGACGTAGACGCCGGCAGGCAGGGCGCCGGCGTCGATGGGCAGCGCATATAGCGCCGGCGCCGGCGCGTCCAGGCGGTGCTCGATGACGCGCCGGCCGAGGACGTCCAGCACCTCGACGACCACGCGGCCGGGCCGGTCGATCGCCACGTCCACCGTGGCCCTCCCCCGCGAAGGATTCGGCCGCACGCGGACACCAAACGGAACCACGCCGTGCGACGCGGCCGCGCCGGCGCCGGCCTCCTGTCCGCCCGCGCCGGCGTCGAGCAGCACCGAAGAGAACACACCGCTCGCGCCGGCGCCGCGTGCGAGCGACGTCCCGCTTACCATCATACCGGCGTGCACCGACTCTCCGAGGTCCGGCGCGACCGCCGGGAGGACGGTCCACGCCTCACCGTCCGCCGACCACGACGCGGTGACGCCGGCGGCGCCCCACGCCAGGCGCAGCCACGTCGACGCCGGCGCGGCCGGGCCAGCCAACTCGAGCGCCGGTGCGCGCGGCGATGGGCGGTAGCGCAGGCTGAGGCTGTCGTCGCGGACCAGCACCATGGCGAACGACGCCGTGGGGTCGAGCCCGCCGCGCACCATGAGCCCCGCCTCCGCGCCGGCCGACGCGGCGGCGACTCCGTCGAGCCGCGCCGTGATCATCCCCCCGACCGGCACCGGTTGTGCCAGGAAATCGAACGCATCGTGCTGCCCGCCTACCTCTCCCCTGCCGGCCACTACGAACGTGCCGTCCAGTAGGGCTGCGCCCCCGCCGGCCGGCGCCGGCCCCACCGTGGCAAGGCCCCACGGCGCCGGCAGGGCTCCGCCGACGAAGGCCTCCATCTCCACGCCGTCGAACGTCGCAGTGGCCCCGGTACCGCCGGCGCCGGCTACTGCCAGGCCGGCGTACGCGCGCGCCCCGGGCGCGACCACGGCCGCGCCGGCCGGCGACCACCGCGTGCCGCCGTCCGACGTGAACGCGGAGACGACCGCGCCGGTCCGCAGCAGCCGCAGCCACACCGGCGTCACGCCGGTAGCGTCGACCGTCACCTCCTCCGCGGGTTCGCCGGCGCCGGCGCGGTGGCGGAACACGATGCCGTCGTCCCGTGCCAGGATCGCGGCGTGCGCGACGGAGTCCGCGAGGGAGGTGCGGAGGACGAGGCCCGCCGCGCCGGCGCCGCGCCGGCTCGCGAGCCGCGCCGTGACCGCGCCGTCACCGTCCAGCGCCTGGTAGACATAGCGGAAGGACTCCCGCTCACGGTCGAAGCCGCCGGCGCTTTCCAGTGAGAACGTCCCCGCCGACGCCGACGCCGCGCCGGCCGACGAGGCGCCCACCGCGAAGGTGGTCCACGGCGGCGGGAGCGAACTCTCGCGCCGGGAGAAGGCCTGCAGCTCCGCGACCGACACGTATCGATCGGAGCCTCCCGCCTCCCCGATGACGCGCAGGGCATCACCCGTCGTTTCGGCGAAAACGAGCGCGTACCTGTCGAATGTGACCCCATCGGCCGCGCGGTACACGGGCAGCGCGTGAATCCACTGCGGCACGATCCACGCGCCGTCCTGCCGGACCTCCACCCACATGCTCTCGAACCATCCCCCACTCTCGGTTTCCAGCCCCTCCTGGTACTCCACCCGCCGGAAGTTTTCCGGAGTCGCGACCTCCAGCCCGAACCAGTCCAGCTCGGCCCCCCCTTGCCCGTCGAACGTATCGAATTGCAGCCGTGGGTTGGTCGACCCGGAGGGTGGTCGGATCCCGTCTCGCACGACTTCCATCGTGGGACTTCCGGCCCCGACAGGGCTCGGCACGCGCGCGATCAGCGAGGCTTCGGGCAATACGTCGACCTCGCGGGGCTCTTCGACTCGCAGCTCCGTGGTCTCGAAGCGGGTCTGGCCGCTCGCATCCGTGGCGACCGCTGTGACGAGATAGTAGACCACGTCTCCCGGGTCCCCATGCCGGGGCATTACGAACGTTGTCGCTGGCCCCTCCCCGTTGAAGATGTCGCTGTGCTGGTGCCCGTTGTGGACCTGGTGTATCCGCCAGGCGATCAGAACGGGACTGCCGTCCGGGTCCGCCGCCTGCGCCTCCAGGGCCACCGCCGAGCCCGGCACCGCCGCCGCGCCGGCCGCGGGACGGATGACGGTTAGATCCGGCGGACTCCCGTCGACGACGATCTCGATCGTGGCCGTCGCCGCATAGAATGAATCACGTACGGTCGCGACGACCTCGAACGTGCCATTGAACATGTAGACGTGCTCGACCTCCATACCGGTGGCGTTCCCCCCGTCCCCGAATGTCCAGGTAACGGCCAACGAATCCCGTTCCGGGTCGGTTGACTGCGCGGCCGAGAAACGAATGGTCAGCGGCGGCGTGCCCGCGGTGGTATCCGCGTCTATGACCGCAACCGGGGGCTGGTTGCCCGATTCGCTCGCATGGCGCAGCCGCTCGATCCGCCCCGTGCCGATGTTGACGAAGTAGAGCGCCTCCGAGGCCGGATCGTAGGCCGCCTGCACGACGGCGCCCATGTTGAGACTGAACGGCTCGAAATCCACGAGCCCGTCCTCTTCGTCGAACGCGGCCGTGGCCATCCAGCCGAAGATGTAGTCGCCGAGGAAGAGACGCCCCCGATACTCCTCGGGGTAGCGGGTACCGCCGGCGAAGGCGCCTGCGATAACGCTCCTGCTCCGCAGGCCGGGCGGTGACGAAAGAGAGGCGTTGAAGTGATGCCAGTATGCGGTCGGGAGGGACGGTGTGGGCAGTCCCGCGCATCCGTTGGTGGCCGGGGTGGCGGCCTGGTAGCGAGGCTCCGGCTCCGGCCCCTCCCAACACGGCCAGCCCGTGTTCTCGCCACCCCGAATGACGTTCAGTTCCTCCCAGAATTGCCAGCCGACCTCCCCCGCGAAGACGGTCCCCGGCCGCGCACTGTCGGGGTCCGCGTCGCCGCCGGGACGCACGGCGAACCGAAAGGAGTTCCGAACGCCCATTGCCCACACGCGGGACGCGTTGGCGGTGGAGTCGCCCGTGTAGAAGGGATTGGACGGGAGACCCAGTCCGGTCTCGGGGTCGACGCGCAGGATCTTGCCGGCCAGGCTCTCGATACGCTGCGCCCGGAAGGCCCCGATATCCTCACTCGGGTCGAGGCGGCCCGGACCGAAGCACTCCGGGTACTGGCCCCCGGCGTCAACGGTGGTGAAGTTTGCCCCGTCACCAGTGCCGACGAGCAGCATGCCGTCACTGCCGAAGGCGAGCATCGCCGGCGCGTGCGACACGTGGCAGGCCGGGATGCCAACGGAGAACGAGTCCCCGAGCAGAACGTGGCGGGTGGCGGGGTCGACGACGTCGCGATCGCCTGAGGTGACCGTGTAGCGCGTCACGCGCCCGAAGGCATCGCCACGATCCCAATCGCCCGTTCCGTCGTGATCGACTGTGTAGTTGAGGTAGATGTGTCCGTTCACGGCGTAGTTGGGGTCGACGGCGATCCCCAGCAGGCCGCGCTCGATGTTGCTGAGCACCTCCCTACGCAGATCGAGCAGCGGCGCCGGCGCGCGCTCTCCGTTGCGGACGACCCACACGCGCCCTTCCTTCTCGGCGACGAACATCCGCCCACCCGGTGCGAAAGCGATGGCCACGGGCTGCTCGAACGGCCCACCGCCCGTCACGTCCTCCAGGGCGAAGCCGACCGGCATGTCCGGCGGAGGGCCGCTCGTGGCCGCGCCGGCGGCGAGGTGCAGCTGTGCTCTCGCAGTCGGAATCGCCAGCAGGAGGGCGGCCAGGATCAGCACGCCCGCGGCTCGCGGGAGAAGGTCGGACGGACGGTCGCGCATGTGCCGGGCGGGGCCTCGAAGGTACGGGCTCCCTCCGCCGGACCGGCCGCTACGGTTCGCCGGCGCCGAACTCGCCGGCCGTCTTGACGCTTGCGACGAAGGCCGCCAGCAGCCGGATCGCGTGTTCCACGTCCCCCAGGTCGACCGTCTCGACGGTCGAGTGCATGTAGCGCAGGGGTATCGACACGAGCGCTGCGGGCACGCCGGCGCGCGACTTGAAGATGACGTCGGTGTCGGTCCCTGAGAAGCGGCTCGAGGTCTCGTGCTGGATCGGGATCTCCTCCTTCTGCGCTACCTCGAGGAGGCGCTCCACGATCCCGGGGTGGTTGACCGTTCCGTGGGTGACCGTCGGCCCCTTCCCCAGGCGCACGTCGCCGTGCTTTTCGCGCTCGATCCCCGGCGAGTCCGTCGCATGGGTGACGTCGACGACCACGGCCAGGTCGGGCTCCAGGCGGAAGGCGACCATGTGCGCGCCGTGGCCTCCGATCTCCTCCTGGACCGCGTTCACCGCGTGCACCGTCGCCGCGTGGCCCCCCTTCTCGCGCAGCCTCCGCAGCGCCTGCGCGACGACGAAGCCACCGAGGCGGTTGTCCAACGCGCGCCCCACGAGGCGGCTGTCGGTCAGCGCCTCTACGCCGTCGGCGTACACACCGGGATGCCCGACCCGCAGGCCGCGGGCCAGCACGTCGTCCTTGCTGGCGGCGCCGATGTCCACGAAGAGCTCCTCCACCTTAGGCGCCTTCTCCTCGCCCTCGCGCGGCCGAAGGTGGATGGCGGTGTTGCCCACGACGCCGAGGACGGGCCCGTCGGATCCCCGGAAGATGACGCGCCGGCCGCGCGCAATCGCGTGGTCCGTTCCCCCGATGCGATCGACGCGGATGTAGCCGTCGTCGGCGATGTACTTGACCGTGAAGCCGATCTCGTCGGCGTGCGCCTCGAGCATCACCCGCGGGCCCTTCTTCTTTCCGTCGAGCGTGGCCCACGCGCTCCCGTACGCGTCGCCCTCGACGCGATCGGCGTGCCGGCGCATCCACGCCGCCCACACGCGCTGCCCGTCGCGCTCGTAGCCCGTCGGGCTGGGCGTCTGGAGGAGGTCGAAGAGGAATGACCGGTCGTCGTCGGCGAGCATCGGGGGAGCGAAGAGGTGCGGAGGAAGATCGCGATCGCGGTGCCGGGATATCGGGGTGTCGGGATATCGGGGTGTCGGGATATCGGGGGGTCGGGGTACCGGGTGTCGGGATATCGGGGTGTCGGGATATCGGGGTGTTGGGATATCGGGGTGACGGGAGACCGGGCGTCGGCAAACCGTAGGGGCGGGTCGAGGAGACGCGGCGCCGGCGCTGGCGCTCGCACGGCGGATGGTGCGGTTCGAACCCGCCCGCGCCAGGGTGTCGGGGTGTGTGGAGAGGTCGTCGTCGCGGTAGCGCCGGGAGCGCCTCGCCCTCCCCCGATCCCCCATCACCCATCACCTGAGCGGGTTACTCGGACGCACCTGCCACCCTTCCCCTAGCTTCCCGGCTGCCCACCGCCGCCATGCATCGACTTCCGCTCGCCCTGCTGTTCGCCGCGCTCACACCGCCCGCCGCCGGCGCGCAGGAGGCGCCGGCGCGGCCGCTCGTCGTCATGAACCTGGCGACGCACCCGGACGACGAGGACGGGGCGACGCTCGCGTACTACCGCGGCAACCAGGACGCCGTGGTGTACTCCGTGCTCTTCACGCGGGGCGAGGGAGGGCAGAACGAGATCGGGCCGGACCTCTACGAGTACCTCGGCGCGATCCGCACTGCCGAGACGGAGGCTGCGGCGCGCATCCTCGGAACGCAGGTCTGGTACCTCAACCAGTACGACTTCGGGTTCTCGCGCTGGGCCGACGAGACGTTCGCCGAGTGGAGCCGCCCGCGCCCCGGGTTCTGGGATACGTCCACGCCGGCCGCGGGCGCCGGCGCGGGCCGCGAGTCTGTCACGGCCCGGCTGGTGTACTTGATACGGCGCCTGCGCCCGGACGTCGTGTTCACGAACCACGACACCGTAACGGTCGGCGCCGGCGCGCAGCACGGCCATCACCAGGCGGTGGGCCTGAGCGCTTGGGACGCGTTCGATCGCGCCGCCGACCCTTCCTACCACCCGGAGCACCTTCTCGAGCCCGGCGTCGAGCCCTGGCAGCCGCAGCGCCTGTTCATACGCTCCCGCGCCGCCGGCGCGGCCGACGTGGCCGTCCCGGTCGCGGCGCCGTGCTCGGACGCCGAGGCGTGCAGCGACCGCGCCGTGCGAGCGGCCGTGCTGCATCGCTCGCAAGGGTTCGATCTGCTCGCGCCACGCTTCTTCCGGCGCGACACCACCTACTTCGTCCTCTACCGCGCCGCCTCCGGCGCCGGCGCCCTTCCCGCCGGCGCGACCGACCTCGCGGCTGGCCTCACGCTTCGCGACCCCGCCACCGTCGTCCTGTCGCCCGATGCCGCCGCCGCGTCGGGACGCGTGCCGGGGCTCTCGGGGCTGGAGACCTCGACCCCGGTAGCGGTGCCCGGTCAGCGGGTGGACGTCCGCTGGGCACCGGTCCGCTCCCGCGTCACCTTCCAGCTCACCGACGGCGCACCGTTCGCGGCCGCGCCGGCCGGCGCAACCGGGGCGACGATCCGCATTCCCGACGACGCGTCTCCGACGGTGCCTACCGTCCGCGCCATGTACGGCCGCGACCGCGCCGGCGCGCCCGTGCAGGTGGTCGCGCGCCAGTCCGGTTTGCTGCGCTCCGGCCCCGGCGCAGTGACCCACGCCGGCGGACTTCCGCTCGAAATCGCGCCCCCGGTCGTCGTCACGCTACCGCGAGCGCCAATCCGCCTCGACGCACGCGCGAACGAGGTCCGGGTGGCCGTGCAGACGTGGGACCCGGCCGCGCGTACGGTGCGCGTTGCCCTCCGAGTCGAACGCGCCGGCGCGCCGGCGCTGCACGCCGACACGGTGACGCTCGCAGCCGGCGACACGGTCGCCGTGTTCCGGTTCTCGCTTGGCGACGCGACGCCGGCAGGGCCGGCGCGCGTGATCGTCGAGGCCACGGCGACCCCGACGAGCGCGCCGGCGGAGCCCTTCGTCGACTCCCGCCCGGCCGCGCTGCTACCGCCGATCGCCGTCGCGCCCGGCCTGCGCGTAGGCATAGTCCGCTCCTACGACCGCACCACCGAGGACGCGCTCCGCGCGATGGGCGCCGACGTCGTTGCTCTCGACTCGCTCGACCTGGCCCTCGGCCGATTCGACGGACTGCACACCATCGTCCTCGATATCCGGGCGTACCTCGTCCGCCGCGACCTGCGTGCACACAACGAGCGTCTGCTGTCGTGGGTCCGCGCCGGCGGCCACCTCGTGGTGGGCTACCAGAAAACGTTCGAGTGGAACGCCGGCGCGCCGGATCCCACGCAGCCGGAGGAGTCGGGCATCGTCAACCCCGATTTCGCGCCCTTCCCGCTCGAGCTCGGCCGCGGACGCGTGGTCCGCGAGGACGCACGCGTCGTGTTGCTGACGCCGGATCACGCTGTCTTTCACGCCCCGCACGAGATCGTCGCAGCCGACTGGGACGGCTGGGTCCAGGAGCGAGGTCTCTACTTCCCGGGGGACTACGACCCGAGATACAGCGAGCTGCTCGAGATGAACGACCCGGGTTTCCCGCCCCTCCGCAGCGCTCTCCTTGTGGCGCCGGCCGGCGCAGGCACGTTCGCCTACTCCCCCCTCGTCTGGTACCGCCAGCTCGAGGCCCTGAGCCCGGGTGCGTGGAGGATCTTCGCGAACATCGTCAGCATGCCTCTCACGGCGCGATGATTCGGATCGCTCCGGCCAGCGCTGCGTGAAGCACCCCCGCCTGTCGGACGCCGCACTCGCCGGCGCGGGCGTCCTCTGGGGCGCCTCGTTCCCGCTGGGAAAGCTGGCTCTGGGCCACGTCGGCCCGGGATGGCTGGTCATCTACCGCTTCGTCCTCGGATTCGCCGTGCTGGCGCCGTTCGTCGACTGGCGCGCGCTACGCCTGGAACGGCGGGATGTGCTGGCGCTCGTGGGCACCGCATTCCTCGTCGGCCCCGCTATGTTCCTCGTGCAGTTCGAGGGCCTGGCGCGTACCACGGCCTCGAGCGCAGCCCTGCTGGTGGCGACGCTCCCACCGATGATGGCGCTCGGCGGCGCCCTGCTCGACCGCGAACGCCCGTCGCGCCTCACGCTCTACGGCATTGCGATGGCCAGCGTCGGCGTCGCGCTGATGACGGGGGTGCCGGGTCCCGGACGCTCCCTACTCGGCGACGCGCTGGTGTTCATCTCCCTGATCGTCTCCGTAGCGTGGACGCTCACGACGCGACGAATCGTCTGGCGACTGGGCGCCCTCCGGGTGACCGTGCTTCAGTTCCTGCTCGGCGCCGCGTGGATGCTGCCCTTCGCGCTGATTCGCGAGGGATCGCCCCCAATCGGCCTGTCGACCTCGACCGCATGGATCATCCTCGCGCTCGGAGTGGCCTGCACGGCCGCGTCGTTCGCCCTCTGGAATTGGGGGCTGCAGCACTCGGAGGCGGCGCGCGCCGGGATCTTCGGCAACATCGAGCCGGTGGTCGGCGCGGCGATCGGCGTGCTCATACTGGGTGACGTCCTCGGCCCCTGGGCAGTCGTCGGAGGCCTCATCGCGATCGCCGCGGCGACGCTGGTCACTATCCGTCCGGCGCCGCCGCGCGCCACGCCCGCGTGAACGGTCCGCCCCCCCGCTACGCCGGCAGCACCTTCGCCGCCTACCGCCCGGCGTCGCCGTCGCAGGAGACCGCGCGCGACGAGGCCCGGCGCTTCGCCGCCCGGGCCCGGCGCCGCCTGGCCGGACCCGGCTGGCGCCGGGGGATGCGCCGGCTCGTCCGCACCATCGCCGGCCCGCACCATCACGACGGACTCGGCGCAGGGCTCTACCTCCTCGGCCCCGTGGGTACGGGCAAGACGCACCTGCTCGCGGCGATCCACGACGCCGTTACCGACCCCCGCGGCGCTGGCGCGCCGATCCCCGCGGCCTTCGTCCATTCCTCGACCCTCTTCCGGGCAAAGGCGCCACCGGAGGAGTATGCCCACGACGTTGCAAAGCGCGCGCGGGTGCTGTTGATCGACGAGGTCGAGCTTGACGACCCCGCATCGGAGGTTCGGCTGATGGGCGTCCTCCGGACTCTCCGGCGCCTGGGGGTCGTGGTCGCGGCCACCAGCAACGCGCGGCCGGAGTCGTTCGTCACCGGTGCCCAGGGCAGCGAACGACTGGCGCGCTTTGTCTCCGAAGAGTTCCGACGGAACTACCACGTCGTCCTCGTCGGCGGCGACGACTACCGCCGGCGCCTGCCCTCTCGCGGCGTCACCTACGTCGGACCAGGTGCCGACGAGGCCCTGCGCGCCGCGGCCGGCGCGGCAAGCGGGCGAACGCTCCACCTCACGTTCCTCGAGCTGCTCGCGCGCGCTACGGAGGTCGAACGCGTGCGTCTAGCCCGCGAGCTGGCGGACCTTGACGCTCTCTTCCTGGAATCCGTAGCCATCCGCGACACCGACGATGCGCTCAGGCTGCTGCGGGTGATGGACGACCTCTACGCCGCGCCGCACGCGCCGGCGCTGCACCTGTCGGCCGCGGGGCGGCCGTCCGAGTGGTTCCCGCCGGCGCTGCAGCCGGCCGGCGTCGCGCGCTCCGTCGCGGAGAAGTTCGCCCGCACAACCTCGCGAATCGAAGCGCTCGCCGCAGTGGTACTAGTCGAGTAGGGCTCAGTTGCCCCGTCGGACATCGAGTGAGTAGTCGCCGGTGTCGCCCTCGAATACCGAGTTGGCGACCGCGACGTAAAGCCCGGCAGCGACCCGGCTCGTGAAGTGGGCGCGGCCGTCGCCGTCGGTATTGCGATCGACCACACCCTCGTTGACCAGCGCGGTCTCACCCTGGAGGTCCACCGGGAATAGCGCCAGGTAGGGCGCGAAAGCCTCGGACTCCAGCGTCAACTCGAGGTCCGTTGTCGAGCTGGTTCGCAGCAGCCAGAAGTCGGCGTACGAGCCGGCGAGGAGACAGTCGGAGCTCGACAACGCCTCGCTCTCAGCGCCGGCAGCAGCGAGGCCGCGCACGCGCACATTCGGGCAGCCCGTCTCGCCCTCCAGTACGAGGGCAGTCGCGGTGATCTCCTGCTGCGTGGGCCGGCTCAGGAAACCCTCGATCTGACCGAGAACGTCACACCCGCCGAGCGGAGCCAGGAGAAGCAGAAGCCATGGGCGAAGTCGCATGCGCCCAAGCTACCGCGCCGCTCGCCCGCTCCTCCGGCGCCTACTCCTCTACGACGGTGAGGCTGTACGAGCCACGGTCCGATTCGAAGAACGACGTCGCGATCGCGACGTAGACGCCGCCCCCGAGGCGCACCTCGATCCGAGCGTCCTCGTCAGGCGCGGGCTCCCCGGGGATGCGGTCGTCGTTGAACGCGACCACGCTCATCTCCTCGTCGAGCAGCGCGAGCACTGCGTCGAATCCCGGCGCCTGCATGTCGAGGCGGACGTTGGCGGAGTCGGCGAGTTCGAACGCGTAGGCATCGACGCGCTCGCCGCCGTCGTGCAGCGGTAGGCGCCCCGCAGGCAGTACGCAGTCGCCGTCGGTCAGGGCGCCGGAGACGGCGCCGCCCACCTGCGCCAGCAGGACCTCGCTGCACCCCAGGGAGGCCGCGAGCGCAGCGGTGTCGATGCTGCCGGGGTTGCCGGCGGGCGGGGGGTTCTGGGCGGGCGGCTCGGGCAGCTCGTCGATGCCCATCGTGTCGCAGCCGGTGAGCGAGACCACCACGAGAATCGTGAGGGCCATAAATCCGCCGAGCACGAACGTGCCGGGAGAGACGTAGGCGCGGTTCATCGGAGACCAGGCGTTTCGGGTTGTACTGCGCGCCCTGTCCACCGGCGCACCGCGCGGCCGAGATCCTGTAATGGACGCCATCGTTGTCACCCACACGATGCGCCGGCGCAAGGAAACCAGGCGCGCCGCCGCAGGGTCTGCGCCGGACAGGCCACACCGCGATGTCGCAGCACGTCCCGCTCGGACTCCACCACGTGACGGCGATCGCCGGCGCGCCGCGGCCGAGCGCCGCGTTTTACGCCGGCGTGCTGGGGCTGCGCCGCGTGAAGCTGACCGTCAACTTCGACGACCCCGGGGCCTATCACGTCTACTACGCCGACGACGCCGCTCGGCCAGGGTCGGTGCTGACGCTCTTCCCGTACGGCGACGCGCCGGCCGGCCGCCCCGGCGCAGGCGACGCGGTGGAGACGGCGCACGCCGTTCCGGCCGGCGCGCTCGAGTACTGGATGGGCCGCCTAGCCGACAAGGCGTGCGACGACTGGGACGCGCCGGAGGAGCGCCTCGGGGAGCCCGTGCTGCGCCTCCGCGACCCCGACGGAGTGCCGCTGGCCCTCGTGGAAACCCCTGCCGCCACCGGTGGCTGGGAAGGTGGACCGGTCCCGCTCGATGCCGCGGCCGGCGCGCTCCACAGCGTGTCGCTTGCATCGCGCGATCCGGACGCGACCATGCGACTGCTAACGGAGGCGATGGGCTATGACGAGGCCGGCGCGGAGGGCGACCGCGTGCGGCTGGTCAACGCGCGGGCCGACCGCGCCGTCGCGGTGGACGTCGTCCCGGCGCCCGGCGAGCCGCGCCGGCCCGGCCGGGGCACCATTCACCACGTGGCCTTCCGCGTGGTGGACGATGAGGCGCTGCTGGCGTTCAGTGAGGCGGTCCTCGGGCGGGGATTGCAGCCGACCGAGGTGCGCGACCGCAAGTACTTCCACTCGATCTACTTCCGCGAGCCGGGCGGCGTCCTTTTCGAGGCCGCTACCGACGGCCCGGGCTTCGCGCTCGATGAGGTTGCGGATGCGCTTGGCCTCTCGCTTCAGTTGCCGGCGCACCTGGAGGCCCGGCGCGCCGAGATCGAAGCGGCGCTGCCGGCGCTCGACTAACGGGCGGAAAAGAAAGGGGCCCGCCCGGCGCGTGCCGGGCGGGCCCCTTCTCCTCTCCCCGTGGGGATCAGCGAGCCAGCACCAGTCGGGTCACGGCGTGGAACTCACCCGCCGTCATGCGGATGATGTACGTGCCCGCCGGCAGGCCGGCGCCATCGAATACCACCTCGTACGTCCCGGCCTGGTAGTAGTCGTCCGCGAGGCGGGCGACTACGCGACCCATGAGGTCGTAGGCCACCAGGACTACCTGGCTCTCCTCGGCAACGTCGATTCGGATCGCCGAAGAGCCGCTCGTCGGGTTCGGCGCCGGCGTACCGAGTGCGAACGTCGTGGCCGCTTCACCCGCGTGGGCATTGCTGCTGCCATCCGAACAGTGCTCGGGGCCGCCGGGCAGGTCTCCATTGTTGTAGTCGTCGAAGAAGCCTGCCCATGCGTTCATCTGTGTCTTCACACCCGCGGGACAGTTACGCCAGTTCGTGCGGCACGTCGGGTTCGCCGTCATCAGTGCCTCGGCGTCGCCCAGTACCGTGCCCAGCACGGTGGCATCCGCGCCGGCGAGCACGTTCAGCGACGCGCCCATCCACTGGTGGGCCAGGTTGATGTAGTGGTTACCACCGGCCGGGGGCGTCCAGAACAGCGTATGCCAGGTCACACCCGAGTTCAGGAACTGGGTGTCCGGGCCCAGGCCGCCGGGCAGGTCCATCCACACCGGATCGGCCGGCGTCGCAGGGCCGTAGCTGGAGTGCGTCTTCCAGTAGCCGATGGTGCGCGAGCAGCCACCGCCGCCCTCACACACAACCGTCGCCCTCACCGTAACGGAGGCCTCACCGGTAGCGCTGCCGCCGCTCGGGTTCGGGACAGGGTCCGGCAGCCCCCCTGGACCGCTGTCAACCCCGTAGAACGAGGCCGTGTTGATAACGTCGTAAACACCGGTCGCGCCGAACGGCCCGATGGTGCCGGTATACTGGTACGTGTGCTCCTGCACGGGCATGCAAGCGACGCCCAGCGGACCCTCCAAATCGTCCGAGACGTTGATACACAGGTCGGTCTCCCCGTTGAAATTGAGGTTGTACGGAATCAGGCCGGACGACACCGTCCCACCGCCAGCGAACGTGGCGACGGCTTCGTTGAGATTGTGGACCTGGGTTTCGGTCGGCTCGTTCACGTACCCGTCGTACGTGCAGACCAGCACGTCACCGGGGTTCAACACGTGCGGTAGTGCGACGGGGCACGATACCTCGAGCGGGACCGCGATCGTCGGGTCGCTCGACGCCTGCACGATGTCGTCGAGGTCGTTGAGCGTAAGCGGGCCGCCAGCGGTGTTGGTCACCGTGATGCTGCCTCCTAGGAACGAATCCATCGTGCGGCCGACCTTCCGAACGATCACTTCGTAGT
>Ga0307505_10001738_pt1 | contig 16691 bp, 10 predicted proteins | sample 23_S_MG_FD_202183 | JGI IMG/M metagenome (GOLD analysis project Ga0307505, IMG submission 202183) | Soil microbial communities from Populus trichocarpa stands in riparian zone in the Pacific Northwest, United States - 23_S | ecosystem: Environmental > Terrestrial > Soil > Riparian zone > Trees...
GCGGAATTGGCCGCGGCCGCATCCCAACTTACCCCCGCTCAACTCAGCACCCCGCTAGACGGCGACTGGACAGGCAAGGATTTGCTGGCCCACATTACCGCCTGGGAAAAACGAATGTTGGAAATGTTGCAACGCGGCCGCAACCAACCCGATGGTTTTCGTCTAGAAGGGGTTGAGGATTGGGACGTGGACCAGGTTAATGAAGGGTATTACGAGGCGAACAGGGCGCGGCCGCTAACCGACATTCAGCACGACTTCCACCACATCCACGACCAACTCATGGCCGAATTGGCTCTCTGGCCCGATGACCTGGATCACCCTCAATGGTCAGCCTGGTTGGACGGCCCACCCCTGTGGCAGATTATCCCTGGAGATACGGTTGAGCATTATGAAGAGCATGTAGACGCATTGCGCCAGAGCTGAATGATCAAGGTACAGACCCTATTTTCAGTTGCCGCAGACGCCAGATACCCCCCACAACTATCAGCAATGTCAGGGCTATAGAGATGCGCCAGGCTGTTTCGTAATAGGCTATCACCCCGGTCGCCCATAAAACAAACGGCATCATACCGCCAAAGAACATGCCTAGTCCCATGAAAAACCAGAGATGACCAGCCATTTTTAGTGTCTGCATCTGAGGAACAAGGTTACTTTCACGTAACCAAACGATGTAACCCCCAACCATCATCACAGGGAAGTAAGGGCCTGCCGTTGCCACCAAGCCTAACGCCAAATCTTCAATGTCCCACACGCTCGTTGTTACCCAAAATAGGTAAACAACTTGTACCCCTAAAGCTACCAGGAATGGTTTAACCAGAAGCCTGGGTCTCTTCCAAATAGTCAAAAATATTACCAAAGAAATGACCGAAGCGAACAGGATTAAATACGTAAACTCACTTGGTAAAACCTGGTAGATTTCAGCTAATGAGGTCGCAAAAAGTGGTGTCGGTATGGCCTCAAAAACTGCTTGTTGCACCCAACTACCATCTGCCTGTCGCACCAGAACCCCTTCGGTGCCCATGGCTACAACCACATAATGGCCTTCATCCGTTTCGGCAATGGCTAAATCATAAGGCCCCATATCCAGATACCCACCACATCCTTGGGGGAAACGGGCCATAAACTGATTGCGTCCAGCCGGTATTTCCCAATCTACCCGCCAGGTCACGCCCCCATCTTCAGAAGCCAAAACCTGCCCCGTACCATCTATTCGATAACAAACATTTTCCTGTTGGGTTAGGCAAGTGACAGTGGGTAAAGTGCGAGGGGCGGCAAACTGTTCCTCGATGACCTCTGGAGCGGAAGGGAGAAAATCTTCCCACACATTTACACCGGGAAGCAAACGAATATTATAACCATCTGAATACCCTTCCGACACATAAAAAGCGCCGTCCCCCAAAACAACTTTGTCAATTCGCGGGTCCTCTGCGCATGACGATGCCAGACCGACCAAAGCACTAAAACCTAAAACAATCAAACCCAACCAATTCAGGGCTGGCGTTTTGTGCCTGCTCTCTGGCTGTGTTACGGCGTTTTGCCACAATCGCCAGGCGGGAAGCAATGCCATCAAGGCCAGTAAATCGGTTGGGTCTTGAACAATCCGTACTGAATAACCAACCAGCCAACTCCAGACAATCTCGGTGGCCTGGTTGAAGACCAGAGTTGTCTTCATGAGTGTAAACCAGATGGCAACCAGGCCAAAAGCGATTTGCCCCACTGTTTTATTGTTGATGGGAACTGGTAGGAGAACAAGGCCGAGTAGCGCAGCGACGATAAACGGCAAGAAGAAAAGTCCGGCAAAATCGCTTAACTTGCCTGTCCACCACGACGGATAGATGTATTTCCAAACCTGATCGTTTAGCAGGAGCAGGATGATGGCTCCCCAGGTCAGGGGATGAGAAAGACAGGTAAGTGCTGGCGTAAACGTCTTGGTTGGTTTCATGTCCATATTTTGCCACAAACCTTGTAATATGTGTTCTTGATGCACCGCAATTTTGCGTAATTGCATGTTGAACTTTATATTTAAGTTTTTAGAGATGGGAGTGGCGTAATGCAGAGAAATAATCGGTTGTGGTTATTAGGTGGGGGAGTGGTGCTGGCCGCGGCCGCATTCCTTATCCTTTTCCTCTCCCCCAAACCCCAACCAGCCCTCTCCCTCGTCACCGTTACCCCCGAACCCACCCGGCCTATCACGGCTTCGGCCACGCTGGCCCCGGCTACACCACTCACCGTAGATCAAGGCACAGACAGCCCACCGACAACAACCCCTTCCGCCACCCCCCGTCCGGCTACGGCTACGCCTGTGCCTGTCATCGTTGTGACCAGTTCACCCACCTCACCCGCGTTTGCTACCCTGGATTTGACCGTAGCCACCCCCGCCACCGCCGTGCCTACCCATGTGCCCCCGTTCAGCCAACCTCAAGATGTGGTCAATATTTTGCTTCTGGGTAACGATGTGGATTGGGCGCAAGGCGGCCGCACCGATAGCATGATCATCGTTTCGCTCAACAAGGAAACTGGCACGGTTAACCTGCTCTCCTTGCCCCGCGACCTATACGTCTACATCCCTGGCTGGAAGATGGAACGGCTCAATCTGGCCTACCCCCACGGCAACGCCGACGGCTCTGGTGGAGGCAGTCAGCTTATCAAGGAAACCCTGCTGTACAATTTCGGTATCTCTGTTGATTACACCATTCGCATTGGTTTTGAAGGGTTTAAGCAGGCGGTGGATTTGTTGGGTGGCATCGAAATTGTGGTCAACTGTCCGCTGACCGATTGGCGGCTGATATCGCCGGAGCTTGACCCGGAAGTCGAGGAAAATTGGGCACAGTTCACCCTGGAAACGGGGATTCAGACGATGGATGGGGATATGGCCCTGTGGTATGTGCGTTCACGCCGCACGACCAATGATTTTGAACGCGGCCGCAGACAACAACAGGTCATCCGTGCCATTCTCCAGGCCGGGGTCAACTCCCCCCGCCTGCTTACCCGCCTTCCCACCCTCTGGGACGCCTATCAAACCTACATTGAAACAGACATGCCGCTAACGGTGATGGTGGAATTGGCCGCGCTGGCTCCCTCCATTGATGGCAGTCAAATACGCTCCCTCACCTTGTATGGAACCACCCGCGCCTGGCAAGTTCCTGTCAGCCGCGAAATGGTGCAGTTGCCCCAGTGGGAAACGGCCCAACCCGTTTTCGCTCAGCTCATGGCCGAACCGGGCCTGGGTCAGGGCAGTCGTCCCCCACTCAGCATCGAAGTAGTCGCGCCCGACTCTATCTATTACCGGCAGGTCGCCGAGAATTTGAGCTGGTACGGCATTGCCTCAACCTTTACCCGTTTGCAGACGGCTATGCCCGATCAAACCGAAGTGACCTACTATGGCACAAATCTGAAGGGGTCGTATGATTGGCTCATTGCCTGGCTCTTTTACCGCTACAAAGAGGAAATCGCCTTAGCCTCTCCCCCCGAAGCCAGCACCCAGAATTACCATGTGGTCATTGGTAAAGATTACAGCATTTGCCAATCACCCCTGTTTGCGCCCACTAGCGACGAACCGTAGGCAAAACAATGAACCGCAGAGGCGCAGAGAAAAATCTCATCATCCTAACCTGGACAAGCCAGAACTAAGGAGGTTTGTCCGCAGATTAACGCAGATTTTCGCCGATTAAAAAAATCAGCGTTAATCTCCGAAATCTGCGGATAATTTTCTTGCTCACTGCACAAGAAGTTGGCTCGGCAGGCACTAAATCGTCAATCGTCAATCACCAATCGTCAATCCCATGTTCTATCAACGTCTCCTTTTTCCTCTCCTTTGCCGTTTTGATGCTGAAACCGTCCACGAACGAACCCTCTCTGCCCTGGAATTGGCGCAGGGGTGGGCCGGCGGACGGCTCATTCTGCGGCTGTTGGCTGGGCGGATTCCCTCGCGGCCGCAAACTCTCTTTGGCCTCACTTTCCCCAACGCACTGGGCCTGGCCGCTGGTTTCGACAAAGATGTGCGGGTGGTCGAGGGGCTGGCCCGGCTCGGTTTTGGGCATGTCGAGGTGGGCACGCTGACCCCGCGGCCGCAACCCGGCAATCCCCGCCCCCGCATCTTCCGCCTGCCACAAGATGGGGCCATCATCAACCGGATGGGCTTTCCCAATGGTGGCGTCGCGGCGACCTTGCCCCGTTTGCACCAGTTAGCCCAGAAAAAGGGCGACATCGTTTTAGGTGTGAGTCTGGGCAAACAGAAAGAGACACCGCTAGAGGCCGCGGCCGCGGATTATCTCACCGTCATGCAGGCGGTTTACCCTTACGCCGACTATCTGGCGGTCAACATTAGCTCCCCCAACACTCCCGGCCTACGCGACCTGCAAGGGGGTGATTATCTGGGCCATCTGCTGGGCACTTTGCAGCAGGAAAATGTGAACCTGGCGGTGAGACACAACCTGGCGACGCGGCCGCTTCTGCTCAAAATGGCCCCAGATTTAACCTGGGATGAGGTGGATGAGGTGGTTGCGGCCGCCCAGCAACACCGCATCGCCGCCCTCATTGCCACCAACACCACCCTCAGTCGCACCGGCTTAACCCACCCCGCCCAAAACGAAACGGGTGGCCTGAGTGGTTCTCCCTTGAATCAGCGCAGTACCGACATCGTTGCTCACATCGCCCGGCAAACCGGCGGCCAATTGCCCATCATTGGCGTGGGCGGCATCCGTACCGCCGACGATGTTCGGGCCAAACTGGATGCCGGTGCTTCCCTGGTGCAAATCTACACCGGTCTCGTCTACGAAGGCCCCACTTTGGCTGGTCGTATTCTGCGTCGCTTGCCCTAACTGCCCACCTTTTGCCATACGACTCTTCACCGCCGTTACACCAATAACCACCTCTAAGCTATAATCACTCGTCTGAATTGTTGGATGGTGAGCAAGAAAGAGATTGTTCAGGCCGCATAGAGAGAAAGGCACGAAGATTTACCCCAAAGGATTTGATTCTCTGTGTATCTCTGTGCCTCCTCTGTGCTTCTCTGTGTCTTTATTTTTTAATGAAACGGATTCAAGCAGTTGTTCGCGGCCGCGTGCAAGGCGTCTCATTTCGTTACTACACTCAGCGGGAAGCCCAGCGGCTCGGTGTTACTGGCTGGGTTCGCAACCAACCTGATGGCTCCGTCATGACCGTAGCCGAGGCCACCGAAGATATGTTGGCCGCCTTCATCCAGTTTTTACACCACGGCCCGCCCTCTGCGCGAGTGACCCAGGTTGATCTGGAATGGCTCCCAGCGACGGGAGAATTCGGCAATTTTGCGGTAGGCTATTTTTATGAGTAATCAGCTTACTGACACCTGGTTACGCTTTATTATCCCCTGACAATTATGAGTATAAACCGAGAACGTCTGGCTTGGGCGATTATTCTGATGGGATTCGCCTTGTTGATGGTAATCTTAATTTCGATCCCGCTTGGTCTCAACGCCATTCGTTTGAATGCCACGCGGCCGCTCAATATTCTGGTGCAAGCCAATCAAGGTACGGTAGCCGTAGATGATGAGGCAGGTAATCGCAATGCCGTGTTTACCGATTCCATCAGCCGGGAATTTCAGAACGAAGTCAATATTTTTACCAGCACAACAGATAGTGGGGTGGTGCTTTTTGCGTTGCCCGATAGTGAGGCTGTGATTGCCTGGGCGCAAATGTATAGCAATACAACTCTGCATATCTCCGAGGCAGAAACCCCCCGTTTTCGCAGTAGCAGTCGTACCCATCAATTGATGTTGGATATGGAGCAGGGACGATTGCGCCTCACCGTGCCGGAAAATATGGCCCGGCCCATCATGGTGCAGGTGCTGACCCCCCAAGGGGAAGTGATAATTGATCAACCCGGCCAATATGTGTTGGAAGTCGTAAATGTGGAGACGCGGTTGGTGGTGCTCAAGGGCGCGGCCGCGCTTCAGGCTAAAGGGTTCCGTCTCACCTTGCGCCCCAACGAACGGGGTGTCATTCCCCTGGATCAAGCCCCATCTGGCCCCTTCAGCACTGAGCGTAACCTGCTCAGTAATGGTGATTTTGCCAATGGGCTAACCGATTGGGTGCCGTTGGCTTGGAACATTGAAATCGTAGGTGAACCCGAAGGAGAAGTGACCCCCAGTTTCGCTAGTAATGACCCCTCTTTGCGTTTTTATCGCTTGGGCACAGGCCATGCGGATGTGACTGTGCGCCAGAGCATTGAACAGGACGTGGCCGATTTCAGTACCTTGCGCCTGGAAACAACCATGATCATTCATGGTCAGGATGTAGCTGTGTGCGGCGTGCGCGGCAGTGAATGCCCCCTGACCATTCGTCTGGAATATGTGGATGGAAATGGGGCTAATCAAATCTGGCAACAAGGATTTTTTGCCGTCGGTACTATTGTGCCTAACCAAACCCCTGATATTTGTGTTTCCTGTGCCGTCGTGCAAAGCCCTCATGCCGATATGAGCCTGAATCAACTGGCTTTTTATGAGGTGGACATTTTGGCCGAGTTAGCCCGGCAAGGGTATTTGCCCCCGGCCCGTTTGAAAAGCATCAGCCTCATTGCCGCCGGTCATAGTTTTGAGGTGGAAATGGTTAATGTGGGCCTTCTGGGGACGGAATGAGGGAAGTTGGGGAACCTCTAGGGACTCGTGTGAACTCAGGGGAACTCTTTTCGCCCTCCACCATTTCTTTCCTGCCCGTTTGCTGACAAGCTGACCGGCTGACAAGCTATATTGTTCTTAGGTGACACGCCATGCAATTACGTCCCGCCCAAGAGGCGATTCTCCAATATGAACGCGGCCGCATGGCCGTCAGTGCCGTGCCCGGTAGCGGTAAAACCTTTACCCTGTCTCTCTTGGCCGCCCAACTGATTGCTGGGGGTAGTTTTGACCCGGAGCGGCAACAAATCCTCATTGTCACCTACCTCAACGCCAGTGTAGACACCTTTAAAGCTCGCATTCGCAAGCGGCTCATCGAGATGGAGCGGTTGCCTGCCGGGTTTGATGTGCGTACCCTGCATAGCCTGGCCCTGGAGATAGTTCGCGTAGCCAGTAGCGGCAGTGAGGAAAGTTTGCCCGTAGTCCTCGATGAAACCCAGGCCAATTTGTATCTAAATCAGGCGGTGGATGGCTGGATTGAGGTTAATCGCTCGCTGTGGCATCAGTTTTTGCAAGATGACTCACCCCAATTGCGGGCCAGATGGCGCACCATCACCGAAAACGCAGCCAAATCATTTATCCGCACGGCCAAGAATGAGCGGTATAAGCCGGAGCAGATCAATGGGAAACTGCACGCGGCCGCAGCAGAATCCGCCTTAGCCGGTCAAGAATTAACCTGGATGTTGGCCGGTATTTATGACCGTTACCAGACCATCCTCATTCGCCAGTCGGCTTTGGATTTTGACGACCTCATCTGGCGAGCGACTGATTTACTGGAAAACCGGGCTGATCTGGCAGAAATTTTGCGCCAACGCTGGCCCTATGTGTTAGAAGACGAAGCTCAGGATAGTGTGCCCTTGCAAGAGGTGCTGCTGTCTGCACTTACTGGACCAGATGGCAACTGGGTACGGGTAGGGGACCCCAATCAGGCTATCACCAGTACCTTTACCGCCGCCCATCCCCGGTTTTTTAATGCCTTTATGGATAAACCGGATGTGCAGTCGCGGCCGCTGCCCAACAGTGGCCGTTCTGCCCCGCTCATCATCGGGGCCGCCAATGCCATCGTCCATTGGGTTTGTAATCGTCATCCCATCCCCGAAGTGCAACAAACCACCTTCCGTCGCCAGGAGATTTTGCCCACGCCGCCTGGCGATGCCCAACCCAACCCGCCCGACAGCGAAGCCAACATCGCCATTAAGGTGTACCGCCACCGCGAAGAGGAAGAGTTGCCCGGTGTGGCCCAGCTGGCGGTGGAATATACCAAACGCCACCCGGAGCATACGCTGGCGATTTTGGTTCCCACCAACAACCTGGGCCACCAACTGGCCGAACACCTGGATGGGTTGGAAGCGAATTACGACAATTTGTTGCGGGGTGGCGGGCGCGAAAGACAGATCGCGGCCGCGCTCCATGCCATGCTCGCCCTCTTAGCTAACCCCCTGGACACCCGTGCCCTCATCGAAGCCTACGCCGCTTTACACGAGATGGGCCATCCGGCCATCGGCCCCCAGCGCCCCGCCCTCAATGACGAACCTGACCCGGAGTTGGAGCGGTTTTACACCGTGTTACGCAGTACCCACAGCCCGGAGCGACTCCTCTTCCCCCGTGAGGATGAAGACCCATTGACCGCTTTGCCCACTGGGGTGGCCAGCGAAGAGGATATAGCCCGCCTGGAGCCGTTTTTGACCTTTTTGCGCCATCTGTTTACGCTGCGTACTCTGCCGGTGGATGATCTGACGCTGGCGATGGGGGATGAGCTATTTGCCTGGGGTGGGGTGCATGAAGCGGACCTGGCTCTGGCTTACCAGATGGCTAATATCATGCGGCGTTGGCGCGATCAGCAACCGGAGTGGCGGCTGCCTGATTTGGCGGCGCAGTTGGCGGATGTGGCTCGCGGCCGCAGATCACTTCCCCTCTCTGGCCCCAACGATCTGGGCTACGAACCGCAACCGGGGCGCATCACCCTCAGCACCCAGCACAGTGCCAAAGGGCTGGAATGGGATGCCGTTTTCCTGGTGGGTGTGGATGGCAACTGGATTCCTGGTTCGTTGGAAGCGTACTTTCAAGGGGACGAAGCCTTTCTGGGTGGGGATCCCAATGCCGAAGCCGTGGCCCAACTGCGGTATCTGATGGCGGGGGAAACAGGCATTTTCCCTGGCCGCACTGCTACCGAAACCGCCCATATCGAAATTATTTGTGAGCGCTTGCGCCTGCTCTATGTGGGCATCACCCGCGCCCGCCGTTTTCTACAACTCAGCCGCAGCCGGGCTACCCGCCGCTACAACAAAGAACAAACCAGTGAACCGGCTACGGTCATGGGGGTTATTTACAAATACCTTCAGGCGAACAGAGATTGAAGTTTCAAGTTTCGAGTTTCAAGTTTCGAGTTTCAGGTTTCGAGTTAGGCACTATTGGCGTCACTATCGAAAAAATTGTCGATGTTCTTGAAAAATGGCAGGCTTTGGAAATCTTGTATACACGGATAGGCGAAACACCGATGGCTTTGGCTTTTATCCGTGTTCTTCCTATCCGTGTACACACCAGACAACTTCTTGTACAGAAAACAAGGAGATCAGCCACGAGTTTTACGCATTGACACGAATTTTTATTTTCCCCTTCGTGCTAATTCGTTTAATTCGTGGCAAAAACCTCTTCGGTTCTGCCTCTAGCTCTAGCGCTTACTCCCGCTCTTTAGCATCTCACCCAATTTAGAACTAAAATAGGGCCACCAAGTACAAACCAAAACCTGTTAATCATTGGAGCAACGATGAAAGATTTGAGCAACTACTATCAACATGTGAAACAAAAGGGCAACCTGCGGACCGATGATCATGCGGTGCGTTGGAGTAATGCCACCCTGAACATGCTGGGGGTGAACCTGGATGGCCGGACCAAGAAGGCGTTGGCGAAGGCATTACCGGAAGATTTGTCGCGGCCGCTAACCCGTGTGTTTTGGCTCCTACATTTCCGCAACACCAACATGCCCGCCAAAGAGTTCCAACGGCGTGTAGGTTTGCGGGCTGGCAACACCGACTGGGAATTTGCCCGCATCCCGGTGGTGGCTGTTTTTGGTGGCGTCAAACAGTTGATAGACAAAGATTTACAAAGTCAGGTGGAAAAAAACCTGGCCCCGGAGCTTCGCCACTTATGGCAACAAGCCTGAAAATAGGGGAGCCGTTGGCCGTTAGCCGTTGGCCGTTAGCCAGAAAAAGCCAACCGCCAACCACCAGCCGCCAGCGGCTCCTTTTCCTCACCTTTTTCCTCCTCACACTCTTCCTCGCCGCCTGTAGCAACGAACCTACCAGCATCGCCCAGGGCGAACAAACTTTCACGGTAAGCGTGACAGTGGATGGCCAGACCCAGGAGCTAGAGACCTCGGCCAGCAATGTGCGTGAATTGTTGGCGGATGCAGGCATCGCGGCCGCGGACACTGACCAGATAGACCCACCCCTCACCACCCCCCTGACGCCCGACCTGGCCATCACCATTATTCGCGTAACCGAAGGCCTGGAAATCATCGAGCAGGCCGTGCCCTTTAGCCGCAAAGTTGTGCGTAACGAGAGCATGAACGCCGAGGATGCGCCCATCATTCTCCAGGTGGGTCAGACTGGCTTACAAGAAGTCACCGTGCGTATTGTCTACCATGACGGCCTGGAAGTAGAGCGGCAGGTGGTGCGCGTAACTGATGTGGAACTGGCTCAGGACGAGATTGTGATGGTAGGGATTGGGGCCACACCGGGAACCCTGGTTTTTTCTGGTAATCTAGCCTATATCAGCGGTGGTAATGCTCTCATCTTGCGTGGCTCCACTGCCTTCCCCCAACAGTTAAATACCGGAAGCCCCTTAGATGGACGGGTCTTCAAACTTTCGCCCACAGGTGGACACCTCTTGTACACCCGTCGGCTAGATGACGGCGAACATTTTAATGAACTGTGGCTGGTAGGAACCGGACAGGGAGCCATAGCCCGCCGTTTAGGTGTGTATGATGTCCTTTGGGCTGATTGGAACCCCGCCATCGCCGATGAATCGGCCTTGCAAATTGCCTACACCACCGGTATTCGCACGGAGCTACCACCCGGCTGGGAAGCCAACAACGATCTCTGGGTGGCAACGATTACCGTGCGGCAAAGTTTTGCTTTTGTGGAGCGGCAGGTAAGCGAACCCTATCCGGCCAGTTATGGCTGGTGGGGTGGCAATTATGCCTGGTCGCCGAATGGTCGTTACATCGCCTACAGCTACGCCGACGAAATTGGGGTGATTGACCTACAAACCACCAACGAAGCCGAGCAACGCCGTCAACTGCATCGTTTTACCGAGTACAATACCCAACGCAACTGGGTGTGGGTTCCGACCCTTTCCTGGTCGCCCGATGGTCGTTATCTCAGCTTTGTGGCCCATAGCGGCCCAGATGCCGAAGCCCTGCTGTTTGATAGCTACGTGGCCGATGTGGGTTCCAATGCCGTAGTGCGGTTTGTCGATCAAGTGGGCATGTGGGGCCATCCTAACTGGTCGCCCCTGAGCAATCAGCTCTTCGAGGCGGGTGAACGCAATAGCCAGATTGCTTTCTTGCGAGCCACCAATCCGCTAGAGAGTGAAAACAGTAGCTACACCTTGTGGCTCATGGATCAGGATGGCAGTAATGCGCGGCAGGTTTACCCGGCTGTGGGTGAAAACAGCCGCTTCCCGCGCAATCAGCAATTTATGGCCTGGGGTGCATCGGGCCGGGACATGGCCTTTGTGTTTAACAACGGTCTATACGTGCTAAACCTGGACACCAACGAAGCCCATCGCATCAGCCAGGACGAAACGGGCATCAGCACACCCACCTGGGCACCCTACGGCGCGGGCATCACCGCCCCAGCCCAGGCGATTGAAGAGCTACCCTTAGAAGAACTGCCCCCCGGCTACGAATTTCTGAACCCCGATAACTGAGTTGAGGCCGGGATTTCCTGAAGTTTGCTCCCTGTTTGTAGTAACGGCTTATGAATGTTCATTAATTGATTTGGTAATGGGTTTGTTTCAAATGAGTTAGAGGAGAAAGGCATCCCCAGATGCCGACCCGTTCGCATCTGGGGATGCTCACTCCTCACTATCAACCGAAATGAAGCACACCCTTTGGTAATAGACCAAAACGCTTGAACTGTCATTCTGACGAGTCTTCGAGGAAGAATCCCTACAAGTTAGGTGAACGGGATGCTTCGGAAGACCTCAGCATGACATGGCGAGTATTACCGTTTAATTTCTTAACTCTCACTAGCGGCGAAAACCAGCTCCAATCCCCAATCTTTCACTCTTCCCCCTTTATGCACGCACAACGATCTCCTAGATATTCGCTCTTCTTTTTAGCTCTCACATTTCTGGCATTGGTGGCCCTGGGGGCGTGGCAGGCGCGATGGGATTTTTTGACCAGGGGCATTCCAGTTGACGTCCCGTTGCCGGTTCTAGGGGGTGGTGCAACTTGGGGTGTGAATGTCGCTCTCGAACAGTACAACCCGGCAGAATTGGATGAGAACCTGGCGCAAATGGCTGGGGCCGGGTTTACGCATATCAAACAAAGTTTTTATTGGCGTGATAATTTTGATTGGGAATTGAGTGATCAGATATTCGCGGCCGCAACCCGTCACCACCTCACCCTGATCCCTTTGCTAGACGGCGACCCCACTACCCAATTTGCGCCTCCCGATGATCCCAACCAGTTTGCCGCCTGGGCCGGTGAATTTGCTCATCGTTATGGTGAAATCGTCGAGGCTTACATCATCTGGGACGAACCAAACCTGACCTCCCACTGGGGCAACCAGCCGGTGAACCCCGAAGAATACGTGGCCTTGCTCGCGGCCGCGTCCCAGGCCATTCGCACCCATGACAGCACCGCCCATATCGTAGCCGCCCCCCTCGCTCCCACCATAGAAACCGGCCCTAAAAACCTGGCCGATCCCCTTTTTTTGCAAGCCATGTACGAAGCAGGCGCGGCCGCGTTCTTCGACATCGCCGCCGGTAAACCATACGGCTTTGATGACGGCCCGGCCGAACGCACTGCTGACCCAGACACCTTGAACTTCAGCCGCATCATCCTTCTGCGCGAGGTGATGGAGCGCAACGGCGATGGTCACAAGGCGGTCTGGGCAGGCAACTGGAGCTGGAATGCCTTGCCGTCTGGTTGGACAGGTTCCCCCTCAGTTTGGGGCCAAACGAGCGTAGAAACGCAAATGACCTGGACGCTGGCGGCGTTTAACCGCGCCCGGCAGGAATGGCCCTGGATGGGTCTGATGTTTGTGGAGAACTGGGAGCCGCTTGCGGCCGCGGACGATCCGCGTTGGGGTTTTAGCATTAAACGATGGGCCAATGCCGAGACATGGCCCCAGGCGGATGAATCGGTGGCTTTCCCAGGTTTCCATCTCGCCAGCGCGGTGGCTCCGGCCCAACAGTTTGAAGGTGGCTGGCGTTTTTCGCCAGAGTATGGCGCCGACATTAGCCAAAGTGGCGATAGCGTCAGTTTGCGCTTTTGGGGTACGGACGTGGCCGTGCGGGTGCGCCGGGCCGATTTCCGTGCCCGTTTTTATGCCACCGTAGACGGTCAATCGGCCAATGCCCTGCCCCGTGATGAGAACGGCTCAACCCTTGTACTGACGGCTCCAGACCCGACCGAAGATTATCTGGCGCTGGTCTGGGTGGCCCGTGACCTGGAACCGGGGCCGCATACGCTGACATTGGTAGCGGATCGGGGTTGGGATCAATGGGCCTTGAATGGGTTCAGTGTGCTTTACCGACCGGATGACACAGCGTATCGTTGGGGGATGGTGGGCTGGACCGCGGCCGCGATCTCTTTCCTGGCTCTGGCGATCTATACCGGGCGCGGAGCTGATTGGGGCCGGTTGGGGCAAACGATCAGCCTGGCCTATCACCGCTTGAGCCTTACCGGGCAACTGTTTCTGACTGGGCTGGCTGGTTTATTGGTTGGGGTGGGGGGTTGGCTCACCTGGGGCGCCCAGATGGAAGGGTTGTATCGTCGCCTGGGTGAGGGCGGACAGATAGGGTTGACGGTCGCGGCCGCGTTCCTTTTTTATGTCGCCCCCAGTTTTTACCTCTACAGCCTGGGCCTCATCACCTTGTTCGTTTTGCTTTACCTGCGCCCTACCTGGGGGCTGGTCCTCATCGCCTTCACCATCCCCTTCCGCCTGGTGTGGAGCAAAACGATAAGTCAGTACACCTTTAGTTTATTAGAGATTTTTACGGTGTTGACCGCGGCCGCGTTCATGGTGAAGTGGGCGAGTTTACGAGTGGGTGAGTGGGCGAGGGGAGGACGCGGCGAGGGGGAGACGCGGCGACACGGCGAACCAACCACGCACCACGTTTCAAGTTTCAGGTTTCAAGTTTCAAGGGCAGATTACGCCGTTTTCGCCTTGTTGATCGTTGGCACGGTGTCCCTGTTTTTTACCGAGCGGTTAGATGTCGCTACCAACGAGTGGCGTTGGCTCATCGTCGAGCCGGTGCTGTTTTATGCCGTTTTGCGCCTGAGCCAACCCACCCGCACTGAGTTTTGGCTGATTTTAGATGCGTTTGTGTTGGGTGGGCTGGTGATGGCCTTGATTGGTCTGTTCCAATACGCTACCGGCTCCGACCAACTCATCGCCGCTGAAGGGGGGCTGATGCGGTTACGTTCTGTCTACGGCTCACCCAACAATGTGGCCCTCTACCTCGGACGCGTTTTGCCGATAGCCGTGGCGGTGGGGTTGTGGGGGGTTTCGAGTTTCAGGTTTCAAGTTTCAGGTTTCAAGTTTCAGGTTTCAAGTTTAAAGTCTATAATCTTCAGTCTCCCTCTGCACGCCACACGCCCCTGGCTGTATCTCGCGGCCGCGTTCCCCATGCTTTTAGCCTTTCTCCTCACCTTCAGCAAAGGGGGCATATTTCTGGGTTTGCCAGCCGCTTTTTTGGTGCTGTTTGTTATCTGGCAACGGCGAGCCGGACGGCGGGTGTGGCCCTGGCTGGTAGGGTTGGCTCTGGTCGGAGCCATTGGTTTGTTGGTGGCGATGCAAATCCCAGCTTTGGCAGGGCGGCTAAACCCCCAGATCACGGGCTTTTTCCGACTTTATTTGTGGCAGGCCAGCCTGGAAATGATTCGGGAGCATCCCTGGTTGGGGGTGGGGCTGGACAACTTTTTGTATGCCTATCGCGGCCGCTACATTCTCAACGCCGCCTGGCAAGAACCCAACCTCAATCATCCGCACAACCTGGTGCTAGATTTTGCCACCCGGCTGGGTTTGTTAGGGCTAATGGCCGGGGGCTGGCTGTTCTGGCAGTTGGGTCAGAAGGTACGAGCCGTCATCAGCGAGCAGACATCTCCACTCAACACTGAATTCTGGCCGGTGGCCGTGGGGATAGCTAGTTCATTGGCTTACATGCTGGCGCATGGATTGGTGGATCACGGTTACTTTTTGGTTGATCTGGCCTTTGCCTTTCACCTCTTGTTAGCTCTGGCCCAAACCAATCCTTCTTCCTGGGTTCGTAGTGACCTCTTTAGCGGGTCAACGGACTGATAGATGCCTCACGCAGAGTTGCAGAGTTGTAAAGGGGCAGAGGAAGTACTTTGCTGCTTGGCGTGATTATTCTCCCCTCATCATCTCTTATTCGTGCTAATTCGTTTAATTCGCGGCAAAAATCCCTCTGGCCGCTTGCACCAGCGCATCAAAGAGCCGTTGTTGCGTGGGGTCCGCGGCCGCAGTGATTTCAGGATGCCATTGCACCGCAATAAGCCAGGGGTGGGTGGGCATTTCTAGGGCTTCGATGGTTCCATCGGCCGCTTGGGCTACCACATTTAGCCCTTCGGCCACCTGGCGCACTGCCTGATGATGCCAGGATGCCCCCTGAATGGTGGTTTGTTGCAGGATAGAGGCGAGTTGGGACGCGGCCGCGACACTCACTTCATGGTTAATCGGCACATCCGGCGGGTCCCGATGCGCCACCGTCTCCCCCACCACATCCGGCAAATGCTCAATCAGTGTGCCCCCCAGGGCCACATTCAACACCTGCGTCCCCCGGCAAATACACAACGTTGGTTTGCCGAGTTCAATGATTTTCCGGGCTAAAACCAACTCCATCTCATCCCGCTCCGGGCTGATGGTGTAAATCTCAGGGTGCAAATGACCTGCATAATGAGCCGGGTCTACATCCCCGCCGCCGGAAAAGATGATGCCATCCAGCAGCGCCAGCAATTCATCCAGGTGTGGCTCGCCGGGTGGGATGAGAATAACGATGCCACCAGCCCGGCGCACGGCATCCACGTAAACCGTCGGCAACATAAAATGATCGTCGGGGCTACGTTCGTAGGTGGTAATGCCAATAATCGGTGTTCGCACCATAAAAAGAAGATTTTCACCGCCAAGACGCGAAGATCGCCAAGGTTTTCTTTGCGCTTCTTCTACTCTTCGCGTCTTGGCGGTTCATTTTTTATTTACCGTTAAATCCGCTCGAAGTACCGTTTGCGCTCCCAGTCGGTGACGTAATTGTCAAAGGCGGCCTGCTCCACGCGGAAGAAGTGGGTGTAATGATCTACCACTTCGGGGCCAAACGCCTGTTTGGCGAAATCACTGGTGCTGAACAGGTCGGTAGCGTCGCGCAAGGTGCGCGGAACCTGGGGTAACCCTTTGGCTGTGTACACATCTCCCTGGAAGATGGCTGGGGGTTCGATCTGGTTGCGAATGCCATCCATACCGGAAGCGAGCGCGGCCGCGTAAGCCAGATATGGGTTACAGTCCGCCCCCGGAATGCGGCACTCAATCCGCAAACTCGGCCCCTTGCCTACCACCCGGAACCCGGCGGTGCGATTGTCATAGCTCCAGGCCATACTCGTAGGCGCCCAGGAACCCGCCTGATACCGCTTGTAGGAATTCACTGTGGGCGCATAACAGACCATCAACTCCGGCACATGGGCAATCCAGCCGCCCAGGAACCAACGAAACACATCCGACCCCATCACCGGCCCATACTCCTGGTCGCCGGGGAAGGCGTTGCTGTCCCCTTGCCACAAGCTCAGGTGCATGTGACA
>Ga0307505_10001739_pt1 | contig 16671 bp, 24 predicted proteins | sample 23_S_MG_FD_202183 | JGI IMG/M metagenome (GOLD analysis project Ga0307505, IMG submission 202183) | Soil microbial communities from Populus trichocarpa stands in riparian zone in the Pacific Northwest, United States - 23_S | ecosystem: Environmental > Terrestrial > Soil > Riparian zone > Trees...
GCGGTCGGCCACGATCTCGGTGGTGTACTTGTCGTTGCCGTCCTTGTCCTGCCACTTGCGCGTCTGCAGGCGCCCCTCGACGTAGACCTGCGAGCCCTTCTTCAGGTACTCGCCCGCGATCTCGGCCAGCCGGCCGAAGAAAGCGACGCGGTGCCACTCCGTCTTCTCCTGCTTCTCGCCCTGCTTGTCCTTCCACGTGTCCGTGGTCGCGACCGAGATGTTCGTGATCGCCGCGCCGTCGGGCATGTAGCGGGTCTCGGGATCGCGCCCGAGGTTGCCGATGAGGATCACCTTGTTCACCGATGCCATGTCGTTTCTTCCTTTTTGCTAGGTGCGTGTTGCCGGGGAGGCCGCGGATGGCAACTCTGCCATGTTCCACGCCGCCGCGAGCCAGGCGGCCATGACGACGACGCAGGCGCCGAGCACCGCCGCGAAGCCGGCGTGCTGGGCGAGCGCCCCGCCCGCGGCACCCCCGAAGAAAGTGCCGAGGAACTGTACGCTGGAATACATGCCCGTGGCCGCTCCCCGCGCTTCCCTCGGGGCGGTGCGGGAGACGAGGGCGGGGAGCTTCGCCTCAAGAACGTTGAAGCCGGCGAAGAAGATGACGAGCGCGGCGATGATTCCGCCGAGGCTCTCCAGCCGCAGGGCGAGGATCGCGACAGCCGCACCCACGGTCGCCACGGCCGCGAGGAATACCGGGCGCTCGCGACCGGCCAGCGGCCCGACGATCGCCGGCAGCATCAGCGCCGTGCCCGCGACGAGGGTCCCGAGGTAGACGGACCAGTGCTCGGAGGGCGGAAGGCCCGCGCGCACCAGCGCGATCGGCACCACCACGAAGAGCGCCATCAACACCGCATGGAGCGCGAAGATTCCGACGTTCAGGCGCAGCAGGTCGGGATCGCGCAGCACCGCGGCGAGCGAGGCCGGCTTGCCGCGGTCCTCGCGCGGCGCCTCGGGAACGACGAACTGGACCACGGCCATGGCCGCGACGGCGAGCGCGCCGGTCAGCGCGAAGATCCCGGGCACGCCGATGCTGCCGAGGAGGAACGGGGCAGCCACGAACGACAGCCCGAACGCCGCCGCAATCGACGAGCCGATGATCGCCATCGACTTGGTGCGCTGGCTCTCGCGGGTCAGGTCGGCGGCGAGCGCGAGGACGGTAGCGGAGATCGCGCCCGCGCCCTGCAGGACGCGCCCGAAAATCATGGTCCACGGACCCTCCGCCAGGGCGCACACGAGGCTGCCCACCGCGAGCAGCGCGAGGCCCAGGTGGATCACGGGTTTCCTGCCGCGCCGGTCGGAAAGCCAGCCGAAGGGCAGCTGCAGCAGCGCCTGGGTGAGCCCGTAGGCGCCGAGCGCGATGCCGACCAGGGTGAGGCTCCATCCCGGGCGCCCGTCGGCCCAGAGCGCCAGCACCGGAAGGACCACGAACATGCCGAAAAGCCGCAGCGCGAACACGGCGGCCAGCGAAACGCTGGCGCGCAGCTCGCTCGGGTTCATGCGCGCCGGGGAATTCACCGCTTTCAGGGATTGGAAGTGGAACAGGAGGCTCATGTATATTAGCAGATCGCCCCATGGAAACGATCCGAATCCGCGGTGCGCGCACGCACAACCTGCGCAATGTCAGCCTGGACATTCCGCGCAACCGGCTCGTGGTGATCACGGGGCTTTCCGGGTCGGGCAAGTCGTCGCTCGCATTCGACACGCTCTACGCCGAAGGGCAGCGCCGCTACGTCGAGTCGCTGTCGGCGTACGCGCGCCAGTTCCTCCAGCTGATGGAGAAGCCCGACGTCGACCTGATCGAGGGCCTCTCCCCGGCGATCGCGATCGAGCAGAAGGCGACCTCGCACAACCCGCGCTCGACCGTGGGCACCGTGACCGAGATCCACGACTACCTGCGGCTGCTCTTCGCGCGCGTTGGGGACCCCTACTGCCCCGAGCACGACGTGGCGCTGTCGGCGCAGAGCGTGTCGCAGATGGTCGACCACGTCGCGGCATTTCCAGACGGCACGCGCGTCATGGTGCTCGCCCCGCTCGTGGTCGCGCGCAAGGGCGAGCAGGCCGAGCTCTTCGACGAGCTGCGCGCGCAGGGCTTCGTGCGCCTGCGCATCGACGGCGAGGTGCACGAGATCGACCGCCTGCCCAAGCTCGACCGCAACCGCAAGCACACGGTCGAGATCGTGATCGATCGCGTCAAGGTCGAGGGCGAACGCGAGCGCGTCGGCGGAATCAAGCAGCGCCTGGCCGAGTCCTTCGAGACGGCGCTACGCCACGCCGACGGGCGCGCGATCGCCGTGGAGATGGGCGGCGGTGACGCTGGGGGCGAAGGCTCGCCGGGACCGCACGCAACCGGGCGCGAGCACCTCTTTTCCTCCAAGTTCGCCTGCCCGGCGTGCAGCTACTCGATCCCGGAGCTCGAGCCGCGGCTCTTCTCGTTCAACAACCCGATGGGCGCGTGCCCGCGCTGCGACGGGCTGGGGGAGGTGACCTTCTTCGACCCGCGGCGCGTCGTGGCCTTCCCGCACCTGTCGCTCGCCGGCGGTGCGGTGCGCGGGTGGGATCGCCGCAACCAGTTCTACTTCTCGATGCTGGTGTCGCTCGCGCAGCACTACGCCTTCGAGGTCGACGCGCCGTTCGAGTCGCTGCCCGCGCGCGCGCAGGAAGTGGTGATGGCGGGCTCGGGCGAGGAGAAGATCGCGTTCCGGTACCCCGGCGAGAAGGGCAGGAGCGCCGTGAAGGAGCACGCCTTCGAGGGCATCCTGCCGAACCTCGAGCGCCGCTACCGCGAGACCGATTCGGTGGCGGTGAGGGAGGAGCTCGCCAAGTACCTGAACACCCACGCCTGCCCGGAGTGCGGCGGCACCCGGCTGCGGGTGGAGGCGCGCAACGTGCGCGTCGCGGGGCACGACATCCACTCGCTCTCGTCGATGCCGCTCAGGCAATCGCAGCCGTTTTTCGAGCGCCTCGAGCTCCCGGGCTCGAAGAAGGCGATCGCGGAGAAGATCGTGCGCGAGATCGCCAACCGCGTGCAGTTCTTGAACAACGTGGGCCTCGATTATTTGTCCCTCACGCGCTCTGCCGATACCCTCTCAGGTGGCGAGGCTCAAAGAATAAGACTGGCGAGCCAGATCGGCTCGGGCCTCACCGGCGTGATGTACGTCCTCGACGAGCCCTCGATCGGGTTGCACCAGCGCGACAACGAGCGCCTCATCGGCACGCTGAAGAGCCTGCGCGACCTGGGCAACTCGGTGATCGTGGTCGAGCACGACGAGGAGGCGATCGTCGCGGCCGACCACGTCGTCGACATGGGGCCGGGAGCGGGCGTGCACGGCGGCGAGATCGTCGCGCAGGGCACGCCCGCTGAGATCCTGCGGCATCCGGACTCGCTCACCGGCCAGTACCTGTCCGGGCGCAAGGCCATCCCGATGCCGGCACGGCGCCGCCGCGCGGAGGGCGCGAAGCGGCTGCGCATCGCCGGAGCGCGCGGCAACAACCTCAAGGACGTCACTGTCGAGCTGCCCGTGGGGCTCTTCGTCGCGGTCACCGGCGTCTCGGGCTCGGGCAAGTCGACTCTCATCAACGACACGCTCTACCACGCGGTCGCGCACCACCTCTACGGCTCGGCGGCCGAGCCCGCCCCGCACGACTCGATCGAGGGGCTGGACCACTTCGACAAGGTGATCAACGTCGACCAGGGCCCGATCGGGCGCACGCCGCGCTCGAACCCGGCGACCTACACGGGGTTGTTCACGCCCATACGCGACCTCTTCGCCGGCGTGCCCGAGTCGCGCGCGCGCGGCTACGGCCCCGGCCGCTTCTCCTTCAACGTGAAGGGCGGGCGCTGCGAGGCCTGCCAGGGCGACGGCCTCATCAAGGTCGAAATGCACTTCCTGCCGGACGTCTACGTGCCGTGCGACGTCTGCCACGGCAAGCGCTACAACCGCGAGACGCTGGAGGTGCACTACAAGGGCCGCTCCATCGACGCGGTCCTCGACATGACGGTCGAGACGGCGCACGAGTTCTTCGCCTCGGTGCCGTCGATCGCGCGCAAGCTCGCCACACTTCTCGAGGTCGGGCTGGGCTACATCAAGCTCGGCCAGAGCGCGACGACGCTCTCGGGGGGCGAGGCGCAGCGCGTGAAGCTGTCGCTGGAGCTGTCCAAGCGCGACACCGGCCGCACGCTCTTCATCCTCGACGAGCCGACCACGGGCCTGCACTTCCACGACATCGACATGCTGCTGAAGGTGCTGCATCGCCTTCGCGACCATGGCAACACGGTGGTGGTGATCGAGCACAACCTGGACGTGATCAAGACCGCCGACTGGATCATCGACCTCGGTCCCGAGGGCGGCGACGGCGGCGGACGCGTGGTGGCGCAGGGCACGCCCGAGGACGTGGTCCGCGTGCCCGAGAGCTTCACCGGCCACTTCCTGCGTCCGATCCTGGAGCCGACGCCGCGCAAGAAAGCCGCGGCCGGCTGATGGATAGCGGCGTCACCCCCGTGTCGACGGGGGCCCGGTTTCAAGCATGAATCCGCGCGATCTCCTCCTCGGCAGCTTCCACGCCGCCGTCGCCGCCGCCGACCCCCTGGAGATCGTCCCACGACATCTTCCTGCCGCGCCGCGCGGCCGCACCCTCGTAGTCGGGGCGGGAAAGGCCGCGGGCGCGATGGCCGTGGCGGTCGAGCGGCACTGGCCCGCCGCTGCGGCGTTGGACGGAGTGGTAATCACACGCTACGGGCATGGCCTGCCCACGCGGCGGATTCGCGTCGTCGAGGCCGGCCACCCTGTCCCCGACCAGCAGGGCGAGGCCGCGGCGCGCGAGATCCTCGCGCTCGCCTCCCGGCTCTCCGAGGACGACCTGCTGCTGGTGCTGGTGTCGGGCGGCGGCTCGGCACTGCTGTCGCTGCCCGTTCCCGGCGTGCCCATGGCGGATCTCAAGGCCGTGACGCGGCAGCTCCTCGGGAGCGGCGCGCCGATCCAGGAAATGAACACCGTGCGCAAGCACCTGTCGGCGATCCAGGGCGGGCGGCTCGCGGCGGCCACCCGCGCGCGCGTGCTCGCGCTGGTGATCTCCGACGTGACCGGCGACGACCCGACGCACATCGCATCGGGTCCGTGCGCTGCCGACCCATCGACCTACGCCGATGCCGCGGAGATCCTGCGGCGCGCCGGCGTCGTCTCGCCGGCATCCGTGTCCGCGCACCTCGCGGCCGGCATCGCGGGGCGCCACGACGAGACGCCGAAGCCGGGCGACGCCGCCTTCGAGCGCACGGAGAACCGCGTCATCGCGACGGCACAGGCGAGCCTTGCCGCGGGGGCCGCCTTCTTCCGCGCATCCGGCATCGCGGCGATGGTCCTGGGCGACAGCGTCACCGGTGAGTCGCGCGAGGTCGCCAAGCCCTACGCCGCGCTCGCGCGCCAGGTGCGCGCGCACGGCGAGCCGGCGCGTGCGCCGGTGGCGCTCATCTCGGGCGGAGAGACGACGGTGACCGTGCGCGGCGAGGGGCGCGGGGGGCGCTGCAGCGAGTTCCTGCTCGCGCTCGCGATCGAGCTCGGCGGGCTGGCGGGGGTCCACGCGCTCGCGTGCGACACCGACGGGATCGACGGCAGCGAGGACAACGCGGGCGCGATTGCCGGCCCGGACACCCTAGCGCGCGCCGCCGCGAAGGGGCTGGACGCGCGGCGCCTGCTCGCCGCCAACGACGCCTACCGCCTCTTCGCCGGCCTTGGCGACCTGGTAATCACCGGCCCCACGCGCACCAACGTCAACGACTATCGCGTGATCCTGGTGGCCTAGGGAGGCGAAGGCCCGCCGAAGCGGGCTTCGGCACGAGGCTAGGCTCGCACCTTGGAGTCGCCGGTGTCACGCGCCTCCTCGACCGGCGCCGGCCGGTCGAGCAGCTCGACCAGCGCCATGGGCGCGTTGTCGCCCTGGCGGAAGCCGAACTTGAGGATGCGCAGGTACCCTCCGTTGCGCGCCTTGTAGCGCGGCCCCAGCTCGTCGAAGAGCTTCACCACCATGTCGCGGTCGCGCAGGCGATCGAAGGCGAGGCGCTTGTTGGCGAGCGTCGGGTTCTTGCCGAGCGTGATGATGGGCTCGGCGACCTTGCGCAGCTCCTTGGCCTTCGGCAGCGTGGTCTTGATGGCCTCGTGCTTGAGCAGCGACACGGTCATGTTGCGCAGCATCGCGAGGCGATGGCTGCTGGTGCGGTTGAGCTTGCGAAGCCCGTGGCGGTGACGCATTTGGCTATCTTCCTTTCGACTCTCTTGGCTTGTTCAGCCTTATAAGTATTGTCCGCTCGCGAGGCATTGGGCCGCGGGCCATCGTCGCGAGCGCGACGCCCGGGGTGACGCTTATTTGGTCAGTCCTGCGACCGGCCAGTTCTCGAGCTTCATGCCGAGCGTGAGCCCCTTCGAGGCGAGCACTTCCTTGATCTCGTTCAGCGACTTGCGGCCGAGGTTCGGGGTCTTCAGCAGCTCGTTCTCGGTGCGCTGGATCAGGTCGCCGATGTAGTAGATGTTCTCGGCCTTGAGGCAGTTGGCCGAGCGCACCGTGAGCTCGAGGTCGTCGACCGGCTGCAGCAGGATGGGATCGACCTGCGGCTGCGCGGTCTCCTGGCGCTCCTCGCTCGTCGACTGCAGCGACGCGAACACCGACAGCTGGTCGACCAGCACGCTCGCAGAGTAGCGAACGGCCTCCTCAGGCTCGATCACCCCGTTGGTCTCGATGTCGATCACCAGGCGGTCCAGGTCGGTGCGCTGCTCGACGCGCGCGCTCTCCACCTGGTAGCTCACGCGGCGCACCGGCGAGAACGAGGCGTCGAGCAGGATCGAGCCGATCGAGCGCGAGTCGTCCTGGCGGCGCGAGGTCGCCGGGACGTAGCCGCGGCCCTTCTCGATCTTCACCGTCATGTCGATCTTGCCGCCCTGGGTGAGGTGCGCGATCACGTGGTCGGGATTGATGATCTCGACGTCGTGCGTCTGCTCGATGTCGGCCGCGGTCACCGCGCCCGGGGCCGCCTTCTTCAGCTTGAGCGTCGCCTCCGAGCGGTTGTGCAGCTTCATCACCACGCCCTTGAGGTTGAGGATGACGTCGACCACGTCCTCCTGCACCCCTTCGATCGTGGAGTACTCGTGCAGCACGCCTGCGATCTTTACCTCGGTGGCGGCGTAGCCGGGCATCGACGACAGGAGGATGCGGCGCAGCGCGTTGCCGAGCGTGTGGCCGTAGCCGCGCTCGAAGGGCTCCATGATCACCTTCGCGTGCGTGGGCGACAGGTTCTGGACATCGATGATGCGGGGCTTCAGGAAATTCGTGGCATTGCTTTGCATTTCGGGGGTACCTCTGCCAGATGCGTTGAGGAGCGGGCTCCAGCGTCCTTGCGTTTCGATTACTTCGAGTAGAGCTCGACCACCAGCTGCTCGTTGACGTCGTTCGCGAACTCCGCGCGGTCGGGCAGGGCCTTGAACGTGCCCTTGAAGTTCTTGGGGTCGACCTCGACCCAGCTCGGGAAGCCGTGCTGCTCGGCGAGGTCGAGCGAGGCCTTGATGCGCAGCTGGGCGCGCGACTTCTCGCGCACCGACACCACGTCGGTGGCGCGCAGCAGGTACGAGGGGATGTTCACCGGCTTGCCGTTCACCTGGATCGCCTTGTGCGAGACCAGCTGCCGCGCCTCGGCGCGCGTGGAGGCGAACCCCATGCGGTAGACGACGTTGTCGAGGCGGCTCTCGAGCATCTGCAGCAGCACCTCGCCCGTGGCGCCACGCTTGGTGATCGCCTTGTCGAAGTAGTTGCGGAACTGGCGCTCGAGCACGCCGTACATGCGGCGGATCTTCTGCTTCTCGCGCAGCTGCGTGCCGTACTCGGAGATGCGGGTCGACTTGGCGCCGTGCTGGCCTGGGCGCGAGTCGAGCTTGCACTTCGTGTCGAGGGAACGGCGCGCGCTCTTGAGGAAGAGGTCGGTGCCTTCCCGGCGCGAGAGCTTGCACTTGGGTCCGGTATAACGTGCCACGGTGTTCTCCTAATGATCCTTCAGCGTCGTCGCCGAAACGTCGGCGACCGGCGTTACATCCTGCGGCGCTTGGGCGGGCGGCAGCCGTTGTGCGGCACCGGGGTCACGTCCGCGATCGAGACGATCTTGAGTCCCAGCGCGTTCAACGCGCGCACGGCCGACTCGCGGCCGGGGCCGGGGCCCTTGATGCGCACCTCGAGGTTCTTCACCCCGTGCTCCTGCGCGGCGCGCCCGGCGGACTCGGCCGCCACCTGCGCGGCGAACGGCGTCGACTTGCGCGAGCCCTTGAAGCCGGCTCCGCCCGAGGTCGCCCACGAGAGCGCGTTGCCCTGGCGGTCGGTGATGGTGATGATGGTGTTGTTGAAGGAGGCGTGCACGTGGGCGATGCCCTCGGACACGACCTTCTTCGTCTTCTTGCGGGCGCGGGTTGCGGCGGGTTTGACCATGGGTCTGGGTTTCCTTCCTTCGATTCCGTTAGGCGCCGGGCGCAGCCGACTTGGTCAGGCGCACGGCCTTGCGCGGGCCCTTGCGGGTGCGGGCGTTGGTGCGAGTGCGCTGGCCGCGGACCGGCAGGCCCTTCTTGTGGCGCACGCCGCGGTAGCAGCCGAGGTCCATGAGCCGCTTGATGTTCATCGAGCTCTCGCGGCGCAGGTCGCCTTCCACCGTGAACTTCGAGATCTGCTCGCGGATCTTGTCCATCTCGGCGTCCGAGAGGTCCTTGATCTTGGCGGAGTGCTTGACGCCCACCGTGTCGCAGATCAGGCGCGCGCGCGAGCGGCCGATGCCGAAGATCGCGGTGAGCGCGATCGCCGTGTGCTGGTGGTTCGGGATGTTGATGCCTGCTATGCGTGCCATGTCGTGTCCTCGGTCTCGGAAGCGCGGGTTCTAGCCCTGGCGCTGCTTGTGGCGCGGGTCGGTGCAGATCACGCGCACGACGCGCTTGCGCCGCACGATCTTGCACTTGCGGCAGATTTTCTTGACGGAAGCCTGCACTCGCATCGTCGTTCTCCTTACTTGGCGCGGAACGTGATCCGCGCCTTGGTCAAATCGTAGGGCGTGAGCTCCACGGTCACCTTGTCCCCCGGCAGGATGCGGATGTAGTGCATGCGCATCTTCCCGGAGATGTGGCCCAGCACCACGTGCCCGTTCTCCAGCTTCACCCTGAACATCGCGTTGGGGAGGGTCTCCACGATCTCCCCCTGCATCTGGATGGTTTCTTCCTTGGCCATCAGCGCACCGGGAATCCGCCCGTGCCCTTGAAGTTCGCCTTCTTGAGCAGGCTTTCGTACTGGTGCGACATGAGGTAGGCCTGCAGCTGCGCCATGAAGTCCATCGTCACCACCACCGTGATCAGGAGCGACGTGCCGCCGAAGTAGAAGGGCACGTTGTACTGGGCGGTGAGGAACTCCGGCAGCAGGCACACCATCGTGATGTAGATGGCGCCGACGAGCGTGAGGCGCGTGATGATCTTGTCGATGTAGCGCGCGGTCTGGTCGCCGGGGCGGATGCCGGGGACGAAGGCGCCGCTCTTCTTCAGGTTGTCGGCGGTCTCCTTCGAGTTGAAGACCAGCGCCGTGTAGAAGAAGCAGAAGAAGATGATCGCGGCCCCGTACAGGGTCACGTAGAGCACCTGGCCGGGCGACATCGCCGCCGCAACGTCCTTCAGCCACGTCATGTCCTCGCCGCCGCCGAACCAGCTGGCGAGCGTGGCCGGGAAGAGGATGATCGAAGAGGCGAAGATCGGCGGGATCACGCCCGACATGTTGAGCTTGAGCGGCAGGAAGGAGCTCTGCCCGCCGTACAGCCGGTTGCCCACCTGGCGCTTGGCGTAGTTCACCAGGATGCGGCGCTGGCCCTTCTCGATGAACACCACGAAGGCGGTCACGCCGATGACCAGGGTGAAGATCACCAGCGCGACGAACGGGCCCATCGCGCCGGTGCGCACCAGCTCGAGCGTGCCGCCGATCGCCGAGGGGAGCCCCGCCACGATGCCGGCGAAGATGATCATCGAGATGCCGTTGCCGATGCCGCGCTCGGTGATCTGCTCGCCCAGCCACATGAGGAACATCGTCCCCGTGGTGAGGGTGAGCACCGTGATGATGCGGAACGCGAGGCCCGGGTCGAGCACGAGGCCGGGCTGGGATTCCAGCGCGATCGAGATGCCGATGGCCTGGAAGAGCGAGAGCACCACGGTGCCGTAGCGGGTGTACTGCGTGATCTTGCGCCGGCCCGCCTCGCCTTCCTTCTTGAGGGTCTCGAGGGTCGGCGAGATCACCGTCATCAGCTGCATGATGATCGAGGCCGAAATGTACGGCATGATGCCGAGCGCGAAGATCGAGAAGCGCGAAAGCGCCCCTCCCGAGAACATGTTGAACATGTCCAGGATGCCGCCGCGCGTCTGCTGGAAGAGCCGCGCGAGCTCGCTCGGGTCGATCCCCGGCACCGGGATGTAGGTCCCGATGCGGTAGACCACGAGGGCGCCCACCAGGAACCACAGGCGCCGCTTGAGGTCGCCGAGTTTCCCGAGGGTCGCGAGAGGGTTAGCCGACAATTCGATTCGTCTCCGTTTGCCTTACTTCGCCGCCGCCGGCTTCGCCTTCTTGGCGAGCTTCTTCGGCGCCTCGGCTGCGGCCATCGCCGCGACGCTGCCCCCGGCCTTCTCGATGGCTTCCCTCGCGCCCTTGGACGCGCCGATGCCCGAGACCGAGAGCTTCTTGTCCACCTTGCTGCCGGCGAGGATGATCTTCGCGCGGCGCGCACCTTCCGGCACGAGGCCCGCCTTCTTGAGGCCCGCCAGGTCGATGGCGTCCGAGCCCACCTTGGCGAGGTCGCCCGAGCGCACCTCGACCGCCTTCACGATCGTCACGGCGAGGAAGCCGCGCTTGGGCAGGCGCCGCTGCAGCGGCATCTGGCCGCCCTCGAAGCCGACCTTGTGATAACCGCCCGCGCGCGACTTCTGGCCCTTGTGGCCGCGTCCCGCGGTCTTGCCCAGGCCCGAGCCGATGCCGCGTCCCACGCGGCGGCGGTTCTTCTTGGCGCCCGGCGCCGGCTTGATGTCGTTCAGTTCCATCGCTCTATTCCTCGACCTTCACCAGGTAGCTCACCCGGTTGATCATTCCGCGCACGGCGGGCGTGTCGACCAGCTCCACGGTATGGCTGCGGTGCCTGAGCCCCAGGCCTTTCACCGACTCGCGGTGCTTGTGCTTGGTGCTGGTGATGCCCTTCACCAGGGTCACCTTGATCTTCTTGCCGGCCGCGGCCGGCTTCGTCTGCTTGGTCATCTCGGGCGTCCTCAGGCGATCTCTTCGACCTTCTTGCCGCGCTTGGCCGCGATCTCCGAGGGCCGGCGCTGCTGGGTGAGTCCGTCGAGCGTCGCACGCACGACGTTGTACGGGTTGGTCGAGCCGTGGCACTTGGCCGAGATGTTGGTGACTCCCATCACCTCGAAGACGGCGCGCATGGCGCCGCCCGCCTTGATGCCGTTGCCTTCCATCGCGGGCTTCATCATCACGCGCGTGGCGCCGTGCTGGCCGAGCACGTCGTGGTGGATCGTGCCGCTCTTCAGCGGGATCTTCACCATGTTGCGGCGCGCCTGCTCCATCGCCTTCTGGACCGCCACCGGAACCTCGCGCGCCTTGCCCTTGCCCATGCCGATCGAGCCGTCGCCGTCGCCCACCACAGTGAGCGCCGCGAAGCCGAGGATCCGTCCGCCCTTCACCACCTTGGTGACGCGGTTCACCGAGATCATCTTCTCCCGCAGGCCGTCGCTGCGATCGTCCTGGCCCTGGTTTCTCTGGTCGTTTCTAGCCATGTCCCGTCCTTAGAACTTGAGACCGCCCTCTCGGGCGGCATCCGCGAGCGCCTTCACGCGGCCGTGGTAGCTGAAGCCGGCGCGGTCGAACGCGACCTCGGTGACGCCGGCCGCCTTCGCCTTCTCGGCGATGCGCTTGCCGACCACCGCGGCGGCTTCCTTCTTCGCGCCGTTGGGGTGCGAGGCGCGCACGTCTTTCTCGAGCGTCGAGGCCGAGGCGATCACCTTGCCGCCGCTGGCGTCGATGACCTGCGCGTAGATGTGCAGGTTCGTGCGGTGCACCATGAGACGGGCGGCGCCCTGCCGAACGATGCGCGCGCGCGTCTTGGCGGCGCGGCGAGTCCTCGAAATCTTCTTGTCCATGTGTCCGCCTTACTTCTTCTTCGTCTCTTTGATGACGACCTTCTCGTCGGAGTAGCGCACGCCCTTGCCCTTGTACGGCTCGGGGGGCTTGTACGCGCGCACCTCGGCGGCGACCTGGCCCACCTTCTGCCGGTCCACGCCCTTGATCACGATCTCGGTCTGCGTCGGCGTCTCGGCCTTCACGCCTTCGGGCAGCGCGTACACGATGGGGTGCGAGAAGCCGAGCGAGAGGTTCAGCTTCGCGCCCTGCGCCTGCGCGCGGTAGCCCACGCCCACGAGCATGAGCTTCTTCTGGAAGCCGTCCTTCACGCCGTGGACCATGTTCGCCACGGTCGCGCGCAGCGTGCCGGACATCGCGTTGGCGGCCTTGGTCTCGTCGGCCGCGGAGAACGTCACCTGGTTGCCCTCGACCTTCACCACCACCTGGCGGTCGATCGGCTGCTTGAGCGTGCCGAGCGGCCCCTTGACGGTGAGCAGCCCCGCCTCGACGGTCGCCTGGACCTTGTCGGGCAGCGCCACGGGATACTTTGCGATACGAGACATGTGTTCGGCTCCTTACACCACGACGCAGAGCACTTCGCCGCCCACGCCGGTTTCGCGCGCGCGACGGTCGGTCATCACCCCCCGGGAGGTGGACACGATCGCGACTCCCAGCCCGTTCATCACGCGCGGGATGTCGTCGCGGCTCTTGTAGATGCGCAGCCCCGGGCGCGAGACGCGCTCGATCTTCTCGATCACCGGCTTTCCGGCGTAGTACTTGAGGCCGATCTCGATCATCGACTTGCCGTCGTTCTTGCGCACGGCGAAGTCCTCGATGTAGCCCTCGTCCTTCAGCACCTGGGCGATGGCCTGCTTCACTTTCGATGCCGGCACGACCACGCTCACCTTCTCCGTCGCTTGCGCGTTGCGGATGCGGGTCAGCATGTCGGCGATGGGATCACTCATGCTCATGTTTTGGCTCCTACCAGCTCGCCTTGATCATCCCGGGGATCTCGCCGCGCATCGCGATCTCGCGGATCTTGTTGCGCGCGAGGCCGAACTTGCGGAAGGTGCCGCGCGGGCGCCCGGTGATGGCGCAGCGGTTGCGCAGGCGCACCGGCGACGCGTCGCGGGGCAGCGCCTGGAGCTTCGCGCGTGCTTCGTCCCTCGCGTCGTCGGTTGCCTTGGGATCGCGGATGATCGCGAGCAGCTGCTTGCGCTTCTCGGCGAATTTCTTGACCACGGCGACACGCTTCGCCTGGCGGTTGATGACGGCAAGCTTGGCCATTACGCAGCCCTCTCGGTCCTGAACGGGAACTTGAAGGCGGCGAGGAGCGCGCGCGCCTCCTCGTCCGACTTCGCGGTCGTGGTGATGGAGATGTTCATGCCCCGCAACGCGTCGATCTTGTCGTACTCGATCTCGGGGAAGATGATCTGTTCCTTGACGCCCATGTTGTAGTTGCCGCGGCTGTCGAAGGCGCGGCCCGAGACGCCGCGGAAGTCGCGCACGCGCGGCAGCGCGATGGTGACGAGGCGGTCGAGGAACTCGTACATGCGGCGCGAGCGCAGGGTCACCATGCAGCCCACGGGATAGCCGTCGCGGATCTTGAACCCGGCGACCGACTTGCGCGACTTGGTGACCACGGGGCGCTGGCCGGCGATCTTCTGCATGTCGCCCGACGCATTGTCCATGATCTTCTTGTCGGCCACGGCCTCGCCTACGCCCATGTTGAGCGTGATCTTGGCGATGCGCGGCACCTGCATCTTGGTCTTGTAGCCGAACTGCTTCATCAGCGCCGGCACCACGTTGGCCTCGTAGTGCACCTTCAGGCGCGCGGGCTGGGTCGGGCGCGCTTCCTTCGCGACCGGCTTGTCCGCTTTCGCCTGCTTCGGAGCCTTGGCCTGCTTGGCCGCGGGCTTCGCGTCCTGGGCCTGGGGTTTGCCTGGCGTCCTTCTTGCCCTTCGCGTCCTTGTCGGATTTGTCGTCTTTAGCCATGTCTACCTCAAACGTCCACGACTTCGCCGTTGGACTTGAAGAAGCGCACCTTGCGGGCGGCGGCCCCGCCCTGCGCCTCCAGGAACTTGAAGCCCACGCGATCGCCCTTGCCGGTCGCGGGGTTCACCAGCATCACGTTGGAGATCGCGAGCGGCATCTCCTTCTCGATGATCCCGCCGGTCTGGCCCTTCATCGGGTTCGGCCGCTGGTGCTTCTTCACGCGGTTCAAGCCCTCCACCAGCACCTTGCCGGATTCGAACACGCGCAGCACGGCGCCGCGCTTGCCCTTCTCCCGCCCGGTGGTGACGACTACCTGGTCGCCCTTGCGAATCTTCTGCATGTCCTGGGCTCCCTTAGAGCACTTCGGGCGCGAGAGACACGATCTTCATGAAGCGCTCGGTGCGCAGCTCGCGCGTCACCGGGCCGAAGATGCGCGTGCCGATCGGCTCGAGCTTCGGGTTGAGCAGCACCGCGGCGTTGGTGTCGAACTTGATCACCGAGCCGTCCGGGCGGCGCACGCCGTGCGCGGTGCGCACGACGACCGCGCTGTAGACCTCGCCTTTCTTGACGCGGCCGCGCGGGGCAGCACTCTTGATGCTGACCTTGATGATGTCGCCGATGCCCGCGTAGCGGCGCTTGGAGCCGCCGAGCACCTTTATGCACATCACCGACCGCGCGCCGGTGTTGTCGGCGACGTCGAGAATGGATTGCATCTGAATCATTGTTCTCTCTCCAACTTGGCCCGGGCGTCGAGCGTCCGGCCAGTCTTGGATCCGTCTTCCGCCGCTTGCCGGAACCCGATGGGCGCCCGGCGACCGGCTGGTCCTTGGGGTCCCCTCGCCGGCACAACGCCGGGAAAAGGGAGGGTCGAAAAGCAACCGCTTTTGGGCCCGGGCGTTTTGGGTGCTGCCCGCTTCGGCTGGCGGCCGGGCCGTCCCTGATTCGATGCGGCTGGAAATCAGGCTCTGAAACTTGACTGCCGGCCACGAAGCCTGGCCGGCAGCAGCAAAGACAGCGATTTTAGCAGGATTTTCAGGCCCCTGCCAACTACGCGTACCTACTCGGGACGGGCCCGCTCGGCCACCCGGGCGACCTTCCAGGCCTTGGTCTTCGAGATGGGCGCGCACTCCTCGATCACCACCTTGTCGCCCACCTTGGCGTCGTTCGACTCGTCGTGCGCGTGGTACTTGCGGTTGCGGCTCACGACCTTGCCGATGGTCGGGTGCATCACCTGGCGCTCGACCAGCACCGTCACGGTCTTGTCCATCTTGTCGCTCACCACCCGCCCGGTCAGCTGGCGGGCCTTGGCCGAAGCGCTCTTGGCGGTCTGGTTCATTTGGCGCTCGCCTTCTTCTGCGTGATGAGGGTGTGCACGCGCGCGATCTGCCTGCGCAGGCGGCTGATCTCGCTGTTCTTGGTGAGGCTCTGGGTGGCCAGCTGCATGCGCAGGCCGAACTGCGCGCGGCGCAGCTCCAGCAGCTCCTTGTTGAGCTCGTCCGCGCTCTTCGAGCGCAGCTCTTCGTTCTTTCTCATGGGTCGTGGCCTCCTTTTAGCCGATCATGCGCTGCACGAACGTCGTGCGGATCGGCAGCTTCGCGGCGGCGAGCGCGAACGCCTCACGCGCGAGCGCCTCGTCCACCCCGCCCATCTCGTAGAGCACCTTGCCGGGCACGATCTCGGAAACGAAGTACTCCGGCGAGCCCTTGCCGTTGCCCATGCGGACCTCGGCCGGCTTCTTCGAGATCGGCTTGTCCGGGAAGATGCGGATCCAGATGCGCCCGCCGCGCTTGATGTGGCGCGTCATGGCGCGGCGCGCGGCCTCGATCTGGCGCGCCGTGAGGCGGCCGCGCTCCAACGCCTTCAGGCCGTATTCGCCGAAGGACACCTTGGCGCCGCGCGTCGCGACGCCCTTGTTGCGGCCCTTCTGCTCCTTGCGGTACTTCCTTCTAGCTGGCTGCAGCATGTTTCACCCCTGGTTTCCTGGCGGGTTTCCTCTCGGGTTCCGGCGGCGGCGCGGCAGGCTGCTCGCCCTTGCCCAGCGTCTCGCCCTTGAAGACGAGGACCTGGACGCCGATGGTGCCGTAGGTCGTCTTGGCCTCCGAAAAGCCGTATTCGATCTCGGCGCGCAGCGTATGCAGCGGCACGCGGCCTTCGCGGTACCACTCGGTGCGGGCGATCTCGGCGCCGTTCAGGCGCCCGGCGCTGGTGATCTTGATGCCCTGCGCGCCGAGGCGCATTGCGTTCTGCATCGCGCGCTTCATCGCGCGGCGGAACATGACGCGCTTCTCGAGCTGGCTGGTGATCGAGTCGGCGATCAGCTGCGCATCGAGCTCGGGCTTCCTGATCTCCTCGATGTTCACGTGAACCGGCACGCCCATCAGCTTCTGCAGGGCGTTGCGAAGGCCTTCGATGTCCTCGCCCTTCTTGCCGATCACCACGCCCGGCCGCGCCGAGTAGATGGTGATGCGCGCGTTCTTCGAGGGGCGCTCGATCACGACCTTGCCGACC
>Ga0307505_10001740_pt1 | contig 16670 bp, 16 predicted proteins | sample 23_S_MG_FD_202183 | JGI IMG/M metagenome (GOLD analysis project Ga0307505, IMG submission 202183) | Soil microbial communities from Populus trichocarpa stands in riparian zone in the Pacific Northwest, United States - 23_S | ecosystem: Environmental > Terrestrial > Soil > Riparian zone > Trees...
CTCGCGGTCGCCGCGATCGCCGCGGTGGGCGCGATGAAGGCGTGGCGCGGGGCGAGCTTCGTCGCGCTGTTCCCGCCGCTCTCCCTCAGCCTCGTGCTCGCGCTCATCGCCCTCAACAAGGTCGGGTCGCCGCAGTTCGTCACCTGGATCATCGCCCCGATCGCGTTCGGACTGGTGCTCGATCGCAGACGCTGGTGGCCGATCGCGATCGCGGCGCTCGGTCTGGCGCTGCTCACCCAGCTCGGCTATCCGCTGCTCTACGGAGAGCTGATGGGCGCCCGGCCTGCCGCGGTGGCCGTGCTGACCGTGCGCAACCTGCTCACCGTGGCCCTTTTCGTCTGGGCGATCGTCCGCCTCGTGCGCGTACCGCGGCGATCGCGGCATCCGCTCGTCACTCCCGCCCCATCGAAACCGCCCGCCCCATCCAACCCGGAGGTCCCCTGATGCTCATCGCCTTCTCCGTCGCTCCCAGTGGTACCGGCAACGCCGACGGATCCGTGCACGACGCGGTCGCGGCCGCCGTGCGTGTGGTCCGCGACAGCGGCCTGCCGCACCGCACGACATCGATGTTCACCGAGCTCGAGGGGGAGTGGGACGAGGTCTTCGACGTCGTCAAGCGCGCCACCGAGGCGGTCCTGCCGTTCGGCTCGCGCGTCTCGCTCGTGCTGAAGGCCGACATCCGCCCGGGGTACTCCGGCGAACTCGACGCGAAGGTCGAACGACTCGAAGCCGCGCTCGACCGCCCCGACGAGAGCGGCTTCGAAGCGATCTGAACGCGGTGCGGCATCGTACGTCGAATCGATTCGACAGGGGCCGCAGGCGGCGCTAGCATGACGCGGTGACCTCCTCGACCCAGCTCTCGCCGCCCGTGTCCGCGCGGCGTGGCGCCGCTGCGACCTGGGCGCTGATCTCCCTCGCCATCGGCAGCTTCGGGATCGGCATGACCGAGTTCGTCGTGATGGGGCTGCTCCCGAACATCGCCGCGGACCTGCTTCCGGACGTCTGGGCGACCAGCCAGGAGGAGGCGATCGCCCAGACCGGCTGGCTCATCACGCTGTATGCGATGGGCGTCGTCTTGGGCGCTCCGACGATCGCCGGATCGGTCGCGAAGTATCCGCGGCACCGCGTGATGATCGTGCTCGCGCTGGCGCTGACCGTCTTCAACGCGCTCACGGTGGTACTTCCGACGTTCGAGCTCGTCGCGGCATCCCGCTTCCTCGCCGGGCTCCCGCACGGCGCCTACTTCGGCATCGGCGCGCTGGTCGCGGCGGACGTGCTCGGGCCGGGCAACCGCGCCAAGGGCGTCGCGTTCGTGCTCACCGGGCTGACGGTCGCCAACGTCGTCGGGGTGCCGCTGGGCACCTTCCTCGGACAGCAGGTGGGCTGGAGGGCCGCCTTCGTCGTCGTCACCGCGATCTTCGTCCTCGCCACGATCTGCATCGCCTTCTTCGTCCCCGAGCACGCCGGAGACCCCGGCCGCACTCTCCGCGCGGAGCTGAAGGTCTTCCGGATCGGGCAGGTGTGGCTCGCGCTCGGCATCGGCGCGATCGGATTCGGCGGCTTCTTCGCCGTCTACAGCTACGTCGCGCCGCTGGTGACCGAAGTCGCCGGGTCGCCGGAGTGGGTCGTGCCGATCGTGCTGATCCTGATGGGGCTCGGCATGACGATCGGGAATCTCGTCGGCGGCCACCTCGCCGATGTGAACCTGACGCGCACACTGGTGGGCGGACTCGTCGCGCTCGCGGCCGTGCTCACCCTGCTCGCGCTCACCTCCGCGGCGGTCTACGCGGTGGCGTTCTTCGTGTTCGCAACCGGCTTCGTCGCCTCGGTGCTGAGCCCGACCATCCAGACGCGGCTCATGGACGTCTCGGGCGACAACCAATCCATAGCGGCGGCCCTCAACCACTCCGCGCTCAACATCGGCAACGCCCTCGGTGCCTTCCTCGGCGGGCTCGTGATCGCCGCCGGGTGGGGGTTCGTCGCGCCCGCGTGGGTCGGCGTCGCCCTGGCGCTGGCCGGCCTCGGCATCGCGCTGTGGAGCCTCGCGCTCGAGCGGCGCAGCATCGTCGTCGCTGCGTGATCCTCCGCGCCGGTACCGTTCTCAGGACCGATTCGCCTCCTCGGCCTGATTCGGCGCGATCACGCCGGCGACGCGTCGCCCGATCCTGAGAACGGTACAACCGAGCCGGCTGGCTGCCTGGCCTACGCTGATCGGATGAGCGACGCCGCAGAGCGCGCCTTCCGGGCGATCGCCGACACCATCGGCGAGTCGCGTCCGCGGCGCGCCGATGACCTGACCGATCCCGGCATCCCCGTCGCCGCGACGGTCGTCATCGTCCGTGACGGCGCCGACGGTCCCGAAGCGCTGCTCATCGAGCGACCCGACCGTGGTTCGTTCGCAGGGGCGTGGGTGTTCCCGGGCGGCAAGCTCGACCCGGGCGACCGCCATGACGCGCACGAATCGGAAGAGGATGCCGCACGTCGCGCCGGCGTCCGCGAGACCTCTGAGGAGTCCGGCCTTCAGCTGGACCCCGCCTCGCTCGTGACGATCTCGGTGTGGGATCCGCCGCCGGGGATCGCGCTGCGCATCCGCACGTGGTTCTTCGCGACGCGTGCGCCCGATGGCGAGGTGACGCTCTCGGCTGACGAAGCCGTCGCCGCAGCGTGGGTGAGGCCGGGCGACCTGCTCGCGCGGCACGCGCGCGGCGAGCTGACACTGTACCCGCCGACGTGGGTGACGCTGCACGGCATCGCCGATCAGCGCGACGTGGACGCCCTGCTCGGTGAAGTGCGCTTCGCCGGCATCCGTCGCTTCGAGACTGTCGCGCGCCGCGACCCGTCAGGTCCCCTGCTGCTGTGGGCTGAAGATGCCGAATACGAGACGGATGCCGCACCCGCCGGCACGGCACGGCACCGGCTCCACGTGGGCACCCTGCCCTGGACCTACACGCGCCGCGACTGACGGACGCGCCCTCACGCGGAGCTCCGCGGCGATGGGGCGCAGGTCAGGACTCCAGGAGCCGCCGCACGTGCGCGCCGACGGCGTGCGTCTCGATGAGGAACCCGTCGTGCCCGAAGTCGCTCGCGAGCACAACGGTCTCTCCGTCGAGCGTGGAGCGGATTCCGCGCGCGATCCGGTGCTGCCCGTCGATCGGGAACAGCCTGTCGCTGTCGATCCCGAGCACGAGGGTTGTCGCGGTGACGAGGGCGAGGGCATCCTCGACCCCGCCGCGATCACGTCCGACATCGTGGGAGTTCATGGCGTCCACGAGCGTCAGGTAGCTGTTGGCGTCGAAGCGGCGCGTGAACCGGTTGCCGTGGAAGTCGAGGTAGGACTCCACTGCGAACCGTCCGCCGCGGCCGAGCGGGCTGACTCCGGACTGCCAGGAGCGCTGGAAGCGCTGGTTGAGCTCGGTGGGAGAACGGTAGTTGAGGAGTGCCATCCGGCGGGCGAGGGCGAGGCCGCGGTGGGGTCCGTCTCCGTCCCCGGCGTCATAGTACTCGCCGCCGTGGAACCGCGGGTCGATCCGGATGGCCTCCTGCTGCACGGAGTTCAGCGCGATCTGGTCGGCGGTGTTGACCGGCGGGGCGGACAGGATGCCGGCTCGCTGCACGCGATCCGGGTACCCGATCGCCCACTCCAGCGCGTGCATGCCGCCCATCGAGCCGCCGATGGCTCCTGCCCACACGTCGATGCCGAGCGCATCGGCGAGCCGCACCTGCGCGGCGACCTGGTCGCGCACGGTCAGGTAGGGGAAGCGCGAGCCCCACTCGTAGCCGTCCGGGGCGATGCTCGATGGCCCCGTCGATCCCTGGCAGCCGCCGAGCATGTTCGGCGCGACGACGAACCAGCGGTCGGTGTCGATGGCTGCACCGGGTCCGACGATGTCGTCCCACCAGCCCGCGGTCGGATGCCCTGGGCCGGCGGGTCCGCGGATGTGGCTGTCGCCGGTGAGGGCGTGGAGCACCAGGACGGCATTGTCGCGCACAGGGCTGAGCTCGCCCCAGGTCTCGTAGGCGAGCCGGTACGCGGGGAGCTCCGCCCCGCCCTCGGTGCGGAACGACCCGAACGCCGCGAAGTGCCGCTCGCCGACCGGGTCGCCGTCCCGCCACGCACCCGTCGTGGGCGGGCGTCCCAGGAGCAGCCGGACATCGGCCTCCGTCACCGGTGCCGACGGCACGGTGTCTTCGGAGGTCTGCCAGTCCATCCGCCCATTCTCCCGCCTCGCCGTCGGCGATCGCGGTGTGTTACGCCGCACGCGCCGGCGCTCGCAAGGGGATGTCGCGGATGTGGCCTACGCTCGGCGCCATGAACGAGGTCATCGACTATCTGCTCGAGGGCGACCCGGCGATCCGCTGGCAGGTGCTGCGCGACCTGACCGACGCACCGCCCGACGACGTCGCCGCCGAGCGCGCCCGCGTCGCCGCCGAGGGCTGGGGTGCGCGGCTCCTCGCCGAGCAGGCCGGGGACGGCCGTTGGGACGGCGGCACGTATCGTCCCGGCTGGGTCGACGAGAGCCGGCCGTTCTTCGATGCGTGGACGGCGACGCACTTCTCGCTGTTGCTGCTGAGGGACTTCGGAGTCGATCCGCAGGACCCGCGCGTGCGTGCGGCGATCGCGCGGGTGCGCGAGCACGTCCGCTGGGAGCACGAGGGTGAGCCCTACTTCGACGGCGAGACGGAGCCCTGCATCAACGGCGGCGCCCTCGCGATCGCCGCGTACTTCGGTGAGGACGGCCGGGCGATCGTCGACACGATCCTCGCCGGGCAGCTCTCCGACGGCGGCTGGAACTGCTGGGACGACGACGGCACGAGCCGGTCGTCGTTCCATTCGACGCTGTGCGTGCTCGAAGGCCTCCTCGCCTGGGAGCACGCGGGCGGATCCTCCGGCGAGACCGCGGAGCATCGCCGGCGCGGCGAGGAGTATCTGCTCGAGCGCAGGCTGCTCCGCCGCCTCTCGACGGGTGGGGTGATCGATCCCCGCTTCGCCATGCCGTCGTACCCGACCTACTGGTACTACGACGTGCTGCGCGCGCTCGACTACTTCCGGCTCGCGCGACCGGACGGCGACCCGCGCTGCGCCGAGGCCGTCGAGCTCCTTCGCACCAAGCGGCTCCCGATGGGTCTCTGGCCGCTCGAGCTCACGCACTCCGGCCCAACGCTGTTCGAGTTCGAGCGCGAGGGCGAGGGCTTCCCGAGCCGGTGGGTGACGCTCCGCGCCCTGCGCGTGCTGGCCTGGTGGGACGCCGCCGCGGGGTGATCCTGCGGTGCGCGGGCCGGCGGCATCCGTCGCTCCGCGGGGAATGAGAGAGCGCCCGATCGCTCGTCGGCGACCGGGCGCTCGACGGATGCCGCGGCATCCGCCCTTCGACAGGCTCAGGGGCCGGTCGTCCGCGGTCAGGCGCGTGCGGCCTCCGACACTCGCCGGGCCGCCGCGAGCGCCTGCTCGAGGTCGGCCTTCAGGTCGTCGATGTTCTCAAGTCCGACCGAGAGGCGAACCAGGCCCGGGGTCACGCCGGTGGTGAGCTGCTGCTCGGGCGTGAGCTGCGAGTGCGTGGTCGATGCCGGGTGGATCACGAGCGAGCGCACGTCGCCGATGTTGGCGAGGTGGCTGAACAGCGTCAGCGAGTTGACGAACTCGCGTCCCGCCTGGACGCCGCCCTTGAGCTCGAATGAGAGCACCGCGCCGACGCCCTTGGGGGCGTAGTGGTTCGCCGCCGCGTACCACGGCGACGTCGGCAGGCCGGAGTAGTTCACCGACGCGACGTCGGCCTGGTTCTCCAGCCACTCCGCGATCTCCTGCGCGTTCTGCACGTGGCGCTCGATGCGCAGCGACAGCGTCTCGATGCCCTGGATGAGCAGCCAGGCGCTCTGCGGCGAGATCGCGGCGCCGAGGTCGCGCAGCAGCTGCACCCGCGCCTTGATGATGTAGGCGAGGCCGTCGCCGACCGCTGCCGTGTACGAGGCGCCGTGGTACGACGGGTCGGGCACGGTGAGCCCGGGGAACTTGTCGACGTTCTTCGACCACTCGAAGGTTCCGCCGTCGACGATGACGCCGCCGATCACGGTGCCGTGGCCGCCCAGGAACTTCGTCGCCGAGTGGAGCACGATGTCGGCGCCGTGCTCGAACGGCTTGATGAGGTACGGCGTCGCGATCGTGTTGTCGACGATGAGCGGGATGCCGTTCTCGTGCGCGATGTCGGCGACCAGGCGAATGTCGAGCACGTTGATCTTCGGGTTGCCGATCGTCTCGGCGAAGAACAGCTTGGTGTTGGGGCGGACCGCCGCGCGCCACTCCTCGGGGTCGTCCTGGTTCTCGACGAACGTCGTCTCGATGCCGAGCTTGGCGAGCGTGTACTTGAAGAGGTTGTAGGTGCCGCCGTAGATCGACGACGACGACACGATGTGGTCGCCTTGTTCGGCGATGTTGAGCACGGCGAACGTCTCGGCCGCCTGGCCGCTCGCGACGAGGAGGGCTCCGGTGCCACCCTCGAGCGCGGCGAGGCGCTCCTCGACGACGGCCTGCGTCGGGTTCATGATGCGGGTGTAGATGTTGCCGAACTCGGCCAGCGCGAACAGGTTCGCGGCGTGCTCGGTGTTGTCGAACACGTACGAAGTGGTCTGGTAGATCGGGGTGGCGCGGGCCTTGGTCACCGGGTCGGGCTGCGCGCCCGAGTGGATCTGCTTGGTCTCGAAACGCCAGTTCTCGGGTGCGGACATGCGCGTGCTCCTGCGGGTTCGGGTGCCGCAGGCGATCGCCCTCGGCCGCTTCGAGAGTACGGATGCCGAGGGTTCGTCGACAACGGCAGGGAAATGTGACGTAACCTCCGGACCCCGCGTTGCGCGCGCGGTGCGCCCACGACGTGGGTACCGTGGACGGCATGGTGACGAGACGTGCAGTGGTGACAGGGGCGAGTTCGGGGATCGGTGAGGCGACCGCGCGGGCGCTGCGCGCCCGCGGCTGGAGCGTCGTGGCGGTCGCCCGGCGAGCGGACCGGCTCGCACAGCTCGAGGCCGACACCGGTGCGGTCGCGTTCGCGGCCGATCTCACGGCGGAGGCCGACGTGCAGGCCCTTGCGGAGTGGCTGGAGGAGACGGGACCGGTGCACTCGCTCGTCCACGTCGCCGGCGGCGCGCGAGGCACTGATCGCATCGAGGACGCGGCAGCCGACGACTGGATGTGGATGTTCGAGGTGAACGTCCTCTCCGCGCAGCGACTGGTGGCGGCGCTCCTCCCGCAGCTGCGGGCCGCCGCGGCATCCGATGGGCATGCCGACACCCTCTTCGTGACCTCGACCGCCGCGCAGACCGCCTATGCCGGGGGCGCGGGGTACAACGCCGCCAAGGCCGGCGAGGCGATGGTCGCGCACGGGTTGCGGCTCGAGCTGAACGGCGAGCCGATCCGCGTGATCGAGGTCGCACCGGGAATGGTGCGGACGGACGAGTTCGCCTTCAACCGGCTCGGCGGCAACCGCGAGGCCGCCGACGCCGTGTACGCCGGCGTGGCCGCACCGCTCACCGCGCAGGACGTCGCGGACGTCATCGTGTACGCGCTCGAGGCTCCCGGCCACGTCAACCTCGACCTCATCACGATGCGACCGGTCGCGCAGTCCGCCCAGCATCTGCTCGCCCGCGGTCCGCTGCGCCCGCGCCTGGCCGACTGAGCGCCGCATGGCGATGACACTCGCCGAGCTCGCCGAGGCGGGCCTGATGGATGCCGGCTGGGCGCGCGCCCTGGAACCGGTGGCCCCCGACATCGCCGCCCTCGGGGACCGGCTGCGCGCCGAGACCGCCGCCGGTCGCGCGTACCTGCCCACGGGGGACCGCGTGCTGCGGGCCTTCCAGCGGCCGCTCGCGGATGTGAGGGTGCTCATCGTCGGCCAGGATCCGTATCCGACACCGGGACACCCCATCGGACTGTCCTTCGCCGTCGATGCGCACGTGCGGCCGCTGCCGCGGAGCCTCGCGAACATCTACCAGGAGCTCGAGGCCGACCTCGGCATCCCACGGGCGCCGCACGGCGATCTGTCGGCGTGGAGCGATCAGGGCGTGATGCTGCTCAACAGGGTCCTCACGGTCGCGCCGGGAGTGCCCGCGTCCCATCGCGGTTGGGGGTGGGAGAAGGTCACCGAGCATGCGATCCGCACGCTCGTGGACCGCGGTGGGCCATTGGTGGCGATCCTCTGGGGGAGGGATGCCGCGAGCCTCCGGCCGCTCCTGGGACAGACGCCGATCATCGAGTCGGCGCATCCCTCTCCGCTGTCGGCCAGCCGCGGGTTCTTCGGCTCCCACCCGTTCTCGCGCGCCGACGACCTGCTGACCCGGCAGGGAGCAGCGCCCGTCGATTGGCGGCTGCCGGCGCCCGCGTAGGTCGGCCGGAGCGGAGGTCGGGCCGAGCGTAGGCTTGTCCACGTGCTCGAAGAGGAATACGACAAGCCCCGCCGGCTGCCGTGGCACCTGCGCCGCCGCCCCGAGCCGGAGCACCCCTTCTCGTTCGAGATCCGCCCGGTCGAAGACCGCGATGTGCCCGACATCCGCGAGATCTACAACTACTACGTCACGAACTCCGTGGTGACGTTCGATGAGAAGAAGTGGACGATCGCGCAGTGGCGCGAGAAGGTCGCGCGCCTGCGCAAGCTCGGGATGCCGTTCCTCGTGGCGCAGTCGCCGTCGGGCCAGGTGCTCGGCTACGCGCTGGTGCAGCCGATGTCGTCGAAGTCCGCGTACCGGTACTCCGTCGAGAACTCCATCTACCTCGGACAGGCCGCGACGGGGAAGGGCCTCGGGCGCGCGCTGCTGGAGGCGCTGATCGAGGCCTGCGAGGCCGCGGGCATCCGCGAGATGATCGCCATCATCAGCGACAAGGGGGCCGAGGCGTCCGTGGCGCTCCACGAGAAGCTCGGCTTCGTCGAGGTCGGCCGCATGGGCCGCGTCGGATTCAAATTCGGCCGCTGGCTCGGGACGATCTCGCTGCAGAAGTCGCTCAAGCCGGCGAAGAAGAAGAGGGGCCTCTTCGGCCGCTGACCGGTGGCACCGGTGCACCCGCCTCGCGCACCGCGTCGATGAGCTCGCGCCACGGCCCGTCGACGTCGGACTCGGCGAGCTCGGCGTCGTGCGCGTCCTCGCCGCACCGGGCGTCGAGCAGCCAGAGGAAGCGATCAGCGCCGCGGATGCCCGTCCGCCCGGAGCCGGTTCCGTCGGGGCTGGTGCCGTCCGTCACGGCATCCCACGGGCACTGCTCGATCAGCTCGACCCAATAGTGGACATCGTCGTCGACGGCCTCGGCTCGCCACGTGCGCCGCAGGCCCGCGATCCCTCCGGTGCGGGTGACGGTCACCGCGACGCGCGTCGGCGGCCGCCCGGTGGAGTCCCGGGCGTGACCCTCCGGCGCAGAATCGCCCTCGTCCACGGCGTCACCCCCGTGGTCGTCAGCCGGCGTCCGGTCCATCTTCGAGCACGCCGACGCCGATCCAGCCGTTCCGGACGGCGTCCGCTTCCTCCGATCCCTCACCGTACTCCGCGACGGCCGCGGCGAGGGTGGCGCGGCCGAACGTCGTGAAGTCGGCGGTGGACGGCACGGTGCCCGACGTGAGCGTGCGGTACCAGATCAGGCCGGCCCGCTCCCAGGCGTGGCCGCCCAGTGCGTCGGCAGTGAGGAAGAAGGCATGGTTCGGGATGCCGGAATTGATGTGCACCCCGCCGTTGTCGTCGCGGGTCACGACGTAGCCGTCCATGTGGCCGGGCTGAGGATCCCGACCGAGCACGTCGTCGTCGTACGCCGTCCCCGGCGCCGACAGCGATCGCAGCGCCCTGCCCTCGACGGCATCCGTGAAGATCCCCTCGCCGATGAGCCAGGTCGCCTCCGAGACGGACTGCCCGAGGTGGTGCTGCTCGGTGAGCGCGCCGAACACGTCGGCGAGCGACTCATTCAGCGCGCCGGACTGGCCGCGATAGAGGAGGCCCCCCTCGTCCTCGATGACGCCGTGCGTGAGCTCGTGCGCGATCACGCTGAGCGAGCGGGTGAAGCCGGTGAAGATCTCGCCGTCGCCGTCGCCGAACACCATGCGGGTGCCGTTCCAGAACGCGTTGTCGTAGTCGCGGCCGTAGTGGACCGTGGCGAGCAGCCGGCTGCCGACCGCGTCGAGACTGTCGCGGGAGTACGCGTCCCAGAAGAAGTCGAAGGTCGCCCCCAGCCCGTCGAAGGCCTCGTCGACGGCGTCGTCGCCGGTCGCGGGATCGTCCTCGCCACGCACGAGGACGCCGGGCAGGGACTCGCGGCCCTGCGCGTCGGAGATCTCGCGGTCAGGAGCGGGGGTCGCCTCGGCGACCAGCGTGCCGCCCTCCTCGATCGACAGGCGCAGGCGCGAGCGCACCGGCCGGTACTCCCGGGGTGCCGCGAGCGTCGCCCGGGCTGCTTCGGCCGCGCGCTCCCACCCGGGATCCTGGACGGCGGCGATGCGCGCGAGCAGGTATGGGGGAACGATCGCGTGGGCCATGCTCCGAAACTAGCGCGGAGGTGCGACAGGGTCAGGAGGCGCCCGGCTCGATCACCGGGATCGAGGCCAGCAGCCGGCGCGTGTACGCCACCTGGGGCTCGAGCAGCACCTTCTCGGTCGGTCCCTCCTCGACGATGTGCCCGTCCTTCATCACGACCACCTCGTCGCACAGGCTCTGCACGACGCCGATGTCGTGCGAGACCAGCAGCAGCGTGAGCCCGTCGCGCCGGCGCAGAGCGCCCAGCAGCTCCAGGATCTGGGCGCGCACCGTGACGTCGAGAGCCGACAGCGGCTCGTCGCCGACGAGCAGGCGCGGCCGGTGCGCGATCGCGCGGGCGAGGGCGATGCGCTGGCGCTGGCCGCCGGAGAACTCGTGCGGGAAGCGGTCGGCCATCTCGGCGTCGAGCCCGACGTCGCCGAGCACCTCGCGTACGCGCGCTCGCCGGTCACCGCCGATGCCGAGCGCCCACAGCGGCTCGGCGACGATGCGCCCGACGCTCATGCGCGGGTCCAGCGACGCGTATGGGTCCTGGAACACGATGCCGGTCTCGCGCCGCAGCCAGTGCAGCGAACGGGCGGGGGCGGATGCCTCGACGCGCCGCCCCTGGAACTCCACCGTTCCCGCCGTCGGCGTGTCGAGCCCGAGCAGCAGCCGCACGAGCGTCGACTTGCCCGACCCCGACTCGCCGATGACGCCGACGGCGGAGCCCTCGCGCACGTCGATATCGGCATCCTCGAGCGCCGTCGTGAACGCGCGGGGCTCGATCAGCCGCGTCTTCGGCGCCGGGAACCGGCGGGTCAGTCCGCGCGCGCTGACGAGGGTCTCGCCGACCGGCATCGCGGCGCTCATTCCGCACCTCCCGGGCGCCACAGCGTGGCGGTGGCATCGCGGAGGAGCCCCGCGGTGACCGGCGACGACGGTGTGGTCAGCAGCTGCGACACCGGAGCGTCTTCGACGACCCGACCGTCCTCCAGGACCACGCCGTGCGTGGCGATCTGCGAGAGCACGGCGAGGTCGTGGGTGATGAACACCAGCGACATTCCGTCGTTCTTCACCAGCGACAGCATCAGCTCGAGGATCTCGGCCTGGATCGTCACATCCAGCGCGGTCGTCGGCTCGTCGGCGATGAGCAGCCGGGGGCGGCAGGCGAGGGCCATCGCGATCGCGACGCGCTGCCGCTGGCCGCCCGACAGCTGGTGCGGGTAGCGCGCCACGATCCGCTCCGGGTCGGGCAGTGCGACGCGGGCCGCCTCCGCGATCGCCCGGGCTGCGGCATCCTTCTTCGACACACCCTCGTGGATGCGGATCGACTCGGCGATCTGACGTCCGACAGTGCGGATGGGGTTCAGCGCGGTGCGCGGCTCCTGGAAGACGATGCCGATCTCGTCGCCCCGCAGCGTCGCGAGCTCGCGGTCGGCGAGGCCGATCAGCTCGCGGCCGTTCCAGCGGACGCTTCCCGACGCCTCTGCACCGTCGGGGAGGAGCCCCAGGACCGCGAGGGCGGTGAGGGACTTGCCCGAGCCGGATTCTCCGATCAGCCCCACGCGGGCGCCGTCGGGCACCTCGAACGACACGCCGTCCACGACACGGCGGCCGGCGATGTCGACGGTGAGGTCCTGCACCACGAGGCTCACGCGACCACCTCCGGCACGTGGCGGATCGCGCCGCGCGGCGGATGCAGCCGGTCGCGCCCGCGCGAGAGCGTGGGGTCGGTGGCGTCGCGCAGGGCGTCGCCGAGGAGGTTGAGACCGAGCACCGTGATCGTGATGGCCAGGCCCGGCCACACCACCGAGAGCGGGTGGATCGTGATGTACTGCTGCAGCTCGGCGAGAAGGAGCCCCCACGAGGGCTCGGTCACCGGCGCGCCGAACCCGAGGTACGACAGGCCGGCCTCGGCGAGGACGGCCACCGCCATCGCCCACGACAGCTGGACGATGAACACCGGCGCGACATTCGGCAGCAGGTGCCGCATCAGGTTCTGCAGCGGGGTGAGGCCCGACGCTCGCCCCGCGAGCACGAAGTCGCTGTGAAGCACGCGGCGCAGCTCGGGCCGGGTGACGCGGGCGATGTTCACGCCGAAGCCGATCCCGACGGACCAGATCACCACCGCCAGTGACCCGCCCCATACCGCGGAGATCATCATGGCGATGATGAGGACGGGGAAGGCGATGAGGATGTCGACGAACACCGCAACGGACTCGCGCATCCAGCGTGCGGTCAGCGCGCCGAGGGCGGCCAGTGCGATGCCGATGACGGTCGCGACCACACCGGCGCCGATCGCCACGAAGACCGTCGTGCGCGCGCCCGCCATGATCAGGCTCAGGATGTCGCGTCCCGAGCCGTCCGTGCCGAGGAGGTGCGGCCACCCCGGCGCCGCCCACCGGTTCGAGATCTCGACCTGCTGCGGATCGAACGGCGTCCACAGCCCGGCCGTGACGGCCGTGGCGAGGACGACGAGCACCACGATGATGCCGAAGCGCCCCGTGGACAGCTGCCACAGCCGCCGCAGCCACCTCCATCGGGAGCGCCGGGCCACGGCATCCGTCGCTGAGCCTGTCGTGGTCCCTGAGCCTGTCGAAGGGTCGCTCATGTCGCCTCCCGCTGCCGCGGATCGATCACGCGGTGCACCAGATCGACGAGGAACCCGACGATGAGCACGAAGCCGGTGAGCGCGAGCAGCTCGCCCTGCACCTTCGGCAGGTCGCGGGCGCTGACGTCGTCCACGAGCATCCTGCCGATGCCCGGGAGCGAGAAGAGCTGCTCGATCACGACCGCCCCCACGATGATGCCGGCGACCTGCAGCCCCAGCACGGTGATGACCGAGAGCCCGACGACGGGCAGGCCGTGGCGGATGAGCGCCCTGTCGCGGGTGAGGCCCTTCGCGGCGGCCGTGCGGACGTAGTCCTGGCCGACGGCCTGCAGCGTCGCGCTGCGCACGAAGCGGAGCAGCATCGCACCCTCCACGATCCCGATCGTGAGCGCCGGCAGCAGCAGTGCGCGGAACGCGGCGCCCGGATCCTGCCAGCCGGCGCGCGGGAAGCCCTGCGCCGGCAGCCAGCCCAGCCACACCGCGAAGACGACCACCAGCATCATTCCCGCCCACACCACGGGGACCGCCGCGAGGGTCTGGGCGCCGACGCTCATCGCCGTGCCGTCGGCGCGGCCCCGGCGCATCGCCGAGAGCACGCCGAGCGGCACGCTGAACAAGACCGCGATCGTGAGCGACATGAGGCCGAGCGGGACGGTGACCTGCGCCTTCTCGGCGAGCTGGCCGGTGACGCTCGATCCGGTCAGGAGCGACCTGCCGAGGTCGCCGCGCAGCACTCCGCCGATCCAGTCGAGGTACTGCAGCGGCAAGGGACGATCAAGGCCGAGCCGCTCGCGGATCGCTGCAGCCTGCCCGGGCGAGCTGTTCACGCCGGCGATCAGCTGCGCGATGTCGCCGGGCAGCACCCGGAGGGTGAGGAAGATCAGCACGCTGGCGACGATCAGCCCGAGCAGCAGCAGGGCCAGGCGCGTCAGCGTGTATCTGATCACCCGTCGCTCTTGGCGATCTCGGCGAGGTTGAGGCGCTCGTTCACGTTGATCGAGGGCATACCGGTGATGTTAGTGCCGACGGCCACCACGGAGGCGCCGTTGAAGAGCCAGTCCGCCGCGTGGTCCTCGGCGACCAGGCGCGCGGCGTCGGCCAGCAGGTCCGCGGCCTCGTCCTCGTCGGTGGCTGCGAGCGACTGCGCGAACAGGCGCTGCACCTCGGGGTTGTCGTAGGTGAAGTAGTAGTCGGGATTCGCCCAGTTCTCGAAGTCGCGCGCCTCGGTGTGCAGCACGAAGCTCAGGTCGTAGTCCCGGTTGATGTACACGTCGTTGAGCCACGTCGAGAAGTCCACCGAGTCCACTTGCAGCGTGATCCCGACCTCGTTGAGGTTGGACACGAGGATCTGCGGGATCGTCGTGGTGTAGAAGTTCGGGATCGTGAGGGTGAGGGTGATGTCGTCCGCGCCGGCGTCCGCGAGGAGGGCCCGGGCGGCGTCGGGGTCGAACGGCGCGACGTCGGAGAGATCCTCGTATCCCGGATCGAGCTCGGGGATGGGGCCGAACTGCGTCTGACCCGACGCGAGGGCCTCGATGACCGCGTCGTGGTCGATCGCCTGCCGGATGGCCTGCCGGACGCGCTTGTCGGCGAGGGGCCCTGCGGTCTGATTGAACGCCAGCGTGCCCTTGTCGGTCGACTGTCCGAGCGAGAGCACGAAGGCGCCGTCCGCCTCGATCTGCTCGCGCAGATTCGCGTCGAAGCCGGTGACGATGTCGACCTCGCCGGCGAGCGCGGCGTTGAGCGCCGCCTGGGTGTCGGGGATGTAGTCGAACACGACCTCGGCGACCTGCGGCGCGTCGCCCCAGTAGGCGTCGTTGCGGACGTAGGTGATGCTGTCGCCCTCGCGCCAGTTGTCGAGCACGAACGGACCGGTGCCGTTGGCGGCGGTCTGGTAGTCGACCGTGTCGCCCTCCTTGAGGATGATCCCCGCGCGCCCGGTGAGGTTCCACAGCAGGCTGGAGTCCGGCTCGGTCAGGGTCAGGACGATGTCCTGCCCCTCGGCGGCGATCGAGGCGACGTTCGCCAGCCGCGCGGAGTCCCGCCACTCGGGCGTGCTCCGGCGGGTCGTGAGCGACCAGACCACGTCTGCCGGGGTGAGCTCCTGGCCGTCGTGGAAGGTGACGCCCTCGCGGAGGGTGAAGGTGTACGTGAGCCCGTCAGGCGAGACCGTCCACGCGCTCGCGAGCGCCGGGACGATGTCCTGGTCGGGGGTGCGCGAGACGAGCCCCTGGTAGATGTTGTCGACCAGGATCTGATCGAGCGCAGCGCCCGCCGTCTGGCGGATGTCGAGGTTTCCGGGCTCCAGGACGAGCCGGATGACGACCGACGCGTCGGGGTCCGGCTCGCCGGTCGCGGTCGGGGCGGGGTCGGGGGAGTCGGTGCAGGCGGTCAGCAGGAGCGCTGCGGCGGCCAGAACGGAGGTCGCGGCAAGGGCGGTGCGACGGAACATTGAGGTCCTTTCGGAGTGGATCCGCGTGCTGTGCGGGATGCCGGTGCACGGATGCCGATGCTCGGGTGCAGGCGTCCGGCGCGGTCCTCAGCCTAGAGAACCGGCGCCGGTGCCACGGCATCCGTTACCCGGAACGACATACAAGCGTTAACCCTTCCCCGCCAGTGCGCGCAGGCGACGACCGAGGTCGCCGGGAAGCTCTTCCTGGACGTTGTGCCCGGAGGGCACGACGACGACGGATGCCGTGGGCAGCCGGTCCGCGAAGACGTCGGCGTCGGCGTCGGTGACGTAGCCGCGCTCGCCGCGCACGAGCGTGATCGGCGCGGCGACGTTCGCCAGATCCTCCCAGCCGGACTCGCCGAGGACGGCGGCGAGAGCGTCCGCGGCGGGCGGCGACCCTTCTGCGGGCTCAGGGACCGTGGGGGTGACGGCGGCCGCGGCGGCGAGGTGCGCGAAGTGGTGCTTCCACTCCACGCGACCGTCGGGGCGGACGCGCGAGTTGAAGTACACCCCGCGCTCGGCGGCCTCGCGCGAGCCGCCGATGCCGAACGAGAGCGCGCGTTCGACGAGCTCGTCGCGCGATGCCCAGTCCGTCGCGCCGGCGAAGAACTGCCGGATCTGTGAGGCGCCGGCATTCGGGTCGAGGCCCGGGGTGATGTCGATCACGACGAGCTCGGTCACCAGATCGGGGCGGGTGGCCGCGACCGCCGCCGCGGTGAGACCGCCGAGCGACTGCCCGACGAGCAGCTGCGGACCAGTCGTCCAGGCGTCCATCCCGGCTGCGACGTCCGGCGCCAGCACGCGCGCGACATAGGCCGCGTCGGCCCGCCAGGACGAGTCGCCGTGGCCGGGCAGATCGATCGCGAGAGCGGGGAGCCCGAGCGCCAGGATCGTGGTGTCCCACGTGTGGGCGTTGAGGCCCGCGCCGTGCAGGAACGTCACGACGGGTGCGGCCGCCCCTGAGCCCACGGCTTCGGCCCCTGAGCCCTCTCCCTCGGTCCCTGAGCCCTCTCCCTCGGTCCCTGAGCCCGTCGAAGGGCTGTACCGCAGCGCGCTGAGCGCGCGTCCGTCGGCCAGGGTGAGGGCGAGACGCTCGCCGCGGGGGATCGGGCCGTCGGTGCCGACGGCGGC
>Ga0307505_10001741_pt1 | contig 16661 bp, 17 predicted proteins | sample 23_S_MG_FD_202183 | JGI IMG/M metagenome (GOLD analysis project Ga0307505, IMG submission 202183) | Soil microbial communities from Populus trichocarpa stands in riparian zone in the Pacific Northwest, United States - 23_S | ecosystem: Environmental > Terrestrial > Soil > Riparian zone > Trees...
AGGTCGCCGTCGCCCTGCACGGCGAGCTGCAGGCCGGCGTGCTGCGCGGCCAGGCGGGCGAACACCGGGTGCGTGGTGTCGGGTGCCGCACACAGCTCGACGGTGGCAAATCCGGCGGTCATCGCGACCGCGACCGTATGCACCAGCAGCCGCTCGGCCAGCGCCGCCGCAGCTTCCGCGCCGAGTGCCGGCGCCAGCCGGGTCTTCGCCAGGCCGGCCAGCGGGGCCTTGGCGAAGACGATCAGGCCGGTCCGCGCCTGCGCCTTCACCGGTAGGCCTCGGCCAGCGCCTGCGCCGATTCGCCGCGCCAGTAGCGCCAGCGCAGCCGCCACATCAGGAAGATGGTGCGCCACACGCCGCGCGTTTCCCAGCGCCGGCCCGAGGTGCTGACGCGCAGGCGCAGGCAGCACGGCGGCGCCAGCGCACGCAGCCGGCGCGAGAGTTCGATGTCTTCCATCAGCGGCTGGTCGGCAAAGCCGCCGATGCGCAGGAACACATCGCGCCGCACGAAGATGGCCTGGTCGCCGGTGGCAATGCCGGTGAGCCGCGAGCGTTGGTTCATCAGTGCCGCCACCAGCCGCAGCATGATCGAGCGGCCATCGATGTGCACGTCGAAGCGACCCCAGGCGGCGCCGCGTGCGACGGCGTCGTGCAGCGCGGCGTCGGCCGCCTCGGGCAACCGGCTGTCGGCGTGCAGGAACAGCAGCAGGTTGCCGCGGGCCACGGCGGCGCCGGCGTTCATCTGCCGTGCCCGGCCTCGCGGGCCGTGCAGCACGCGGTCGGCCAGCGGCGTGGCCAGCTGCGGCGTGCCGTCGCTGCTGCCGCCGTCGGCGACGATGACTTCAGCGCCCCGTGCGCGCAGCGGCGCCAGCGCCTGCAGCGTGGCCGCGATGCCGGCGGCTTCGTCCAGCGCCGGCACGACGATGCTCAGCGCCGGCATCGTCAGGCGCTGTGCTCGGCCTCGACCGGAGCCAGTGCGCCGCCGCAGCTGCTGCCCTGGCCGGCGGTGCAGCCGTAGCAGTGGTCGGCGACGCGGATGGCGGCCGTGCCGGGTGCGTGCCGCAGCAGATCACGCAGGTGGGGGCGGGCGCTGCCGTTCAGGCGCGCGCGCAGGCCGAGCATCTGGTTGAAGTCGCAGTCGTACAGGTCGCCCTGCCAGTCGACGCTGACGGTGCTGCGGCACATCACCGTGTCCAGGTTCTCGGCCCGGTAGGCGCCGCGCAGCAGCTGCATGTAGCCGGCGAAGCTGCCCTTGCTGACGAGGGTGCTGCCGAAGCGCTGGATCGGCATGTTGGTCAGCACGAACAGGTGGTTGAAGCGGATGCCGAAGTGCATCGCCAGCTCGCGTCTGTAGTCGTCTTCCAGCGGCCCTTGCGGCGGTGGCAGCACGGCGCCTTGCGGGTTGTAGACCAGGTTCAGCACCCGGCCCGTGTCCGCCTGCCCGTAGCCCAGTGCGTTGAGCTGGCGCAGCGCGGCAATGCTGCGCTCGAACACGCCGTCGCCGCGCTGCCGGTCGACATTGGCCGGCGAATAACACGGCAACGAGGCGGTGACCTCCACGCCTTGCTCGGCCAGGAACTCGGCCAGGCCGTCCTGGCCCGGCTCGGACAGGATGGTCAGGTTGCAGCGGTCGATGACGCGCACGCCCAGCGCCCGGGCGCCGCGCACCATGTCGCGGAAATGCGGGTTGAGCTCGGGCGCGCCGCCGGTCAGGTCGAGCGTGCCCACGTCGCGCGCGCGCAGCACCTGCGGCACCAGCGCCGCGGTGTCGGTGTCCATCATCTCGGTGCGGGTGGGGCCGGCGTTGACGTGGCAGTGCAGGCAGCTCTGGTTGCACTTGTAGCCCAGGTTCACCTGCAGCGTGTCGAGCCGGTGGCGACGGATGGGTGGGAAGTCGCTACGGACCAGGAGGGGCAGGGTGTCGTGCATGGGCGTCCGCTCGGGCAGGGGGCAGGGGCGCGGCGTGTTGCCGTGTCGCTGCCAACCCGGGCAAGCTTACAGGTTCAGGCATGCCCGCTTCGGTGGCGGGGCTGGAGCAGTCGATCGAACTCCGTGCAACTACGGAGCAAGGCTTGACCGTTGCAAAGCCAGGCCGTGGCGGCGGTCTCAGCGCAGGTTGCCGGTATGCCCGAGGCTGTAGCGCCCCGGCTGCGGCCACACCGCCAGGCCGTGCGGCTGCTTGCCCACGGCCACGAAATCGACCGCGCCGCTGCTGGTGTCGAAGCGGTAGACCACGTCGTCGTAGCGGCCCGACAGCCACAGGTGCTTGCCGTCGGCGCTGACGCCGCCCATGTCGGGGCTGCCGCCGCCGGGCACCGGCCAGGTCTTCAGCAGCTTGCCGCTGGCGAAGTCGAGCACCGACACGCTGCCCTTGCCCTTGGGCTTGCCGTGCACGTAGTTGCTGCCGCGGTTGGCCACGTACAGCAGCCTGGCGTCGCGGCTGGGGTACAGGCCGTGCGCGCCGATGCCCGTCGGGATGAAGGCGAACTGCTTGAAGGTCTCGGCATCGACCACGTGCACGCCGTCGGCCATCATGTCGGCGACATAGAGCGTCCTGCCGTCGGGCGAGAAGCGCACGTCCTGCGGCATGCCCGGCGTGATGCAGAGCCGGCCGTCGATCTGCTGCGGGTCGGGCACGTACTTCGGCGTCTTCAGGCTGGTGCGCACCAGCGCCAGCGCCTCGGGCCGGTCGAAGTAGCGGCTCAGTTTGATCGTGCCCAGCACCTTGCGCTGCGCCAGGTCGATCTTGGTGATCGAGCCGTTGAACTCGCAGGTGAAGAAGGCCGTGCGCCCGTCGGGGCCGAAGTCGGCGTGGTTGATGCCGTCGCAGTCGGGCGTGGCGATGCTGTAGTCCAGCTTCATCGTCTGCGGGTCGCGGAAGTCCAGCCGCTTGAAGGCCTCGGCGACGACGATGGCGTGCTTGCCGTCGGGTGTCCAGTACATGTTGTACGGGTCGTCCACCGGAATGGTCCTGCCCGGCTTGCCGGTCAGCGGGTCCACCACCGTCAGGCTGCCCTTGTTGCTGTTCTCGGCGTTGTTGGCCACGTACAGCGTCTTCAGGTCCCAGCTGGGCACCACGTGCTGCGGGTACAGGCCGACCTTGAAGCTGTGCGTCACCTTCAGCGTCGCCGGGTCGATGACCGACACGGTGTGCGCCTTGTGGTTGGGCACGTAGATGCGTTCCAGTGCGCCGGCGACGTTGGGGCTCATCTTGCCGGTCGCCGTCTCGCTGTACAGGTTCTTCGGGTCCAGCAGCGGCTGCGCCAGTACTTGAAGCGCGGCCAGGCCGAGCAGCACGGGGGTCAGGCGATGAAGCTGCATGAAGGGGTTGTGGGTGGAGGTGGGGGTTGAACGTCGGCGGTGCCGCGGGCGTTGACCTCAGCGCGGCGCGGCGGTGGCCTGGCGGATGGCGGCCACGCTGCGCTGCACGATCAGCTCGGTGCCCAGCGTGCCGAGCTCGGCGCTGGCGCGCCGCGGGTCGCCCAACACGCCTTCGGCCTTTGCCGCGGCCTTGCCGGGCCAGACGCGGCTGGCGTCCACCGCCAGCATCAGCGCGGTGTCGGCGGCGCCGGCATGGCTGCCGATCTGCGCGTCGCTGACGCCGCGCTCGCGCAGCAGCTTGTGGAAGGGCTGCTGCGCCGCCAGGTAGTAGTCGCCGATGAAATGCGCGCGCGCCGGGCCGCGCTTCCAGTCGCGGTTCAGCGCCTCGGCCACGGCCTTCAGCGCCGCCTGGTAGTTGCCGCTGTCGCCGAGGATGACGATGTCAGTGAAGCCATGCTGGGCGAAGGAGCGCGCCGCGCCGGCTATCACCGCCTTGAAGGCGGCCTCGGGCACGCTGATGGTGCCGGCGTAGCGCATGTGTTCGGTGGGCGGTGCGATGCGGCCTTCGGGCACGTAGGCCACCACCGGCGCCACCAGCGCATTGCCCAGCTCGGCGGCGATGCGCCCGGCCAGCGCGTGCACGCGGAAGTCGTGTTTGCCCAGCGCCATGTGCGGCCCGTTCTGCTCGACGCCGCCGACCGGGATGATGATGGTGCGGCGCCCCTCGCGCAGCGCGTCGCGCACGTCGGTGCTGCTGAGTTCTTGCAGGTAGACGCCGGCCGGCAGCGCCGCCGCGTGATGGCCCAGGCAGAGCAGGGCGATGGCGAGGGCGTGGCGCATGGGGATGGGCGCCACGGTGGCGCGCCACACAATGTAGCGCAGCCGCGGGCTGCTTAAGATCAGGCCCCATGAGCCCCAATACCACCCCCGCCGCGCCGCCCGTCAGCCTGTCCCGCCCCGCGCAGGATGCCCTGCCGATGATCATCGATTCACCGCACAGCGGCACCGCCTACCCGGCGGACTTCGGCTACAGCGCGCCCTTCGAATTGCTGCGCCGCGGCGAAGACCTGTACGTCGACCGGCTGTATGCCGAAGCGCCGAGCTTCGGCGCCACCTTCATCGCCGCGAACTTCCCGCGCGCCTACCTCGACCCGAACCGGCTGCTTGCCGACATCGACCCGGAGCTGCTGGACGCGCCCTGGCCCGGCGAGGTGGCCACCGGGCCGAAGACCAAGCTCGGCATCGGCCTGATCTGGCGCATGCTGGGCGAGGTGCCGATCTACCGCCGCAAGCTGAGCGTGGCCGAGGTGCTGGGCCGCATCGAGCGCTGCTACCGGCCGTACCACGCCGCGCTGGACGCGGCGATCGAAGGCGCCTACCGGCAGCATGGCGCCGTCTGGCACCTGAACGTGCATTCGATGCCCGACGATTCCTATGTGCGCCTGGGCCTGCCCGAGAAACCGCTGGCCGACTTCGTGCTGGGCGACCTGGACGGCCGCACCGCCGGCGAGCCGCTGATGGCGCTGATCGAAGGCGTGCTGCGCGAGCAGGGCTACAGCGTCGCGCGCAACGACCCGTTCAAGGGCGTCGAGATCATCGCCCGCAACGGCCGGCCGGCCGAACGCCGGCACTCGCTGCAGATCGAGGTCAAGCGCTCCTGCTATGCCGATGTCGAACGCCATCTGCCCAACGCCGGCTTCGAGCGCGTGCAGCGCGCGCTGCACGCCATGTTGGCGGCGCTGGCGGCGCATGTGCGGGCCGAATGCCGTTTGGCCTGAGGCACACTGCGCACCCGCAACAGCGGCGCAGTACTTTCGCAAGGCACGCAAGTGAATGGCGTGCCGCGATCTTGCCGCTGATCGTCTCCAGCATGCTCTTGCAAGCCAGAGAGTCGGGGCGCTCCTGCAGCTATGGATCCTCGGCTGTCTGCGGCAGTGCGGCCTCCAGCACATCCAGCTCGCCGGTGCGGATTTCATAGAAATCGTGGCAGTAGGCGCGAGCGCCGAACCCCTCCTTCGACCGCAGCAACGAATGGTTCAGGGCCTGACCATCGTTTTCATTGCAGATCCCGAAGTCGAAGAACGCCTTGTCCTTGTAGCGGTTGCCGATCAGCCATTCGTACAGGGCATCAAGAGCACCCAGCGGTTCCCCTTCCGCGGCAATGGCGCTGTACTGCACGTGGGCCACCATGGGGGTCTCGAAGATGGTGACTCCGGCGACGATGCGATCTTCCAGGTAGGCGCTGAACTGAAGAATATTGCCCGGAAAGCGTGCCGCGAGAAGGCGGATCTCGTCAACGCTGTGCACTGGCTCAAGGCCGTATTTGCCTGCCAGACGAGGCCCCAGTACCCTGGACCAGAATGGCTCGAAGTCGCCATCCAGGCGGAACTGAAGACCCACGCGAATGCCCTTGTTGATGCGGCTTTTTTTGCCGCGCCGCAAGGGCAAGCGGTCCGTGGTCTTGACCACGATGGCCGTATCGCGCCGCACCAGCCTGGCCCCCAGCAGGAACATCGCATAGTCGACTTCGCCGTCGGGAAGGCTGTTGTAGAAGAGCGGGATGCGCTTGTAGACGAGCCTGTCGATACCGATGGCGCGCAGCGCCACCATCACGGCATGGGTGGCTTCCAGTGCCTGCGCCAAGTGGATGTCGCGCTTGAAGACGAAACCCCCATAGGTCAACCCTTGGTGACTGACCAGCACGCCATCTGCCCGCAGGTTCGCGGGCAGCAACGCGATCCATTGGCCGTCGAACGAGACGATCAACGAGTGGTCGACGAAGCGGTCTGCGTGGTAGTCCATGTAGTCGCGATTGAACAAGAACGTGGCGTTCTTGCCGGCTGCGACAAAGCGGTTCCATTCGATGCTCTGCGAGGGGGAGTAGCGTTCCACACGCCAACGGCGCTCACACTCATGAATCAGCATGGCTGGTGATCGATGTCTTATTTGAGTTCGCCGCCAGCCTTGAGCAGCCGGGCATTCGAATTCTGAGCCGCAAGATCCCACCCGACCGGCTCCATCGCGAAAAGTGTGCGTTTAGGCAGTGAGTTAGTCCTCGCAGGAACGGCTCCGATCCAGCAGGGGCGGTTTTTCGGCGTCGTGCCCCATTGATCTGCCCACCGCCGGCCGTTCCGTGGGCCTCCTGTCCGTGTGCCCAGGGACGGCCCTCATCCACGGCGATGCGCTGCTGAGGCAAACTACTCTGCCGCCAGACTCCGCAAAAAGAGAGCGGCGACGTACGTCGACCGATCGAAAGGACCCAAATGCAAGGCCAGATGCAATCCCACCCGCTGCTGATCTCCAACCTTCTGGTGCACGCCGAGCGCCACCACGCCGAGCAGCAGATCGTCTCGCGCCGCGTCGAAGGCGACCTGCACCGATACACCTACAAGGACCTGGCGGCGCGCTCGCGCCAGCTGGCCAAGGCGCTGGCCGCGCTGGGTGTGAAGCCCGGCCAGACGGTGGGCACGCTGGCCTGGAACGGTTACCGCCACATGGAGCTGTACTTCGGCGTGTCCGGCTCCGGTGCCGTGCTGCACACGCTGAACCCGCGCCTGCACCCCGACCAGGTGGTCTACATCGCCGACCATGCCGAGGACCAGGTGCTGTGCTTCGACCTGACCTTCCTGCCGCTGGTGGAGGCGGTGGCGGCGCGGCTGAAGACGGTGAAACATTTCATCGCCATGACCGACCGCGCCCACATGCCGGCGCAGAGCAAGATCCCCAAGCTGCTGTGCTACGAAGAGCTGGTCGAGGCGCAGGACGACCAGTACGACTGGCCGCAGTTCGACGAGAACGCCGCCAGCTCGCTGTGCTACACCTCGGGCACCACCGGCAACCCCAAGGGCGTGCTCTACAGCCACCGCTCGACCACGCTGCACACCTATGCCGCGGCGCTGCCGGACGCGCTCAACGCCTCGGCGCGCGACGTCATCCTGCCGGTGGTGCCGATGTTCCACGTCAACGCATGGGGCCTGCCTTACGTCGCCTGCATGGTCGGCGTGAAGCTGGTCTTCCCCGGCCCGGCGCTCGACGGCAAGAGCCTGTACGAGCTGTTCGAGGGCGAGGGCGTGACCATGTCCGCCGGCGTGCCCACCGTGTGGCAGGGGCTGCTGGCCTACACCGACGCCAACAATCTCAAGTTCAGCACCATGAAGCGCACCGTCATCGGCGGCTCGGCCTGCCCGCCGGCCATGATGGAGGCCTTCGAGCAGAAGTACGGCGTGCAGGTGCTGCATGCCTGGGGCATGACCGAGATGAGCCCGCTGGGCACGGTGTGCACGCTCAAGCCCAAGCACCTGAAGCTGTCGCCGCGCGAGCAGATGGCGGTGCAGGCCAAGCAGGGCCGCGGCATCTTCGGCGTCGACCTGAAGATCATCGACGCCGACGGCAAGGAACTGCCGCACGACGGCAAGGCCAGCGGCGAGCTGCTGGTCAAGGGGCCGTGGATCGTGTCGCAGTACTTCAAGGGCGAGGGCGGCGACCCGCTGGTCGACGGCTGGTTCCCCACCGGCGACGTCAGCACCATCGACGCCGACGGCTACATGCAGATCACCGACCGCAGCAAGGACGTCATCAAGTCCGGCGGCGAATGGATCGGTTCCATCGACATCGAGAACATCGCCATGGCCCACCCGGCGGTGGCGATGGCGGCGTGCATCGCCGCCTTCCACCCCAAATGGGACGAGCGGCCGCTGCTGGTGGTGGTGAAGAAGCCCGGCGCCGAAGTCACGCGCGACGAGATGCTGAAGTTCTTCGAAGGCAAGATCGCCAAGTGGTGGACGCCCGACGACGTGGTCTTCACCGATGCCATCCCGCTGGGCGCCACCGGCAAGATGCAGAAGAACAAGCTGCGCGAGATGTTCAAGGACCACAAGCTGCCGACGGCGTGAAGGGCGCTGCGTGTCGTGGTGGCGCATGTCGTTGTGGCTTCTGCTAGGCTGGCAGCCACACCCTGAGCGAGGAGCCAAACATGGGCACCCCCCTGCCGAAACTGACGCTCGACGACTACCTGCGCTGGGAGAACGAGCAACCGGACAAGCATGAGTTCCATCGCGGCGAGGTGTTCGCAATGGTCGGGGGCCGGCGCGTGCATGGCCGCGTGGTTGCCAATCTGACTGCAGCGCTCATCAGTGCACTGCGCGGCAGTCCCTGCCAGGTGTTTTCCGAGAGCATGAAGGTGCAACCGGCGGATGACACGATCCTCTATCCGGACCTGTTCGTCACCTGCGATGCCACCGATCTGCGTACCGACATGATCTTCCGCGCGCCGAAGCTGGTGGTCGAGGTGCTGTCGCCCGGCACGCAGGCCTATGACCGCAGCCTGAAGTTCGCGTTGTACCGCCAGCTGGCCAGCCTGCAGGAGTACGCCCTGGTCGACCCCGACACCTGCCGTATCGAGGTGTTCCGCATCGGCGCCGACGGGTTATGGGTGCTTCACGACATGAGCGAGCGCGACGCGCTCACGCTCGCCAGCGTGGGCTGCGACATAACCATGGCCGATGTCTTCGACGGGGTCGAGCCCGCCGAGCCGACCTGAACGGAGCCGCAGATGCCGACCCTTCGCGTGGAAATGTTCGCCGGCCGCACGCCGGAGCAGAAGCGCGCGCTGGCGCGCGAGCTGACCGACGCCACCGTGCGCGCGCTCGGCGTGCCGGCCAGCGCCGTCGAGGTGCTGTTCTACGACATCGAGCGCAGCGACTGGGCGGTGGGCGGCACGCTGTGCAGCGATCCGCCGGTGCCGCCGCCGCAGACGGCCTGATCCGACGCCGTGTCGCGCAGCGCCATCGTCCTGCCCGACGCCGGCGTGGCGCCGATCGTGGCGCTGCTGCAGTCGGCGCAGACCTCGCTGCGGCTGAAGATCGTCGAGTTCGAGCTGCCCGAGCTGATCGAGGCCGTGGCCGCGCCGGCGCGGCGCGGCGTCAAGGTGCAGGTGCTGTTCAACAAGCCCGGGCGCGGCGGCGTGTCCGACAACGCTGCCGCGCGTGCCGCCTTGACGGCGGCCGGCGTCGAGGTGGCGAACGCGCCGCACAAGCTGTCGGTGCTGCACGAGAAGTCGCTGGTGGTCGACGGCGAGCGGGCGCTGGTCATGTCCTGTGACTGGACGGCCGCGGGGCTGAGCGAGGCGCGCGACTACGCGCTGCTGACTTCGAACCGGCACGAGGTGGAGGAGATCGCCGCCTGCTTCGATGCCGACTGGGCGCACCAGGGCTTCAAGCCGCACGGCCACGGCCGGCTGCGCCTGGTGTGGGGGCCGCTGAACGCGCGCCAGCGCGTGGCCGACTTCATCGACGCTGCGAGCCGCACGCTGGTGGTGCAGAACGCGCGCTACCAGGACCCGGTGATGATCGAGCGCCTGGTGCGCGCACAGCGCCGCGGCGTGACCTTGCAGCTGATGGCGCATGCGGTGCACCGCATGGACGCAAAGGAGATCACCAGCGACGTCGGCGGGCTGCGCATGCTCGACGACCTGGGCGTGCAGGTGCGGCGCCTGAAGCAGCTGCGGCTGCACGGCAACCTGCTGCTGGCCGATGGTGCGCGCGCGCTGCTCGGCTCGGTCAACTTCAGCCCGGCCAGCCTGGACCGGCGGCGCGAGCTGGCGATCGAGACCGACGATGCCGCGGCGATCAAGGCGCTGCAGGGCGCGGTGGCGCACGACTGGAGCCATTCGCGGCCGATCGACCTGTCCGAAGAAGGCTTGCGCGAGGAACTGCAGCTGCACGGCCGCGCCGACGATGCCGAGCATCTGCTCGGCGCAGCGCCCGACGAAGCGGCCTCGTAGGAGCCTGCGGCCTTCGATCGAAGATCGAGACGGGGCATTCGGCGCTGATGGAGAGCGCTCCTCGAGCGCCGAAAGTCAACGGCCAGCGGCACTCGCCACCTGGATCGAAGCCTGCGAGGGCGCTTCGCGCTGCGTGCCATCCGGCGAGCCTCGCCCGACCGGAACGGGCCGTGTCGGCGCCGCCATGTCGCGGAAGAAGTCGGCCAGGATGTCGCGCTTCGGCGGCCTGATCGTCAGCGTGCCGCGAGCACCCTGGAACACCAGGCAGTGGCCGGGCGTGTCGCGGCCGACGATGCGGGTGCCTTGTCCGACCACCGATCCGTCGCGCACCGTGCAGTCGCCGATGACGGCGCTGTGCGGATACAGCACCACGCCGTCGCCGAGCACCGGCGCACGTCCGTGGTTCTTGCCGACCGTGCAGTTCTGGTACAGCACCAGATGGTTGCCGTAGCGCGCCTTGGCCAGCACGATGCCCACCGAATGGCCGATGAAGAACACCGGCGGCAGCTCGATCTCGTAGAACAGGTCGATGCCGTTGAGCGCCTTGTTCAGGAAGAACAGCTTGTCGCACAGCGCGCGCTCGGCGCCCTGGCGGTGCAGCGTGTTCGCCAGGTAGTACAGGAAGCTCGCGTACTGCGACGAATGCAGCAGGTCGAACTCGTCCTCGCGCCACAGGCGCACCGCGCGGATGCAATGTGCGAGCCGGTCGAGCGCGGCGTCCAGCCCTGCATCGAGCAGCGCATGGTGCTCGCGGCCGTCGGGAAAGAAGTTCTGCAGCTGGCGCTGCAGATAGCCCAGCAGGTGCTCGCGGCTGCTGTTGACCAGCGTCAGCACAGCGCCGGCTCCGGCAGCAGTTCGGCCAGCTTGTCCAGCAGGTCCGCGGGCTGCCAGGCGAACTCGCGGCGCATGCGCGAGATGTCGATGCGCGGGGCGGGGCGCACGATGTCGCGCCGGCTGGCCATGACCTCGCAGCCGCTGAGCTCGCGCAGCCTGGCGAACAGCTCGCGGTTGCCGACGTTGCGCCCGCTGGCCACGTTGTAGACGGGCTGGGTACCGCGCGTCGCGATCAGGGTCAGGGCGTGCAGCACGTCGTCCAGGTGCACGTAGTCGCGCGCCGCATGGGGTGTGGTGGCCAGCTGCAGCCGCGGCGTCTGGCCGTGCTCGGCGCGGGCCAGCGCCTGCGGCACGCCGCGCAGCAGTTGCGGCAGGAAGCCGTCGGCATCGTCGGCGCCGCGGTAGACGCAGGACAGCCGCGCGACGCGCGCGCGCCCGGCGCCGGCCGCCTGGCACAGCGCCTCGCCCAGCGCCTTCGACAGGTCGTACAGGTGGCGCGGCTGGCGCGGATCCAGCGCCAGCGCCGTGCCTTCGTCGGCCGTGTCGGCGAGCGAACCGTCGTACAGCCGCGTCGAGGACAGGTACACCAGCGAATCGAACTGCCCCCGGCGCAGCACGCGGCTGAGCAGCGCGACATGCGCGTCCACCGTGTCGTGCGGCCGCTGGGCGTAGTCTGCGGTGAGCCCGGCGCAATAGAACACATGGCCGGGCGCGGCGTCGAGCGCTTCGGGATGCTCGCGCGTCGCTTCGCGCACCTCGTAGCCCGCGTCGCGCAGGTGTCGCGACAGGTGCCGGCCGATGAAGCCGGCCGCGCCGATCACCGTGGCCCGGCGTTGCTCATGCATGGCGCTGCCCCAGGCGCTGCAGCGGGTTGCCGGCGTGCACGCTGTAGGCTGGCACCTCGCCGCGCACCAGCGAACCGGCGCCGACCACACAGCCGCGGCGCAACACCGCGCCGTCCAGCAGCACGCTGTTGGCGCCGATCCAGACGTCGTCCTCGACGACGATGCCGCCGCGCGAGGGCAGGAAGCCTTGTTCGTCGATGCGGCGGTCGCCGCGGGCATAGGCGTGGTTGACCGGGGCCAGCGTGCAGTTGGCGGCGATGGCCACGTGGTTGCCGATGCGGATGCCATGGCCGCTGTAGACGACGCAGCCGGCGTTGATGGCCACGTGATCGCCGATGACGACGTCGCCGCGGCCGCCGGCGGGCTTGAACTTGACGAAGCTGTCGATCATCGAATGCGCGCCGACGACGAAGCGCGTGCCGCGCAGCGAGTCCTCGATGTCGGCCAGGCGCGAGACGCGCGCCAGCGGGTGGATCTCGATCATCTCAAGCAGAGGCCAGGCCGAAGCGGTCGCACAGGTCGCGCTCGTGCACCACGTGCAGATTGCGCGCCAGCGCGTCGTTGGCGCTGGGCAGCGTGCTCAGCGCGCGGTCGCTGACGAACAGCACCGCGTCGCGCAGCGCTTCGGCGGGTGGCGCCTGCTCGGTGAACTCCACCGCGCGGGCGCTGTGGCGCCGCAGGTAGTCGCCGGTGCCGGCGTCGAAGGGACCCACACAGACCATCCTGGGCCGGCTGCGGTTGAGCGCCTCGTCGTGCAGCAGGAAATGCAGCGTGGCCTGCGCCGCCAGCGTGTCCAGTGGCACGTGCAGCAGCTGCTCGTAGCCCATGCCCTTCAGGCGCATGGCCAGTGCATGGGTCTCGATCGGGTCGCGCTGGTTCAGGTGGCGCAGACGGATGGCCACCGACATGCGCACCGCGATCATCTGCTGGATGCGCAGGTGGAAGCCGGCCCGTTCCTCGGCTCCGATGCTCCTGCCGGCGCGCGCCATCAGGTATTCGAGGCCGCCGCGGTAGCGGTCCCATGCGACCTCGACCTCGCCGTTGCCCACCTGGGAGCGCGTCTCGTCGGCGAAGTAGCACGTCATCGACACGTAGAAGGGCTGGGCGCGGATGCTCACCGCGCCCAGCGCCAGGTAGTCGGCGGCCTGCGCGAAGGCGTAGAAGGCGATGTCGTTGACGCGCGGCATCAGCCGCATCATCGCGTCGGTGCGGGCGACGTAGATCTCCGGGAAGATCTGGTGGCGCAGGATGTGGCCCAGCAGCTCGCCGTGCTGACCGCGCGCGATGCGCAGGTCCTGGGGCACCCGGTAGAACTGGCCTTGCGCCTGCTGCGCCACTAGGTCGTACAGCAGCCACGGCGCGTAGCTGATCACCACCTCCGGATCGGCCTGCATCGCCGCCACCACCTTGGCCAGCGGCTCGCCGAGCACGCAGTCGTCGTCGGCCAAGTACATCATGTAGCGGCCGCGCGCCTGCGTCATCGCGAAGATCACGTTCGGATAGCAGCCGATGGTTTCGGGGTGCCGCAGCGAGCGGATCGGCAGCGCCTGCGCGTGCCGGGCGACCACGTCGGGCGTGGCGTCGGTGGAGCCGTTGTCCGAGATCACGATCTCGTAGCCGTAGGGGAAGTCGCGCAGTTGGACGGCGAGCGTGTCGAGCAGCGAATCGAGATAGCGCGCGCGGTTGTAGGTCGGCACGCACAGGCTGAGCAGCGGGGAGTTCATGGTCGGCATCCGAAGGAGCGGGCACAGTGCCGCGCCGTCGTGAATTCTGGTCAGCCGCCTGGCGCTGCCATGCCGCGATCAGCGCCGCATATGCCGCCCAGATCGGCGCGCACCGTGGCCGCCGTGTAGGAATCTGTCCGACAACGGCCTTGGAAGAAGCGGGACTCAAGCCACGGAACTGACCTGATGTGACAGCCCAATTCCCGTCACTACAGTGCGTTCACGCCCTGAGCGACACCGAGTTCACCATTACCGAGGAGCCTTCCGATGACCGCCGACCAGATCCTTGCCGAAATCCGCGAAGCCAACCTGTCCTATCTGATGCTGGCGCAAAGCCTGATCCGCGTCGACACCGAGCAGGCGCTGTACCGCCTGGGCGTCAGCGAGGACACCGCCAAGCTGATCGGCGCGCTGACCCCGGCGCAGATGATGAAGATCGCCGCCAGCAACACGCTGCTGTGCCGCTTCCGCATGGACGACGACATCGTCTGGAACCTGCTGACCAGCCACGGCAAGGCCGCGGCCAACGAAAGTGTCAACCGCCTGCATGCGTCGATCCTGCTGGCCGGCCGGCACCAGGAAGCCGCCTGAGACCGCCATGGCACGCAACAAGAGCATCCTCACCGAAGCGCGGCAGATCGAGCGCGCCGTCACCCTGATCCACCTGGGTGCCCGCCTGCAGGTGCTGGAGTCGGAAACCGACCTGAGCTACGAGCGGCTGCTGCGCCTGTACAAGGAAGTGGCGGGCAGGAGCCCGAGCAAGGGCCAGCTGCCGTTTTCGACCGACTGGTTCATGACCTGGCAGCCCAACATCCATGCCAGCCTGTTCCTGAACATCCACGAATACCTGAACAAGGTGTCGGAGCTGGACGAGATCGACGTCGTCATCAAGGCCTACCAGCTGTACCTGGAGCAGACGCAGTCGCAGGCGCTGGAGCCGCTGCTCAGCGTGACACGCGCCTGGCGGCTGGTGAAGTTCGTCGACAACGGCATGCTGACGCTGACCAAGTGCAGCTGCTGCGGCGGGCACTTCGTCACCCACCCTCACGAGATCGCCAAGCACTACGTGTGCGGCATGTGCAACCCGCCGGCGCGCGCCGGCAAGGGCAAGCTGGCCGGCGCGCTGCAGATCCCGTCGGGCCGCGCGCTCGCCGACAGCGCCGCACATGCGCATTGATTCACGCTTCTTGCGCTCAGCCGGACCGCGGCCAGGCCGATAGACATGGCAGCAAGCACCTGTTTTGCACCGTCTCCTCCTGGCACAGACCACTGTGCTTTCAGCGGGTCCCTCGGGACCCGCTTTTTTCTGTGCGCCGCGCATTCAAGGCCGGCGCGCCGCCGCCGAAATCCCGGTGATGCGGCGCAAGCTGCCGCGATGCCGACGCCTTGAAGCTCATCCACTTCTCCCCCGAACACCTGCGCCTGGGCGCGCCGCTGCCCTTCGGTGTGCGCGATGCCGGCGGGCGCTTGCTGCTGGCGGCGGGCGCGTCGGTCGCCAGCGCCGAGCAGCTGAAGCACCTGCATGCGCAGCCGCTGTATGCCGACGAGGACGAATCCAACGAATGGCGGCGCAAGCTCGGCGCTGCGGTCGGTGCCATGCTGCGCCAGAACGCGTCGCTGAAGGACATCGCCGACGCGCGCCCGCAGGAGCCGGCGCGCGACGACGCGGCCGGTGCCGAGGTGCCGCTGCCCGACCAGTGGGAAAGCCTGGCCACGCTGCTGGACGTGGCGCTGCGCGACGCGCAGCCGAACGCCGAGTTCATCGCGCGCGTGCGGCTGGTGCACGATCGCGCCAGCAAGCTGGGCCAGCGCCAGGCCGATGCCTCGCTGTACCACCTGATCCATGCCGCCGGGCATTCCGTCGAGAAGTACAGCAGCCACCACGCGCTGCTGGTGATGCTGGTGTGCGGGCAGGCGGCGCAGGTGCTGGGCTGGCCGGCCGAAGCCGTGCGCAGCCTGGGCTGCGCCGCGCTGAGCATGAACCTGGCCATGGCTGCGCTGCAGGACCATCTGGCGGCCAGCGACGTGACGCCGACGCCCGCGATGCGCGAGCAGATCCGCCAGCACGCCGCGCAGGGCGCACAGCTGCTGGCCGACGCCGGGCTGGACGACCCGCTGTGGTGCGAGACGGTGCGCCTGCACCACGACAGCGGCGATGGCCAGATGCCGCTGGCCGGACTGCCGCAGGAGCGGCAGCTGGCGCGGCTGCTGCGCCGTGCCGACATCTTCACCGCCAAGATCAGCCGGCGCCGCACGCGCGCGCCGATGTCACCGGTGCAGGCGGCGCGCGAGGCCTGCCTGGGTTCGGACGGCGTGCCCGACGAGGTCGGCGGCGCCTTGCTGCGCGCCACCGGCCTGTACCCGCCGGGCAGCTTCGTCGAACTGGCCAATGGCGAGCGCGGCATCGTCGTGGCGCGCGGCCGCCGCGCCAACCTGCCCTGGGTGGCCAGCCTGGTGGCGCCCAGCGGCATGGCGCTGGGCGAGCCGGCATTGCGCGACACCGTCGAGGCGCGATTCGCGGTGCGCGCGGCGGTGGCCAGTGCGCTGGTGAAGGTGCGGCCGGACCATCGGCGCATATTGGCGTTGCGGTAGCGGATGCGCGGTGCCCGGGGCACTGTTGCAGACGCTCACGCCTTGCGGTCCGCGCTAACAGCTGCAACTTGCAATCGGGTGCGGCAGAACCGATCATGGGCCACTGGCCGGCTCGAGGTCGTTGTGCACCAAGCCCACGGTCTCCGGGACGCCCGGTCAGTCCGGAGCCCAGCGATGGAACTGTTAGATCATCGACTTCGACGTCGGCCAGGGTTGTTCGGCACGACCCCGTCCGCGGGTGAGCCGCGCCCACTGCAGCGACAGAGGTCGATCGTCGCGTTGAGCCTGGTCAGCCTGCTGGCCAGCGCATGCGGCGGTGGGGCCGAGTCTGACGCAGCAGCGATTTCAGGTGAGAGCGGCGCAGCGGTGTCGGCCGCTACCGCTGGAGCCTCAGCGCCGACTCCCACGCCGTCCTCGGCACCCGCACCCGCACCCGCACCCGCACCCGCACCCGCACCCGCACCCGCACCAGCACCAGCACCAGCACCAGCACCAGCACCAGCACCAGCACCAGCACCAGCACCAGCACCAGCACCAGCACCAGCACCAGCACCAGCACCAGCA
>Ga0307505_10001742_pt1 | contig 16661 bp, 17 predicted proteins | sample 23_S_MG_FD_202183 | JGI IMG/M metagenome (GOLD analysis project Ga0307505, IMG submission 202183) | Soil microbial communities from Populus trichocarpa stands in riparian zone in the Pacific Northwest, United States - 23_S | ecosystem: Environmental > Terrestrial > Soil > Riparian zone > Trees...
TGCCGATGCCCCCCATCGCCTGCAGCGTGACCAGCCGGTTGGCCGCCAGCAGCGCGCGGATCTCGCGCATCTCGCGCTCGCGGCCGATGAAGGAGTTGAGTTGCTGCGGCAGGTTGTTCGGCGTGCTGGCCAGCGAGCGCAGCGCCGGGAACTCGGTGCGCAGCCGCGGATGCACGACCTGAAATAGCCGCTCGGCGCCCGTCAGGTCGCGCAGGCGCACGGCGCCGAGATCGCGCAGCCCCGTGCTGCCGGGCAGGCGCTGCTCGACGCGGTCGGCCACCGCCTGCGACACCAGGATCTGGCCGCCGTGTGCGGCGTTCATGATGCGGGCCGCGCGGTTCACCGCCGGTCCGTAGAAGTCGTTGTCGCGTCGCTGCGCCTCGCCCACGTGCAGACCGCAGCGCACGCGCAGCGGCAGCGCGTCGCCGTCCTCGGCCGCCAGCGCCTGCTGCAACTCGATGACGGCGGCCAGCGCATCGGCCGGGTCGTCGAAGGCGGCGTGCAGGCCATCTCCCGTCATCTTCACGACGGTGCCTTGGTGGCGCTCCACCACAGCGCGCGACACCGCGTCGTGGCGTGCCAGCGCCGGCGCGGCGCGCTGCGGATCGGTTTCCCACAGCCGTGTGCTGCCCTCGATGTCCGAGAACAGGTAGGTCTTCTCCTGGGGGGCGGGGTCGTTCATCGTGCTTCTAGAGCCTTCGGGCTTCGCCCTGCGGCGCAGCTTGCTTGGGACGGCCCTGCGCTGCGCTAGGTTCGTGTGCGCGCGAATGTTACGTGGGCCGGCGAACCTGCGGCAGGCGTTGCCGCGGCAGGCTTCCTATAATCCCGCCCTTCGACCGGCGCATCGTGCGCCACGGCAAGGAATCCTGATGGAAGCAGAGCGTATCAACCAGATCGAAGGCACGGTGGCGGACCTGCGCGGACGCCTGGCAGCGCTGCGGAGGTATCTTTGACGTAGAGGTCAAGGAGGCACGCCTCACCGAGATCAACCGCGCGCTGGAGGACCCGAAGGTCTGGGACGATCCGCAGCGCGCGCAGGAACTGGGCCGCGAGAAGAAGACGCTGGACGGCGTCGTGCAGAAGATGCATGCGCTGTCTGCCGGCATTCACGATGCCGGCGAACTCTACGACATGGCGCGCGCCGACGATGACGACGCGACGCTGGTGTCGGTGGAGGCCGACGTGGCCGGACTGGCACAGCAGGTCGCCGACCTCGAATTCCAGCGCATGTTCAACAATCCGCTGGACCCGAATAACTGCTTCATCGAGATCCAGGCCGGCGCTGGCGGCACCGAGGCGCAGGACTGGGCCGGCATGCTGGTGCGCATGTACCTGCGCTACGCGGAGCGGCGCGGCTACAAGCCCGAGCTGCTGGACGAGACCGAGGGCGAGGTCGCCGGCCTCAAGGGCGCGACCATCAAGCTCAGCGGCGAGTACGCGTACGGCATGCTGCGCACCGAGACCGGCATCCACCGGCTGGTGCGCAAGTCGCCGTTCGACTCGAATGCGCGGCGCCACACGTCGTTCGCCAGCGTGTTCGTCTATCCGGAGGTGGACGAGTCGGTGGAGGTGGAAATCAATCCCGCCGATCTGCGCATCGACGTGTACCGCGCATCCGGTGCGGGCGGCCAGCATGTGAACAAGACCGAATCCGCGGTGCGCATCACGCACCTGCCGACCAACATCGTCGTGCAGAGCCAGAACGACCGCTCGCAGCACCGCAACCGCGCCGAGGCGATGGCGATGCTGAAGTCGCGGCTGTACGAGATGGAGATGCGCAAGCGCCAGGCCGAGCAGAACAAGCTCGAGGAAGCCAAGACCGACATCGGCTGGGGCCACCAGATCCGCTCCTACGTGCTGGACCAGTCGCGCATCAAGGATCTGCGCACCAACGTGGAGATCGGCAACACACAGGCAGTGCTGGACGGCGACCTGGACGACTTCATCCAGGCGAGCCTGAAGCAGGGCGTGTGATGAGCAAGCGCCTTTTCATCCTGACCGGCGCGTCGCGCGGCATGGGCGCCGCGATGGCCGAGCAGCTGCTGGCGGCCGATGTGCACCTGCTGACGCTGTCGCGCCGTCCGGCCGCCGCGCTGCAGGCGGCCGCCGCCGCAGCCGGTGCGACGCTGGCGCAGTGGGCGATCGACGTCGGCCACGACGTCGGCGCGGCGGCACGCCTGGAGGCGTGGCTGCACCAGCATCGCCCGCGACAGTATTCGAGCGCCGCGCTGATCAACAACGCCGGCATCATCGGCCGCGTCGGTTCGCTGACGCTGTCCAGTGCCGACGAGATCGCCGCCGTGCTGCGCGTGAACCTCGAGGCGCCGATGCTGCTCACCGCTGCCTTCCTGCGCGCCACGCGCGACTGGACCATCGACAAGCGCGTGCTGAGCATCTCGTCGGGCGCCGCACAGCGGCCGATCACCGGCTGGGCCAGCTACTGTGCGAGCAAGGCCGGCCTGGACATGTTCTCGCGCACCACCGCACAGGACGAGGCGCTGCTGCCCAACCCGGCGCGCATCGTGTCGCTGGCGCCGGGCGTCATCGACACCGACATGCAGGCACAACTGCGCGCTGCCGACTCAGCGGGCTTTCCTGACCAGCAGCGTTTTGTTGACTTCCACGCCGAAAGACAACTCGTGCCGCCCACGGAAGCCGCGCAGCGCGTGCTCGCATTCCTCGCCGCTCCGGACTTCGGCGCCGAGCCCGTCGCCCGCCTCCATTCGTGATCGACACCATGAACGAATCCATACCCGCGCCTGCCGTCGACGAGAACCAGATCATCGCCGAGCGACGCGCCAAGCTCGCCGCGCTGCGCGCGCGCGGGCCTGCCTTTCCGAACGATTTCCGGCGCACGCATCTGGCGGGCGACCTGCGCGCACAACACGACGCGAAGGACCGCGACGCGCTGGAAGCCGCCGGCGTGCAGGTCGCGGTCGCGGGCCGCATGATGCTGAAGCGCGTGATGGGCAAGGTGGCCTTCGCCACCGTGCAGGACGGCAGCGGCCGCATCCAGTTCTTCGTCGCGCGCGACGACGCCGGCGAAGCCGCGCTGGAGGAGTTCAAGCGCTGGGACATCGGCGACCTGATCGCCGCTCGCGGACAGCTTTTCAAGACGCAGAAGGGCGAACTGTCGGTGCGCGTGAAGGAGCTGCGGCTGCTGGCCAAGGCGCTGCGCCCGCTGCCCGACAAGTTCCACGGACTCGAGGATCGCGAGCAGCGCTATCGCCAGCGCTATGTCGACCTGATCATGAACGAGGACACGCGCGCGGCCTTCGTCACGCGCAGCCGCGCGATCGCCGCGATGCGCGAGTTCATGGTGGCCGACGGCTTCCTCGAGGTGGAAACGCCGATGCTGCAGGTGATCCCCGGCGGCGCGGCGGCCAAGCCCTTCGTCACGCATCACAACGCGCTGGACCTGGCGATGTATCTGCGCATCGCGCCGGAGCTGTACCTGAAGCGGCTGGTGGTGGGCGGCTTCGAGCGCGTGTTCGAGATCAACCGCAACTTCCGCAACGAGGGGGTGAGTCCGCGGCACAACCCCGAGTTCACGATGATGGAGTTCTACGCCGCCTATCAGGACTACCATTGGTTGATGGACTTCACCGAGCGGATGCTGCGGCACGTGGCGGTGGCGGCCACCGGCTCCGCCGTGCTGAACTACCAGGGGCAGGTCATCGATCTGTCGAAGCCCTTCGCGCGGCTGACGACGGTGGACGCGATCAAGGCGTACTCGCCGGAAACCAGCACCGCGATCCTCGGCGACCGCGACGCGCTGCACCGCGAACTGCGCACCCGCGGCAGCACACATGCGGAGGAAGCAGCGCTCGGCGCGCTGCAGCTCGCGCTGTTCGAGGAAGTGGCGGAGGCAAAGCTGATCCAGCCGACCTACATCGTCGACTATCCGGTCGAGGTGTCGCCGCTGGCGCGCGCATCGGACACGCGGTCGGAGATCACCGAGCGCTTCGAGCTGTTCATCGCGGGCCGCGAGACCGCGAACGGCTTTTCCGAGCTCAACGATCCCGAAGACCAGGCCGCGCGCTTCAACGAGCAGGCGAAGGCGAAGGCCGCCGGCGACGAGGAGGCGATGTACTACGACGCCGACTACGTGCGCGCACTGGAGTACGGCATGCCGCCGGCCGCCGGCTGCGGCGTCGGCGTCGACCGCCTGATCATGCTGCTGACCGACGCACCCAGCATCCGCGACGTCATCCTGTTTCCGCACATGCGGCCGGAGGGGTGATGAGCACAGCGTGGGGCGTGGCCCAGGAGGCCTTAATCGATGCCGCGCGCCTGCAACGGCTGCTCGCGCGGTTGCAGGCGCGTGCGCGGTTTTCCGGCGACGCCCAGCTGATCACCCTGCGCATGAGCGGCGCCGGTATCGGCTATGTGCGTCCCGACGTCGCCGATCTGCTGGCCCGCGATTGCGCGGGATTCTCGCGGTCCGACGACACGCTGCTCGCCGAAGCGGGCAGCACCATCGAGGAGCGCAGCGAACTGCTGGCGCGCGCAGCCACGCTGCTGCGCGATCGCGGCGTGCTGCGCGGCTGGCGCAACGAAGAGCTGGCCGTACGCGCGGGCGCCGGGCCGGAATTCATCGCGGTCATCGAGCGCGCCGCATGCCGGCCGTTGGGTATCACGACCGCTGCCGTGCATCTGAACGCATGGGCCGACGACTCATCGATGGTCGTCGCGCGCCGCTCCGCGCACAAGACCATCGACCCGGGCATGTGGGACAACCTGGTCGGCGGCATGGTGCCGGCCGGCGAGACCGTGCTGGATGCGCTGACGCGCGAAGCGCTGGAGGAGGCCGGCCTCGATCTTGCGACGGTCTCGCTGCAACCAGGACACAAGCTGCACATGCGCCGCACGGTGCCCGAAGGCTTCCAGTCGGAAGTGATCTATGTCTTCGATGCAACGCTGCCACAGGATCTGGCACTGCAGAACCGGGACGGTGAAGTCACCGTCATCGAGCGCAGGGCGGTCGACGACGTCGTTGCGGCCATCGAGCGCGACGAGTTCACGCTGGAGTCGGCGCTGGTGGCGCTGGACAGCCTGCTGCGTCACACCGGTGTGGCAGCGCCGGGCGACCTGTTCGAGGAACAGAGTTGAGCCGCTGACTCCGGCGGCCAGCACCTCACCTTCCCGGAACTTCGTACCTCAGCTCCGCGAATCCCGGTCCGATGCGCCGGGCAGACGTCAGGCGCATCGGCGGAAAAGCGATCTGTCGCGGCAGCAGCGGCTTGCCGGCACCCAGCGTCACGGACCCGACCTGCACGATCAGTTCGTCGAGCAGGCCTGCGTCGTGGAACTGCCCGACCAGATCGCCGCCGCCGACCAGCCAGACGTTGCGGCCACCAGCCGCCTCGCACATCTGCCGATGCACCGGCCGCACGTCGCCGCGCACCATGTGCACGTCTGCGCCATCGACCCTCGGCAATTCGCGGTTGCTGAAGATCCATGTCGGCTGTTCATAGGGCCACCGACCCGGCGCGTCGCTGCCCGGCTTGATCACGTGGCGCAGCATCCACTCGTAGGTCGCCGATCCCATCGCCAGCGCGCCGACCTCACGGATGAAGTCCGGATAACCGGTGTCGTTGATGTCGCCGAGCTGGAACAGCCATTCCAGCGAGTCGTCGGTCGTCGCGATGAACCCGTCGAGGCTGGTGGCGGTGTAGTACTGCGTCTTCACGGCTCATGTCCGCGTGTCACTCACCGCGCGCGCTCACCGGCGCGGATCTCCGCCCGGATACTCCGCAGGTTCTGCACCCGCTCCTGGTTGCTCGGATGCCGCTTCAGCGGCGAATCCACGACCTCCTGCACAGACCGTGCGAGCTTGCCCGCGTCGGCCAGCGAAGACTGCGTGTTCGTCTGCACCTCCTGCGGCCGCGGCAGATCGGCGACGAATGCATCGACCGCTGCAGCCAGCGCCGTTGCGTCGGGCAGCGCGCGACTCAGCAGCCGCACGGCACAGGAGTCAGCCTGCAGTTCCTGGTCGACGTGATACTTCGTGAAGCGTCCTTTCTGGACTTTCACGTAGTTCAGCAGCAGGTTCGGATCGATGCGAGTATTGGTTACGACGTTCATCAGATCGGTCTTGGACTCGATCGCGTCGATGGCGTTGCTCTGCAGCTCCTTGGTTTCGTGCCGCTGCAGAACGTGACCCACCTCGTGCGCGATGGCGAAGTACGCCTTTGGCCACTGTACCGGATCGTCGATCAGACCCTGGTCGATGTAGAGGAAGCCGCCGGGCCGCGCGACCGCATTGCGCGACGAACTCTTCAGGATGAACAGCTGGAATCGGTAGTCATGCGGTTGCCCGACTGCGGCAAGGATTTCCTGCAGCATGCGGTCGGCGACCGGATAGTGCTGCCGGCCGAGCCGGCTGTCGCGCGCCAGCACTTCGGTTTCCTCCTCGTGCTGGCGCTGGCCATAGGCGACTTCCGCCGTCATCGGCAGCCAGTTGAGCTGCTTCGCTGCCAGTCTGGCCGACGCGCTGAGCTTGTCGGTCGACGGCGCGGCAAGCTTTCGTTTGCCCGACAGAAAGCCGGCAGGATCCTTCAGGAAGGCATTGCTGATGTCGCTCAACGCTTCCTTCGCGCTGAACAGCGCGAGCGATGCCGCATTGTCCGTCAGCGTGAATGGCTGCACGACGTCGGGGCAGTTACGATCGAGCACGACCGATGCGTGCGGCGAAAGCTTCGTGATCTCGCGCGTCGTGACTTCCGGCTGAGCGTACATGCCACCGGAGGCGAAGGCAGCCAGCATCGCGGCAACCGCAGCGGACCTTCCGAAGCAGCATCGCCGGTACCGCATCAGCGCCCTGCTCACTGAACGCGCTGCTGAAGTTGCTGCACGCGCAGATCGCGCGCGCCGTAGAAACCTTCCTCGTCGAACACCGCGGCTTCGTAGGCGAGCAACGCGGTCTCGTCAGTGATGTCCTTGCGTCCCTGATCGATGCGTGCCCTGACAGCGGGCTCGCGCAGCGCGGCTTCGAGATTCGCCTGCGCCTTCGGCTCGTCAAAAGGACGGTCATCTTCGAGCCTGCGGCCACCGGTGCGCTTGCGATTGAGCATGCGGTCAACGATCACTTTGATCGAGCCACAGGCGGCATCCGAGCCATGCAGCGCCGTCACGAGCGCCTGCACCGCGCTGGGCGCGGTGGCCTTGGCCTCGAGCAAGCCCTGACAGCGCTGTGCCATCGCCGGCATGCAGGCCCCGGCGAGAGCCAGAAACAGGGTCAGCCGCCTCATCGTCCGCCTCCGCACTATTCGTCCCCCGATATCAGGACGATGGCCCAGACCACGACCCCCAGCCAGAGGATCAGCCTGAAGGTCAGAAGTCCCGCCGAAAAGTACTCGCCTTTGCGCCAGAAGTGTACGATCGCGCCGCCGAAAAGCTTGCGGGCGCCTTCGGCGAAACTGCGGCGCTCGGGCCTTGTAGCACCCTGCAGTGCCTTGCCGAAGCCCACGCCATGCTGCGCGGGTCCGAACACGAAGCTGTCGAACAGCATGCCGACGGCCATTGACACCGGCGAAGCCCATATTCCGAGCCTGAGCAGCAGCACGTACGACACGGCCACCAGAAGGATCGTCGTGGCCACCACCAGCACGCTCATGAGCGCCAGCGCAAATGGCGCAGTCAGTCGCTGCTTCACATCGTCGCTCAGCGACCTGCGGTAGAACGAGCGCCAGCACCCGGCGGTCACAAGCCCGAAGACGAAGCCGAACACGATGTCGGTCAGCAGTTCGAGCCAGTTCTTCCCCTCGCTCACGGGCTCGATCAACGTCAGGAATCCCGCAGCGTGCACCTCGGCGCCGTACAGATCCGCAATCGGCGTGACAAAAAGGTCGTCACTACCGTAACCGGCGCCGAAGAACACGGCCTGCCACCCGTCGGTAGCCGCGCTGTTCCTGCCAACATCGCTCAGCAGCACCCCGTTGAGCAATTCGGCCCGCTGCTCCGACCCGGGCTCATGGGCGAGTGCAAGCGGGACGACCCCGGTCCGGTACTGGCGCGGATCGATGATCATCGGCTCGTGCGGCCGCGCAGCGGCCTTGTCATCTGCCTCGGGTATGCACTCGTTCTTCGGCCTGGAGCCCTCGGGCCACTTCTGTGCCCAGAGCTGAAACGCAACGGCTGCCATCGTGTCAGGCTCGCAGTACTGCGAGATCGCGAGGCCGAAGTTCACAGGGATGTGCGCGTGCCCGAAACTCACTTTTCCCTTGCTCTCTGCCATCCAGTTCTCGAGCGCGGGTTTCAGCTGATCCACAACCTCCATGGGTTTCATCAGCACGGTGTGCACCTGCCACCGTTGCTGCGAGTTGCGGATATCCTCGTACAACGAACGCTCGCAGTCGGCCTCGGGCGACTTGCTTCCGTCGGCGGTCTTGAGCCACTCCCACGGCCGCAGGTCCAGATCGACGACGAGCACGTTCAGCCTGCGCGTCGGCTCAGCGACTTTGTCGTTGTAACGCTGCATCGCTGCATAGACGTCGGCAAGATCACGCTGCAGTTCGCAACGGTTCAGCGGCGAGCGCTCGTGGTATCGGGTCTCGAGCGTCTGCTGATCGATCTGGACGAACAGAGCGCGCGGGCCCGACGGCCCCCCGGCTTCATGACCGCGCACCTGGGCAGCGACATTGCCTATCGCGACGAACGCGTGGCTTTCGACGGCCCGCAGCCAGTCGAAGTAGTTGTCCAGGATCGAGAACAGGCACGCGACGAAGATCACGGCGGGCCAGTCGTCACGCATCTGCTGGAGGATGTATCTCCAGAACCGCTGCAGCCCATTGTTCTTGTCTGGTGCGGCCTGCACGATGGCTCCCGCGGCCCGGATGATCGGTCGGAATCTAGATCAAGTGACCACCAGAAGAAAGGAGATTTTCGAACGACCAGGAAAGGACCTGACTCGAGCAGGCTCAGTCAGCCTCGTCGATCCACGCCATCTGTATCGCCTCGAGGATCTTCTCGTTGGAGCGCTGCGGATCGTCGGCGAAGCCGGCTAGTTCGCACACCCACCGGTGCAGGTCGGTAAAGCGGATGGTGCGCGGGTCCACGTCGGCGTGCTGCTCGGCCAGCGCGATCGCGATGTCCTGCGTGTCGGTCCACTTCATGTCGCCTCCCGTGTACTGACGCTCAGGTCATTTCCTTCGCGTGGTTGATGCTGTACTTCGGTATCTCCACCGTCAGGTCCTCGTCCTGCACGATCGCCTGGCACGACAGCCGCGACACCGGCGTCAGGCCCCACGCGCGGTCCAGCAGGTCTTCTTCCTTGTCCTCGGCGGGCGGCAGCGAGCTGAAGCCTTTGCGGATGATGCAATGGCAGGTGGTGCAGGCCGCAACCTTGCCGCATGCGTGCTCGATGTCGATGCCATGATCGAGCAGCGCGTCGGTGATCGACACGCCGGACGGCGTCTCGAACTCCTTGCCGGCAGGGCACAGTTCCTCGTGCGGCAGCACGGTGATCTTCGGCATCGTGTGTACCCGCACCTACGCCTGTGAACGCGCGACGTCTTCCACGGAGCGTCCCGCCAGCGCCGCGCGTATCGAGCGATCCATGCGGCGCGATGCAAAGTCGTCGGTACCGTTGCCCAGCGCGACGCTGGCGTCGGCGATCGCGACCGCGTCGTCGCCGGACATCACGCGCTGCACCGCGCCGATCAGCGCGTCGATGGTTGCGCGCTCATCGTCGGCCAGCAGGTCACCGTCGGTAGCCAGCGCCACCTGCGTGGCCTCCACCAGCCGCTGTGCCTCCACCTGCTGCTCGCGCAGCGCGCGCAGCTTCATGTCGACTTCAGCGGTGCCGAAGGACTCCTGCAGCATGCGCGCGATGTCGTCGTCCGACAGGCCGTACGACGGCTTCACGCTGATCGCCGCCTCGACGCCGCTGGTCGTTTCGCGCGCGGACACCGACAGCAATCCGTCGGCGTCCACGGTGAAGGTCACGCGGATGCGCGCGGCGCCGGCCACCATCGGCGGGATGCCGCGCAGCTCGAAGCGCGCCAGCGAGCGGCAGTCGTCGACGAGCTCGCGCTCGCCCTGCAGCACATGGATCGCCATTGCGGTCTGGCCGTCGCGAAAGGTCGTGAACTCCTGCGCGCGCGCAACCGGGATCGTCGAGTTGCGCGGGATGATCTTCTCGACCAGCCCGCCCATCGTCTCCAGCCCGAGCGACAGCGGGATGACGTCGAGCAGCAGCCAGTCGTCGCCGGCCATGTGGTTGCCCGCCAGCAGGTTCGCCTGCATCGCAGCGCCCAGCACGACGACCTTGTCGGGATCGATGTTGGTCAGCGGCGTCTGCCCGAAGAAGGTGCCGACCGCCTTGCGCAGATGCGGCATGCGGGTGGCCCCCCCGACCATGACGACGCCGTCGATGTCCTGCGGCCTGAGCCGCGCATCGGCCAGCGCCTTGCGGCACGCGGCCAGCGTCTTGTCGACCAGCGGGTGCGTGATGTGCGCGAAGTCGTGGCTTGTCGCCGGCACGTTGACGACCTCGCCGGTGGTCAGCACCGCGTTGACGCGCACCTCGGGCTCGACCGACAGTTGCTCCTTCACCTCGCGCGCCTTCACGCGCAGCGCGCTGGCGTCCTCCTGCGACAGCGGCAGCAGCCGCGCCTGCTCGACGATGCGGCAGAACAGCCGATGGTCGAAGTCGTCGCCGCCCAGCGCCGAGTCGCCGCCGGTGGCCAGCACCTCGAACACGCCGCGGGTCAGGCGCAGGATGGAGATGTCGAAAGTGCCGCCGCCAAGGTCATAGACGGCGAAAGTGCCCTGCGCGGCCTGGTCCAGGCCATAGGCGATCGCGGCAGCCGTGGGCTCGTTCAGCAGCCGCAGCACGTTGAGCCCGGCGAGCTTCGCGGCGTCCTTGGTCGCCTGCCGCTGCGCGTCATCGAAGTAAGCCGGGACCGTGACTACCGCGCCCAGCAGCGGGCCGCCCAGCGAGGCCTCGGCGCGCTCGCGCAGCACCCTCAGGATCTCCGCCGATACTTCGACGGGGCTGCGCAGACCCGCGGTGGTGCGCAGCTGCAGCATGCCGGGCGCGGCGCCTCCGTCGGCACCGCGTTCGACAAAGTCGTACGGCAGGTTCTCGATGTACAGCACGTCCGCCCGCGCGCGGCCCATGAAGCGCTTGACCGACACGATGGTGTTGCGCGGATCGCTCGCCTGGTGCGGCAGCGCCGGATAGCCGACCTGCGTGGCCCCGCCGGACACATAGCGGACGACGGACGGCAGCAGCGGTCGCCCCTCGGCATCGTCCAGCACCACCGGGATGCCGTGCCGCACGGTGGCGACCAGCGAGTTGGTGGTGCCGAGGTCGATACCCACCGCCAGCCGGTGCTGGTGCGGCGCGGCCGACTGGCCCGGCTCGGCGATCTGCAGCAGCGCCATTACGCAGACGCCGGTGAAACTGGCGGCGCAGCCTGCTCCGCCGCACGCAGCTCGTCGCCGAAGCGCTCGACGAACATCAATTGCCGCACCAGCGGCGCCGCCGCGGCAGCATCCGCACGCTCGTCGATCGCCGTGCCTATATCGGCGACCAGCCGCACGCGCTCCGCGTCAGTCTGTGCCACCAGCTGCGCCAGCGCTGCGTGATCACGCTCGGCGCGCGCTTCGTCCAGCGCCTCGCGCCATTCCATCTGTTGCATCAGGAAAGCGGGCGGCATCGCGGTGTTGGACTCTGCGTCGATGCTCACGCCCGCGCGTTCGCAGAGGTAACCGGCGCGCTTCAGCGGCGATCTCAGCGTCGCATAGGCTTCGTTGGCACGCGCCGCCCACTGCATCGCGACGCGGCGCTCGGCCGCCGTGCCCGCTGCGAAGCGGTCCGGATGCACGCGCCCCTGCACTTCCTTGTAGGCATGCGCGAGCGCGGCTTCGTCGATGGCGAAGCGCGCGGGCAGCGCGAACAGCGCGAAGTGATCGGGAAGCGTCATGGCAGCAGGTGATCGCCGGGCGCGTGTCGATGCGCCTGGCAGCACTGGCTCCAACAACGGGCTGCTAGACGTTGAACGACTCGCCGCAGCCGCAGCGGTTCTTCTCGTTCGGATTGTTGAAGCGAAAGCCCTCGTTGAGGCCGTCGCGCACGAAATCCAGTTCGGTGCCGTCGAGATAGGCGAGGCTCTTCGGATCGATGAGGATCGTCACGCCGTGCGATTCGAAGGTCTGGTCCTCGGGCTGCACGCCGTCGGCGTACTCCAGCTTGTAGGCCATGCCTGAGCAGCCGGTGGTGCGCACGCCCAGCCGCAGGCCAACGCCCTTGCCGCGCTTGCTCAGGAAACCCGCGACGTGCTGCGCCGCGCGCTCGGTCATCGTGACTGCCATGACAGCTTTCTCCGCTGCTGTTTCCAGTATGGGTCCGGTCTCAGGTACGTGTTCAGGCGGCCCTGGCGGTGGGCGCCTCTGCTTCGGTTTCGGCGCGGACAGCGGCGCCGTGCTTGCGGCGATAGTCCTCCACCGCTGCCTTGATCGCGTCCTCCGCGAGGATCGAGCAGTGGATCTTCACCGGCGGCAGCGCGAGTTCCTCGGCGATCTGCGTGTTGCGGATCTGCGCGGCCTCGTCCAGCGTGCGCCCCTTCACCCACTCGGTGACCAGCGACGACGACGCGATGGCCGAGCCGCAGCCGTAGGTCTTGAAGCGCGCGTCCTCGATGATGCCGCGCTCGTTGACCTTGATCTGCAGCTTCATCACGTCGCCGCAGGCCGGCGCGCCGACCATGCCCGTGCCGATGCTGTCGTCACCCTTCTCGAAGGAGCCGACGTTGCGCGGATTCTCGTAATGATCGATGACCTTGTTGCTGTATGCCATGGTTTCCTGCCCTCACTGCATGCCCGGTCGTGCCGGGCGCTCCCGCCGCGCGATCAGTGCGCGGCCCACTGCACGGTGTTCAGATCCACACCGTCCTTGTACATCTCCCACAACGGCGACATCTCGCGTAGCCGCGCGACCTGCTGCGTGACCAGCTTCACCGTGAAATCGATCTCCTCGGCCGTCGTCCAGCGGCCGACGGTGAAGCGTATCGAACTGTGCGCCAGCTCGTCGCTGCGACCCAGCGCGCGCAGCACGTAAGACGGCTCCAGCGACGCCGACGTGCAGGCCGAGCCCGACGACACCGCCACGTCCTTGATCGCCATGATCAGGCTTTCGCCTTCGACGAAGTTGAAGCTGACGTTCAGGTTGTGCGGCACGCGCTGCTCGAGGTCGCCGTTCATGTACACCTGTTCGATCTGCGACAGCCCGGCCCACAGCCGGTCGCGCAGCATGCGCACACGCTCGTTCTCGGTGGCCATTTCCTCGCGCGCCAGCCGGAACGCCTCGCCCATGCCGACGATCTGGTGCGTCGGCAGCGTGCCCGAACGCAGACCGCGCTCGTGGCCGCCGCCGTGCATCTGCGCCTCCAGCCGCACGCGCGGCTTGCGCCGCACGTACAGCGCCCCGACGCCCTTCGGCCCGTAGGTCTTGTGGGCGGAGAACGACATCAGGTCGACCTTCAGGGTTGCCAGGTCGACGATCACCTTGCCGGTGGCCTGCGCTGCATCGACGTGAAACACGATGCCGCGCGCGCGGCACAGTTCGCCGATGCGCGGAATGTCCTGGATCACACCAATCTCGTTGTTCACGTACATCACCGACACGACGACGGTGTCGGGCCGCAGCGCTGCCTCCAGCACCGCGAAGTCCAGCAGGCCGTGGGGCTTGACGTCGAGGTAGGTGACCTCGAAGCCGTCGCGCTCCAGTTCGCGCATCGTGTCCAGCGTGGCCTTGTGCTCGGTCTTCAACGTAATCAGGTGCCGGCCCTTCTCCTTGTAGAAGTGCGCGGCGCCCTTCAGCGCGAGGTTGATGGACTCCGTTGCGCCGGAAGTCCAGACCAGCTCGCGTGGATCGCAGTTGACCAACCGCGCGACCTGCGCGCGCGCGTCTTCCACTGCCTTCTCGGCCGTCCAGCCGTACGAGTGGCTGCGCGACGCTGCGTTGCCGAAGCGGTCGTGCAGCCAGGGCACCATCGCCTCCACCACGCGCGGGTCTACCGGCGTGGTGGCGGAGTAGTCGAGATAGATAGGCAGATGCATCACGTTTCGGCTTGCGTCAGTACGTCCGGGCTGCGGGCTTCGGATTCGTTACGGAGGCGGGGGCGATTATCGTGCAATACGCTGGCCGCCGCAGGCCTGTCCGCCCGCGTCTTTTGCTGTTCCACAAGGTCCGCGAGGCTGACCGAGTCCAGGTACTCGACCATGCGGGCGTTCAGGTTGGTCCACAGGTCGTGCGTCATGCAGCGCTGGTCGTCCAGGCAGTTCTCCTTGCCGCCGCACTGGGTTGCATCCAGCGGCTCGTCCACCGCGAAGATGATGTCGGCCACGGTGATTTCACGTGCCGGCCGTCCGAGCGTATAGCCACCGCCCGGCCCCCGCGTGCTGGATACCAGCTCGTGGCGTCGCAGCTTGCCGAACAGCTGTTCAAGATAAGACAGCGAGATCTTCTGGCGCTGGCTGATGCCAGCCAGCGTCACCGGTCCGCCGTGGTCGCGCATGGCCAGATCGATCATCGCCGTGACGGCGAACCTGCCTTTGGTAGTCAGTCTCATCGGCTTCCTTCCGCTGCGTTCGGGTGGGACTTCTTTCTGACCCGGTAGAACCCCGAAGATTCCCGATCAATTTCGTAGGGATTGTACAAATCCCTAGTGTTTTAGTCAACTTTAAGGGTGCGGCGCAGCAAATGCGACCGCCGGCGCAGTGTCAGCGCCTGGCGAGGGACGAGAAGGAACGAGCGAGTGCGCCGCGTCCAGCAGCGGCGCACGGGAGAGAGGTGAAAAGATGACCGCGGGTGCGGTGAGCCTCAGGCCGCAACGTGCCGGCGACGCAACAGCGCCAGGCCGCCCACCAGCATCAGCCACAGCGCTGGCAGCGCACCGCCGCCGCCGTCGTCGGAACTGGCCGGTGGCGTCGGTGCAGGCGGTGTGGTCGGCGTGCCGGGATTGGTGGGCGGCGTCGTACCGCCGCCGGAGCCCACGATGCCCGTCATCGGCACCAGCGACGTACCCGTCATCGTCGTCAACCCGAGCGAAGCGGTCCGCGTCGGATTGGTCCCGGTCTGGGGCTGGAAAGTCACATTGATCGTGCAGCTGCCAGTATTCGGTTGAAGCGTTGCAGCGGGACAGGTCGACGAAGTGACACGGAAGTCCGCAGTGTCGCCTCCGGTTGCAATCGTCACTGCATTGTTGGTTGCGAACACCAGGTTCGCCGTACCCGTATTCGAGATCGTGACCGTGGCTGTCGACGAAGAACCGACCATCGTCGCCGGGAACGAAGGACCGCCCGTCGGCGCGTAAACAACCCTTGGGGCCAGTGGCTCCAGGCCCGCGATGTAAGCGGCAATGTCAGCCCGCTGCTGTGCCGTCAACGCGCCATACGAAACGTCCATCCCGGTCGCGCTACCGTCGAGGTCCGTGCCTTTGAGCGCAGCGTCCAGTGCAGCGAAGGCTTTTGCGAAGGTCAATGTGCCCGGGTTGGGCGCGCGGTTGATGATCTGCGTTCGCTGTGTCGCCAACGAATGACAGCTGGTGCATGAATTGTTGTTGAACAGAGTCTGGCCGTTGCCGGAGTCGCCGGTCGTCTGGGCATTTCCTGCCGCTGCCGCCGCGATCATCATCGATGCTACGAGTGCGCGGCAGGCTGCGGGCGATGAACGACGACCGAACGACATTTTCCGTTTTCCTCTTGATCATTGACGACGAGCGCAACTGCGCGGCACGCGGGCCGCGCAGCTTTCGTCAAATTCTCATTCAGCAACGGTGATCTGACGATCCGCCGTTCGTTTTAGCGGCGGTACTCATCCGAACACACTACCCGGCCAGCGCCTGCTCGAGATCGCGCTGCAGATCCGCGACCGACTCCAGTCCCACGGCAACGCGGATCAGGTTCTGGCGGATGCCGGCGCGTGCGCGCGCTTCGGGGCTGATGCGGCCGTGCGTGGTAGTGGCCGGATGCGTGATGGTGCTGCGCGTGTCGCCGAGGTTGGCGGTGATCGACAGCAGCCGCACGCGGTCGATGACCTGCCATGCGCGGGCGCGCGCAGCATCCTCGGTCTCGCCGGCCACCTCGAAGCCGATGACTGCGCCCGGCAGCACCTGCTGGCGCGCGCACAGCGCGGCCTGCGGATGTGTCGGCAGGCCCGGGAAATGCACGCGCGTGACCGCGGGATGACTCTGCAGCCATTCCGCGAGATGCTGCGCGGCCGCGCACTGCGCGCGCATGCGGATGCCCAGCGTCTCCAGCCCCTTCAGCAGTACCCAGGCATTGAATGGCGACAGGCTGGGGCCGGTGGTGCGCAGCACCGGCAGCAGCTGTTCGCGGATCAGCCTGGTCGAGCCCAGCACCGCGCCGCCCAGCACGCGCCCCTGCCCGTCCAGATACTTGGTCGCGGAGTGGATGACCGCGTCGACTCCGAATGCCAGCGGCTTCTGCAGCACCGGCGTGCAGAAGCAGTTGTCGACGACGGTGAGCGCACCGCAGTCGCGGCCCAGCGCGGCGAACTCGGTGAGATCGGTGAGCTCCATCAGCGGATTCGACGGCGTCTCGCAGTACAGCAGCCGCGTCTGTGGCGTCACCGCCGCACGCCACGCCGCGGCGTCGGTGCCGTCGACGTAGCTTACGGACACGCCGAAGCG
>Ga0307505_10001743_pt1 | contig 16660 bp, 18 predicted proteins | sample 23_S_MG_FD_202183 | JGI IMG/M metagenome (GOLD analysis project Ga0307505, IMG submission 202183) | Soil microbial communities from Populus trichocarpa stands in riparian zone in the Pacific Northwest, United States - 23_S | ecosystem: Environmental > Terrestrial > Soil > Riparian zone > Trees...
CATCGGCGCTTCGGCGCGCTTGGCAAAGACCGCCGTCGCGCGCCTCGGCACGCTCACGCCCGATGAGATCGAGCTCGTCTGGCATGGCCTCGCGCCACCCTATCTCGATCTCTTCGCCTGGGCCGAAGGCACGGGGCCGAAACCGGACACCGTAAACCCCGCGCCCTTTCATCCGCCCATGCTTTCGCACCCGCTCGAGGATGTCGGCAACTGGCGCGAAACCCTGAACGCCATCGACTTCTCCGCCGAGTGGAAATGGGACGGCATTCGCGTGCAGGCTGTCGGTGGAATCGACGGGCAAGGCCGCCGCGTCGCGCGCCTCTACTCGCGTACGGGCGAGGACATTTCAGCCGCCTTTCCCGATGTCGTCGATGCCATCCAGTTCGAGGGCGCCATCGACGGTGAGCTTCTCATTCTGCGCGACGGCCGCGTGCAGAGTTTCAACGTGCTACAGCAGCGCCTCAATCGCAAAGCCATCACACCGAAGCTGCTCACCGAGTTTCCCGCCCACATCCGCGCCTATGACCTGATGGTCGATCATGGCGAAGACATCCGCGGGCTCACCTTCATCGAGCGGCGCGCACGTCTCGAAGCGCTCGTCGCCAAGCTCGATCACGCGCGCATCGACCTTTCTCCGATCGTCCCCTTCGCCGATTGGACCGAGCTCGCCGCAGCGCGAGCCACGCCGGCCTCGGCAGGCGCGGGCGAGGACGCCGATGCAATCGAAGGCATCATGCTCAAGCGTCGCGACAGCACGTACGTGCCCGGCCGCCCGAAAGGGCCGTGGTTCAAGTGGAAGCGCGATGCCTACACGGTCGATGCTGTCATGATGTACGCCCAGCGCGGTCACGGAAAGCGCTCGTCCTTCTACTCGGACTACACCTTCGGCCTCTGGCGCCTTGGCGACGACGGCGCGGACGAACTCGTACCCGTCGGCAAGGCCTACTCGGGCATCACCGATGACGAACTCGCAGCGCTCGACCGCTTCGTGCGCAAGAACACGACCAACCGCTTCGGTCCTGTTCGCGAAGTCACGCATACGCCCGACGCCGGTGTCGTGCTGGAGATCGCCTTTGAAGGCCTCAACCGCTCGACACGCCACCGCTCCGGCGTGGCGATGCGCTTTCCGCGCATTCACCGCATCCGCTGGGACAAACCAGCACGCGAAGCCGACCGCCTCGAGCATCTCGAAGCGCTGCTGCGAGAAGCTTAGACGGCTGGCGTTTCGATCACGCTACTTGCAGGCTTTCTGGCGCGCGGTGCAGGTCGGCATGACCATGTCCCCCGTGCACTTCATCGCCACGGGGCCGACGGCCTTGGCACCCATGCCGCTGATTGAATTCTTGAGAGCGGCCGTCGCCATGAACTTCGCAAGGTCCGGCGTGACCATCGTCGCCTGACCGCCGGCGCGCACGCACTTCGCCTTCGCCTCGGCCTGCATTGTCGTCAAACCACCACCCGCGATAGCCACAGCCGCCGCGACGCTCGCGATCAGATAAATTTTTCTCATTGTGACCTCCTGTGTGGGATGCACCAACACGCGCACAATGCCATGAAGCTCGGATTCGAATGCGACGGCTGCAGCATTTTCCCACAGCCGTTGCCGCCGGGTTACGCGCGCAAAGAGCGTAAGTCCCGCAGGACACCGCGTCACAAAACGACGAGAGCCGGCCACGATGGGCCGGCTCTTGCCTTGCAAGGCTCGATAACTCTTAGCGAACCAGGTACGGACACACGCGGCGTGGCCCGTCAAAGGGCTGGAACGTACCGTCGGACCAGCTGAACGACTGGTAGCGATCGGCGCACATCTCCCAACGATCACGATGACCGGCCTGCGACTGGGCAATGGTGCTGCCGATGATGAGACCGCCAATGATCGCCGGCGCGACCCAGCGGCCGCCACCCCTGTAGCTGCGATGATAGTGGCGTCGGCCGTAGTAACCGCCACGACGGCGAACCTGCTCGACATTGCTCTGGGCGAGGTGCTGGCCGGCCGAACTCATCGAGCCGAGCGCCGAAGTATTGATCACCATGCTCGATTTGGTGTTCAGCGCGGGCGCAGGAATCACTGCAGCCGAGGCCGGCACACTACCGAGGGCGCCAACACCGATCGCCAGCGCGGCGATCTTCAGGTTCGTCATACGCATCAGTCTTCTCCTATTCATGCTCAACGCGCTGGTGCAACGCACGCCCACCGCACTCCGCTCCTGGAAAGGAGCAGACCGGCGGCCCACTCCCAAAGGCGAGGGCCTGTGACGGCCCCATGCACCCTAACGACAGCGCGAGGCGGTATCCGTCTATGCGCGCGATCAAAGCATGCTCGCCGCATATGACACTTCTCGGAACCCCTGTTCGCTGATCTCGCTTAATGGATCATCGCAAAGCGACTAAAATGCCGACGAGCCCGTGATGTATCACCGACACGACAAACCGCCGCATCACGTGGATGCGGCGGCTTGAAGCGCAAATCGTCACTTAAAGCAACTTTGGACCTTGAATGCGACTTTGAGATCGGCACAGGCGTGGGTCGCATTTTAGGTCCGACGCTTTAGCGCCTCAGATACGGACAGAGCACACGCGGACGATCGCCATAGGGCTGATACGTGCCGTCGCTCCAGCGGAACGATTGGAACCGCGCAGCGCAACGCTCCCACCGATCGCCATAGCCAGCTCGCGACGCGGAAACACTGCCACCAATGATCAATGCGGTCGTGCCCGCAACGATCGCCGGACCGATCCAGCGTCCACCGTACCAATACCGGCCACTGCGATAGCCACGGCGGTAGTAGCGGTTGCGGTAGTAGCCGCGTCCGCCGCGATAATAGCGACCGCCACGCCACGCGCGACCACTGCGGAACGCGCGACCACTGCGGAACGCGCGACCGCTGTAGTAGCGCCCACCGCGTAGGGAGCGGCCACGGTACGCACGGCTGCCACGGAAGGCGCGACTGCCGCGGAATGAGCGGCTACCTCGGAACGATCGACCACCTCGAAACGATCGCCCGCCGCGGGCCGATCGACCACCGCGGTAAGAGCGGCCGGCACTACGTCCGCGCCGCTGCACCTGCTCGACATTGCTGGTTGCGAGATTCTGCCCGCTTGGGGCCAGTGAACCGGGGGCGGACGTATGGATCACCGCGCTCGGTTTCGGCATTTGCGACGGAGCCGGTGCCACCGCCGCCGAGGCCGGCACGCTTGCGAGCGTACCTAGGCCGATCGCCATCGCGGCGATCCTCAACTTCATAAAACGCAACAGACGTCTCCTTTCCTGCTTCTGTCGCAGGCGCTCCCGGCAAGCCTCCTGCGAGAGGGTACTGGAGAGGTAACGTCGTACGCGGGCGGATGTTCCGAATTTGGATGAATGCAGAGGCTGCACCAAACGAGCAGTCATGCGCGGGCATCACGCGCTGCGCGCCGCGTTCTCCATGTGGCACACGAGGCGCTGAAAGGCCTCCATGTACGGCGCATCGTGGCGCTCCTCTACGCGCACGATGAGGCCGTTCTTGAACCAGTAGCGAAAGCGGATCCGCTCACAGAGACGCTCGCCGGTCTTCTTGTGGGTCTTTTGCGTCGTCACGACCGAGCGGCTGAACTCCCGCTCGTGCGCATAGCTCTCAATCTCGAATGTATCGACGTAGAAGGTGTCGACAACGAGTTGGATGCGCAGGCGCAGATCCTCTTTGCCGTAGGAGCTTGCTGCGTAGGGCACCGCGAAGCCGTCGACATTGATGAGGTGGAGAACGTCCTCGTCGAACAGCTCCATCACGCCCTCCAGATCGCCGGCGGCCCAGCGTTCGTGGACGAGATGAAAGGCGGCGCGCTCGATGGCTAAGGACATGCAGTGGGATACCATATTCCAGTGCTGAATCTTACTCGGGCGATGTCGGTCGGGGAAGAGGGCAGAAGTACGGATGGGATACTACTGAGACGTGCCCCAACGCCGATGCCCTAGCCCGCGGTCACGCGCTGCGCGCCGCGTTCTCCATGTGGAAGACAAAGCGCTGGAAAGCCTCGACGAAACGGGCATCGAGGTGTTCCTCGGCGCGCACGATACGGTCACCCTCGATCCAGTAGCGCAGACGTATGCGTACACAGAGACGCTCGCCCGTCGCGCGGTGCCGGTTCACGACATCCACGAGCGCGCGGACATGATCAGCCTCCTGGATGATACTTTCGGCCGCGAACTTTTCTTCGTGAAACGTCTCTTTGATGAGTTGCAGGCGCTGACGCAGATCCTCTTTGCCGAGCGAACTCGCGACGAACGGCACGGCGAGTCCATCGACATTGACGAGATAGAGCACGTCCTCGGAGAACTCGGCCAGCGCGCCCTCGAGATCGCCAGCAGCCCAACGCTCCAAGGCTCGGTGGGCGGCCGTACGGTCTTTGTCGGGAGACATGCGGGAGCCTGCCATGCTGCACTGCGGCGCGATTGTAGCGGTGCGTGTGCGGATGGGGAAGAGGGCGATGTGCTCGAAACGAGCTATTCTCCGCGCGCCGCATTCTGAATGTGAAAAACAAACCGCTGGAACGCCTCCACATAAGCGGCGTCGTGATGCTCGTCCATGCGGCAGATCAAACCATCACGGAACCACACACGAAAGCGGACGCGCACACGGAGCACCTCGCCCGTCTTGTGGTGCGTGTAGTGGCCGACGACGATCGAGCGCCAGCGATCACCTTCGCTCACGATGCTCTCGGGCTCGAACTTGTCGACCGTGAAGGTGAGCAGCAGGAGCTGCAGCCGCTGGCGGACGTCCTCCTTGCCGAGCGCACTCGACGCATAGGGCACGGCGAGCCCGTCCACATTCACGTTGTAGAGGACGTCCTCTGTGAGGTGCTCGAGGAAGCCCTCGAGATCGCTCGCCGCCCAGCGGATGTGGGCCTGCTCAAACGCGGCACGCTCATTATGGGAGGGCATGATGTCTTGCCAAACGGTGAGACCGAAGAAGTACACCCTGTGGATGATCGCCTGCGATCAATCCACCTGCGTAGATGCTCACTCTTGGAACAGCTATCAACTTTCCGATGCAGGCCTGCGATTGGAGCTATGAGCCGTGCCTGAGCTATTGATCAAAGTCCTGCGAGTGTTCCTTGCCTCGCCGGGAGGCCTCGAGGCAGAGCGTCAAGCCGCCAAGCGCATCGTCGATGAAGTAAATCAGAGTCATTCGGAGCACTGGGGATGTCAAATAAAGCTTGTTGGTTGGGAGCTCACGCTTCCCGGCAACCACAGGGCTCAGTCATTGATCAATCAAGATCTTGATAAATGCGATTACTTTGTAGGCGTCATATGGAACCACTGGGGCACAAAGCCTACGGACGGTGACAGTCAATACTCATCGGGTTTCGAGGAAGAGTTCGAACGGGCATCCGATCGCTTTGAGAAAAATCTGATGCGAGACATTGCGCTCTTCTTTAGAGATATCCCAGAGGCGCAACTTAAGGATCCAGGCCCATCACTAGCTAAAGTAATAGAATTTCGCGATAGGTGTGTCACGCGCAGGCGGCCGCTGTTTAAATCATTCACGGAGATTAGTCAATTTGAAGCGTTCTTCAGAGCCACGATTGAAAAAATCGGCTGGAGAGAACACAAAGCCATAGAACGGCAAACACTAGAGCTTTTGGAGCCCCAGCAATCGATCGAACCACCGCGACCTCTAGAGCAAAGACAGTCTGATGAGCAAAGGCTAATCGGACCCTCATCTGCGGCGTTCCTCAACGCACTCATGGTCCGACCATCGGATTGGGAGGCTATTAAACCAGTAGAGGTGGCAAGGCTTCGCCTCATTGCAGTGAGCACATCCCGGGGCGGTAACGATGACGCGTATCTTGGCAATCATGACGCAAACTTGCTTTTCGCAGAGCGCGAGAATGTCGCATTCGACGATCGAGAATTACTAGGCCTAATTGACTCAGGTCTCGCGGGGTTCGCAGAGAAATGGAAACGCAGCCTCCTTTTCACAGGGCTGAGATCCTGGCGATAGTTGGAAATGAGCAAGAACGGCCAAGCGCAATACGCGTGCTACAAGCAGCTGGCCGAAGCACCCCCACGATCGCCGGCTTTCCCCGAGAGAAAGTCCTCAGCTCATGGCTGATGGTTGAGGATAACAATGCCACTGCGACTGCGGCACTCAGCTTTCTGTCTACGAACGGCGATCTCGAAGATGCCTCGATTGTGGAGCAGCTGTTGGAGCGGATGGCAAATAGCCGAAAGGTCGCCGCATCGGAGACAATAATTTCGATTCTAGCATCGCGAGATGATGCCCAAGCGTTGTCAAAATTAATGGAACTAAACCCAGACACATTATCTGTCGGCACTACTAAGCGGATATTCAAACATCCCAGCACGATCCCAACCGAAGTTGCAGCAAGGTGCCTCGAACTCAAGGCCGAGACGGCCAGGAGGTGCGCTCAGCATGGACGCGGCCAGAAAGGCACTCGTCAAACAGGAGCCAAAAGCTTTCTTCGGCTTCAGCAATCTATCACAGGATGACACAACGTATCAAAAATACCGAGCGAACTGCCTATCAGCACTCAGTTATAAAGAATTGCGCGCCGAAGCGGAGCGAGCAAGCATTCTTGACAGGATAGCAGTACGGACGCTATTCGCGCGATACCCTAAGCAATCACTTCCTCAAATTCAGCAACACCTAGCGGATGGCTTTAAGTCATTCTTTGATTCGAAGCTTGCCGGTTACATTTCTCAATTCCCCGAAAGCACTCTCGCCACGAGCATCAGAGGCCTTGAAGATTTCATCCGCAATGAGCTCAGCTCATCGGGCCTCAACTCGGTTTGCTTACATTCTGGCAAGGAGGACGTACCGCTAGTGAGAAGGACGCTAGACGCAAGGAGGATCGAGTTCTCGAGCGAAATACTGGCGTTCATTAGAAAATTTGGTGACTGGTCCGATAGAGATAGGGTTCTCGCGCTGTATAGCAACCATGCGACTGCTACTTCGTTGCTGACGATCCGCGGCAAGGAACGCATCTCACCGGTAGCAAAGACGCTCTACGCTCTCGGGCGCAAACGCCTGATTGATCTCCTGAAATTTGACGCAGACGCGTCAATCCGAAGCGGCATAATTGGGTGTCTAACTCAAAATGATGTTCGAAGCCTCAACGACGCTCTCCTAATCGAGATCTTGAATGATCAAAACTATGACGTGCGAAAAATTTTGGCTCTCAAATGTTCGCTAGCGCTGCCGCATTCCCGAATAAAGATCATACTAGACAGGTACATTAAGATGCCTGCCTCGCGGTACTACAATAGCATCCACTGGTTAGACTTGGGCGCCGCTATGCCTAGAAGCATCGCCAATCAAATTGCATCGTTCGAGCTTGGAAAGCTTGCCGACAGCTGACACCCTCCCGCGCCAGCCCACACCTTGACCTCCCCCCCTCCCTCCTGTACACACCCCGCACGTCGCGGGGCCCTTCGGGGCCGCGTGCGTTTTGGCTGTCGTGATGCGCACTTGATGCGCATCTGTCGGCGGGTCCGCCCGCAGAGGAGAGAGCCAGATATCCCGTGAATAGCAAAAGACGGAACAGAACCAATGACTAAGCGCGTTCGCGCCAAGCACAAGATCGACCGCCGCCTCCAGGAGAACATCTGGGGCCGGTCCAAGAGCCCCCTCAACAAGCGCAACTCGCGCCCCGGTCAGCACGGCGAGCGCCGCGCCGGCAAGCTCTCCGACTTCGGCCAGCAGCTCAAGGCCAAGCAGAAGCTCAAGGGCTACTACGGCTCGATCACCGAGAGCCAGTTCCACCGTCTGTACGTGGAAGCCACGCGCCTCAAGGGCTCGACCTCCGAGCACCTCATCGGCCTGCTGGAGCGCCGCCTCGACGCAGTCGTCTACCGCGCCAAGTTCGTGCCAACCGTGTTCGCCGCCCGCCAGTTCGTGAGCCACGGCCACGTGTCGGTGAATGGCCGCCGCGTCACCATCCCGAGCTACCGCGTGAAGATCGGCGACGTCGTTGAAGTGCGCGAGAAGTCGCGCCAGCTCCCGCTCGTCCTCGAAGGCGTGAAGAGCGCCGAGCGCGACGTGCCGGACTACATCCGCGCCGACCACACGAAGTTCACGGCGACCCTCGCCCGCGTGCCGGCGCTCTCCGATGTGCCCTATCCGGTGCACATGGAGCCGAACCTGGTCGTCGAGTTCTATTCGCGGTAGTAGGCTCGGCCTACCGGCCGGCGTGCAGCCGCACGCTCAAGAAGCTGAGTTTCGAAGGCGCGGTGGCCCTTGGTCCCGCGCCTTTCTGCTTTTATTTTGTACGGCCTAGCGGCCGACGCGCAGTCGCGCGCTCAGCTTTCCCAGCTCGGCCTACCGGCCGGCGCGCAGTCGCGCGCCCAGGAAGTGGCCCCGCCATCAGCGTGGCAGTCTCGTCTTCGGTTCCGCGCCTTTTGCTTTGCACAAGCCCACTAAACCGCGTCCATGACGAGAGTTTGCGAGTACAAGGCTTGCAATTGCGTCCCAATGCGCCTACGTACCCGCAATCGACTTTGGCCGGACGACCGGGCCGTGACGCTACGACGTGATCGAGCGCGCGATCACAGAACCCCTCCAAAATTCGACGAGCATGCCAAACTTGCGCATTGCGTGTGTTGGGCATTTTATAGGCCATGGCTCTCTTAAAAGGAAAATCGCCATGCAAGCTGGTACAGTTAAGTTCTTCAATGAGCAGAAGGGCTATGGGTTCATCGCGCCGGACAATGGCGGCAGCGACGTGTTCGTGCACATCTCCGCGCTCGAGCGCGCTGGCCTGCGAACTCTCTCGGAGGGCCAGAAGGTCCAGTTCGACACCGAGAAGGATCGTCGCTCGGGCAAGACGGCCGTTGCGAACATCCAGGCTGCGTAAGCCTCGCGCCGCGGGTTCACTCCCGCTGCACTGACGAGATTGGAAGGCGCGGTAGCTTCGGCTGCTGCGCTTTTTGTTTTTTGTGGCGCGGCCTTTCTGCCGGCGTGCGGTCGCACGCTCAGGAAGTGGGTCCGCGTGCCGCTCGCTCCAAGTCCATAAAAGGCGGGGGCTCCGGGGGTGTCCCCCGGGCTGAGCGCGAGGCAGCAGCCTCGCTCGCGCCAAAGGCGCGACGGGGGCTAGCCCCCGAGCCCCCATCGGGAGGGACACCCTCCCGAACCCACCCGCCTTTTGAAGACTTACTTCGTGACGACGGACGCGGCACGCGCCTGCGGACCGATGCTCTCAATGCGGTTCGTCCAGACCAAGCCGCCGAAGCCCCGCGGCACCTTGGACAGCGTCGGGACATCGTCGATACCCGCGGTACCGGGGTCGCCTGCCCCATATGGCCCGAGCAAGATGATCTGGCTGCCGGCATCCGCGATCCGCTGCTGAGTGCGGTTTGGCCAGCCCCAGAGCCACGGCGCGATGTTGATCGGCACCATGACCTGCGTGTTGCGGCAGGCGGCAGGAACATAGCCCGTCCAGCCAAGCGCAATGTACTGCGTGAGGCAGCTCTTGAGGCCGGTGCGCGTCCGGATATTGAGTTCGGGCAGATGCGCCTTCGCAGCGAGCGTCGGCGGATCGCCGCCATAAGCACCCCAGATCGCCTTACGCCATGTGGGGTTCTCCTTTAGCAGAGCCGCCAGCATGTCGCCTTCACGGGCCTCATTGGACTTGAAGTTGACGATGAACTTCTTGTCCGGGAATGCCGCGAGCACCTCGTCGAGTGTCGGCATGAGACTGACGCCCTGACCTCGCAGCGGGAATGTCCCGCCACCGTCAGCCGTGTAGCCGTGGCCCACGTCGAGCGTCTTGAGATAGGCCATGTCATGATCGCGCGTGCGGCCCTTGCCTTCCGTGCGGCACTCGAGCGTCCAGTCGTGGAAGACGGCAAGTTTGCCGTCGGTCGTCGGGTGCACATCGAGCTCGACGATCTCGGCGCCTGCAGCAAAAGCGGCGCGCATGGCCGGCAGCGTGTTCTCGATAAAGGCGTGCGTCGGCGGGTGAATACGCTCGGCGGTACAGGTTTCGCCCGTCAGCCCCTCACGGTGGAAGGTTTGATGCACGCCGCGATGCGCGACAAAGCGCAGATCAGCTACGGCGGGAGCGTCCGCGAGCCAGGAGGCATTCCACAAGTAGATCGTGCCAACAAGGATGGCCAGAACCAGCAGCGCGCGCTTCATGGATTGCCCTCCGCGAACCGGCTGGCTTCCTCGCGTGTCAGCGGGACGATTTTAGGGCCGCGGCTGGCGAAACTTATCCGCCCCAGGTGCAGACGAGTTCCGTGCAGCGCGTGCGGCCGGTGGCAAGATCAGAGGGCTTGCAGCGGACAGGCTGTGGGCTGCAGACGCGGCACGTGTACGACGAGAGACAGCCGCGATACTGACCGCCGCGCGCGTAGTTGCAGGTGAGCAGCGTCTGGCAGTGCCTGTTGCGCGGGTCCGTGCCGACGGTTTGGGCGCTGGCCGATGTCGTGACGGTGCTTGCCAGCACCAGAAGAATGAAGGGAGCAGCGAAGAGCGCGGCAAGCCAGCCGCGGGAACGTGCGGAACTGCGAACTGCCATGGTGGCCTCCCGGAAACGACGCACACAAGCCTAACGCCACATGAGCGCCATTGTTTCCGGGATTGGCAACCTCGGCAATCGGAGCTGGTAAATCGCTGGCGGATCGCGGGGCCGACCAAGGCCAGTGTCCCTGCCCCGCAGGATGCCTACTTCAGCAGCTCGACGATCGCGTCACCGAGCTCGGTGCACATGGCCTTGCCGCCCATGTCGCGCGTGCGCACGTCGGTGTCCTTGAGCAGCTTCTCGATGGCTGTGACGATCGCGTCGGCGGCATCCTTGTGGCCGAGATGCTCGAGCATCATCGCACCCGACCAGATCTGGCCGATCGGGTTCGAGATGCCCTGCCCCGCGATGTCCGGTGCCGAGCCGTGCACGGGCTCGAACATGGAGGGGAATTCCTTCTCGGGATTAATGTTGCCACCAGGCGCGATGGCGATGGTGCCGGTCGTGGCGGGGCCGAGGTCCGAGAGGATGTCGCCGAAGAGGTTCGAGCCAACGATGACGTCGAACCAGTGCGGATTGCGCACGAGATGCGCGGTCAGGATATCGATGTGGTACTGGTCGGTCTTCGCCTTGGGATATTCCTTCGAGATCGCAGCGAAGCGCTCGTCCCAGTAGGGCATGGAAATCGAGATGCCGTTGGACTTCGTGGCGCTCGATACGTGATTGCGCGGGCGCGTGGCGGCGAGGTCGAAGGCGTAGCGCATGACGCGGTCGCAGCCGCGTTTCGTGAAGATCGCCTGCTGGACGGCCATCTCGTAGTCGCTGCCCTCGTACATGCGCCCACCAACCGAGGAGTACTCACCCTCGTTGTTCTCGCGCACGATGAAGTAGTCGATGTCGCCGGGCTTGCGGTCTGCAAGCGGACCCTTGAGGCCCTCGAAGAGACGCACGGGGCGCAGGTTGATGTACTGCTGGAAATTGCGACGGATGGGGATCAGCAAGCCCCAGAGCGAGACGTGATCGGGCACGCCCGGGAAGCCGACAGCGCCGAGGAAGATGGCATCGTGATTGCGGATCTGGTCGAGGCCGTCCTCGGGCATCATGCGGCCGGTCTTCTTGAAGACCTCGCAGGACCAGTCGAAATTGTCCCACTCGAAGGCGATGTCGAACTTGCGCGCCACGGCTTCGAGTACCTTGATTCCCTCCGGCACGACCTCGTTGCCGATGCCATCGCCGGGAATGACGGCGATCTTGTAGGCGTTCGGCTTCTTGCCGGGTTGTTTGGCCATGGCGTTTCTTCTCCCTCGTCGATGAGAATTCTTGAGCGGCGGCAGGCTTAGCACCTTCCCGGCGCAATCAAAACCGCTCTGTGCCCTGGCGGATCAGGTATTCGCGCGGCGATAGAAGGCCAGCGAGCCCGCGAGTGCCAGCAGAGCCCCGCCACAAATGCGGTCAAGCCAAAGCGCGCCCGATTGCCTCAGCAGGCGCACGGCCTGCGAGCCGAGAAGCGCGTAGGCGAGCATGACCAGGAAGTCGATCGCGGTGAAGACGAGGGCCAGGATCACATATTGCTGCACTTGCGGCGCGCTCGGCACGATGAATTGCGGCAGGAAGGCCGAGAAGAAGAGATAGCCCTTTGGATTGGTTACCGCGACGAGGAAGCAGCGTATGAAAAGGGCGCGCGCCGAGCCCTTCCCTTCCAGGGTCGCGTCAATGGCTTCGCCGAGAGTACCTTTTGAACGCAGCAACATCATGCCGAGAAAGGCGAGGTAGACGACGCCCAGCCACTTCACGACGGAGAACCAGAATTCCGAGGCGGCAAGCAGGGCCCCGAGCCCGAGCGCAACCGCGCCGATCAGCACGAAATCGGAGACGACGGCGCCCGCCATCCCGAACATCGAGCGGCGCACGCCGAAGCGCGATCCGTTCGCCAGGGCCAGCAGTACGGTCGGCCCCGGCGTCGCAATGCCGATGAAGGCAACGAGCGCAAAGGCCAGAATGGTTACTTCGTTCATGGTTTCCCCCTGGATGCCCGCGGCCCGAAGCCTACATAAACCCTAGGCGTACGCATCGACATCGTGCCCGACAAGCGATACCACAGCCGCAAACGGGCCGCTGCCAGCCCTATTCCCGAAAGCTCCGCCCATGAAGTTCCTCGACCAGGCCAAGATTTATGTCAGCTCAGGCAATGGCGGGGCCGGATGCATCAGCTTCCGGCGCGAGAAGTTCATCGAGTACGGCGGGCCGGACGGCGGTGATGGCGGCAAGGGCGGCGACGTATGGGCGGAGTGCGTCGAGAACCTCAACACGCTGATCGACTTCCGCTACCAGCAGCACTTCAAGGCCAAGAACGGCATTCCCGGGATGGGCCGCAATCGCACGGGCCCGAGCGGTGATGATTGCGTCATCAAAGTCCCCCCCGGCACGGAAATCCTGGCCGAGGATGGCGAGACGTTGATCGCCGACATGACGGAACCCGGCCAGCGGGCGCTTATCGCGCGCGGCGGCAACGGCGGCTTCGGCAACGCCTACTTCAAGTCATCGACCAATCAGTCGCCGCGCCATGCCAATCCGGGGCAGCCGAGCGAGGAGCTGACTCTTTGGCTGCGCCTCAAGCTGATCGCCGATGCCGGCCTCGTCGGATTGCCTAATGCCGGAAAGTCGACGTTCCTCGCCGCGGTCTCGCGCGCGAAGCCGAAGATTGCCGACTATCCCTTCACGACGCTGCATCCGAATCTCGGCGTCGTGCGCGCGGGCGAAGTCGATTTTGTGCTCGCGGATATTCCGGGGCTGATCGAAGGCGCACATGAAGGCGCGGGCCTCGGCACGCGCTTCCTCGGGCACGTCGAGCGCTGCCGCGCGCTGCTCCACCTCGTCGATGCGACGGGTGAAGATGTCGCCGAGGCCTACAAGACCGTGCGCGCGGAACTCAAAGCCTACGGTGGCGGCCTCGCACGCAAGAAAGAACTCGTCGCGCTGACGAAATGCGATGCGCTCACCGAGGATGTCATCGCGGAGAAAGCCGCCGCGCTTCAGCGCGCGGCCCGCAAGAAGCCGCTCCTCATTTCGGCCGTCTCCGGCCAGGGCATGAAGGAAGCGCTATTCGCGCTCGCACGTGAGGTCGAGCGCGGCCGGGCGGAGGAGAAGGCTGCCGAGCGCGAGGCCGCCGGCATCAGCGATCCGCCTTATGATCCGCTTCGAAGAGGCGCATGACCGCGCGGTGAATGTAGGGCGCCGCGAGAAGCACTACCGGCACCATAGTGAGCCAGGCAGCGAACCAGGCGACCATCCAGCGCTCGATGAATTCGATTGCCGAATGCGCCAGCGGGTAGATTGCGATCGCCGTCGCTACGCCCGTCGTGATCGCCGCTTGCAGTATGCCGTAGGCGTAGGGCGCAAATCGGTATGGAAGCAGTGGGGCCATCAGTCCCTTGAGTGATGGGTTACCGTCGCCTCCATCCTCGGAAATCAAACCACCGCTCGTCGAGGCCGAATAATCAGCACGGCGCTGCATTCCTCGGCAGCTCTGGCCTCGGCAGCTCTGGCCGCTATTGGCGCACCGGGCAATATGACTATTCTGGACGCTCAACCTGCCCAGCCAGCCGAAAGCCCCCTCCCCCATGCGCGACCTCACGCCTGAAGTCCTGCTCGCTGCCGTCAATGCCTGGGTCGAGATCGAGAGTCCGACGCAGGATGCGGCTGCGGTCAATCGCGTTGCATCTCACGCCGAAGGCCTACTCGCTGCGATCGGCGCGAGCATCGAGCGCATTCCCGGCGAGAACGGCATCGGCGATATCCTGATCGGGCGCGTGCCCGGTACGGCGAACGGTCCCGGCATCCTGCTCCTCGGGCACATGGACACGGTGCACCCGGTCGGCACGCTTGCGGGACCGTTGCCCATGCGCGTCGAGGGCGACCGCGCATATGGCCCGGGCATCTACGACATGAAGGGCGGCAATGCGATTGCCTTCTCGGCTCTTGCGCATCTGCACGCGACAGGCCGGCGGCCGCATCTTCCTGTGACCGTCATGATGATCCCCGATGAGGAGATCGGCAGTCCGTTTTCTCGGCCCACCATCGAAGCCGAAGCGAAGAAGCATGCGATCGTGCTGGTCGTGGAGCCCTCCGGCGACTTCGGCCGCATCACGATCGCGCGGCACGGCATCGCGCGCTATCACCTCAAGACGACGGGCATTCCCGCGCACGCGGGCGCCTATCATGCCAAGGGCCGCAGTGCGATCCGTGAGATGGCGCGTCAGGTTCTAGAGATCGAGGCCATGACCGATTATGCGCGCAACGTCACGCTGAACGTCGGCACCATTCAAGGCGGCACGCATGAAAACATGGTGCCCCTCTCCTGCGAGGCTATCGTCTATTGCCTCGTGCCGCTGCCCGCGGACGAGGCGGAGGTGCGCGCGAAGCTGCTCGCACTCAAGAGCTACGATCCGGACGTGAAGCTCGAGGTGACGTCCGGCTTGTACCGACCGTCATTCGTGAAATCAGCGGCCATTCAGAAGCTGTACGACCACGCTGCGACGCTGGCGCGCGAGATCGGTTTCGAGGTGAAAGGCGAGCGTGTGGCTGGCGGCGGCAGCGACGGCAATTTCACGGGCGCACTCGGCGTGCCGACGCTCGATGGTCTCGGCGTGCTCGGCGACGGCCCGCATACACATCAAGAGTATCTGCTGGTCTCGCACCTCGTGCCGCGCACGAAACTGCTCGTGCGGCTCTTCGAGACTCTGGACGCCTCGTTCGGCACGACGCGCTGATCAGTGGCGCGGCTCAGGCGGCTCGTCGTCGAGCGCACGCCACGCAGCACCATCAAGATCATCGTATTGACCCGACTTGAGCGACCACAGAAAGCCCGCAAGGCCGAGACCACCGAGGAAGAGCGCAATCGGGATCGTCCAGGCGAGTGCCGTCATGACATCCTCCCCAGGCGCTGGCGCGAGAGGCGCAGCGCGTTAGCCGTCACCGCGATCGACGATGCCGACATCGCAATCGCAGCGATCAGCGGCGTTGCAAGGCCGATCACGGCGAGCGGCACGAAGATGAAGTTGTAGCCGATCGCAATGCCGAAATTCTCGAGCGCACGACGGCGCGCGCCGTGCGCGACCAGCAACGCCTCGACGATGGGCGCGAGACGCTCGCCCTGAAAGATCGCATCGGCTGCCGTCTGGCTGATGTCTGCCGCAGATGCCGGGGAGAGCGAGGCGCGCCCCGCGGCAAGCGCCGGCGCATCATTCAGACCGTCGCCCACCATGAGCACTTTGCGGCCCTCGCCCTTGAGAGCGTCAATGCGCGCGATCTTATCCGCCGGCTTGAGCTCCGCCAGCCAGACAGTGATGCCGACGGCCTGCGCCGCCTCAGTCACGGCCGCACGCCCATCCCCCGACAGGATCTCAATGTGAAAGCCGGCATCACGCAGCCGACCTACGACGTCGGCCGCGTCGACGCGCAAGTGATCCGAAAAATGGAAGGCCGTTGCGCCTCCATCCGGCGTGCGGAGCCATATGGTTGAACCGCTCTCGGGCGGCGCGCCGGCAATCTCGCAGAATTGTGCCGAGCCGAGACGCGTCTCGCCGCTCGCATCAACATAGCCGAGCCCCGCGCCAGCGACCTCCTCGACTTCGCGCTCGGCGATCACCGTGATGCCTCGCGCCTTGGCCGCCGCAACGATCGCGCGCGAATAGGGATGTCGACTTGAAGCCGCGAGGCTCGCTGCGCGCGCGAGCATCCGATGATCGATCGCGGAACCATCGACAAGACGGGGTTCACCAATCGTGAGTGTACCCGTCTTGTCCAAGACGATCGTATCGATCTCCGCCATGCGCTCGAGACCGTCCGCGGCTTTGAGAATGATGCCGTTGCGAAACAGACGACCGCTCGCGACGACCTGCACTGCCGGCACAGCGAGCGCCAGCGCACACGGGCACGTAATGATGAGTACGGCCACCGCTGCGGTAAGAGCAGGTTCCCAGCCAAACCCAAGCAGCATCCATCCGATGAATGTCCCAAGCCCGAGCAGATGCACAGCAGGCCCGTAGAGCCGCGCCGCGCGATCGGCGAGGCGCACGTAACGCCCCCGCGCCTGCTCGGCGGCGCCCATGAGCCGCGAGATATCGGCGAGCAGCGTATTTTCCTCGCGCGCCAGGGCCTCCGTCTCGAGCGCTCCCGTCACGCTGATCGTTCCGGAGTA
>Ga0307505_10001744_pt1 | contig 16650 bp, 12 predicted proteins | sample 23_S_MG_FD_202183 | JGI IMG/M metagenome (GOLD analysis project Ga0307505, IMG submission 202183) | Soil microbial communities from Populus trichocarpa stands in riparian zone in the Pacific Northwest, United States - 23_S | ecosystem: Environmental > Terrestrial > Soil > Riparian zone > Trees...
AGAATGGTCCGATTCTCCGGTAATTTGAGTTCCCGCCTGATCTCCTTTCGATCGTGCGGTGGATAGAACGTGGCTGGATCGGCTGCGCCGGGAACCACAGTAATGTCCTTCGGCGCAATGCCGTGCGTGGCCATGACTTGCCGCTTCATGAATTCGCTCAAGACGATCACATGATGACAGCGGCGGATCACCGTTCGTTCGATCCAACGTCGAGCGCGCCCGCTCAGGCGCCGCCTGACCCGTTCCAATGTCGTCGCCCCGCGTTCCGCCCTGGTGAGATATTCCTCATGCGCCAACGAGTGACAGACATAGACCCAGCGGCCGACCATCCCGTACCGAAACAGGATCGGACCGAGACCAGCCACCGATTGATGAATCATCGCGATCTCGACAGGAGCGGTCCGCCGCGTGAGATCAAATACACGAAGAGAGTTCTGCACGGAAGACCAGACGAATGCAGGCTCACTGGTTCGCTGTACGGGATACCGCCTTTCGATCACACTACCAATCGATAGCTCAGCCTCTGCAGACGCAAAGGGAACCCGCGCGATCACGCTCACAGAATGGCCCAGCCTGGCGAGCCCCAACGCTTGCTGCCTGAGGACTCGCTCGGCGCCGCCGATGACCTGTTCGATCGTGACTTCGGCAAGCAGGACGATGTTCATGCCACGCCTACTCCCATTGGAGGGTGAGAAACAGGCTCCGCCACCTGCCGATGCCACAGTTCTAACACCATGAGCGCATAGAGTTGATCCGTGAAGTTCCTCCTGCCGCTGTCGTGTTCTGCAAGTAACCACTGCACATAGGCAGGAGTGACATAGCCCCGCCGTCTAATGGCCTGATCTGAGAGCAAATCTCGACTCATCTCGCGCAGATCTTCTCTCAACCATCGCGCGAGCGGAAGCATGAATCCTCGCTTATGAGCCGAAGTAATTATTTTTGGCAGAACGTTTTGTAGCGCTGACCTCATAAATCCCTTTAACTTCCATCCTTGCAGTTTTTCCGCTGCCGGTAACGAGTGGGCGAAAGCCAATAGATGGTGGTCGCAGAAAGGCACACGCAGTTCGAGTGAATGAACCATGCTCATCCGATCCCCCATCCGCAACAGATCGTCCGGCAGATATGTTTGCAGATCGACGCCCATTGCGCGATCGGCCGGGTCGTGTGAAGGCCATTGGCCGAAGAGGCTTCGGATATGACGAAGCGCCGAACTGTCGGCTACAGCGGAACGAAGTCCCTCGGCAAATAAGGGCCCATCCCATCCAGCCGGAAGAAATGTCGTCCAGCGGAGGTATTGCTCGTCTAACGGACGATAGCCATCTACGAGAAATCGCTTGATACGGCCACGGACATCGCGGCCTCCAAAACCATCCGACAGACAAGAAGCGGCGCCAGATGCAATCCATGAGCGCATCGCCATAGGAAGGGCCGCATAGCGAGACGCGGAACGCAGCCCAAGATAGCGAGGATAGCCGCCGAAGAGTTCATCGCCGCCAATACCGGATAGCGCAACCGTCACGGATTCTCTGGCCACTTCAGACACCAAATACGTGGGAATAGCCGAGGAATCGGCAAATGGTTCCCCCATACCTGCAACGACACGAGGAAGCAGCGAGACCGCATCGGGGCGCACCACGGCTTCCGTGTGGTCCGTCCCGAAATGTGTCGCGAGGAACCGGGCGGCTTCAAGCTCGTTGTAGGATTGGTCTTCCGGCGCGTCATACCCGATGGAGAACGTTCTGATCGATCCGGGAATCGCCTCACGCATGCAGGCCAAGATCGAGGCGGAGTCCAATCCCCCGGACAAGAACAAACCGAGCGGCACGTCGCTGACCAGATGCGCCTGCACGGAATCACGTAACGTGCTCAGAAATCGCTCTCGTTGGTCTCCCTGTGAACGGTCTGCCTGATAGAGCGCCTCTTCTTCCGGACGATAATAGCGCCAGAATTCCAACCGACCCCGCGCAATCTTGAGGGCTTCCCCCGGTCGAAGCTGAGATACACCCTCCACAACCGTCTCGGGGGCCGGCACATAGAGCAGCGACAGAAAATCTGCAATGGCTTGTGGACGGATCGTCCAGTCAGGAAGCCCTTCAAGCAGCGACGGCAGTTCCGACGAAAAAAGCACGCGATGCGAAGCGCCAGTCTTCCCCGGTTGGACGGAGTAGTACAGGGGTTTAATCCCCACGCGGTCGCGGACCAACAGCACGAGGTCCCGCTCTCTGTCCCAGATGGCGTAGGCAAACATCCCCCGAAGCCGGTAGACTGCCTCTGCTCCCTCCTCTTCATAGAGATGGACCAGAACTTCGGTGTCACAGTTGGACTGAAAGCGGTGGCCCTTCTGGATTAACTCCCCGCGAAGTTCGCGATAGTTGTAGATCTCACCGTTCAAGACCGCCCACACAGAGCCGGTCTCGTTTCGAACCGGCTGATGGCCTCCGGTCGGATCAATCACCCGTAATCGCCGTGCCCCGAATGCCACGCCTGCGCCGTGATGCGTTCCTTCCTCGTCCGGCCCGCGATGGACAAGACGATTGAGCATCCGGTCAAGCAGGACCGGATCGTTGTCCCCCACAAGGCCGCAAATCCCACACATAGAATGGCCACTCCAAATGAATGTGCTACCGACTCTGCTCCGTCACGACTCGTTCTCTCCGGTCATATTCCTCCCGCTCTTTCTGGTGGCGAGGTGAGACCTCCTGAGGCGGCACGTCGACCGGCTCGTATCGTATATGTTTGGCAGATCCCACCGACGTCAACAGTGACCGCACTCCGAGCGTGGCCAATGCCGCAAGTAAACAGAGCGCAACGACCAGACCCAGAAATTTGAGTGACGTTCTCCGGCGATGCTTGGACGCATGAGATGTGCTCACGGTAATCCATCATTCCGTTGGGCGATGAGTTCAAACGAGGGCGCCCAAACCATGCGCCCTCCGGTCACCCTATAGAGCACCTCCGCACAGGACCAGAACGCCGTCGCGCCAATCCGCCACTTGAGCCGACTCATCCAGGGAATTGCTGAGGTGAGAGGGCCTCGACTCGGAACAGAGTTGTGGATCGCAATGGTGTGTAATCCAATCCTCTTCAGCAACGAGCGAAGCGCCTGAGGAGAATACAGAAAGAGGTGAAACGCTTGATCATAGCGGGACCCGACCAACGCGGCGGGTTTTCGCATTGGGAGATGAAATGCCCCATTGGTCGCTCTGATAACAACGAGACCCGATGGCGTCAGTGCGCCCGCGACCTGCCGTAACAGAGTCGCCGGATTCGTCACCGTCTCCAATACGTTCACAAGGGTGATGACGTCAAACCGTTCGCGCTCCCCGGTCTGCTCCAACCAATCTTCCGGCAACACCGTCAGCCGACGACGAGCCGCGCGCACTGCGGCTTTCCTCGACAACTCCAGCCCATAACAGGTCCATCCTGCCGACTGACAACGCGACAAGAACGCGCCGTCTCCGCAACCGACATCAAGCAGCCGACCAGGGGGCTTCCGGTACAGACTAAGACGGCGCGCGACACTCTCAAAAACCGGGTCACGATCCGACGACGCCTCGGCTTCGCCGTAGGCCTCGTCGTAGTCATCGCGGTAAAACTCCTCGACCAGGGTTTTCAATTGACGAGGATTCAGAAACACGAGATCGCAGCCAGGACAACGCACATAGCGCCTAGTTGGCGTCTGAAATACATCGATCGGCGGCGCCCCACTCCCACAGGGACAGAGAATCTGTTCTGTCTCCGGCATGGCCACCGTCCTCACGCCGCCATCCGTTTCCGGACAGACGACTGTAGACCCGCGTCCTGCATGGCCGCATCAAAGATCGCTGTCGTATCCGCAACCATGTGATCCACCGTGAACCGCTCCCGCACCACGGCTCGCCCGGCAGCTCCCATCTTCGATGCAGCGGTCGGATCGCTCAGTATTACTCGAATTGCCGCCGCCAACGCCTGGGGATCTCGTGGTGGCACCAGGAGCCCCGTCTTGTGATCTTCAATCAACTCCGGAACACCGTTGACTCTCGACGCGACGACCGGACAGCCCATCGCCAACGCCTCCAACAGTACAAACGGAAACCCTTCGGAGAGGGACGGCAACACAACGACATCCGCAGCGGCCAGGACATCGGCGATGTCCTCACGGACTCCCAGAAATCGGCAGGCCTGTTCGACACCCAGGTCAATCGCCATACGATGCAACGATTCGTGCAGCTCCCCCGCTCCCACGAATACACAGCAGAACTGCGGCCACGTTTTCAGCAAGGTTGGAACCGCCTGCAAAAGATAGCGATGTCCTTTCTGTTCCGTCAATCGCGCGATCATGACCAATACCGGTCCTGCGACGATACCGAGTTCCTCTCGGACTTTCTTACGATCTGGCTGGGAAGGAAAAGCCGCCGGGTCCACGCCGTTGTAGACCGTCTGCATCTTCGCCGCCGCAGCCGGACACTCTTCGATCAAATCCCAACGATTGGCATCCGAGACACAAATAATCCGATGGACAATGGGAAGCGTCAAACGCAGCAAGAATCCATAGAGCCCTCGTCTGAGCGAACGGATCTCGTAGTCTTTCAGTGAGTTATGCACGGTCGAGATAATGACCGGTACGCCGGCCAGACGTCCGGCGATTCGTCCATAGAAATTTGCCCTGGCTCCGTGCGTTTGGAGAATCGTCACTCGCTCCCGCACAAGCAATCGCGTCAAGCGCCAGAGGGCAAGGGGATTGAGCAGCGGCGCCAAGTGGACGAGACGCGTCTCCACTCCACGCTGTTCCATACGCTCCAGAAACGGACCAGGCTCTGGACAGATCAGGAGCGTTCGATATCGAGCGCGATCAAGATGCCCAAACAGCAATTCTAGATACCGTTCACCTCCTCCATACGCCGCCGACCCTGCCAGTTCTGCAAGGACGACCGGAGTCATGGCTTTCTCCCCAGGATCAATAAACTTCCGCGCAAGTGTGGGATGAGATGGAACGGCACTTTGGCCCAATCGATCGTGCTCTGGCGACCGGTCTGTCGGCAATCTTGCGTGTCCTCACCCAGAAAAAATCGCGACAGCGCGATCTCAAACCCGATATGGCGCAGCATGTCTGCCAACTCATGCATGGCATACTCCCGCGCGTGCGGTCGCCACTCATCGTTCGGATCGTCATAACCGGGAGGGGCCAGCCGATCGTTAGGCGACCGACCGATCAACAGCTTGAAGATATTGCCGATGCGAGTGACATTGGGCGTTGTGATGACGAGATGGCCGCCGGACTTCAAAAGTCTGTAGGCTTCCGCCATCAGATGAAACGGCGACGTGAGATGTTCCACGATCTCCAGCGCAAACACCAGCTGCGCAGAATGGTCGGGCAGCGGGACTTTTTCCTGATACCCTTTGAATCTGAATTGTTGCCCGGCCGGATCAAGGTTGACGGTGAGAATCTCAGCATCGGCATCCTGTTTCATGAACTGGACGAACTCCGGACTGGCCATCAATCCGGCCCCGAACAGACGCGCCGCTCTCGTCGGCTCGATCCCACGCAAGAGACGCAACAGGCTGCCAGGGAAGGGACCGAAATCCACGATCGTCTGCAGTCCATCCGGCAACCGCTGTAGTCCGCTTCGGAGCGCAACATGGAGACGATCACGACATTTCAATGCGTGATTCATCGGCGTGGTGAAGCGCGTGTCCTGCGCTCCAAACATGTCATACTGAGAGGGCTGGTAGGCTCGCACCAGGCGATTGAATTGACTAGCGGTAAGATCATAACCCATTGGATTCACGGCCTTGTGTGTAGAGGCTGCAGACGACGCAGAGACACCCTCGGGAGACCTGCTTGCGCCAAGGCTGCCACCGATAAGACTATGAGGCACGGTAGCACAGGCAGCGCATACCGGCCAGCTTCCACTGTGAATGGGATATAGCCGAACATCAAACCGATCGGGAACACATAGAGCGGTAGAAGTTCCCGCCAACGAGATTGGTGGGACCAGGCGCTCCAGAGCGAGAGGCCTATCAAGCCGGGGATCAGCACCAGGCGCTTCGCCACGCTGTAGGTGGCGATCAACCAGCCCCGGTCTGCAGCATCCACTGCGAGCCCTTCCAGAAATCCCTGGTCGGAGTTCACGAGGTAATAGGAGTTCCCGATCCAGAAATCGTAGGCACGCGTCAGGGTCAGCCAGAGGTATCGAGCCGGGGCTTCTGTAATGCGCGCCCACCCCTTGGCGCGCAAGAGCCGATCGGTCGAGACATCGTACATCGCATGGGCATAGGGCAACGGCGTAATCCCGGCGCTCTCCCATATCTGGAACTCCATCGTCAGCGGCATAGGCCAACTCCCTCGCGACAACGGATCGCTGCCCATCCAAAGTCCGGCGCCTACTCCGGCAGATACGGGAATCACCCTGTCAAAAACCTGATAGTTGCGTATCGTCCACGGCAACACCAGAAGCAGACACGCAAGCAAGTAGACGCTCGCGCGTGCCATCCTGACGCGAAAGGAATCTGTGCCGAGAAAAACGAGACCGACCAGGACAACGGCAAGCAGGATTGTCACCGGCTTGCACAGAATGACGAGACCGGCCAGTAAACCGGCTCCCACGAAGCAGAACACTCGTGTTGAGGAAAGGCAGACAACCGTCGCCCACAGCCAAGCGCTCATCAGCAACGTCAGCACACTCTCGCTTCTGATTCGAGGGTCATACGTCCAATAGGTCGGATAGAGAAACATGGCCGCCGCCGCAATGGCGCCGATCCATGAACCGAACAGCCTTCTTCCGACATAGAAGATACAGACGCTCGCGCCGACATCGCAGGCGGCATGCAGAAACGGAACCCATTCAGGTCGGTGACCAACCACCCCATAAAAGGCGGCTAGAACGGTCGGATAGAGGGGGCCAACATGGGCCGACGGCGTCATACCATCCATTGTGAACGCTCCCAGCGAAGCCAGATTCCAAGCCAAGGCGTCGAACAGATCATCGACGGCGTATCCCTGTCGTGTCGTATGGAAAATCGTCCACGCTCTCGCCAACAGCCCCAGCGCGCCAGCCACGATCAAGAGCATCGTGGGAGACCATCGTCCGGCTGGATCTGTGTCGCTGACCTGTGTCATTTCATGCAAATGCCGATAAGATTCGTATCGCCAGCCACACCTTCTTCATATTCAATATCTTCAGGAGTGATCGCTTCCAGCGTAGGCCCACCATGAAGCCGGCTGACCAGACCACCGAGCCTATGCCGAATCGAACGCGGAACGAGATTGCGGATGCCACTAGGATCGAATCGCCGCACGCCATCCATCGATCGTTCAACGGCTTTCAACCGCGCGCCTTGACGGCGTCCGAACCAGCGGATGGTCGAGAAGTACGGCGCCAGGATGGCTCGAAACTCTTCCTGGTTGTACTCCCGGACGTGATACGGGTCTTCAGGTTTGTATGCCACACCCTTCCCATGAGGCGTAAAAATGATCAATGTGCCGGTCTTGCGCAAGACGCGCGCGACTTCGGCCACGAACCGTCGATCGTCCATGATGTGTTCAATCGTATCTTGCGACAGGATACAGTCGAAGGATTCGTCACGAAAACCGAGCGCGCAACCATCCATCGCCAAAAACGACGCGCCTGATTGACCGTAGCGGGCCAGGTTATGGGCGACGATCTTGGGCGCGCAGTCCACCCCGACGACTCGACCGGCCATTCCACTCAGGTAGCCGGATCCATAACCAGTCCCGCAGGCAAGATCGAGTACACAGAGACGGTCAAGTTGCGGGACCTGTCTGGCTGCCCACACATATCCTGACAAGTTCACAATATGCTGTGTGTCGGTCGGACAGGCTTCGCGGCGCTCCATGAAATCGTCCTTCTCCCTACCCTAGTGGTCCGGATGAATAGACATGCGCTTGCTCAACCGACTGCGGCCCGCTCCACAGCCGACGGATCGTCGTCAGACACCTCTGTGTCCGCATCCGCCGCTGCGCCGCCGGCGCGCACCACATCGTCTGCGCCAATCGCCATCCGGCGCCGCCCCCGATCCACCATTTCATGAGCCATCGCTTGACCGGAGAAAAGTGTTTCTCGATATAACGGATACGGCTGAGTTCCCACACAAGCTGCAAGCGTTCACGATCTCGCCCGCTGCTGCGGCCGATGAAGTGAACAATTTCAGCCTCAGCGAGATGACGCACACGATACCCCTGTTGACGCAGGCGCCGGCACAGATCGACGTCTTCAAAGTACATAAAGAATGCTTCGTCCAATCCTCCCAACTGCAGCAACGATCGTCGGACCATCAAGCATGCCCCGTTTGCCCAATCAACGTCTTGGGATTGCGTGCAATCGACTGCGTGCGTCGCCGCGGCGGCCATTTGCATGGCAGGAGCTACTCGTTGAAACAGGGACCAGTAGAACAGATGATCGCGAATGGAGGGAAAAGGGAAACAGGTTTGGCTTAGGTGTCCGTCTCCCGTCCATTGCTTACAACTCACCGCTCCGACGTCAGGATGATCGTCCAGGTACGCAACCATCGTCGCGAGCGCCTGATCCTTAATAATCGTATCGCTGTTGAGCAACAGTACGTGCCGGCCCCGGCTTACGGCCAAGGCCTGATTCACGGCCTTCGCGAAGCCCCGATTGTCCTGATTCGCAATGACCCTCATGTCAGGATAGACTTCTTGTAGTACGGCCACCGTCCCGTCCTGTGAATCATTGTCGACGACGAGCACTTCGAAGGCGATGGTCGTCGTGTGGGCATGGATAGACCGAATACAGTCGAGGAGCACCTCTTTTGTGTTGTAACTCACAATCGCGATGGACAAGTCCATCGTCGATGAAGTCAGAGACTGTGTGTCAGCCGGCATCATGCACTCTCATTGCTGGAATCGAACTCTGCCACGATAATCTGTCGATAGCAGGGGCCGATATTTAACCAGCGCCGCACATGGACCAACACGATAGCCAGACGATGCAAGGCATAGCTAACCCGGTCCGTCCGCATCCACAGACGAAGCAGCATCCCGTGCACCCATACATTCAGATTCGGTTCGCAGTGAAACCGAATGGGTCGCTCACTATCTTCTGCAATGTCCTCCATCTCCGTGAGAACAGCCTTCAGTCTGGGAAGACCATTGGCAACGTGTTCATCGAGAAAGGGAAATGACCCACCCCTCTGCACTCGATAATACTGTTGCAAGGCCTTATCTTCCTGCTCGGCTTGAAATCCCATGGGACAACCGATGTACACCCGCCGCCGGGTGACTCTCATGAGCTCCCGCAGAAATCGGTTCCGGTCCGAAGACTCAATGTGTTCCAGCGTGTCCATACAGACGGTGCAGTCAAACGATCCGGACTGAAACGGTAGCGCCTGCCCCTTCGCGAGAATGGGAGTGACGAATGCAGGGCTCGCACCCTCCAGAACACAATCCACGCCAACCACCGGCCGACGAAGATACGTTGTCAGACCAGAGCGGTTCACCCCGACCTCCAGAATCAGGCCCCGCGAAGATTCAGCACCGATCGACTCCACCACCGGCAAGTACCGCAATGCAATTTCAGGCACCCAATCAGGATAGCGGCGATTCCACCAGGCTCTTACCGGATCCAGCGTGAACTCCAGTAACATTAAACTTGCTCCCACAGGACTTTAAGTCGCGGCAGTTCCACCGACCAGAGGTACCAGCCATAGAGTCCAAGCGCCCCCAGAGAGGCGGAGACGAGCAGCCAGGAGGCCGTCGGCGTTGCGGTTCCTCCCGACATCAGAAGAACGATCCCGGCAAGAAGCCCCGCAAGCAGGCAGGCTTTTCCAACAGACCAGAATGTAGGACCCACGGCCGTTCCAATGACAGCTTTGGTCCCGATCCCTTGCAGCACCACGCCTGCGATATAGCAGGCGGCTAGTGCTACCGCGCTCCCCGTGAGACCAAACTCCATGGTCAGAGGTGCGAGCAGCATTGCGTAGAGGATGAACTGTCCCACCCAGCTCTTCATCTGAAGATCCGGTCTGTTCGCTCCATAGTGCAACGCGGTCATGATGCTCAAATACCCTGCACAGACGGCATACACACAGAGCATTCTGAGTGGCTCAACAGCGGCGATCCACTGAGGACCAAATGCCAACGGCACGATGACCGGAGCGAGCACGGCAACACCGACTGCCAGAGGAACGAAAATCAGTCCGACCAGGCTCATTTGAAGCTCGAACACCCGGATCACACCAGGTCGGTCTCGTTGGAGCAACGCGTAGGTGGGCATACTGATCTGATGAATCAACACCGTAGCCCGCACGCCCAACAAGAGAGGGATTGCCAGCGCGATCTGATACAAACCCAAAGCCTCTTGACCGAGTATTCGACCGATGACAAGCTCTCCTCCACTCATCACGCCGAATATGCACAGCGTCGTGACATTTAGATGTTTTCCATAGCGCAGAAAATACTCCCACGCAGGACGGTACAGCGAGAAACGCGGACGAAACGGGGCTACCCAGAATGACAATAGGCTACCCACGCCCATCCCAATCATCTGCCCCAGCAACAGCGCCCAGACGTTGCGGAGCCAGAACGCCAACACCATGATCACGGTGGCTTCAATCACCCGCCGGATGAGGTCCATGATGACACGCATCCGCAAATTCAGATTCTTTAACACGATGGCCAAAACCGGACTCTGTAGCCCCTGCAACACGAGTAGCCACGCATGCACCCGCAACAAAGATGCTAACTGAGGCATCTGCATGGCCTGACCGATCACATCGGCTGCGACCCAGAGGCTGGTTGCCATCACAATTCCGCGCACAATCGCGACGGTCCATGCGACAGACAAGTCCTTTTGATCAACTTCAGTTTTGGCAATCAGGGCTGACTCCAGACCCAACTCACTAATAGTTAAAAAGGCCAAGACGATGGTGGCGGATGCAGCCATCACACCAAAATCAGCAGGAGTGAGCAGGCGTGCCACCACCATGAGCTGAATGGCTGCAATCACTTTATCCACCACAAATCCTGCTCCAGCCCATCCTCCCGCCCGGAGAATCCGGTGACGCAGACGAGGCTGGGCTGGTTCAGCCCTCTCATGTTTGACCTGGGGCTCTTCTAGTACCATGTCACGTCCCGTTATCATGCTATCCGCCGCGTTGCAGCAAGCGCCGCGTTTAATACGTGTTCCAGTTCCTGGGCTCGCGCTCCCCAGGTATGAGCCTGGATCACCGCCATCCGCCCTCGATCGCCCATCTTCACTCTCTCATCAGGGTCCTCAAGAAGACGGACCAACTGCCGGGCCACATCCTGCGCATGATCTGGCTTCGCTGCGAGCCCGCAGCCGATGGCCTCCACCGTCTCTCCATACCCTGGCCCGACTGTCGTAATCACGGGTCGCCCACAGGACAGATATTCCCACAATTTCATGGAATCACCGGGATACGATCGAGTCTGTCGATGTAACACGACACAGACATCGCAGGCCGCAATCCATGTCGGCACCTGAGCCCCATCGGCTCGACCGACAAAATGGACGATATCCGTCAGTCCTTGTTGCTGAACCAGCTGTTCGAGCGCGTGTTTTGTTTGGCCTTCTCCCACTAGCCAGAACGTGGCGGAGGGAACCTTGTCACGCACGAAAGGCACGGCTTCAATCAATGTCTCCAACCCATGCCAGGGAAAGAATCCTCCGACAAATCCGATATAGAGACCGTTGACAGGAAGCCCCAGGGCTTTCCTGGCACACTCATGCGATTGAGGGTAGAAGCGATCCCCGTCGACTCCGTTGCGAATCACATGACAATGATCCGGTGGGATTCTCCAGACGTCTTGCATCTGTGTGACAATCTCGCGGCAGATACTCACCACCGCCTGCGCGCGTCGCGCAGCTGTTTTCAATGCAACGCGAAGGATCCATCGCAGGAACGGGAGCCGCCAGATTCCCTGGACTTCTTCTTCCGGAAAACCATTGACAAAAAGCACGCTCGCACAGGCATGGCTGGACAAAGCAAGCAGCGGGGCTATTTGCCCGGGCGAGTCGAACCAGAGCAGCACATCAGGGCGCCATGCCGTCAGTTCCTCTCGCAAGACCTTCCATGAAGCAATCAAAAACGAGAACGGGCGAAGACCAGTCATCCGCCAAACAAACACCGGACGGAACGACACCGAAGCAAACCCCTGGGCGAGCTGATCGCCCTGAGCAGGCTTGGGCGCCACAATCCTGATGGTATGCGCGCGCAGCGAAAGGGCCTTGGCAAATTCCAGCACCTGCCGGGCTCCGCCTGCCGCAATGCTCAGGTCTTCATCACAGAACACGAGAATGCGCATGGTGTGTCGATGGCTGCTCAGTGACAAGCCATTCTCTCAAGCGATGGGTGAGGTTATTCCAGCTAAACGTCCGCTCAACAAAGTGTCGTCCCATTGCCGCCATACGGGCCTGCCGGTCCGGATCGCGTAAGAGTGCCAGCAATGCTTGAGCCAACGCGTCCGGATCATCCGGCGGAACCAAAGTGACTCCAGCCTCTTGAACGAACGTGGCGGAGACAGAAGGGATCGCGCTGGCAATTACAGGCTTTCCGCAGCTGAGATAATCGAAGATTTTGACCGGAGACGTTTCCCCCCGGTCCCCTCGAAACGGAGCCACACAGAGCGTCATCGCACCGATCCACGTGGGAACCTCCTGATAGGCGATCCTGCCGGCCCAGGTAATACAGGGATTGAGGGCAAGACGATCTGCTTGTTGTTTCAACTCCTGAGCGGCTTCTCCGTCACCGACTAAAAGGAGATGTACGGATGGCATGGTACGTCTGATGATGACCATCGCCTCCAACAGACACTGCAATCCTTGATAGCGGTAGAAACTTCCGACGAAACCGATGTAGTCACGCTCTACGCCCAACCCGATTCGACGCCGGCAGGCCGCCGAGTCCTGAGGGAGAAACAATCCAGTATCCGTTCCACTCGGCAGCACCGCAACTCGTTCAGCGGCAACCTGATAGCGGCGAACGACCAGATCTCGCAATCCCTCCGTCAGAACGACCACGCGGTCGCAGCGGCTGAGGGTAAACGACGCCAACCAATGTTTGAATCTCCTCTTGAAGGTACGATCGGTCTCAGACCAATCCGGCACAGGCTCCCCGTTCACTTCGCAGACGCACTGCGCTCCGACCAGTCTCGCAAACAACAACGGATGCGGGCTATCCATCCACCGGTAATACACGACATCCGGTTTCATCCGACAGGCTCGTACAAGACCGACCAGACTGGAGAGCACCGCATAGGAAATCGGCCGCAACACCGGCCAAGGAAGGAGTGGGATCGGGGCGATCGAGAAACCTCGTTGGAGCAACGAGGAGCGATACCGTGGAGGAAGGACTGTCACCTTGTCGCCTCGCTCGACAAGCTGCCGTGCCAAGGTCCATAGACGGACGAGCCCTACGGGATCGGATGGCGCATCCGGTTCATACCAGTAACAGAAGAGGAACCACCTCATACATGTGCTCGCTGAGGCGCAGGATTCTTCTGCTCCGATGTGAGGCGAGGCAGGATCATGACAAGCCCTGCGCACAGCCAGAAGGGCTCCATGATACGGATGATAATGAAGGTGTTGGCGCCGATGCCATGGGCAAGCATGGCCACCATCCCAAGCAGCAATCCATGGGCCAATCCCTTGCAAAAGGGATCCTGCTCGGCCAGAAAGGTTTCTCGTGCGCGCCGCCACAATCGGACGATCAGGAAGATGAATGCGACGAGGCCGGCGAGACCCGTTTCGCCGAGAATCTTGACATATTGAGCGTCCGCCCAAGCATAGCCGGTGACACCGCGGCCGAGCACAGGACTGTGGAGCCAGTCCTTCAGCACATACTGCCAGGAGCGCAGGCGCTCTGTTGTGGAGAGATCCAGCCCGACCTGTCCCACTGTGATTTCGCCCCCATATTGACGTCCAAAGAACGTCTCGCTCACCCGATTCTTCACATTGTCAGGTGCGACAAAAGGGAGTGCGACCGCGAGCAAGAGTATGAACGCGACCACCCCAGGGCGCCGCCATTGGGTCGCTGCGACAGCCAGGATCAAGACGCCGGCAGCCAGATAGGACGAGCGGGAGAGCGTGGCCATGAGAGCCAGACTCATGAACCCCATGAGAATCGCGAGCACGACCCGAATCGGTCCGGACTTCAAGTGAAGGAAAAGACCCGTGACGATCGCCATGATAAACACCAGGTATCCGCCGAGCGTATTCGGTTCGCCGCTTTCCCCTTCAAACGGCGCGCTGGCTCGTTCCCCGCCTGGAATCTGAGCGATCGCAAACACACTCACGACAAAACAAATCGCCAGTAACGCTGTCACCAAACTAACGACCTGCCGTTTGGACGACACGTGATTGACGACCATAAAAAACACAAAGAAGTATTCGAAGTATTTGAGGATGAAAAAGAAGCCTGTGAGCGGGCGAACGCGACCGGTGATGACGCCGATCAGCGTGGCGAGCACACAGACCAGCATATAGTAGACGATGGGACGATTCATCGTAGTCTCGCGAATGAGGGCCAGATCGCGATAGATAATCGTCTTGACCAGCCAACTGAATCCGATGATCACAAGCAAGAGATCGTCCACGCGCAAGGAGAGATCTCGCGCGCCGACGCCTCTCCCCTCCACTCGCCCGATCGTAATCTCCGGAGAGAGCAGCATGGAGAAAATCAGCAGGAAGAGCGAGGCCGGAACCGAAGTAAAGGCCACCAGCACAATGAGAAAGCCCAAGACGACTTGTATCCCGATCAACGGAGTCGTCAGCGTGAGGCCGAGCGCCAGCACGGCGGCCAGCACCGAGATGAGTACGGCATCCTGCGGTTTCACCATCGACGCATGCATGGGATATGGCTCCTACTGCCGCGTCAGCGATATTCGTAGCGGTAGACACCGTAATCCGGTGTGACCTCGGATTTTACGTTCGTCAACACGATACCCATCACATTGGCCTGCGCATGGTCCAAGAGGAACTTGGCCCGTTTGAGCGCATTCCGACCGATCCGTCCGACTTGGTAGACCAGGATCGTCCCGTCGACGCGTGAGCTGAACGCCACCGCATCCGTGACCGGGAGAATGGGAGGAGTGTCGAAGAGCACCAGGTCGTACTCCTCATTCATCTCATTCACGAGCGTTTTGATCTTGTTCATGTTGAGAAATTCGTTCGGATTAGCGACTTCGGACCCGCTGGTCAGGATATGTAGATTATCCAACCCGGGCGTGCTCATCACCCGATCGACCCCCATCGGCCCAATCATCAGATCCGTCGCAGACTGCACATGGCTGCGCCAGGAAGTACTGCCAACCAATGCATCAGCCAGACCGGGTACCCGCTCGAGACCCAACCGCTGATGCACAATCGGTCTCCGAAGATCTGCATCGACGAGCAAGACTCGTTGTCCTTCCTGGGCAAGCGTGATCGCCAAATTAGTGACACAGGTACTCTTGCCTTCTCCAAGACCCGCGCTGGTGAAGAGAATGGATTTCACCTTTCGATCCATACTGGCGAATTGAATATTCGTTCGTAGCGACCGCAGACTCTCGGACAGGACCGATTTCGGATCGATCAGGCAAATAAGCTTCGAGAAATTTTCCACATGCAACGCAGAGGAACCGGCCGGAAGCGACTCGCGAGCGGCTGCCTCCATCTCCTTACTATTGAACTGGGGAATGACGCCGAGCACCGGCACCTTGAGAAATTCCTCGACCCCCTCAATCGTACCGATCGAAGTATCGAATGATTCCCGCGCAAAGGCGATGACGATCCCGAGAAACACCCCCATGAGAGAACCGACCATGAGGTTCAGTCCCGTATTGGGCGCATTGATCGGTTCAGTGGGTATGATGGCCGGAGCCACGATCGTGACTTCTTCGATCCGTTCCGCGCTTTTGATTTGCAGTTCTTGATGCTTAGCCTTGAGGGTTGCCAATAAATCAGCGTTGACCTTCACATCACGCTCAAGACGGCTCATCTCAATCGCCGCTCGCGGGAACTGTAAATAGCGAGTGCGATAACGGTCGCGCTGATCCATGAGCGTGGCTTCCCGATCTTGCATAGTCTTGAGCTTGGCTCGGAGCTCAAGCAGCATCTCGGCCCTGACGTTATCGATCTTTTTCTGCTGCTCTCGGACTTGCGGGTGATCCGTTTTGTAGTTGATCAAGAGGGTGTTTCGTTCCTGTATCAGATCTAGGAGTCGCTGATTCAGAACTGTGAGCAGCGCATTCTGCTCCTCCGTGAAAATCCGACCGGTTTGATCCCCCAGCACGGCTTCGTTGCGCTTGAGCTCCGAGATCTGCCGTTCCCCCTCCGCCCGCTTTCGCATCACTTCATTATGCTGCTCTTCGAGCTTGGTGAATGTCTCCAGCGCCGCGCGCGCCTCATCGGCCAGGAAGACCTGCCCTTCCCGTTCCCTAAAGGCTCTCAACGATTCCTCCGCATCATTCAACTGCTTTTCAAGGCCGGCCAGCTGTTCTTCGACAAACCGTCGCGACTCCATGACGAGACGGTTCCGAGTCATGATATTTTCAAGCCGATACGCAGTGGCTGCTGAATTGGCCGTCTTCTCTGCCATCTCCGGTTGATCTGAGGTGGCCGTGATGCGGATGATATTCGTATCACCTTCCCGCTGTGTCTTAATTTCCTGGCCGAGGTTATACACCGTGTTCAG
>Ga0307505_10001745_pt1 | contig 16647 bp, 14 predicted proteins | sample 23_S_MG_FD_202183 | JGI IMG/M metagenome (GOLD analysis project Ga0307505, IMG submission 202183) | Soil microbial communities from Populus trichocarpa stands in riparian zone in the Pacific Northwest, United States - 23_S | ecosystem: Environmental > Terrestrial > Soil > Riparian zone > Trees...
CCTGCACAAGCGACCGGGCGCGTCGATCCATGCGATCACGCGCGGCAAAATTCGTTACAAGCGAATCCATCTCGCAGAGCGGACGATCGACGATCGTCGCTGCTCCAATCAATCACAATTGCTGCGAAGCGTCAATTGGTTTGGACGTCCGAACGGAATAGCGGTTCCGCCTGACGGTCGACGGGCATGGGGGTTCAGAGCGTTTCGACGACGCGCTCGAATGCATTGCGGAAGCGCGTATCGACGAGCGGGTCGGTTTCAGCAGGAACACCGAGCCGGGTCCAGCGCACGAGCAGGGTTTCAAGCGCGGCGGATGGCGCTGCAGCGCTGTCTCCGCGCATCCGCGCGGCCAGTTGCGCGACCTGAAGATCGAGGCGGCGCTGGCGATCCGCCTGCGGCGATTCCGCGCCGGCAAGCTGCTCCAGTTCGATCAGGCAGTCGGTTTGCGCCACTGGGTCGGCGGGTTGAATGGTTTCGTCTGCAAGCAACGACTGCAGGCGCACGCGCATGTCGGTCGCGGCGATGTCCAGCGCGGGAAGCTCCGCCTGGGCCGCCTGCGCCTCGCCGTGCGAAATTTCGCCGCGCTCGAGCTGTCGACACAGTTCGTGATGGGCCAGCCAGCTATCGAAGCGTGCGCGTCGTTGGCTTCGCTCGTGGCGCGAGTGCACATCGCGCAGCGCCGAATGTGCATGCTCGTAGCGGTCGCGCAGCGCGCGTTCATTGCATCCCAATGTGCGCCAGGCCGCGTCGATGGCCGCGATCGCGCCACGATCCGGCACGCTGTCGGCACTTGCCAGCGCCTCCAGTCGGGCGCACAACGCTGCCGCGCTGCCGAGCGCCTCGCGATCACGCGCGGTGCGCGCGGCGCGTTCGCCATCCGCATGTGCGAACAGCGCATCGATGGCGGCGCGAAACACGCGCCATTGCGCTTCGTCGCGTGCGCGCCGGCCGCTGCCACTGGCCTGCCAGTGCTTCTGGAGTTCTTGTGCCTGGGCGATCGCGGCGCGCGTGTCGGTCGAACCGGCGAGCGCTTCGGCCTTGCCGATCAGCGCGGCCTTCTGCGCCTCGACTTCGGCATGTCGCGCGCCGATGAAGGCATCCAGCGCGCCGAGCGTGTCCTTGAGTCTGCCGGCCAGCGCCTTGCGTTCGCGCGGATCGACCTGGTCGAGCATGCGCAATGCCTGGGCGATGTCGCGACGCAACGGCTGGATCGCGCGGGCGTCCGCGACTTCGCCGAGCAGCGTCTGCGCGCGCTGGATCAGCGCGTCGATCGTTACCGCGTGGTTCTTGCGCAGCTCGTCGCGCTTGGAGAAATAGGTGCGGGTGGGTACGATGGCGTGGCGGCATGCGGTGCGGAAGCGACGCGCGAGGCCGTCGCCTGCACTCGCCTGGGGACCTTCGATCTCGTCGAGTCGGCGCCACTCCGCCTGCGCCTCGCGGACCCGCGTGGTGATTGCATCGGGATGCAGTCCGCTGGTGGCGAGGGCGTCGATCTCTTCGCACAGCTGGCGGCGGCGGTGGTTGTCGCTCCAGCGTTGCCAGCGCGTGAGCTTGGTGTAGGGTTCCTCGAGTTGGGCGAACCGGCGTCGCAGTTCGGCCGGCAGCGCTGCGCCAAGCCGGGTACGCAGTTCGATAACGCGCGGCCAGGTCGCGTGCGCCTGGGCCGTGTGACCCTCCTCCATCGCGACGCCAAGCTGGTCGAGCACGTCGGCGAACTCGGCGATCCGTGCCTGCTGCTGTTCGCGTTCGCGTTCTTTTTCGATGCGCGCCTGATCGAGCTGGGCGTCGATGCGCAGGCGGGCCACGGTTTCGTCGATGGTTGGTGCGCCGGACCCCGTCATCGCGGCTTCCGGCTCGACTGGCGCGGACGGCTCAGGCGATGTTTCGTCGATGGCGACTTCGGATTCGGAGCTTTCGACCTCGGCGGCTGCTTCCACGTCTGCGTTGGCGGGTTCGGCGTTCTCCGGCAGCGGATTGCGGCTGCGTACGAGCAACGCTTTGGCGGCCGTGAAACGTGCTGCCAGCTCGTCGCCGGCCAGCGCGGCCACCTCCGCCCATTCATTCTCGATGCGCGCGATCGTGTCCGCATCGTCGCCCGCGCGCAGGGAACGTTCCAGGCGCTCGCACAGACTGCGCGCCTGTGCCGCGATCGTGGCCAAGTCGCCGCGGGCCATGCGCAGCGCAGTCAGGCGCTCGCCTGCCATGCGGCTGATCCGCTTGTCGGTCTTGCGCGCGCGTTCGGCTATGCGCAGCAGTTGCGACTCGTCGTCGATACGCGCGAGCGCGGCACCGCGCACGCCGGCATCGGCGTCGGCGATGGCGCGCTCGGCGATCAGGGCCGTGCGCGTCACCCGTTGCAGTGCGGCCGTGCGCAGCTGCGCTTCGGGAGCGTGCATGGCGACATGCTCGATCAGGCGTGCATCGTCCTGGGCACGCAGCAGCCGGGTGCGTTCGCTCAGGGTCGGCGCCTGCCCATGGGTTCCGGTCAGCAGTTCCAGCCACAGCGCCTGCGCATTTCTGCGCACGCCTTCATCGCGATCGTCCTGCGCCAGGGTCTGGGCGATGCCCGGATCAGCCAGCCGGTGCAGCGCGGCGATGCGCACACCGGCATCGACATCTTCGCGGGCGATGCGCGCGAGCGCGGCGAGCAGGTCGGTGTCGTTGTCTTCGCGGACTGCTGCGCGGCGGACGCCAGCGTCCTTCGACTGCCAGCGGGGCTTGAAGAAATAGCGGGTCAGGTTCATGGCAGTTGGCGTGGTTGCGCGGGACGGTGGGTCAGATCAGTCGCTTGATGATCTGGAAGCCGGCCACCCAGGTCCCGAACATCATGCCGAAATTGGTGAAGATGAAAACCAGCAGCGTGCGCGAGATCCGGTTCTTCCACCAACCGGTCCAGTGAGTCACGTCGTCGCGCAGACAATCGAAATCGGCCACACGCGGACGGTGGATCCAGGCTTCGACCGCAGCGCTCGCTGCACCAGCGGGCACTCCAGGCCGGAACGGCTTGAGTGGAGCGACGATGAATGCGGCCAGCGCGGCCAGCGGGTGGCCGCCTCCGGCCAGGGCGCCGATCGCCGCGCCGATGCCTGTGCACAGGATCCACACCCACAGCGCATCGGTGCCGAACTCGGAGCCGCGGTAGAACAGCACCGCAATCGCGACCGCGATAAGGGCGAAAACCCCGATGCCGACGACGCGCGGCCAGAGTGAACGGGGCGGCAGCTCGGCAAGATGCTGTTGCAATGGTGCCGGATCGTCGCGTTGTTCATCGAGCGCCTTCTCGATGCCGGCCAGATGACCGGCACCGATCACTGCAAGCACGCGTCTGACCGGCTGCGCCGAGGTTGCGGCTTCCTCGCGCAGGCGCGCGGTCATGTAGCGGTCGCGTTCGGCGATCAACGCCTCGTACAACGGCGGCGATTCCTTGGCGAACTCGTTGAACATGCTGCCGAGCATGTCGCCTTCCTTGAGTTTCTCGATTTCGCTTTCGGCGACTTCCTCGCGCGAGAGCAGATTGCCGGCCAGACCGGCGACGACTGCCATGCGTTCGAAAAAGCCGACGCTGCGAATCGCACGCTTGAGCGTGATCCCGACCTCGCGGTCGATCAGCCAGATCGGCAGATCGCGGCTTTCGGCGCCGTCGATTGCAGCCTTCATCTCCGCGCCGGGTTCGATGCCGAACTGTTCGGCAAGCCGGCGCTGGAATGCCGACAGCGCGAGGTTGGTCGCGACCAGTCCGGCCTTGCCCTGGCGGATGATCTGGAACAGGTCGAGGTTGCGAAACGTTTCGGGGTCGCGCATCGCCTTGTAACGCGGCTCGCACAGTTCGACCGCGACCGCGTCGAAGTGCTCGCGTTGCAGGATCTCGCGCACGGCATCGACGCTGGCGCGCGACACATGCGCGGTGCCGAGCAGTACGTACTCGACGCCGTCACGCACGACACGCGCGATCGGCTGGGCGGCGAGCAGCTCACTCGGCGCGTTGTCGGGAATCTCGGGTGCGGACATGGACTCGATGCTCAATCGCGGAAACGCCTCAGGAGGTCGGCGTAGGCATCGATGCGGCGGTCGCGCAGGAACGGCCATATCCGGCGCACGCTTTCGCTGCGCGCCATGTCGATGTCGACGACGAGCAGCTCGCGTCGTTCGCTTGCGGCCTGTCCGAGAAACTCGCCTTGCGCTCCGGCAACGAAGCTCGATCCCCAGAATGCGATGCCGCGCCCGGCGTCGGGCGACGGCTCGAAGCCAAACCGGTTGCAGGCGAGCAGCGGCAGCCCATTGGCCACGGCGTGGCCGCGCTGGACCGTGATCCAGGCATCGCGCTGACGGTCCTTCTCGGCGCCCTCATCGTGCGGATCCCAGCCGATCGCGGTCGGATACAGAAGCAGGTCGGCGCCAGCCAGCGCCATCAGGCGCGCGCCTTCGGGATACCACTGGTCCCAGCACACGAGCACGCCCAGCTTTCCGACCGATGTCTGGATCGGCTCGAAACCGAGATCGCCCGGGGTGAAGTAGAACTTCTCGTAGTACCCCGGATCGTCGGGGATATGCATCTTGCGATAGCGGCCGGCGATCGCGCGCGAGCGGTCGAACACGACGGCGGTGTTGTGGTAGAGCCCGGCAGTGCGGCGCTCGAACAACGAAGCCACCACAACCAGACCGAGCGCTTCGGCAAGCGCGCCGATGCGCTCGGTCGAGGGGCCCGGAATCGGCTCGGCACGATCGAATTCGTCGACGCTTTCGTGCTGGCAGAAATACGGTCCGTTGTGCAGTTCCTGCAACAGCACGAGCTGCGCGCCCGCGCTGGCGGCCTCGCGCAGTCCGGTCTCGATCGCATCGAGATTGGCGTCGCGGCTGCCGTGGTCGGACTCCTGCAGCAAGGCAACCCGTAGGATATTCGTCGTCATTCAGGAGTCGGGTGGTCGGTCAAACGACGAATGGTAGCGCGGAACGCCCATTCGGCGAGCGAGCGTGCGTGCCGGGTCATCCGCGTTCAGCCCAGCGAACCGGCCTCGCGCCACGCCTGGCGGATCAGTTCGTGGAAGTGATGGACGCCGCTTTCGCGGCGCGGACTCAGCCGTCCGGCGACGTAGGATCCGCTCGCCAGGCGCTGTTGCACGGCTTCGCAGATGCCGATGTCCTCGTGCTGCACCTCGTCGCTGAACGCAAGATCCTGCTCGCGACGGGCGACTTCCGCGGCGTCGACCGTGTCGGCCGGATAAAAATAGTCGAAATCGATGCGGCAGTGGCCGGCATCGATCGGCACAATGCGATTGGTCTGCAGACGGCCCGGAAGGATGTTGAGCATCGTGTTCGGATAGACGAAGTAGTACAGCGCCTCGCCGCTGCCGTAGAAGTTCTCCGCGTCGCGGATCGGGCTGGCCTGCAGCGAGTGCCAGGCTGCGGTTGTCGTGGTGTAGCTGCGGTAGTCGAGCAGGCGGTTCAGACCCGGGTGGATATGCGGCAGGTGGTAGCCCTCCAGGTAGTTGTCGACGTAGGTTTTCCAGTTGGCGGCGATCGTGTAGCTGATCCGGCGGTCGAACACATAGTCCTCGATCGGCAGGCTGCCGACCCGCGCGTCGACGCCATCGAGCACGAGGTCCAGCGCTGGTGCCGCCGCCACGGCGACGAACACGTGTCCGCGCCAGCAGGCGACCTGCACTTCGGGCAGGCGCACATCGGCAACGTCGAAACCACTCGCCTCGGCCATGTCGGGCGCGCTGCGCAAGTCGCCTTCGAGCGTGTAGGTCCAGCCGTGATAGCGGCAACGCAACGCGCGCGCGCCACGCCCATCGCACAGGGCCAACGGCCCCGCGCGGTGGCGGCACACATTGTGGAACGCGCGCAACGTGCCGGCGGAGTCGCGCACGACCAGCAGCGGCAGGCCCGCGATGTCGGTGACCACATGGTCGCCCGTGTGCGCGAGCTGGGCGGCATGCGCGACCAGTTGCCAACTGTGGGCGAACACGCTGCTCTGTTCCGCCGCGAACGCCTGGGGACAGGTGTACAGCGGCGCCGGCAGCGCACTGGCGTGTGCGAGTGTCTGGGACCGCAGCCAGTCGGCGGGGGGCTGGTAGCTCATGGATGCTCACGCAGTTCGGCAGGCGCGCAGTATCGCGCAGTCGCGCGCGTCGGCGCGCTGGCGGTAGGGTCGATCCTTGCAACGCGGCGGGCCGGCATACATATCCAGGCACTGGCCCTGGAGCGCGTCGCGCCGATGAATTCCGATCCGCTGATGATTCCGTGCCCGCACTGCCGGGCGATGAACCGTGTGCCGGCCGTGCGGCTGGCCGATGCACCGACCTGCGGCCGCTGTCACGAACCGCTGTTCACGGCGGCGCCGCTGGTATTGGGAACTGCGGATTTCGATGCCCATGCGCTGCGTTCCGGGCTGCCACTGCTGGTCGATTTCTGGGCGCCCTGGTGCGGACCGTGCCGGACCATGGCCCCCCAGTTCGAGAACGCCGCGCGCATGCTGGAACCGCAAGTGCGCCTGGCCAAGGTCGATACCGAGGCCGAACCCGCCCTCGCTGCGCGATTTGCCATCCGCAGCATTCCGACTCTCGTGCTGTTCAGCTCGGCGCGCGAAGTCGCACGCCACTCCGGCGCGATCGGCAGCGCGCAGATCGTCGACTGGGTTCGGACCAGGCTGTCGCGCGCCGGGTGATTCGCCCGTGCAACGTCAGCTTGGCCAGCGCAGCTCGCCACTGAGGACCGTCTGGGTCTGCCCACCGACCCAGACCGGGCCGTCGCTGTCGATGCGCACGAGGATTTCCGCATCGTGGCCGATCTCGCGGCCCTGGCTGACCGTGTAGCCGTGCGCGAGCGCGCCGGCCGGCTCGGACTCGGCAATCCAGGCCGCGATCAGACCATTGGCCGCGCCTGAAGCCGGATCCTCGACGATGCCGACACCCGCAGGAAACGCGCGCACGACGAGATCGCAGGTCTGGTCGATATTGCGGGCGAATATGCAAAGGCCGAGGCTGTCGCTGTCTGCGGCAAGGGCGGCGATCGCCGCGTGATCGGGGCGCCATGCCCGCACGCTCGATACATCGGCGAATTCCGCGAGCCACCAGCGGCGTCCGCCTTCGATGAAGGCGGGCTCGAGCGGTCCGAGACGGATCCCCTCGAGCAGGCCGGCGAGCAACGGATGGGCGTGGATGCCGGTCCGCAGCGTCCGCGCGCGCGGCGCCTGCACGAACAGGCAGCGTGCGCCGGCGTGCGCATCGACGAGCAGCGGCAGCAGGCCCGCCTGGCATTCCTGGACGAGACGGCCGTCGTCGGGCTGCACGATGCCGGCCTCCAGCGCCGCGTGCGCGCTGCCGATGGAAGGATGCCCGGCGAACGCGATCTCGCGGACCGGCGTGAAGATGCGCACGCGGTAGCTCGCCGCGGCTGTCGTCGGCGCGAGCAGGAAGGTCGTTTCCACGAGACCGGTCCATGCCGCGAAGCGCTGCATCGATGCCTCGTCCCAGTCGTCGGCGGCGACGACGACGCCCAGCGGATTGCCGCCACCGGCATGGCGCGTGAAGACATCGAGCTGGAAATAGCGGTTCACGGACATCGGTCCCGGTGCCGTCAGCGGTCAAGGGCGCGAATGGTAGGTCGTGGCGATGGTTTCATGTGCAGCGATCCCTGCCCGCACGCGCACCGGGCTACCATGGGCACACCACTCACGCGCAGGATCCCGCGCCATGATCTCCGTCCACCACCTGAACAACTCCCGCTCCCAGCGGGTGCTCTGGCTGCTCGAGGAACTCGGCCTGGACTACGACATCGTGCGCTACGAGCGCGATGAACAGACCTTGCTCGCACCGCCCGGACTGCGCGCCGTGCATCCGCTCGGCAAGTCGCCCGTGATCACCGATGGCGACCGCACGATCGCCGAGTCCGGTGCGATCATCGAGTATCTCGTGGGCTGGTACGGCGACGGCCGCCTGGCGCCGGCGCCGCGCACCGAGGAGCGCCTGCGCTACACCTACTGGATGCACTACGCCGAAGGCTCGGCGATGCCGCAACTCCTGCTCGCGATCGTGTTCAGACGGATTCCGAAGAGTCCGATGCCGTTCCTTGTGCGGCCGATCGCGCGCGGCATCTGCGACAAGGTGCTGGCCACCCTGGTCGAGCCGCAGCTTGAGCGTCACACCGACTATCTGGAGTCCGAGCTTTCGCGCAGCGAATGGTTTGCCGGCGATGCGTTCACCGCGGCCGACATCCAGATGAGTTTCGTGGTCGAGGCCCTGGTCGCGCGCAGCCGCTCGGCGGCGAGCAAGAAGCGATTGAACGACTGGCTTGCGCGCATCCACGCGCGCCCGGCCTACGCACGCGCGCTGGAGCGTGGCGGTCCGTTCGAGGTGCCGGGCTGAGCTGCAAGCGTTCCTCCACGCGACGCAGGGCCCCTGTAGAGCCGAGCTTGCTCGGCTGCGTTCCTCACGCAAGAGCAGCCGCGCAAGCTCGGCTCTACGGGTCGGGCGAGGCCGAGCAAGCTCGGCTCTACGGGAATCGTGCTCGGGCGTGGGGGTGCCATGCGATCCAGGCCAGAGCGAGGTGCACGGGCAGCAGGAGGAGCAGCCAGGCCACATTGGATTGCGCGAACCACGGCAGCACTTTCGCGAACAGGCCGAAGCCGGCGAGCACGCTGATCATGAGCGTGATCGCGCGCGCGCTGGCCGAGGGCGACCAGCCAGGTGCATACGCCCGCCACCATGTCGGCACGAGCAGCAGGCACAGCGGACTGAAGACGAAAAGGTTTTCGTTGCGCCAGGCCGACAGATGATCGGTGAAGCCCCACAGCCCGAGCATCACCGATCCGCTGAGTGCGCACACGAGGGTCAGCACAACGGCGAGCACAGCGAAGCTGCGCCGTGCCCACCCGGCGTGCCGGCGTCGCGCCAGCGCGAGCAGGATCGCAGCGAGCGCCACACCGGCGCCAAGGAACGGCCAACGCAGGTCGGGCGGCAATTCGGGTGGCGCGCGCAGACGCGCGGGCGCCAGCATGCGTTCGGCGACGACCAGCGGCACCATTCGACCGTCCGGTTCGGGGACCTGGATCTCGCGCAGATGCGCCATCAACTGCATCGGGATGAAGCTGTCGTCCCAGAACGACAGCCGGCGGTCGGCATACGGCCCCAGGCCGGCATCGAGCACGCCCATGAGCAGCGGTTGCGGACTCGTCAGCGCCGCCGTGAGCAGGCGAAACGTGTAGCCCCGCGACGGTGAGGTCAGTTGCGCGCGCAGCGCACCGCCGAGCGCATCGTCGAGCGCATCGCGGACCTTGGTCGAGCAGTTGGAGGTGAAGTATTCATACCGGTAGTGGACGTTTTCCGGACGCCGGTTCCACTCCAGGAACGCAGCCAGTGCACGCGCCTGATCGGGCGCAAATCGCAGCTGCTGTTCGACCACGAAGCGGCCTTGCGCGGCATAGATCGCGATATCGTCGTCGGCGTCGTTGGCGGCCATCTGGTAGCGCATGTGGCCGCGGAGGAAATTGACGAAGAAGTCGTCTTCCTCGAAATCGAAGATGCCGTAATTGTAACTGAGCGCATGGCCGCTCACCGGATCGCGCACGACGATGGCGTTGTGGCCGAATCGTTCCCAGTAGATCTCGCCGGGGCCGAACGTCAGCAGGCTGATGTCCGGCGCGGCAGCCAGCGCCGCGTCGGTTCCGTTGTCGGTCTGGATCGCGGCCGCGGTACCCGCCAATACGAGCTGCACGGCGAGTGTCGCAACGATCCGCGACATCCAGCGGCGCCCGCCCGCAACGCGGGCGTCACTGCCGGGCATCACGCCTCGTGAACCCGCACGGCGAACTGCTGCACGCGACGCGCGTCGCCCTTGGTCACGCGGAACATCCACCCTCCGAGTGCCATTTCCTCGCCGGGTTGCGGGACATGGCCGAACTCCGACGCGAGTTTGGCCCCGATCGTGTCGAATTCCTCGCTTGGGAAGTTCGATTCGAAACGGTCATTGAAGTCGATGATCGGGGTCTGCGCGCTGACCAGGAATCGCCCGTCGGCTTGCGGCTGGATCAGGTTCGGGGCGTCCTCGTCATCGTGCTCGTCGTCGATGTCGCCAACGATCTGCTCGAGCACATCCTCGATCGTCACGAGGCCGCCGACACCGCCGTATTCGTCGACGACGATCGCCATGTGATGGTGCGACAGGCGGAACTCCTTGAGCAGGATGTTCAGCCGCTTGGACTCGGGGATCAGCGCAACCGGTCGCAACAGCGCGCGGATGTCACGCGCACTCTCGTCATGGAAGCAGCGCAGCAGATCCTTGGCCAGGAGAATGCCGAGAATGTCGTCGCGGTCGTTGCCATGAACCGGGAAACGCGAATGTCCGGACTCGATGACCACGCGCAGGACGCCGTCGAAATTCGCGGTCGCCGGAATCGACACCATCTGCGAGCGCGGCACCATGATGTCGCCGACGGTGAGGTCGGTGACCTCGATCGCACCTTCGATCATCGACAGCGTGTCGCTCGAGAGCAGACCGTTGGTGTGGGCGCTGCGCAACTCCTCGATCAGTTCCTCTCGGCTGCTGGGCTCGCCTGAGAGGGCGTGGGTCAGACGCCCGAACCATGAACGCCTGGAGAGTCTACTGGGGGGTTCCTCGCTCATCGATGGTGCGTGCATGCCCATGGGGCGGAACGCGGGAGTGTAGCAAAAGCGCGTTTCGTCGCGGGTTTCGGCCCGGACGCCACCGAAATCGGCAAAAAAACCACGCACTTGCACGTGGGGGCCGGTCCGGCGTTCAGCGTTCCTTCCCCGGGGCGGACCGGTAGGCCTGGGCGGTGCCGGCTTGTGTCCGGCGGTCCGACCCCCATACCGTGGGCGTACTCCGTCGCGGAAAATCCATCCATGAATGACTTGATCGCGCAGGCCGAACAGCGCCTGCTGCGTCCGGGCGGGCTCGCCGCCGACGATCTCGAGCGCGTCTTCGCGCGCCTGATGACGCCATCGATCGACGCTGCGGATCTGTATTTCCAGCACTCGCGCAGCGAATCCTGGGTACTTGAGGACGGCATCGTCAAGGAAGGCAGCCACGCGATCGAACAAGGCGTCGGCGTGCGTGCCCTGTCGGGCGAGAAGACCGGTTTCGCCTACTCCGACGAGATCGTGCTGCCGGCCCTGTTCGATGCTGCCGGGGCCGCACGTGCGATCGCCAAGGCCGGAGCCAACGGCAGTGGCCGGCCGTTCGCGATGACCACCGGGCGCGCCTTGTATCCGGCGATCGACCCGATCGACAGCTTGCCCAGCGAGGCCAAGGTGGCCCTGCTGCGTGAGATCGACGCATTCGCACGCGCCCAGGATGTCCGCGTGCAACAGGTGATCGTGAGCATTTCCGCGGCGCTGGACACGATTCTCATCGCGGGATCGGACGGCACGCTCGCCGCCGACGTGAGACCGCTCGTGCGCCTGAACGTGCAGGTGATCGCCGAACATGGCGGACGGCGAGAATCGGGCAGCGCAGGCGGCGGCGGCCGCTACGGGTTCGCCGAACTGCTCGAAAACGGGCGCGCGCACACGCTCGCGCGCGAGGCCGTGCGTCAGGCCCTCGTCAACCTGGAAGCTGTCGATGCGCCGGCCGGACAGATGACCGTGGTGCTCGGCCCGGGCTGGCCCGGCGTGCTGCTGCACGAGGCCATCGGCCACGGCTTCGAGGGCGATTTCAACCGCAAGGAAACCTCCGCCTTCAGCGGCAGCATGGGTCAACGCGTTGCCGCCCCGGGCGTCACCATCGTCGATGACGGTACCCTCGCTGGCCGCCGTGGCTCGCTCAGCGTGGACGACGAGGGCACCCCGACGAACTGCACCGTACTGGTCGAGGACGGCATCATGACGGGGCTCATGCAGGACAAGTTCAATGCGCGCCTGATGGGCGCGCGTCCCACCGGCAACGGCCGCCGCGAGTCGTTCGCGCACTTGCCGATGCCGCGCATGACCAACACCTACATGCTGGCCGGTGCGCATGCTCCGGAGGAGATCCTGCGCTCGGTCAAGCGCGGCCTGTATGCCGTCAATTTCGGGGGTGGCCAGGTCGACATCACCAATGGCAAGTTCGTGTTCTCGGCCAGCGAGGCCTATCTGATCGAGGACGGCAGGATCACGCGACCGGTCAAGGGCGCGACCCTGATCGGCGCCGGTCCGGAGGTGCTCACGCGCGTGTCGATGATCGGCAACGATCTGGCCCTCGACGAGGGCGTGGGCGTATGCGGCAAGGAAGGGCAGAGCGTGCCGGTCGGCGTCGGCCAGCCGACCCTGCGCATCGACAGCATGACCGTGGGCGGGACGGCGGTTTAGCGAGTTGCTGGAAGAAGTGGCGTTGACTTCCCTCATCCGGCGCTGCGCGCCACCTTCTCCCGGTGGGAGAAGGAAAGAGGATGGAGGCGGCTTCGCCCATCCGGCGTTACGCGCCACTTTCCCCCGGTGGCAGGACCGACGATGGCGAAGGAAGCGGGGATGATGACGTGTGCACCTCGCGCAGCATGCGAAACAGTTCGCGCGCAGCGCGCGGGGGTTTCTGGCGTTCGGATTCGAGTTTTGCCTGGCGGATCAGGTTGCGCAGGTGCTGGCGGTCCGCGTCGGGATGCAGTTGCATCCATTCATCGAGGGCCCCATCGCCTTCGGCGAGCAGGCGGTCGCGCCAGGATTCGAGTTGGTGCAGGGCGGCGTTTTCACGGTGGGCGATCTGGCGGTCATGATCGAGTGCCTGGCGGATCTGCGCGAGATCCTCGTCGTCGAGCCGGCGCATCTGCTTGGCGAGGAACTGGATCTGGCGCTTGCGTGCGACGTACTGGCCGACCGCACGCGCCTTGCGTACCTCGTCGAGCAGATCGGCATCGAGCGGTACGCGCACAAGTTGGGCGTCGGACAGGGCCACAAGGGCTTCGGCCAGTTTCAGCACGGCCAGCGCGTCGCGCCGTTGCTGGCTGCGGCTCGGGCCGGCGAAAACGTCATCGTGAGCGTCATCGGACATGAACGGGAATCGGCAGGTTCGCGTGAAGGGAAGGCGGGACGTCGGCAGACCGCAGCCAGAAGGCGCAAGTGGGTGGCGACGGCTGGCTCGTGGGTGCGAGAGGATAACGGAGGATAAGCGGTGAACGAGACAATGACCAATCGCGACACCAGCCAGATCGAACTCGATCGGCTTGCCGGATTGACCGAAGACGTGCTGCGCCGCTGTCGTGCCAAAGGCGCGAGCGAGGTCGATCTCGGCGTCAGCGTCGACAATGGACTCAGCGCAAGCGTGCGCCTGGGCGAGGTGGAGTCGATCGAGCGTACGCGCGACCGCGGCCTCACGCTGACCGTGTACTTCGGCAGGCGCAAGGGGTCGGCCAACACGGCCGACCTTAGCGCTGATTCGATCGACAAGACGATCGAGCATGCGTGTGCGATCGCGCGCTACACCGAAGAGGATTCCTGCAACGGGCTGGCCGATCCGGATCTGCTCGCGCATGAGTTTCCCGATCTCGATCTGTGGCATCCGTGGTCGATCAGCACCGAGGAGGCGATCGAACTCGCACTCGAATGCGAGGCTGGCGGCCGTGGTCTGGACCCGCGCATCAGCAATTCCGAAGGCGCCTCGGTCCAGATCGGCGAATCGCTCGCCGTCGAGGCGACTTCGCACGGGTTCTTCGCTCGCGCTCGTGAAACCCGGCACATGATTTCCGCCGCACTGCTGGCCGAAGACGAGGCCGGCATGCAGCGCGACTACTGGTACGAAGCGGTGCGCTGCGCCGACGATTTCTCGTCCGCGGCGACGATCGGGCGCAAGGCCGCAGAGCGCACGCTCGCGCGCCTGGGGGCCCGCACGATCGGCACGCGCCAGTGTCCGGTGCTCTTCACCCCGCCGGTTGCGCGCAGCCTGATCGGCAACTTCCTCGGCGCGGTCAGCGGTGGCGCACTGTACCGGCGTGCAAGCTTCCTGCTCGATCACATCGGCAAGCCGGTGTTTCCCGCGTTCGTCGACATCGTCGAGCGTCCGCATCTGCGTCGCGGTCTGGGCTCATCGGTCTATGACAGCGAAGGCGTGGCGACACGCGATTCCGATCTCGTGCGCGGCGGGGTGCTCTCACGCTACCTGCTCGGCAGCTACTCGGCACGCAAGCTCGGGCTGCGTTCGACCGGCAATGCCGGCGGCGTGCACAACCTTCTCGTCAGCGGCGAAGGTAGCGAGGACTTTGCCAGCCTGTTGCAGCGCATGGGCACGGGCCTCGTGGTGACCGAACTCATGGGCCAGGGCGTCTCGCTGATCACCGGCGACTACTCGCGCGGCGCTTCGGGATTCTGGGTCGAGAACGGACAGATCATGCATCCGGTCGAGGAGATCACGATCGCATCGAACCTGCGCGAAGTGTTCGCGGGTATCGTCGCGATCGGCAACGATGTCGACACCCGCTCCCACTTGCTGACCGGATCGATCCTGGTCGAACGCATGATGGTCGCGGGCGGCTGAGCCCGGGGAGTTTCAGGCGGGACGATTCATACGCAATGGGAGCATGGAATCCCGGGTCGGCAGCCGTAAGCAGCACGCATCTGTATCGGTCTGCGGCAGGGGCATCCCGCACAGGCGTCGGGGAACGCGAGGTGATCGGCTGGCGTGAAGGTCCCACGTTCGGTCCTCGATTGTTCGGCCATCCGATGCGGGCAAACCTGCAATCGCAGGCCTGAACGGCTGCACTTTGCATCGGCCAAAGGGTGACTTCCTGCGCTTGACCCCGGCGCGTCGAGGGGGCACCGTGAACGTGCAGGCGAAATTCTGCCCGCGCTCGCAGACTTCCACGAGGAGATCAACGATGAGCGAAGAAATCCATGTGCAGCCCCCCGAGGTTCCCGACGTCGCACCGGTTGGCGATGAGCGTACGTGGGCGCTGCTGGGTCACCTTTCCGCGCTGTCTGCGTTCATCAGCGGGATCGGCTGCGTCATCGGTCCGCTGATCGTGTGGCTGATCAAGCGCGACACGTTGCCATTTGCCGGGGATCAGGCCAAGGAAGCGCTGAATTTCAATATCACCGTACTGATTGCCGCGCTCGCGTTGTGGTTCATCACGATCGTCACGCTCGGCATCGGCCTGATCCTGACCGTACCGCTGGCCCTGGCGCTGTTCGTCGGCTGGCTCGTGTTCACGATCATCGCCGCGGTCAATGCCAACAACGGCGTGCGTTATCGCTATCCGTTCGCGTTGCGCCTGATCCAGTAGCGTCGGTGTTCGCCATTCATCGCGCAAAGGATCTGCGCTGTTCATGCTCAGCCGACGACGGACCATGCAGGAACGCCTGGTCCGTCGCCGCATCTGGCTCGTGATCGCCGCGCGTCAGCTCTCGCGCGCGGCGATGAAGCGGGCAAGGTCGCCCAGATGCGTGCTGTTGCCATCGACCGTGGCCAGCGCAGCAAGCGCTTCGTCGGTCAGCTCGGCGAGCTGTCGACGCGAAGCATCCAGGCCAAGAATAGACGGGTAGGTGGGTTTGGCGTTGGCTGCATCCTTGCCTGCGGTCTTGCCGATGCGTGCGGCTTCGCCTTCGATGTCGAGGATGTCGTCACGGATCTGGAACGCCAGGCCGACGCAATGCGCATAGCGTTCCAGCGCATCCAGCGTGGGTGGATCGGTGCAGCCTGCGGCCAGTGCACCGAGACGAACCGAGGCCCGGATCAGCGCGCCGGTCTTGTGCACATGCATGCGTTCGAGGTCCGTCGGGGTCAGGCTCTGACCGACGGCCGCCAGATCGAATGCCTGGCCACCGGCCATGCCGTGCGAACCGCAGGCGCCCGCCAGCACCTGCAACATCGCCAGGCGCGTGGAATCGGCGTGGAATCCGCCGGTGTCGCGCGCCAGTACCTCGAATGCGAGCGCCTGCAAGGCATCGCCGGCGAGGATCGCCATGGCTTCGCCGAACACGACGTGACAGGTTGCGCGGCCGCGCCGGAGCGCATCGTCGTCCATCGCGGGGAGATCGTCATGGACCAGCGAGTAGGCATGAATGATCTCGACTGCTACCGCACAGGGGTCGAGCTGCGTGGCGTCGGCGCCGAATGCATGACCACTGGCATAGACCAGCAGCGGACGCATGCGTTTGCCGCCACCAAGCAGCGCATAGCGCATGGCGCGGTGCAGCTCCAGCGGTGGCTGATCGGCGTCCGGCAGCGCACGCTCGAGCGCGCGGTCGGCGCGTGCGGCGAAGTCGTGCAGGGACGCGGTCAGTTCGGCGTGATTGCGCATCGCTCAGCGCGCTCCGTCGCAAGTCAATTCGCGGCGACCGCGAACCGCGAACAACCGCGATCGCGGCATCGCGGTGAAGCAGGCAATTACAGCCGTGCTGCTGCTCATCCCGGTTGACGCCTGCAGAGCGGCACCTGGGATTCCGGCGGGCGCCGCACCGACGGCGACAGAACGGTCCAACTAGGGATACTCTGAACAAGTGTGCACAGGCGTCACCGCATTGCCTGCGCGCAGATCGAGGCGTGGCGACGAAGGCAGACTGGCCGTCTGTCGAGTCGCCACAACGCGGAGCTGCGCACAGGCAATGCGGCCCCAACGCTGGAATTCAAATGACGGGGTGATGTCCACAAGGCCCTCCCGCCGGCGCGCGCGGCTTGCCCAGGCAACCAGCCTGAGCGGCGCCACGCACACCAACGGGCGAACCT
>Ga0307505_10001746_pt1 | contig 16638 bp, 9 predicted proteins | sample 23_S_MG_FD_202183 | JGI IMG/M metagenome (GOLD analysis project Ga0307505, IMG submission 202183) | Soil microbial communities from Populus trichocarpa stands in riparian zone in the Pacific Northwest, United States - 23_S | ecosystem: Environmental > Terrestrial > Soil > Riparian zone > Trees...
CAAAGTCGTCACTTTTGTCGAGGATTTCGCAACGCCGCCATGACGCCGAAAGACCATTTGCAGCGCGTGCCTGTTTCTCAACGGGCTGCTAAGGTCGCGCGGATCATGAAATCCGCCTTCATCCCGCGCCTGGTGAATCATCCGTTCGGCGACCCGGGTTTGTTCGTCGAGCTGCGCTACGAAGGCACCGCGATGCTCTTCGACCTGGGGCGAATCGACCGTCGGCCGGCGACGTCGTTGTTCAAGCTCCACCACGTGTTCGTTTCGCACACGCACATGGACCATTTCATCGGCTTCGATCACCTCCTGCGCGTATTCCTCGCCCGCGACCGCAACCTGCATCTGTACGGACCACCGGGGTTCGTCGCCAACGTGCGCGGGCGGCTGGCCGGATACACCTGGAATCTCATCGAGAGCTATCCGCTGCTGCTCACGGTCCACGAAGTAGGTCACGACACGATCGACACAGTCGTCCTGCCGGCGCGGACCGCGTTCACCCCGGAACCAGCCACCCACCGCCCGTTCGACGGCATCCTCGTCGACAACGACGAGTACACCGTCACCACCGCGCACCTCGACCACAAGATCCCCTGCCTGGGCTTCGCCCTTGCGGAGAAGACTCGGCTGAACGTTCGGCCGGAACGTCTCGCGGCACTTGGCGTCCCCGCTGGTCGTTGGCTGAACCAGCTGAAGCACGCGGTGCGCGACGAAGCGCCCGCGGCCACCGAGATCGTCGCCGAATGGCGAGCGGACGGGCACCAGCACAGCCGCACCTTCAGACTGGGCGAACTCCGGCGGGAACTCCTGGTGGAGTCGCCGGGACAGAAGCTGGCGTATGTCGTCGACACGATCTTCACCCGCCCCAACATGGAGAGGATCTGCGCCCTGGTGCGCGACGCGGACATCTTCTTCTGCGAGTCCCTGTTCCTCGACGCGGACCGCCACGAGGCGACCAAACGCCACCACCTCACCGCTCGCCAGGCAGGCACGCTCGCCCGCGCCGCCGGGGTGCGGCGCCTCGAGAACTTCCACTTCTCATCGCGCTACGAACGCGACCCGACCCCTTTCCACCGCGAGGCCCAAGCGGCGTTTCGCGGCGAGATCGCGGCGGATGTCCCCGATTGAGCTGAGCCGCGAAGCGCTCGAGTTCCTCGATCGCCACGCCCGCGGCCACCTGGCGACGGCGAATCGGGACGGCGAACCGCACGTGATCCCCGTCTGCTTCGCTCGCGTCGGCGGCGACCTCTACACCGTCTGCGACGAGAAGCCCAAGCGCGCCGGTGCGAAACAGTTGAAGCGTCTGGCCAACCTGCGCGAGAACCCGCGCGCCGCGCTCGTGGTCGACGACTACGACGACGAATGGAGCAAACTCGCCTACCTGCTCGTCCACCTGGTCGCCGCGATCGTCACGGATCCCGGCGAGTACTCCACCGCTCTCGCAGCCCTGCGACAGCGATACGCCCCGTACATCGGCATGCCGCTGCGCGCCGACACCAATCCAATGGTGCGGTTGCAACCGACCAGCGCGCATTTCTGGACGGTCGCGCCCCGCTGAGCGCCCTGACGACTTCTCAAGGCGCCGCGACGACGCGGTTGTCGATCACTCCCATGCGGTCGACGTGGATGACGACCCGATCGCCCGGCTGTAGATAGCGTTTCTCCAACCGCGCACGCTCGATGTAGACGTCCATCACGTGAGACTCGACCGGGCGGTCCCAGCCGCCCCACACCCACGCGGCGACGCCGGCCAGTTGTTGCCCGGTTGAGATTCCCTGGAACGCCGTGCCGCTCGGCGTACCCCCCATGATCAGGGTTCGCGCCGCGACCACGTCGTCCTCGGCCAACAGCCCCACGGCTTCGCCGAGGTGATCCCATCGCCGCGACTGCCATTGCCACGTCTGATTCATCAACTCGTCGAAATTCCAAACCGCCTGCGACACGTGCGAACGCTGGCGCTCCTCGCCATTGACGTAGAGCCGCAACTCCACGGCCTCCGCGAACGCGCGATAGTCGGCGGGGATGACGAACAGATTGCCGACGGGCAAGAACCCGGGAAAGCTCTTCCCGGTCGTGAATCCCTTCGCCGACGCGATGTCCCAGACATCGATGTGGCGCAGCAATGCACCGCGATCGGTGTAGTCGTTGCAGAGGATCAATCCCATCCACTCGGCGTCTTGGCCGCGGCGCAGCCCGTCCAAGGGCACCCACGCCAACTCGACTTCGTAGTCGAGCAATCCTTCTCCCGCGGGCACCGGCGCGGTAGGCGGCGTCGGATCGACCAACTTGGCGAACAGGAACGGTCCGTCCTCCACTTCCGCCTCGCCGGCGTGTTCGGGAAAGTTCGCTCCAGCCGCGACGTGGCGACTTCCGAGATCGACCGGCTGCGCCAGGTCCTCCGCCTTCGAGACGATGCCGCAATCCGGCGATGCAGACGTCGCGAGAGCGCGCAGACGCTTGTACCCTTCGGTGCGAAATACCTCGATCGGGTCCGAGATCGCTCTGCCGAGCGCACACGTGAGACTGACACCGGAAACCATGCCGCCCTCGTACGTCGATACCAGAACCACTCCGGCACCGACTCGCGCGAAGGTCAGCGCGTCCGCGGGCTCGGCGATCTCGACCGTGCCGTACGAATTGTCGTCCGCCAACTCGGCCGCAACGACCGCGGCCGCGAACGACAACAGTCCGAAGATCATTGCGGCCGCTCCACCTCGCGCGTTCATCATTCTCCTGAGCCTGACGCCCGCGGACGTCGCAGACGCCGACGCGGCGCGGCTGGACTCCTATCGCGCCCCCCACCGAGTCGGCAAACCCGCCGGGCCCGCGCGGGGAAGTTGGCGTCATAGGCCGATGGACACGGGTGTGTCATGCCGGCGAAAGCCGGCATCCAGGCGGGGAGCAGCGTGGATGCCGGCTTTCGCCGGCATGATGAGAGTGCGATGGAAATTTCCAAAGCAGGCAGTGCCGGCGTTGCCGAGTCCCCGCGCGGAGTGCGCAGCGAGCATGGAGCAAAATCTCCAAAACCATTCAGCGCAACCCATCGCGGCTCTGCGCGCGATTCGACCACTGCAGCCCACCCTATCTGGCGCTCGCCACCGCCAGCGTTCTAGAAACCACGCCATGCCGATCGCCGCCATGACGAAGCTTGCCGAAACCGATCGATTGCCAGGACGGACCGTGTGGCTGTACGGAATCGGCCAGGCCGCCGAAGGCATCAAGAACTACGCGTTTACCGCGTTCCTGCTCTTCCACTACACCTCGATCCTCGGACTCTCGGGTTCACTGGCCGGCTCCGCCCTGATGATCGCCTTGGTCTTCGACGCGGTCACAGACCCGATCGTGGCGGCGATGTCCGACCGCACGACGTCGCGCTGGGGCAGGCGGCATCCCTACATGTACGTCTCGGCGGTACCGCTCGGCATTTTCTTTTATCTGACCTTCGCCCCGCCGCCCGACCTCGGCGCTTCCCTCGGCATCGACAGCGATTGGGCGCTGTTCGGGTGGCTCACCACGTTCGCCGTGTTGACGCGCGGCGCGATGACGCTCTTCCATGTGCCGCACATGGCGCTCGGCGCGGAGCTGAGCGACCATTTCGATGAGCGCACGCGGGTCGTCACCGCGCGCTCGCTCGCCTCCGTCATCGCCACCGCCATCGCCGTCACCGCATACTTCGTACTCGTCGCGGCGATGCAGACGGCGGAGTTCCCGGACGGCCGCCTCAACCCCGCGCCGTACAGAGTCTTCGCCGCTGTGTTTGGCGTGGTCATCGCCGCCGCGGTACTCGTCTCCGCGTGGGGCACGCGCGACCGTATCCCGTTTCTGCAACCCCCCGATGGCGCCAACGGCGACGAATCCTTGATGGTCGCGCTCGTACGCGACCTGCGCGAGACCCTTTCAATCCGTTCCTTTCGCGCCTTGTTCGTCGGATTCACCCTGTGCTTTCTGGCGTGGGGGGTGACGAACGCACTCGCCGCCCACAACGCGCTCTATTTCTGGCATGTGACGATCGAACAACAGGGACTCTGGGGTCTGTTTGTCCTGTTCGGCACCATCTTCGGGATGGGATTCTGGCACCGCGTCGCCCAGCGCACCGACAAGAAGCCGACGTTTCTCATGGGCTTGGCGTGGTTCACGGTGTTCGCCGCCGCGCCGCCATTGCTGAAGGTGGCGGGCTGGTTTCCCGCGGAGTCGTCGCCGCTCTACGTGCCGCTGTTCGTGCTGACCGGTTTCATGTTCGCGTTCGGCATCTCGTCGTCGCTGGTCGTCGTCGGCTCGATGATGGCCGACATCACCGACGAGGACGATCTGCTCCACCGCCGACGACGTGAGGGCATCTTTTTCGGCGCCCTCTCCTTCGCCGGCAAGGCCGCCAGTGGAGCCGGAGTCGTCATCGCCGGCATCGTGTACGACGCCGTCGGACTCTTCCGCGGCCTCGATCCGGCGGCGGCACCGGCCGAGATCTCCACTCGCCTCGGATTGGTCACCGGATTCGTCATCCTCGCTCTGGTCGGAATCTCCCTCGGTGTCTTTCTGCGCTACGACCTGACGCGCGAGCGCCAGGCGGAGATTCGTGCCCGACTGGACGCGCGAGACGCGGCAGCTCTGGCGACACCGTGACCGATTCGCCCGAGGAACCGACGGGCGATGAACGAGCGCCCGCGGCTGGTCCCTACGGTGACCTGCCGCGGTTCCGCATCACCGAACTGCCGACACCGGTTCGCCGATTGCACCGACTCGAAGCCGAGCTCGACGCAACCTCCCTCTGGGTGAAATGCGACGACCGCAGCGGCACCCTCTACGGCGGCAACAAGCCGCGCAAGTTGGAGTACCTGGTCGCCCGCGCGCTCGAGCGCCGGCGCGCCGGGCTGCTGACGACCGGCGGGACCGGAACGCACCACGGGCTGGCGACGGCCATCGCCGCCCGCCAGGCGGGTCTGCGCTGCTCCCTGGTGCTGTTGCCCCAGCCGGTGACAGACCACGTGCGCAAGACTCTGCGTCTGCTGCACGCCTACGGCGCCGACCTGTACCTCGCCGAATCGATCGCCGCCGTGGCCGGGCGGGTGGTGCGCCTACTGACGGCGGCGAAGCTTCGCGGTGTTCCTCTCGAACTCATCCCCACAGGCGGCAGCAGTGCTCTGGGTACGGTGGGGTTCGTCCGCGCCGGCCTGGAACTCGCGGCCCAGGTGCGAGCGGGCGAGCTGCCGGAGCCGGACGCCGTGTTCACCGCCCTCGGCAGCGGCGGAACCGCCGCCGGCCTACTGGCCGGCCTGCGCGCAGGCGGGCTGCGCAGCCGCGTCGTCGCCGTACTGGTGACGCACACGCTGAAACCCACCGAGCGACGACTGGCGAGCCTCGCCACCGCCGCGCTGCGAAAACTCCGCGCCGCCGACCCGCGGCTGCCGCCGCTGCGCTTCCGCGCCGCCGATCTCGAGATCGCGCCGGACTACCTCGGCGGCGGCTACGGCGTCGCGACAAAAGCCGGCGATACCGCGACGGATCTGGCGCTGCGCACCGAGGCGATGCACTTCGAAGCAACGTACACGGCGAAGGCCTTCGCCGCCTTCACCGATGCGGCGCGCTCCCGGCGCTACGGCGAGCACCTGTTGTTCTGGAACACCTTCAGCTCAGTCGATCCGCGCGCCGGAGTCGACCGCCTACCGGAGCCCTGCGAGTTGCCGCGGCCGTTCCATCGGTTCTTCGAAGGTAACGGCGCGACGTGAAGACCGGCGGATATCGCGGCATTCGTTTGGTCAGGAGGGCGAGGCTCCCGCCGAGCCGCGGTGAACGCATGCAGCCCGGCTCGGCGGAGCCTCGCGGTCGCGGTAGCGTTCGCCCCCTCGGCGGCGAGCCCGTTTCCTCTCTGTTTTCTCGGTGCCTCTGTTTCGAAAATGTCCCGTTCGCGCTTCCGCCTTTCGGCGGTTCCGATCGGACAGGGAGAATCCGGCGTATCGGGACCGACCGCCGGCGAGGGCTACGACGAGTGACTCGCGCGGACACCGAGGCGGCATGACGCCGCAGGAGCTGGACGTCTACTCTGCGGTCGTTGAACGGCCGCACCGGCGGCGGTAAAGCTGGACGTGGAACCCGCCATGCGAGCCGCAGCCGAGATGACATGCCCGCCCGCCGAGTACCTGGCCTTCGAGCGGAGTAGCGCCGAGAAGCACGAGTACCTGGCCGGCGAGGTGTTCGCGATGACCGGTGCCAGCCGCGCGCACAACCTGATCGTTCTGAGCGTTGCCAGCGAGTTGCGGCGACAGTTAAAGCAGCGACCATGCCAGGTGTTCGCCAACGATCTGCGCGTCAAGGTCGACGCGAGCGGACTCTACACCTACCCGGATGTCGTCGTGGTCCGCGGTGCGGCGCGATTCGAGGACGAGCAAGTCGACACACTGGTCAATCCGACCCTCATCGTCGAGGTGCTGTCCGACTCGACCGAGGCCTACGACCGCGGCGAGAAGTTTGAGCACTACCGCAAGCTGAACTCGCTGTCGGAGTACCTGCTGGTCGCGCAAGACCGTCCCCACGTGGATCAGTTCGTCCGCCAGGCGGACGCCCAGTGGCTGCTGGCCGAGTGGCACGGCCGCACCGCGACCGTGCCGCTGTCGTCGGTCGCCGCCGCGCTAACACTCGACGAGGTCTACGACAAGCTCGAGGTCTGACCTCGCGCACACCTCGCTGCCCCTGCCCTAGCAGCCCGTTGAGAAAGTAGGCCGGGCTGCAAATGGATCTCTCGACCCAACTCTGCGTTGCCGAATCCTCAACAAAAGTCCCGACTTTGCTTCCGGTTCGGCGCCTTGATCTGGGTCGAGATCTCTCATTTTCGCTCCTGCCCCACTTTCTCAACGGACTGCTAGATCTCGACCCGCGACGCAGTCCGCACACGCTCTGCTGCCTCGCCGATTCCCATCTCGACCGCCGCTTGTGCCGTCGCCGGCGACCCGATCTCTCGCGGGCGCACGCCGCAATGTCAGCTTTGCTCAGACACACCATTCGGCGATCGAAATTGAGGCCCTGAGCACCGAAGAAAGCCCCGCACGCGACCACTCTGCTAATGCTTCTCGCTACTTACGCGGGTCCGACCCGCGGAGATAGCCCGCGTTACCGGCGTGGTCGCGGTCGGCGCCCTCACCACCGACGATCGGGTGGCGTTCTCGAGCAACGGCGGCCCACAGCTCGATCTATTCGCGCCGGGCATCGACGTCGTCTCCGACGGCCTCAACGGCAGTCTCAGTCTCTTTTGTGACTTGGTGGGTGGCCAGCGCGTCTGCGGCGGCACCTCCACCGCGGCGCCGCACGTCGCCGGCACGGCCGCACTGCTGGCGTCGGCCCGTCCCGGCGCATCGGCCGCGCAGATCGAGGCAGCGATGATCGACACCGGGATTCCCGTGTTCGACCCGCGCAGCGGCCGCAGCACTCCGCGCATCGATGCGCGCGCCGCCTTCGCCGAGATGACACGCACGCTCCAGATCGACCCCGGCGGCGGCAGCGGTGCCGCCGACTGCCTCGTGGCGTGGAACTTCCGGCCGCCCGACATCGTCCGACGCAGCCGGCATCCGGTGGCGACTTGTCGCGATGGCGACCCGGTGTGCGACGCCGACGGCATCGCCGGCCAGTGCACGTTCGGCCTGTCGTTGTGTTTCAACGTGCGCGACCCGCTGCTGCCATTCTGCGCCAGCGACGAGCCCATCCTCGGAGTCGAGTTGCGATCCCCTTCCCCACTCGCCGCGCCGGGCAGCCTCGAGCGCAACAACGCGAACAGCATCACCGCCCGGCTGCCGTCGTTCCCCGTGGCCGCTCGAGACCTCTGCACCGAGACGATCCCTATCGTGGTGCGGCGCGACACCCAGGCCGGAACGACCTCGATCCGACTATCCGCCCACACCGCCACGCGCCGCGACTCCGACCAATTCATCCTGCGCTGCGAAGCGCCGTAAGAACGGCGATCGGCAGGACCAAACAAACTTGATCCAGGCATTGGCGATCTCGGCTCCGCTCCACGTCTCGGTGGTCTGCAGGGTGCCGTTGAAAGTTAATAAGTTAGCAACGTCCCCTGTGAGCGACTTTTTATTTCCAACCCCGACCTGTGAGACGAAGTCAGCGTCTGAGCAACTCCACCGGACACCAGTTCAATCCTATCAAAACGGCTAGGATCATCGCAGTGGAGACGAGACCAAGCTGAGTCGCTTCGCGAGTGATCCCGCGCTTGGCCTTGGATAGGGATGCGAGCGACCTCGCTCGTTCCTCCTCCTCTTCGGGACTAGGGATAAATCGCTCGGTGGCACCATCGGCTCGAAGCACCTTTTCGCGCCGGCCATGGGCCAGAAATATCATCCGCGCCCGGAAGAGGCTTGCACGTGCGCGTTCATGAGCGGGCCGATCCACCTGCGCCAATGTCTTATCAGCAACGGCGATCTCCTCGGCCAACGCTTCGGGTTCAAATACCTCCGCAACTGCCCAGTAGCCAACTAAGTTGACCGTGCTGGCGCCGATCCACACGAGCATCACGACGAACGCTGCCAACGACTGTAATGCCACACTGGCACTAGGCCCTGTCCCTCTATAGCGCCGGATGGCATCTGCTAATATGATCGTTGCAGCGATCAACGTTGCCCATCGATGGAAACTCATCCGACGTCACCTCGCATGCCTCGAAGATGGATAGCATGTCGCCCCACCAAATGGGCCGGTCGGCGTCGTGTGAGGCATTTCGAGAATTAAATCCTGAATACCAACAAGGAGCTGCGTTGCGACGGTACGCTTCTGCCTCTCCAACGACTCCACTGCATCGAAATCACCAGCCATAAGAGCATTGTTTTGGGTCTCCGTCAGGCACGCGTATACATCTGCCGTGTCGGATAGTCTCTTCGCCTTGTGCGTAACCCTTACGCCCAACTGTCCTTGGCGCACCACCTCTAGCACCTCGTATCCTCGAACAAGTGCGTAGAAGATCGTCGTGGCGGTGAGAACTCTTCCGACGGTAATCTCACCCCCATCGTCACGCAGATTGATCGGGTCAGCAAAGACGTAGGAATAGAGGTTCGTATCACCGGCTAGGAAGCCGATTCGATCCTTCGCAATCCAACGACCAAGGTTCGAACTATAGTCTCGGCCGCCAAACCGCACGAGACCCGAGTCGTGTTGTAGGCCGCCCGCGAAACCTAGTGGCTGAAAGGTCGGATCGGCGCTGGGAATTCCGAACTCGTCGTACCCGAGATCCTCAGCAATCACAGAACTCGCACCGTCGACGCCCGCCACAATCCGGACACTACCGAGGTGATCGCTCAGCACCTGGTATGTCGCTGTCTCCCCCGGTGTCGGGTCGTCGTGGCGGATGAGGTAGCTCGGTACGTTGCTCTTCGCCGCGTACACGAACTCCGAGACGAGATTGCCGGAGCCGTCGAGCTCCGCGACCGGGTTGAGCTGGTCCTGGTAGATCCACTGCTTCTCGAGGACGCCGCCGACCTTCTTGCCCGTGCGGCGGTTCCTTGCGTCGATCAGGTACTCGATCTGCGGCCCACTCGGCGGCGTGACTGAAAGGAGATTGCCGAGCTGGTCGTACTCGTAGTTGGTCGTGCCGCTCGGGTCGGTCTTGGTCAGCAGCTCTCCATTGTCGGTGTACGTGTACGTTGTCGTGGTCGGGCCTTGCGTCAGCTCGAGGAGCCGGTCTTGGTCGTCGTAGACGGCGCTGGTGATCGTGCCCTGGCCATTGAAGCTGCCGGCGATGCGGTTGCCGTTGGGGTCGTATTGGTACTCGGAGAGCACCGTCGTGCAGTTCTGGTCGGGGCATACGCGGTAGAGGCGGCCCGCCAGGTCGTACTGGTAGTGGCGCTCCTTCACCACCGGCGTGCCGGTGGTGTTCTTAGTCTCGACGATGCTCTCGATGCGCCCGAGGTCGTCACGCGTGTACTCGAAATCCAAGATCTCGACCCCGTTGTGGCGCGCCTCGTAGTGGATCAGCTCGCCGAAGTCGTTGTACTCGTAGGCGTCGTCGACCGTGCCCGCGCCCTCGGTGATGCTGGTCCCGATGAGGAGGCCGTTGTCGGGATCCCGGGTGAGGATGAGGTTGCCGGCCTGGATCAGCAGGTCGTCGTCGTCGTAGACGTAGGTGACCGGTGATTCGCCGTTCACCTGCAGGCTCTGTACGCGGAAGCTGTCGTCGTAGCTGCGAGTGACGCTGGCCGTGGCGATCTCAAGCCCGCTCCAGGTCTCGATGGTCTGCAGCGGTCCGTCGTAGGCGAAAGCGAGGGTCGCGTCCGCACCGGCGATTTGGGTTCGGTTGCCGGTCAACGGGTCGAAAGTGTAGTCGCGCACCTCGCCGCTCGGCTGCAGGGTAATGGCGTCGATTCTTCCCGCCGCGTCGTGCGTGAAGTCGACCTGCTTGCCGTCGGGCCGCGTGATGAGATCGACCTGGCCGTCGTCGGTGTGGGTCGTGGTGGTCGTGACCGTCGCCAGCGGCGGGGTGACCTGGGGCGGGTCGTACGTCTCCTCCAAGTTGACGGCGGTGTAGCTAAAATCGTGACCCGGTCGTCCCGGCGGGATCACCTGGGTGACGTTGCCGGCGTCATCGTACTGGAACCCGATCTTGCGGCCGTCGGGGAGGATCTGCTTCGTCACGCGCACGTCCGCGTCGTACTCGAAGATGGCGGTGCGACCCAGCGCGTCGGTCACCGACTTGAGCTGGCCCTCCGATTGCGGCGGGTAGCCGTTCGCGATGTCGATCAGGTCGACGTACTCGAAGGTAGTCGTTCTCGCGATACCCATGGGATCCGGGTCTGGGCCCTCGATGACGCGAATCACCCGCCCCTCGGCATCGTACTCCTGTCGGGTCGGGTGTACACCCGCGAGTTGGGTCGTTCTCATTCGGCCCTTGGTGTCTAACGTGGTCAGGGTTTGCCGGCCCCCGGGGGTGGTGTCGGTGTAGGATCGCGTGGCGACGTCGTAGGTCCGCGTCACCTGGCGGGTGTTGACGCTGACGGTGTCGGTCTGTGAGGTCGCGCTGAGTGGGTCGGCGGGGTTGGTGATGGTTGCCGTGCTGGTCGCCTGGATGTCCGCGGTGAGGCCACCCGGTGTGTCGATCTGCGTGCTCGCCGGCACGGCGGCTTGCATACCGAAACGCGGGTCGGGGCCCGGTTTGGAGACTTGGACAGTGCCATCCGGCTCGGTCACCGTCGTCGACTCGTCGATCGCCGTGAGCGCCGTGCGCTGCGTGCCGTCGGGCAGCAGCGTCGTGCGCAGCTCGTCGCCCGTGGTCTGGAACTCGACCTTGTACGCGGTCTGCACTCCTTCGGCCGTCTCAGCCTGTACCTGAAAGCCGCCGGGGATGTCGGTGCGGGTCAGTGTGTGGCCGCCGCCGGCGGGGTCGGCCGTGCTCTGGAGCCGGCCCTCGGCGCTGTAGGTGTAGTCGGTGGCGTTGCTGCGCGGGTCGGTGACCTTGGTCATCAGACCGTCGGCGGTGTACTGGAAGCTCGTCGTCTCGCCGCCGGGGTTGGCGATCGACTGCACATAGCCGTTGGCGTCGAGCGTGATGAGGGTCTCTTGTCCAAACGGCCCCGTGATCACCAGATCGCCGCCGGCCACGCCGCGCTCGAACGTGGTGACGTTGCCGTCGCGGTCGGTGACGGCGGTTAGGAAGCCGGTCTCGGCGTCGTCGTAGTCGAACTCCCAGATGACAATGGGGTTGCCCTGGTCGTCCTTGGCCAGTGTGTCGACCGTGCGCTCGTGGCGGCCGCGGGAGTTGAAGACGTAGAGCTCGCTGCCGTCGGGCGAGGCGATGATGGTGTCGCCTACCTCGCTCAGGCCGGGCAGCGGCGGGGTTACCTTGCGGACGCGGTTGTTGCCCTCGTCGGCCATGTACAGCGTCCCGTCCGGCGCCACGGCCAGCCGGTTCGGCTGATTGAAGCGCGCCGCCAGCGCCGGGCCGTTCTCGCCGTCGATTCCGGTCGTGTTCAAGCCGACGCGGCGCCCGGCAAGCGCCGTGATGATCCCGGTCGGACCGACGCTGCGCACCCGGTCGTAGCTGGTGTCCGCGACGTACAGACTCCCGTCGCGGCCGATGGCCAGCCCACCGGGCGAGAACAGCTGCGCGCTGTTCGCCGGCCCGCCGTCACCCTCGTCTCCCGCCGTCCCGCTGCCGGCCGCCGTGTAGATGCGGCCTCCGGTGTCGATGCGGTGCACCCGCGCTCCGGTGCCCGATACGTACAGCGTTCCGTCACCCGCGATCGCCATGTCGATGAAGGAGTTGAAGAATCCGGCGCCCGTCGACGGCTCGCCCTCGGTGATGGCGTTGCCCTCACCCGCGATTGTCCAGAGGACTCCATCCGGCCCAACTCGACGTATCCGTCGGGTACGATCGGAGATGTACATCGTACCGTCCTTGGCCACGCGCACGTTCTCCGGCCGATGCAGCAACGCCGCCAGTGCCGGGCCGCCGTCGCCGCACTGCGCGCCGGTGTTGTTGTTGCCGCACTGCGGCCCCGCTCCCGCCACCGTCTCGATCACCGGCAGCGCGGCCCCGAGATCGATGCGGCGCACGCGATGGGGGTCCGTACCCGAGCCGGGATACTCCGCGAAGTACAGCACGCCGTCCGGTCCAAACGCGATCCCGCGCGGGTTGATCCGGGCCTGCGTCGCTTCGACCCCGTCCGCCAGACTACTGCCGCCGCCGGCTACCGTCGTCACGGTGCCGTCCTCGTTGACGCGGAAGATCCTGCGATTGGCCGCCTGCGCCGGCACCTGCGCCACGAAGACACGCCCCCTGGCGTCGATCGCCACTCCGGTGATCGAGTTCAGGCTGAGATCGCGGGCGCGCGTCACGCCGTCGATCGGAGTAATCACGCTGCCGCCGCCGATCGCGGTTTCCACGACCGATCCGATCTGTTCCGCGGTCCGTTGCGCGGCCCCACCCCCGGTCATCTGCCGGGTGACCGGGTCGAAGACCCGGTGAACGTCGAGACTCCAGCCGCCAAGCCCTTCCTCCCGGGCGTCCCAGCCGCCGACGAAGCCGCGGAAATCCTGTGCCGCCGCCACCTCCGACCGCGGGTTGAACGTCGTCCCCCCGAAATCGATGCCCGAGGTCATCGCGAAGGCGACGCTCGGAGTGACCGGCACCTGGAAGATCATGGGATAGAGGTAGTGAATGCGCACCCTTACCGGGACTCGCCCCTGTAACAGTCTCCCGTACGCATCCAGCCCGTCCCAGGTGAACGTCGTCGTCAGGTTCGTGGGCAGCGGATTTGAAGACGTGTTCTCGAAAATCCGGATCTCGTCGCGCCCGGCCACCTGAATGATCACTTCGGCGCGCAGCACCGATGCATGAACAGTGTCTCCCGTCACCGGGATGGTCAGTGGGTTGTCGAGGGCCCGGTCGAGCTGGCGGTCGCTGCGGTAGCTGAGACTGAACGGCGTCCCCACCAGCTCGTGGGTCTTGAGCAGGGCCTGGTTCTGAAAATCGATCTCGCCGTCGCCGGAGGTATCCGGGTCGTCCAGGCTCTCACGCCCCGTACCGCCACTCGGCGCACCGCCGTTGGGCAGGATCACATCCGACGGCGGCCCTCCCGGGAAGTTGCAGTCCCACGGCGCGAGGAACGGTAACCCGACGCGCCACACCGAAGCTCCCGGCTGGTAGCGCCCCGCCAGTACGACCCGCTCCGCCGTGGTCACCCCGTACTGCGCCAAGATCGTCTCATCTGCGCTGTCGGCGTCCCCGTCACCGTCCACGTCGATCTGCGCGACGCCTTGCTGATCGACGCTGACCACCTCCATCACGATGCCGTTCTCCGAGGCTACCCACCGCGCCCGCTCCCTGTCGTACCAGCCGAGTGGCACCGCCAGCGGCCCGTTGTTCGAGGGGCGCGGGTCTCCCACCGGAAAACCGATGAAGTTGTCGACATAGTAGGGAACTGGAGGAGTCAGCTTGATTCGGTCGTCCGGGTCGAGCGCGACATTGCCCGCCGTGATCTCGAACGCATAGGTGTACGCGCTGGTCGGCGGCAGCTCTCCGGGCATCGCCTCCGGGCCGAGCTCTCCGACCGTGAACTCGGTGATCCGCACGTCGAGACTGCTCAAAAGAATGCGGTTGCCGGTCGCGCCGTCGACCACCTCGGCGACCACGCCCGCCGGGAAGATCGCCACTCCCGTCCGTTCGGTGCCCGGCTCTTCTGCCTCCGGGCTTCCCACGACTACTGTCTGCGGAGCGGCCGCGCCGACGGGGACCGAGGTCACCACCGGATCGGGCTCGATCATCGCGATCGGGGGAATCTGGGTCGTTTCCTGCCACGGCACGGTGACGGTGCGCTGGACGGGGAATCGTCCTGCCTCCTCGTAGACGATGGTGAAGACACCGCCGCCGTTGACGACGAGATCGAACGTCCCGTCGTTGCGCGTGCGCGTGTGTCCGTACTCGGGGTGGTCGAGCACCGAGATCTTTACGGCGCGCAGGGGGTTGCCGTCGCGGTCGGTCACCTCGCCGCGCAGCACGGCGATACGCTCGGTCTCGATCGGCTCGGTGAGTCCGACCTGCACCGGGTCGTCGCCGGCGTAGAGGAAGCTCACCGTGTCGATCATCGCGCTTGCCACCGTGCGGTCGACTGGCGGCGCCACCACCGCCGGATCGGGCGGGCCGGCGATCGCCTCGGTGGCCGCGCTGCGGTTGCCGGCGGCGTCGATCACGACGATCGCCAAGACGTCGTCCATCAGCGCTGCCAACGGCGGCGCCGTGAAGCTGCCGTCGGCGGCGACCGCCACCGTCACCACCTGCCCCGTACGCGTGTTGGTCACCTCCACCGTGGAGCCGGCATCGACCGTCCCCGGCGGGGCGCTCACCGCTATGTCGTCGTCGGGATGGAGGTCGCTCAGCTCAAAGCCTTCGATCGCGGTCGGCGCGGCGGTGTCGAGGGTCAAATTGTGGGTTGCGCTGCCGGCGTTGGCGAACGGATCCGTGGCTACGAACGAGTAGACGTTGGGGCCTTCGACGAGCGTCACCGGCGCCGAGAAGGTGAGATCAGGCTGTACCGCGACCGGATCGCCGTCGATCGTCAGGGTCGCCGGCTCATTCAAGGTTCCCGCAATCGTCTGCGCGGCCTGGTTGGTGACGAGGCCGTCGGGCGGACTGACGATCGTGATCACCGGCGCCACCGTGTCGGGTGTGGGCGTGTACGTCGCAGTGCTGGTCGGAGTTGCGGTCGGCGTCGCCGTCGGTGTGTGCGTCGCGGTAGCGGTTGGAGTCGCCGTCGGAGTGACCGTCGGTGTCGATGTGGGGGTAGCGGAAGGCGTTGCCACCACGGTGGATGTTTGCGTCCGCGTCGGAGTGCCCGTCGCAGGCAGAGCGGTCGGCGTCGGAGTCGGTGTCTGGCTGTTGCCGACGAGGTTCAGTCGCGGCGCAAATCCCGCCGTGCCCTCCATCGACGTGTAGTCGAGGCGCCCGTTCTGGTGCTCGTGCGTCTTCTTGATGATCCAGCCGAAGTTCTCGGTTGGGTTGGCAATAAAAAGGGCGACATCGGCGGTCACGTCGAATGATACCCAGTCGCCGACCGGCGGATCTCCCGTGGCGTCGGTATAGATCGCCGTGTCGGTGGGCGTTGCTGCAAACGTCCCGCCCACCCACAGCGGCGAGCAGTTGGGGCTGCCATTGGTCGGGTTGGCATCGATCGCGCAATTCCACGTGGTTTCGTCCTCGTTCCAGTCCTCCAGCACCCGGTGGATGTCCACCGTCCGCCCCGGGCCCCAGTTCTGCACGTTGGTCTCGACGAACAGCTCCAGGCTCGCACTCTGTAGTCCGGCACCACCGAGCTCGTCGCCGATCGCCTGCGTGTCGAACCGCAGCAACGCCCGGTTGTCTCCCGCCTCCTCGATCCGAAGGAAGGGAGAGTTTCCCTCCGGCGTGTTCTCGTTCTCGTATCGCAGGTAGGTGTCGTCGGTGGGATAGATCTGCCCGGGCGGCAGTGGCGGCTGCTCCCAGTAGACAGTGATGCCGACGAAATCGACTCCCGCGTCGGGTAGCTGCGCCCCCTGGGCGGCCTCTGCACGTGCCGACAGCACGATCCCGAAGGAGCTCGCCTCGACGTCGGCCACCCCGAGCGTCGCTCCCCACGTGTTCTCCTCGCCGCCGAACGTCACCGGCGAGTTGGAGTCCTCGGGCCAGCAGCCGCTCACCGGCTGCGAAAGTCCCGCCTGATTCGTCCCCACGACGGTCGCCCCGTCGATCGTGAGATACACCCGATCTTCCTCGATGCAGTCCGACGGCACCGCGCAGCCGCCACATCCCTGCACGTTGCGGTCAATCGTCACCTCCACCCCGGTGATCACCGCCTGCTCGTGGAGATCGAACTGGAAGTCGTAGATATATAGCCCCTCCGTGACGTGCGGCACGGCCGGGTCGAGATCGACCGCCTTCGCCTTTGCGTTGTTGTTGGTGAGCGCGCGATCGGGCACGTCCCAGATCTGGTCGTAGTCGTCGAACGGGGCGGCGGTAAAGTGACCGGCCTGTGCAGCGATCTCTGTCACCGGTGGGTCGATCACGTAGGGGAACGCGCCCGGCGGCAGCGCGCGGTCGTCGACGACCAGACTCAGGGTCTCGGTCGTCGCGCCCTCCCACCTCGCGCCGCCGTGGTACGACTCGCCGTCGGCGCCGAGCAACACGGG
>Ga0307505_10001747_pt1 | contig 16632 bp, 15 predicted proteins | sample 23_S_MG_FD_202183 | JGI IMG/M metagenome (GOLD analysis project Ga0307505, IMG submission 202183) | Soil microbial communities from Populus trichocarpa stands in riparian zone in the Pacific Northwest, United States - 23_S | ecosystem: Environmental > Terrestrial > Soil > Riparian zone > Trees...
ACGGACTGAATTCAAGTTCGTTGAAGCAGGAGGGCGCCGTGTTTCGGGTCGCTTCGTCATTCTGGTTGGCCGGCCGAACGGCCAGTCTGTGAGCCGACTGGGGATCGTCGCGTCCCGTCGCGTCGGCGGGGCCGTTGTCCGAAACCGCGCAAAACGTCGCCTGCGAGAAGTGTTCCGGCGGCGCGTCGTGCCCGCGGATCTTCAGGGCCTGGATATCGTGGCCATTGCGAAAGCTGGGATCGTGCCTGCGCCGTTTGACGTCGTCGCCACAGATTTTCTTGCCGCGCTCTTGAAGCTTCGCGGCGCGAGGTAGTTGATGTCTCCGTCCGTGCGCGTCGTGCTGATTCTGATTCGCGCCTACCAACTCCTGTTGAGTCCGTTCGCCGGCGGTGCCTGCCGGTTCGAACCCTCGTGTTCGGCCTATGCGGTCACCGCGGTGCACGAGCACGGCGCGTGGCGCGGGCTGATGCTGGCGGTTCGCCGGATCGCGCGATGCCATCCACTTGGCCGCCACGGGTTTGATCCCGTGCCGCCGCGCACCGCCGGTCGCTAAGGGAGACGCACTTACCATCATGGAAAAACGCGTCTTTCTTGCGATCTTTCTCTCATTTCTCGTGCTGGTCGTCTACGAGACCCAGTTCGCGCCGCGCCCGGTCATCGAGACGTCTCAGGCGCCGGCGCCTGTCGCAGCCCCGGCGGCAGGCGCCAGCGCCGCTCCGATCGCAGGTGGCCTGGAGACGCCCGCCGCGCCAACCGGCGCAGCCCCGTCGACGGCCGTGGCAGTCCAGCCGGACGCGCGCGCGCGCGATGTGATCGTCGAGACCGACGCGGTCACCATGGTGTTCAGTACGCAGGGCGCCGTGCTGAAAAGTTATCGTCTCCGCCACTACGCTGACGCCAAGGGCGAGCCTCTGGAGTTGCTGCCGCTTGATCTGCCGAGCGGCAAATACCAGCGACCCTTCACGCTGGTCACCGATGACGACGGGCAATCCGCGGCGCTGGCGGCGGCGGTGTACGAACCAAGCGCCGAGAGGTTGTCGCTGGGTGCGCAGTCGGGGACTCTCACTTTTACGTATCGCGACGAATCCGGATTGCGCGCGACGAAACGTTTTCACTTCCGGCCCGTCGGTCAGCCGTATGTGATGAACGTCGAGGCATCAGTCGACGTCGGCGGCGCGCCGCGGGCTGTGGCGATCGCCTTTGGACCAGGCCTCGGCCTCGGATACAACCCTGACGGCTCGTCGACCATGGTGTCCCGCGCGCTGCATTTCCTCAATGGCGACGTCGAGCGTGTCGACGGCGCGAGCCTGCCGGCGCCGCCTCGATATGAAGGCGCCATGCGGTATGCCGGCGTCGACGACCACTACTTTGTCGCGGTCGCTCTGCCCGGAGGCGAGCCCGCCCGCGTCGACTACGGGTCCGTCAGCCTGCCGGTGCCTGGCGATGCCACCGGTTTGCAGCGCAAGTTCGTCACCTTCGCGGTGCGGCCCAGCCCGGCTGCGCCGCCGGCACAAACCGTGACGGTGCCCTTCTTCGTCGGACCGAAGGACTTCGATCAACTGCGGGCCGCAGACCCGGAGCTTGTGCGCGCGATCGATTTCGGAATGTTTCGGGCCATCATCACGCCGCTGCTGCAGGCGCTCAAATGGCTCAACCGGTACCTCGGGAACTACGGCTGGGCCATCGTCGTGCTGACGATTCTCATCAACATCATCATTTTCCCGCTTCGTCACCGGAGCATGGTGTCGATGAAGAAGATGCAGGCGCTGCAGCCGCAGGTGAAAGCGATCCAGGATCGCTACGCCAAGTTCAAGGTCACCGATCCGGAACGCCAGAAGATGAACACCGAAATGCTGGCGCTCTACAAACAGAAGGGCGTGCATCCCGCCAGCGGCTGCATTCCGATGCTGCTGACGATGCCGATCCTGCTGGCGTTCTATAACCTGCTCAGCCAGGCGATTGAGCTCCGCGGTGCGCCGTTTGTCGGGTGGATCCTCGACCTGTCTTCGAAAGACCCGTTGTACATCTGGCCGATCCTGATGGGTGGCACGATGTTCTGGCAGCAGAAGATGATGCCAACGACCGGCGATCCGATGCAACAGAAGATCATGATGTTCCTGCCCGTGATCTTCACGTGGATGTTCCTGTCGATGCCGAGCGGCCTCGTGATCTATTGGATGGTCAGCAACCTCCTCACGATCGGGCAGCAGTACCTGACTAACCGCATTATTGGCGGCCCGCCCACGGCTGTTGTCGTGCCTGCGCCGCGAAAGGGCTGACCATGAGTGACACGGATCTGGACGCACGCGTGATCGGGTTTATTCACGAGGTTACCTCGGCGATGGGACTCACGCTCGAGGCGACGGTGGATGAGACGCCGGACCACTTGCGCGTGAACCTGGCCGGCGACGGGGCGGAAGTCCTGGTGCGGCGTAACGGCGAGCCGCTTGATGCCCTTCAGGTGATCGTCAACACCGTGTTCGGCCGCGACGTGCGCGGCGATCGACACTACGTGGTCGACGCGCTGGCGTTTCGCCGCGGCAAGGACGGCGAACTCCAGGACATAGCCAAGGCGTTGATGGCCAAAGTGAGGGCCGCCGGGACACCGCAGGAAATCGGGCCGTTGAACCCCTACGCGCGCCGGTTGGTACATCTGACCGTGGCCGAGGACGACACGCTCTCGTCCGAGAGCATCGGCGACGCGTTTCTCAAGACCGTCGTGATTTCCCAGAAGCGCGGATAACCAGCGCGATCCGCGCAGTGCCCCGTGTTCGTCGCCGACGACACCATCGTCGCTCTTGCGACGCCCCAAGGCCGGGGCGGTATCGGCGTCGTGCGACTGTCGGGTCCGGATGCACGCGGCATCGCCGACCGGTTGCTGCGCCGGTCCCTCGATCCACGCCACGCGACGTTCTGCCGTCTGATCGATCCCGCGACCGGCCGCGTCATTGACCAGGTCGTGGCCACGGCGTTTGTTGGGCCCCACTCGTATACCGGCGAAGACGTCGTGGAGATCAGCGCCCACGGCAGCCCGGTGCTCCTCCACCGAATCATTGAACTCGCCATGTTTGCTGGTGCGCGGCTGGCCGAACCCGGGGAGTTCACGTTCCGCGCCTATCTTCGCGGCCGGATCGATTTGCCGCAGGCCGAGGCCGTCGCGGATCTGGCGGACGCCGTCACGCCGCTTCAAGCGCGCGCCGCCATGGATCAACTCGAAGGCACCCTGACGGGTGCAATCGCCGCAATCGACGCCGCGCTGTTCGACCTGTCCGCCAGGCTCGAAGCCTCCCTCGATTATCCCGAGGAGGGGTTTCATTTCACGTCCCGATCGGAAACGCTGGCCGAGGCGGAGCGAATCCGTCAAGCGCTGACGGACCTTGCCGACGCGGGACGAGTCGGCCGTGTGATTCGCGAAGGCCGGACGGTCGTCATCATGGGGCGTCCGAATGCCGGGAAATCCAGCCTGTTCAACGCACTGGCGGGAGCGTCGCGTGCCATCGTCACCGACATTCCAGGCACCACGCGCGACCTCTTGACCGAGCGCGTGGACATCGAAGGCCTGTCGCTGACGCTGGTGGATACCGCGGGACTGCGTGAGGCGCGCGATGCCATCGAAGCCGAGGGTGTCAGGCGCGCGCGCGACGTCCAACAGGTGGCAGCGCTGACGCTCATCGTCATCGATGCGGCCGAACCGCTGTCGGACGATATCCGCACGCTGGTCGCCATTACGGCGGCACCGAGGCTCGTCGTGGCCAGCAAGATCGATCGTCCGCGTGCGTGGTCATTCGAGGATCTGGGCGTTCGCCCGATCGATGGCATTGAGGTCTCGACGGTCAGCGGTGCCGGTCTCGCGGTCCTGCGCACGCGCATGGCGACGGCGCTCACGGCGCGCGAGGATCTTCGTGATCCTCCGGCGGTGACGAACCTGCGACATCTCGTGCTGGTCGACGAAGCTCAGGCGGCGATGGTCCAGGCCGAACGCGCGCTCGTGTCGGGCGCGACCGAAGAACTGGTGCTGGCCGATCTCGGCCGTGCTCGCCGTTCTCTGGAAGAAATCACCGGTCGCCGGACGACGGACGATTTGCTCACGCATATCTTCAGTAGATTCTGTCTGGGCAAGTAGCGTCCCAGGACTCCGGAAGCCGTCGCCATTACAATGATTCGCCGTGTCCAATAACTACGACGTCGTCGTGGTCGGCGCCGGCCATGCCGGTTGCGAAGCCGCGTGGGCCGCGGCCCGTCTGGGCTGTCGTGTTGGGCTCGTGACCTTGTCAGCGGACACGGTTGCGCTGATGCCCTGCAATCCGGCAATCGGAGGTACAGCCAAAGGCCATCTGGTCCGCGAGATCGATGCGCTTGGTGGCTTGATGGGGCGCGCGATTGACGCGACGGGGCTGCAGTTCAAACTGCTCAATCGGAGCCGCGGGCCAGCGGTCTGGTCGCCTCGGGCGCAAGCGGACAAGCGTGCGTACGGCCGCTGGATTTACGAGACGCTGTCGCGCGAACCGAATATCACGTGGCTGTATCGGCGCGCCGGGGCCCTGCGGATTAGCGGCGGCCGGATACAGGGCCTGGCGTTCGAGGAGGGCGATGGCGTTACCTGCCGAGCTCTGGTGATCACGACCGGCACGTTTCTGAACGGGCTGGTGCACATCGGCGACGAACAGATCGCGGCGGGCCGCGCTGGCGAGCCGCCCACGGAACAGCTCGCGCGTTCGCTGCGGGACGCAGGATTCGAGATGGGCCGGCTCAAGACGGGCACGCCGCCGAGATTGCATCGCCGCAGTATTGATTTTTCCCGATGTGCGGAGGAGCGCGGCGACGAAGTCATCGTGCCGTTTTCGTTCATGCCGGGCCCGATCGGCGGCAATCGGATCGTTTGTCATCTGCTCCATACCACGCCGCAGGCGCATGATCTCGTGCGGGCAAGCATCGGACGGTCGCCGCTCTACAACGGTCAGATTGCCGGGGTTGGTCCGCGGTACTGTCCGTCGCTCGAAGACAAGATCATGCGGTTCCCCGATCGTGAGCGGCATCAGATTTATCTGGAGCCTGAAGGACTGGACGTTGACGAGATCTACGTCAACGGTTTATCGATGAGCCTGCCGCGCGACGTGCAGGCCTCGGTTGTGAGATCGCTCCCGGGGTTGGAGCGCGCCCAGTTGCTGCGGTTCGCGTATGCGGTCGAATACGACTTCATCCAACCGACGGAACTTCGCCGGACCCTCGAAACCAAGCGGTATTCGGGGCTCTTTCTGGCGGGCCAGATCAATGGCACGTCCGGCTACGAGGAGGCGGCGGCGCAGGGACTCGTCGCCGGCGTCAACGCGGCAAGGGGCGCGCGCGATCTGGAGCCTATGGTCCTTGGACGAGACCAGGCCTACGTCGGCATTCTGGTGGATGACCTGGTCACGCACGGGTGCCTCGAGCCGTACCGCATGTTCACGTCGCGAGCGGAGCACCGGCTGAGACTTCGGATCGACAACGCTGATATTCGGTTGACGCCCGTCGGCCGATCGGTTGGGCTCGTTGACGACGGCCGGTGGCGGTGGTTCGAGGCGCGTCGGCAGCGGCTCGAACGGAATCGGTATGCCGCAGACGTTCAGACTGTTCGCATGGCGGACGCGACCGTCGGCGTCGCCGAGGCGCTGCAGCGTCCGGCGGTCACACTCCGCGATGTCGAGGCACGCGGGTTCGTCCTCGAGACCGTGGCTGAGGACGCCGCGATTGACGCCGCCACGCTGGTGGCTGAGTGCAAGTATCGCGGCTACATCCAGCGACACGACGCCCAATGGCGCCGAACCGTCGCCCAGGAGGCGCACGCCATTCCTGCGGCATTCGCGTATGCAGGGATTCCGGGCCTCTCGCGTGAAGTGGCCGAGCGGCTGACGTCGATTCGACCGGAGACGATCGGCCAGGCATCGCGAGTGCCGGGTGTGACCCCTGCCGCGGTATCGATTCTCGCGTCGCGGCTGACTCGGCGCTGAGCGGCAGAATCTCCTTGGCGCAGCGCGGCGGGCGCCGCAAGATTGACAGGATGGCTGGGTTCGATCTGGCGGGTCGACTTGTGGGACGGTGCGCATTGTCTCGAGTGACCTGTTCGAGCAGGCAGGTCGAACAGTTGTGTGCGTATGTTGGCCTTTTAACCAAATGGAATCGTACTGTCAATCTCACCGCGCTTTCATTGGAACCTATCGGTGATGAAGCAATCGATCGGCAGGTGGTCGAGGCCTTGGTGGCTGCTGCCATGATCGATGGCCGGCGCGGACATCTCGTGGACTTGGGCTCTGGAGGTGGTTCACCGGCAATCCCGATCAAGATCGTTCGGAACAGTCTGCATCTGACGATGGTGGAATCGAAATCACGGAAGTCAGCTTTCTTGCGCGAGGCGGTTCGGAAACTGGAACTCTCCGGCAGTGTCGTGATCACAGCCAGGATGGAAGGCTTGGTCGACAATCAGGCAATGCGGCGCGCGGCGCAAGTCGTGTCGGTCCGCGCTGTCAGGCTGGACGAGTCGGCTTGGCGGGTCATTGATTGGCTGCTGGCGCCTGATGGCACTCTGCTCTGGTTTCGATCGTCAGCCGAGCCATTATCATTTCCGACTTTCCTGATTCGCGCGGAGTCAAGGCCGACACCGGACGGTGGTGGTGAAATCCTCCGGTTGGTGCGAACTACCTGATTGAGCGCAATCTGACCTAGCAGTCTCCGTTCATGGCTCTCATGGCTCTACGCGCTTGAATCGTGTTCCACGTGGAACGCTGGTGACGTTTGATTTCAGCGTGTTGAACTGGTCGCTCCATCGGAGGGACGGCCGCCTTAATTGTCGGCCGAAAGAATCGCCTTGACGATCCTTGGCCACCGGCGAAACAATTGAGTTGGCCAGTATATTTTGTGTTTGGTCAAATGATAAACAACATCATCGCCATTGCCAACCAGAAAGGCGGCGTCGCCAAGACCACAACCGCCATCAACTTGGCCGCCTCACTCGCTATGGCCAATCAGCGCGTGCTGCTCATTGACCTCGATCCCCAAGCCAATCTCACCAGCGGCGTCGGCCTGAAGGGCCAATCAACGCCGGCCGGAACCATTTACGACGCCCTAACGGATGACTCCATCGACCCCCGCGCCGTCGTGCTCCCCACCGCGGTCGACCACCTGTCGCTCATCCCCGCCGACCGCAACCTCACCGGCGCAGAAATTGAGCTCGTAACCGCACCGCATCGCGAGAGACGGCTCGCGCGCGTCGTGTCCGCGCTTCGCGACGACTTCGATTTCATCTTCGTGGACTCGCCGCCGTCACTCGGCCTCCTTACGTTGAATGCCCTCGTGGCCGCCGATGCCGTGCTGGTCCCGCTCAACTGCGAATACTTCGCGCTCGAGGGCATCGCCGAACTGCTTTCAACGATCGAACGCGTCCGCGAGTCGCTCAACCCGGCCCTGCGCCTCGAAGGCGTGCTCCTGACGATGTACGACGACCGTACCAATCTCGGTCAGCAAGTAAGCTCCAATATCCGCGAGTACTTCGGCGACCAGGTGTACACAACTGTGATTCCGCGCAACGTGCGGCTGGGCGAAGCGCCCAGTCATGGCGTGCCCGTGATCCTCTACGACGCGCGATCGCGCGGGGCCGAAGCCTACGTCGCTTTCGCGCATGAATTCGCAGGCCGCCGTCAGGCGCGGCCGAACACCGCAGGAGACAGCCATGGCTGACAAACGTCCAGCGCTCGGGCGCGGCCTGAACGCGCTCATTCCGAGCGCGACGCCTCAGCCGCCTCCACCCGCTCGCGATCGCGAGTCCGCCCGGCCCACAGAGATCGACATCGATCTGCTGACGCCGAATGCCAGTCAGCCTCGCGTGCACATGGACGACGCGCGCCTCAATGACCTGGCGCAGTCCATCCGCAGCCACGGCGTCATTCAGCCAATCCTCGTGCGGCGCGTGGGCGACCGGACCGAGATCATCGCCGGTGAGCGCCGATGGCGCGCCGCTCAGCGCGCGGGCCTGTTGAAAGTGCCCGTCACGTACCGCGACGTGCCCGATGAGCAGATGCTGGAAGTCGCATTGATCGAGAACATCCAGCGCGAAGATCTCAATCCCATCGAAGAGGCGCAGGCTTATCGTCGCCTGACGGACGAACTGCACCTGTCGCAGGAAGCGATCGCCGCGGGCGTCGGCAAGGACCGCGCGACGATTTCCAACTACATGCGGCTGCTCCGGTTGCCGGCCGAAGTTCGTAATGATTTGTCGTCTGGCGCGCTCGGTATGGGCCACGCGCGCGCGCTCGTCACCCTGCCGGACGAGCCCGCGCAGCGACGACTCGCGCGGGAAGTCGTGTCCCGCGGTCTATCGGTCCGTGAAACCGAGGCCATGGTTCGCCGCGAAACGGCGCCGGTGGTTCCGGCTCCGACGAAGCGCCTCGACCCCAACACGCGCGCGGCCGAGGATCGCCTCAAAGTGGCGCTCGGCACCACGCGCGTCCGGATCGTTCGCAAAGGGCAGGGGGGCCGAATCGAAATCGAGTTCGGAAACGAGGACGAGCTCCAACGCGTGTTCGACACGCTGACCCGCCCGTGACGGTAGACTGAGGGTGGGACGCGATGCCGAAACGCCTCACGGAATACGCCGACTGCGCGGGCTGCGCCAGCAAGCTCGACGCGGGACTACTGGCCGAGCTCACCATTGGCCTGCCGTCATCTGACGATCCCCGCGTGCTGGTCGATTTCCGGACATCAGACGACGCCGGCGTCTACCGTTGGGGGAGTGGCTCTGCCCTCGTTCAAACGGTCGATTTTTTCACGCCGATCGTCGATGACCCGTATGACTTCGGCCAGATCGCGGCCGCCAACGCGCTGAGCGACGTCTACGCCATGGGCGGTCAGCCACGTACGGCACTGGCGATTACCGCACTGCCCAAGGATGGCCCGTCGGCCCTCGTCATTCGCGACATCTTCCGCGGCGGTGCCGATGCGCTGCGCGCGGCCGGTGTGGCGCTGCTCGGCGGGCACACGGTGACCGATCCCGAAATCAAGTTCGGTTACGCGATTACCGGTGAAGTGGATCCCGATCGAATCCTGACCAACGCCGCCGCACGAGTTGGGGACGCGCTGGTGCTGACCAAGGCGCTGGGAACAGGCATCATCGTGCGGGCGAAGCGATTCGGCCAGGGCGCTCCTGAGTTCTTCGAGGCAGCCGTCAACTCCATGCGAGGTCTGAATGACCGGGCCTCGGCGGCGGCCCAGCGGCTTGGACCTGGCGGCGTCAGTGCTTGTACGGACATTACGGGGTTTGGTCTCGCGGGCCATGCCTCAGAAATGGCGTCCGCCAGCCGGGTCACAATGGAGATTAGGTCGAGCGACCTGCCAACCTTGCCCGGCGCCTTAGCCCTGGCCCAGCAGTTCCTACCCTGCGGCGGGCGCGCCAATCTCAGGCACTTCACCGGATTCTCGGTGTCCTCCTCCGTTTCTCCCGAATGGAACCTGATTTGTCAGGACCCCCAGACCTCCGGTGGTCTGCTCATGGCCGTCCGGCCCGATCTGGTCAGTCAGGTGCTCCGAGAACTACAGTCGGCCGGGGTTCTGGCGACCGTCATCGGCCAGGTGGCTTCGCCGTGGGGCGACGGTCAGGAGCTTGTGCGGCTGCTCTAACCCCGGCGTCGCGCAGCCGCCTTGCCGGGTCCAGCCGCCGGATGATATAAAATTGACGTTTTGCTGAGGCCAGATGGGCCGCACACTGATGGGGCTCACTGATTTGGCGGGAACGATATCTTCACCTTCGTGACTTCACTGCACATTCGACGCACACGTCTTGCCGACGCCACCCGGCATCCGGCCGGCGGGTTCCCGCAGGTCCATCACATGGGCGAGGCCCAGCTATGAGTGCGCGATCGGTCGCGCGACGTTACGCTGCGGCTCTGTTCGACGTCACCCGCAAGGCCGGTCGTGAAGTACGCGCCGGCGAGGACCTGGCGGAAATCGCGCGTACGATCAGTGGGCACGCCGAACTGGGCCACGTCCTCGGCTCACCGACCGTGCCGATCAACGTGAAGCGCACGGTGGTTTCCGCGCTGCTGGACGCGGCGGGCGCCTCGTCTGACGAAGTCCGGCGCATGATGATGATGCTGACCGATCGCGATCGGCTGGCGGTGCTGCCCGATCTATCGGCCGCCTTTGCGGAACGGCTGCTCGAAGCGCAGAACATCATCCGGGCCGATGTGGCCAGTGCGGCGCCGCTGTCCGCCGAAAGTCGCACGGCGCTCGCCGACGCGCTCTCGCGCGCCACCGGCAAGACCGTGAGGATGACCGAACGCGTCGAGCCCGCCCTCGTGGGCGGAGTCGTGGCCCGCGTCGGGACGTTCGTGTACGACGGCAGCATCCTGCGCCAACTCGAGCGGATCCGCGAGAAGTTGACCGTTCAGAACTGAACACCAGGCACCCGGGACCCAGAGACCGAGAACTGACAGCGACGTCGAGCAGCATCCATGCAAATCAAAGCCGAAGAAATTTCCAAGATCATCCGCGACCACATCGGCAACTATTCCGTAGATGTCGACGTGGCCGAAGTCGGCACGGTCATCTCGTGCGGAGACGGCATCGCCCGCATTCATGGCGTCGAACGCGCCATGGCCGGCGAAATGCTGGAGTTTCCCCACGGTCTCTTTGGGATCGCGCTGAACCTCGAAGAAGAGAGCGTCGGCGCGGTGTTGCTGGGCCACTCGTCGGAGATCAAGGAAGGCGACACGGTTAAGCGCACGGGCCGCATCATTTCCGTGCCGGTGGGCGACGAAATGATCGGCCGCGTCGTCAACGCGCTCGGGCAGCCGATTGACGGCAAGGGGCCCATTGCGTCGAAGACGTTCATGCCCATCGAGCGCATCGCGCCCGGTGTCGTCGATCGGTCACCGGTCAAAGAACCACTGCAGACCGGTCTGAAGGCGATCGACGGCATGGTACCGATTGGCCGTGGTCAGCGCGAGTTGATTATCGGAGACCGGCAGACCGGAAAGACCGCGGTTGCGGTTGACGCCATCATCAACCAGAAGGGCCTGGGCGTCATCTGCATCTACAACGCGATTGGCCAGAAGCAGTCCACGGTCGCGCAGGTCGTGAAGATTCTGGAAGACGCCGGCGCGATGGAATACACCATCGTCGTCGCGGCCAGCGCGTCCGACCCTGCGCCGCTTCTCTACATCAGCCCGTATTCGGCGTGCACGATTGGCGAGTTCTTCCGTGACAGCGGCCGTCACGCGCTCTGCGTGTATGACGACTTGTCCAAGCACGCGCAGTCGTACCGAGAGATTTCGTTGCTGCTCCGCCGGCCACCCGGCCGCGAGGCGTACCCTGGTGACGTCTTCTATCTGCACTCACGATTGCTGGAGCGCGCGGCCAAATTGAAGAAGGAGTTGGGCGGCGGATCGTTGACGGCCCTGCCGATCATTGAAACGCAGGCCGGCGACCTGTCGGCGTACATCCCGACAAACGTCATTTCGATCACGGACGGCCAGATTTTTCTGGAGTCGGACCTCTTCAATCAGGGCATCCGCCCCGCAATCAACGTCGGCAACTCGGTGTCGCGCGTCGGCGGGTCGGCGCAGATCAAGGCCATGCGCCAGGTGGCGGGCAGTCTGCGGCTCGATCTGGCGCAGTACCGCGAGCTCGCGGCGTTCGCTCAGTTCGGCAGCGACCTCGATCCGGCGACACAGAAGCAGCTCAATCGCGGCAAGCGCCTGACGGAGATCCTCAAACAGCCGCAGTACCAGCCGTTGCCGGTCGAAAAGCAGGTCGCCATCGTCTTCGCGGCAACGAATGGCTATCTGGATTCGGTTGCGGTGGAGAAGCTTCGGCCGTACGAAGACGGACTCTACCGGTTCCTGGACACGCGCCATCCCGAGCTCCTGTCCTCCATCGCCGACAAGAAGGTCCTGGACGATGATGTGAAGGCGGCGCTGAAAGGCGCGCTGGAAGAATTCGGCAAGCAGTTCGCGGCCTCGGCGGTGGCGGCCTAGCGATGCCTTCGCTGATTGACATGCGGCGGCGCATCCGCGCCGTGAAGTCCACGCAGCAGATTACGAAGGCGATGAAAATGGTCGCCGCGTCGAAGCTGCGCCGCGCGCAGGAGAAGGTAATTGCGACGCGGCCGTACGCGCGCGAAGCGCGGCGGGTCCTGGCGAGCATTGCGAGCCGCGTCGACCACACGAGTCATCCACTGCTCACGCGGCGCGCCGGTACTGAGACCGGCGCGACGATGCTGATCGTGATCAGCTCTGATCGCGGCCTGTGTGGAAGCTTCAACACGAACATCATCAAGGCCGCCGGCGCCTTCCTGCGCGACAACAAAGGCCGGCCGGTTTCGTTCGGGCTGGTGGGCCGTAAAGGCCGGGACATGTTGAGCCGCCGCGGCATTCCCGTGCGGTTTGAGCACGTCAATCTGCCCAAGACCATCGTGTTTGCCGAGGCCGAGGCTGTCGCCGCGCCGGCGATCGCGGATTTCATCGAGGGCAAGGTCGACAGCGTGCACCTCATCTACAACGAGTTCAAGTCGGTGATGCAGCAGCGGCTGGTTGTCGAGCAACTCCTGCCGCTCGCGGCCATCGGCGCGGCCGAATCCGCGGCGGCTGATTCGGGCACCGACTACCTGTACGAGCCATCGGCGCAGGTTATTTTCGACGACCTGCTCGGCCGGCTGGTGCAGGCTCAGGTCCTGCGCGCGCTCCTCGAGTCGAACGCGGCGTTTTACGCGGCGCAGATGACCGCGATGGACGCCGCGACCCGCAACTCAGCGGAAATGATCGAAGGGCTGACGCTGACCATGAACAAGGTTCGCCAGGCCGCGATCACGCGCGAGATTATCGAGGTCGTGTCGGGCGCGCAGGCGCTGTAGACAGGTCACGACGGGCACGAGGAACGCGCTGACGCGGCCATCCAGTTGTTTGACGCTGACGCGTCAAGCCAGGATGTCGACGGCGACAGCCGGGGCTGTCTCGGCCGTTTGAGTGAGATGTTTGCGTGAGGTGGGGTCTGTCCCTGAAGGCGTAAGCCGGACTGACCCCCTGCAAGTTCAGAGCTAGGTACTCGTAGAGAGAGACACACACATGGCAGTCGCGGAAGCAGTTAAGGTCGGCAAGGTTGTTCAGGTCATTGGACCCGTGGTGGATATTGAGTTCGCCGGCGGCTCGCTGCCCTCCATCTACAACGCAGTCCGGGTGACAGGCGATTACAACGGTACGCCGCTCGACATCATCGTCGAAGTCGAGCAGCACCTGGGCGAGAACCGGGTGCGCACGGTCGCGATGAAGCCGACCGACGGTCTTCAGCGCGGGATGACGGCGGAGGATACGGGCGGCCCGATTTCGATGCCGGTCGGCCCCGCGACGCTGGGCCGGGTGCTCAACGTCCTCGGCGAACCGGTCGACGATCCGAACCGGCCCGTGGCGACGGACGTTCGGTGGCCGATTCATCGGCCCGCGCCGACCCTCGAGGAACAGTCCACCGAACTGAAGATGTTCGAGACCGGCATCAAGGTCATCGACCTGCTCGAGCCGTACCTCACGGGCGGAAAGATTGGCCTGTTCGGCGGCGCCGGTGTCGGCAAGACCGTCATCATCATGGAACTGATCAACAACATCGCCATGAAGCACGGCGGTGTGTCGGTATTCGGAGGTGTCGGCGAACGCACGCGCGAGGGGAATGACCTCTGGCTCGAGTTCCAGGAAAGCGGCGTTATCGATCCGAACGATCCGTCGAAGTCCCGCGCGGCGCTCGTCTACGGCCAGATGACGGAACCGCCGGGTGCGCGCCTCCGCGTGGCCCTCTCGGCCCTGACGGTCGCGGAATATTTCCGAGACGCGGAAAACAAAGACGTTCTCCTCTTCATCGACAACATCTTCCGGTTCACGCAGGCCGGTTCGGAAGTTTCGGCGCTGCTCGGCCGCATGCCGTCGGCCGTCGGCTATCAGCCAACGCTGCTGACGGAAATGGGCGAACTACAGGAGCGAATCACCTCCACGCGCAAGGGCTCGATTACGTCCGTGCAGGCCATTTACGTGCCCGCTGACGACTACACCGATCCGGCGCCCGCGACGACGTTCGCGCACCTTGATGCGACAACGAACCTGTCGCGTGCGATTGCGGAATTGGGTATCTATCCGGCCGTCGATCCGCTGGCGTCCACGTCACGCATCCTGGATCCGCGCGTCATCGGCGACGAACACTACAACGTCGCGAAGCAGGTGAAGCAGGTGCTTCAGCGCTACAAGGACCTGCAGGACATCATCGCGATCCTCGGCATCGACGAACTGTCGGAAGACGACAAGCTCTCGGTCACCCGCGCGCGCAAGATCCAGAAGTTCCTGTCGCAACCGTTCTTCGTCGCCGAGCAATTCACCGGCTATAAGGGCAAGTACGTGCCGATCGGTGAAACGGTGCGCGGCTTCCGCGAGATCGTGGAAGGCAAGCACGACGACATTCCGGAACAGGCGTTCTACCTGGCCGGCACGATCGACGAAGTTCTGGAGCGCGCGAAGGCGCAGTAATGGCTGTAATCCCGACGCATCTTCGTCTCGAATTCGTGACGCCCGAGCGCGCGATCGCCAAAGACGACGTGGACGAAGTCCAGTTGCCGGGCGTCGACGGGTTCTTCGGCGTGCTGCCCGGCCATGCGCCCTTGCTGGCCGCGCTCGGCACCGGGGAGATGTGGTACCGCAAGGGATCCCAGAAGGAATACGCGTTCATCGCCGGCGGCTTCGCGGAGGTTGTCGGCGATCGCGTCTCGATTCTGGCGCCGGTCGCCGAAAAGGCCGAGGACATCGATTTGGCCCGTGCGGAGGCGGCGAAGCGCCGCGCCGAGGAACTGCTGGCCGCGCCAAGGTCCGACATGGATTTCGAGCGAGCGCGCATCGCCATGCTCCGCGCCATCAGCCGCCTGGACATCGCCAAACAAACGCGGTCGCGTTCCTGACGCCCGATGATGACCCTATCATCCGCGGTCCTGTCTCACCCCGGCTTGCGGCGCGAAGCAAACGAAGACACGGTCTGTGCTCGTCAGGATCTCGGGCTGTATCTGGTGGCCGACGGCATGGGCGGCCACGCCGCCGGTGAAGTCGCTTCACGCATGGCCGCGCAGGTCATCGAGACGTTCATCAACGACACGCGCGAGGCCGACGTCAACACAACCTGGCCGTTTCCGTACGACACCGCGCTCACCCTCGACGGCAACCGGCTGACAGCGGCGTTCCGGCTCGCCAACCGCCGTCTCAGCGCTGCCATGGCCGCCGACGAGAATCTGCGCGGCATGGCCACCACGGCCGCGGCGTTCCTGGCCAACAAGGGCAAGCCCATCGTGGCGCACGTGGGCGACAGCCGGTTATACCTCTGGCGCGCCGGCCAACTCACGCAGGTCACGCAGGACCATTCCTGGGTGACCGAGCAGGTCCGCGCCGGCGTGCTCACCGAAGCGGATGCGCGGCATCACCCGTGGCGCCACGTCGTGACGCGAGCGCTGTCGGGTGGCGACGATCCGGAAGTGGAAGTGTCCGAGATGGATCTCACGGCAGGCGATCGGCTGATGCTCTGCTCGGATGGCCTCTCGGGAGTCGTCGCCCCGGACCGGATCGCCGCGATCGTCGGCCAGGACAGGCCGCTCGAACAGATCTGCCAGGACCTCATCGACGCGGCAAACCAGGCGGGCGGCCCCGACAACATCACCGTGGCGATGTTGCAGGTCGATGTGGCATAACCTCGCGCAGTTGCCGAAATACCGGGGCTTGATCCAGAGCCTCGTTGCCCGCGAACTCAAAGCGCGCTATCGGGGATCCGTCCTCGGGATCTTCTGGTCGTTCGGCAATCCGTTGCTGCTGCTGCTGATCTATTCGGTGGTCTTCAAGTACTTCGTATCCGGACGCGACAGCACGGTCAATCCGTACTCGCTGTTCCTGTTTTGCGGGTTGCTGCCATGGACGTGGTTCTCATCGTCACTGAACGAGTCTGCCGGATCGCTCATCGCGGGCGGAAACCTGATCAAGAAAGTGCTGTTTCCCGCTGAAGTACTGCCGATTGTCAGCGTGCTCGCCAACATGGTGCACTTCCTGTTGGGATTGCCGATTCTTGGAGGATTCCTGTTGTACTTCGCGTACACGGGTGTGCCGCCGGCCGCCGCCGGCGCGCCGCCGGCGCCCGGCGTGACATTGCACGCCGCCGAACTGATCTGGTTGCCGGTAGTGATTCTCGTCCAGTTGATTTTGACCACGGGACTCGCGCTGGCGCTGTCGGCACTGACGGTTCATTTCCGGGACGTCCGCGACATTCTTTCGAACCTGCTGACGTTCTGGTTTTTCGCGACGCCTATCATCTACCCGTGGGCATCCGTGCCACACCTCAAGGTCTGGCTGGACCTGAACCCGTTCACGCATCTGGCCGTGTCGTATCAGGAAATCCTGTTTCACAAAGAGAACGCTTTCGGACACATGGCCTGGTTGCTGGCGCTGGCGGGCGTGTCCATCGCGATCTTTCTCGCCGGGTACTGGCTCTTCGATCGGCTGCGGGATTCGTTTGCGGAGGTGGTGTGACGCCATTCGGCTCCGCTCAGGCCAGGCCGGCCATCGAACTCGTCAACGTCACCAAGGTTTACCGCCGTTTCGG
>Ga0307505_10001748_pt1 | contig 16626 bp, 18 predicted proteins | sample 23_S_MG_FD_202183 | JGI IMG/M metagenome (GOLD analysis project Ga0307505, IMG submission 202183) | Soil microbial communities from Populus trichocarpa stands in riparian zone in the Pacific Northwest, United States - 23_S | ecosystem: Environmental > Terrestrial > Soil > Riparian zone > Trees...
GCCAGAGAACGTGAAGTCCTTCAATGGACGGCGGCCGGCAAGTCCAGTTAGGAAATCGGCGCGATCCTTTCGATCAGCGAACGGACCGTGAATTTTCATGTCCAATCGGCCATGACAAAACTGGACTCGGTCAACCGTATCGCCCGGTTGGAGTATGGCGTCGCTATTGGGCTGCGACAGTTCACGATCGTCTGCGAAACGTGGTGCGTGCCGCTGCTGCACGAACAAGGATGGCATTCGACGTCATTGGGCGTGCCCACGCTGGTCGACGGGCTTTCCACGATCGCTGTGGCTGTGGACGTCTCGCAGAATGCGGTCGATTCCATTCGCGAGCGGCGGTCGATCCACTAGCCAAGTCACTTGTTGCTTACTCACCAAATGCCCTCCAACCGCCGGCAATTCGAGCGTGAGAGGCGCCGTCATGGCAAAATCAGATAACGAGTCCAAATCACGAAGTTTGATGGTCGAACTCAGTATTCTCCGTCTCGCAGCCCTGGCAGTCGAAACTAGACGCGCTTTGCGCCGGTCAGAGATTCGCCGGGTACCGAGCTTGAGCTCTGCATTCACTGCGCTCGACTCGGTAATGACAGAGCTCGGATGGGGCGTTCCAAACGGCCTCAGTCACGAATAAGGATCCTGCTAAGCCGCCTCTGCCCGCAACCCGTCAACGGGATAGCCGAAACCGGGAGGCACTGAGCCAGAAGATTGCTCAGATCAAGCTCGACTTCCTGCGCAAAGAGAGCGTCAGTCGAGTACCCCGCCAGCGCTGAATAGCCTCCGCGGGGCTCCGGCAGTGACAGCACAAGCTGTCGTAACCGGAGAAATGACATGTCTAAGCGCGCTCACAAGAAAGCCGCCCGTCCTCAAGTGAAATCCAAGACGGTGAAAGAGGCCGCTGGCCTGACGGGAGATCATCGGGCCTCCCCGCATACCAAGCAGGAGAAAATCCTGACTTTGCTGCGATCGCCCGGCGGAACGACCATTGCCGCTATCATGAAAGCGACCGGCTGGCAGCAACACTCAGTGCGTGGGTTCTTTGCCGGCGTCGTGCGGAAGAAGCTCGAACTTACTTTGGAATCCAAGAAGACCGAAGCAGGTAGCATCTACCGCATCGTCCCGGTCAAGCCCAAGGGCCGCAGATCGAAGACCGGCTCTGTGAACGAGAAGGTCTCCTGATGGCGGATCGGAGGTCCCCCGATCCGGTGATCGAAGCGGAACTGGAGCAGCTTCGATCAATGCCGATCGTAGAACTTCGCGCGCGCTGGCGCGCGAAGTTCAAGTCCGATCCGCCGAAGGCGTTCGGCCCCGACCTTCTCCGCCGAAGCATCGCCTACAAAATTCAAGAGGATGCTTATGGCGGGCTGGATCGAGCAACCGCGCGGCTCCTGAAACAGCTGGTGGCTCAGTATGCAAAGGCGCCGGGCAAGATCGTTCTGCCACGGCAGATCATGCCCGGTGCCGTGCTGGTCCGAAAATGGAAAGGCCACGCACACCACGTCACGGTGCTTACGGACGGATTTTCCTATGAAGGCAAGCCTTACGAAAGCCTCTCTGAAATCGCTCGCCTGATCACCGGCACGCGCTGGAACGGACCGAGATTCTTCGGGCTTCGGAAGCCAAAGGATGAACAGCCATGACCCGTAAGCCGATCAAAGAGCTCCACTGCGCCATCTATACCCGCAAGTCCACCGAGCAAGGTCTAGAGCTCGAATTCAACTCGCTCGATGCTCAACGGGAAGCCTGTGAGGCATATATCAAGTCTCAGGCGTCGGAAGGCTGGCGCGCACTATCGAAGCGATACGACGATCCAGCGTACTCGGGTGGCAACATGGACCGCCCTGCCCTTCAGAAGTTGCTCAAGGACATAGAGGCGCGCCAAGTCGATGTAATCGTCGTTTACAAGATCGACCGCCTTACCCGCTCGCTCGCCGACTTCGCGAAGCTCGTCGAGATCTTCGACGCCAAATCGGTTTCCTTCGTCGCCGTAACCCAGCAATTCAATACGACGACATCCATGGGACGACTGACACTCAACGTCCTTTTATCCTTCGCGCAATTCGAGCGAGAGTTGGCGTCTGAGCGGGTCCGCGACAAGGTCGCTGCATCCCGCAAGAAGGGGAAATGGACGGGCGGCAGTGTGCCACTCGGCTATGACACCAAGGACAAGAAGCTCGTCATCAACAACCACGAAGCGAAAACCGTTCGAATGATTTTCGAGCACTATCTCGCTCTGAAATCATTCGGGAAGCTGGTCGACGAACTCAATCGAAAAGGCGTCCGAACGAAGTTTCATTTCGTCAAAGGCAAGGCATCAGGCGGCGTGCCGTTTACTTACGGCCCCCTCGCCTATCTGCTGAAGAACCGCACCTATCTTGGCGAGATCGGTTATGCCGGCTCCTGGTTTGTCGGTGAGCATGAGCCAATTATTGATCGAAACCTGTTCGATAGGGTCCAGCGACTTCTCAAAGCGAATAGCGAGGGCCGTACGGGACGTCGGCACGCGAATGGCGCTCTACTCGCTGGCTTGATCTATGACGACCGCGGAAACCGCATGAGCCCGAGCTTCACGGTCAAGCAAGGCGTCCGATACCGGTACTATGTCAGTTCTCCACTCGTCCGCGGCCAAAAGATGAAGGCGGGAGCTAATTCGAGAGTGTCCGCGCCAGCGATTGAAGCGGAGATCGCGAAGCTTGTTCGCACTCGCTTCAAAGACGCCGACGAAGAAGGCGAAAAGTTAATTCGCAAGCGGCTCGACAAGATGGTCGAGCGCATCATCATCCGAAAAAGCCAAATCGCCGTCAAAGTGAAAGGGGTTGCTGACCCTGTCGAAATTCCCTGGGTCTCAGAGAGCAACGGAAAATTCGCTGACTTCGAACATGAATCGAAAGCTGACCAACCCCACTCACCAGATCCGAAGCTAGTTCAACCCATCATCCGTGCTCATGTCTGGTTGAAAGCACTTTCGGACGGCACCTACGAAAGCGTCGAAGAACTCGCGGAGGCAATCGATCTGCACCCGAAAGTGATCCGAAACCGGATTCGATTGGCGTTCTTAGCGCCTGCAATTGTCGAAAATACATTGCTTGGCTCAGCGGCAAAAAGGTGGATTAAGAATCCGAAATGCATCGATCCATTAAGATGGTCAGAGCAATGCGCCTCCGCAAAGTAGTGTCACTACAGCATAAGAAAGCGGTGAGCGTGCTCTCACGAGACTGGTGAGTGTCCGTACGATCGGTGATGAGAAAATGAGAATCGAAAAGCTAAGTTCATTTGGCAGTGACCATGTGAGAGGCAGCAAGAAGGAAGACTAGGTGACGCGGCACTCCGTGCCGGTTTCGACACTGCAAAACCAATCATCTCGCGGTACAGTCTCGACACCTTGCAGACGAGCAGCGTGGAGAAGAGCATATCTCTGCAACCGTATCTTTTTTCAAATTCTTCCCGATGATGGCGTAGGCATCCAGTTCCTCGACCTGAGCAGCCACCACCCTATTCGCCGGTGCGTGCCTTTCTCTTGCGCCACAATGGCGAATTGATCTCGTATAAGGCGCGCTCGCTGTCGGCGAGGAGTCTGTCCATGATGTCGTGCAGCGCCGCCGCTTGTTCTGAAGATAACGAGCCAAAAATGATGTCGTTCGTCATCCGGCGCAGCGGACCAACGTCGCGGATTAGATCCTTTCCATGCTCGGTTAGTGCCAGAAGATTACTGCGCCGGTCCACCTCGTTCGGCCGACGCTCCACGATGTCGTGCCGGATAAGCTTACCTATTTCCACAGTTACGAACGGGCTAGAGACGTGAAGTTGCTCAGCGATCTGACCGATGGTGGCAGCGCCCGATTCCCCGATCACCATCATCATGGAATATTGTGGACCCGACACGCCCATATGCGCGGCAAACTGGTCACGAGCGCGCAGCATGAGGGATGAGGTACTCAACACCTTATAGATGAGTTCCCGAAACCTGCGATCGGAGCCATCAACTAGGAAGGCTTCGAGCGACGTGCTCAGTGGCGGAAACTGAACTCCCCCTTCTCGATCTTTCCCGCGCCGCAAAGCAACGGTTCGCGTGGACGCCAGCCGGCCAACTGTTCTTCTCCGTCGCCCCTTCGTCATACGAGATTTCCTTTTTTTGTGGGTCTTTATGTCAAGCAAGCATGCATCTCGCAAACGGGGCGGAGGATTGACATAAGTTTGTAACTTATGTAACTAAAGAACACATAGCACACTGTAGGGCGGAGCGGACCATCATGCTTCTGACGGGGAAAGAGTACCTCGAAAGCATCCGAGACGGGCGCCAGATTTATGTCGGTAAAGAGCGCATCGAGGACGCCACCTGTCATCCTTGCTTCGCCGACGGCGCTAGTACCTATGCCGCGCTCTACGACTACAAGGCCGATCGCTCTCAACGTGAGACTATGACCTTTGAGGAAAATGGTGAGCGTTACAGTATGTATTTTCTCCAGCCGCGCTCGAAAGGGGATCTGCGGCGGAGGACCAACGCCCACCGCCGGATCGCGGATTTCAGCTTCGGGCTGCTCGGGAGGAGCCCCGACGCGGTGGCGGGAAATCTCACTGGACTCGCCATGAACAGCGCCTATTTCGACACCGAGGCTGGCGGCAACAGTGCAAACGTCCGACGCATCTATGAGTATGCGCGCAAGAACGATATCTTCGCCACCTATGCGATCGTGCCGCCGCCAGCGGCGCGCAGCAAGGAATACTATCAGTCGAACGGCGTCCAGTCGCCTGCGCTCCGCGTTACCGCTGAGGACGACAACGGCGTCGTACTGAACGGCATGAAGATGCTGGCGACGGGCGCAGCATACGCGCACGAAGTGCTAGTCGGCAACGTTTTGCCGCTCGCACCGGACCAGACGAAGGAATCGATCACCTGCGTTATCCCGCTCAACCTACCGGGTCTGTCCCTGTGGGCGCGACGGCCTTTCAACACCGAAAGCAGCAGGACATTCGACTACCCGCTGACCAGGAAATTCGACGAGTCGGACTGCATGCTCGTTTTCCGGGACGTCAAGGTACCGTGGGAGCGCGTGATTGTTCACGACAATGCCCTGCTTTCGCGTAACATCTACATCAATACGCCTGCTCATGTGATCGCAAACCACCAATGTACGGTGCGTTTCGCCAGCAAGCTACGCTTCATGCTTGGTATGGCGAGCATGGTGACGACAGCCACGGGCGCGCGCGACATCCCCGCGGTGCGCGAAACCCTTGGCCGCCTCGCGGCCTATCAGGCGGGCTTCTCTGCCATGATCGATGGGCAAATCGAGGCGTACCAGGAGGCCAACGACGGTTACGCGATCTTCAACCGCCGCTATGTTTATTCATCGTTGCACTGGGCTATGGAGAATCACTCCATGCTGGTCGACACGCTGCGCGAACTAATGGGCGGCGGGCATTTCCAATTTCCTGCGAGCATCGACATCCTCGAGGATCCCGAACTGCGGGAGACCTTTGAGACCCTTTGGACCGCCGGATCGCTGGGTGCGGTCGATCGCATGAAACTGTTCAAGCTTGCTTGGGATCTTGTCGGATCCGATCATGCAAGCCGCGCGACATCCTACGAGAAGTTCTTTGTCGGCCCCGCCTTCGCTGTGCGCAACTACAACTATATCTATGCGCCGTGGGACGAATTGCACGGCATCGTGAACTGCCTCATGGACCAGTACGGCCCGTTCGCCGCGCAGGACATTTCCGTTGCCGCGCAATAGCCGAGCGGCGGGCGAAGTCACGGGGAGGCAGACTTGAGCGATCAGAAAACGGCTAGTGAAACACAGGGCGAAGTCCGGATCGTCAGGTCAGGAGAAGCCCAGGAATTCTGGCAACCCGTTCCCGCCAACGGCCATATCGCGATCCATCTTACGCCCGGACTCGTCGCTATGGATACGCCTCTCGCCTTTGGCACGCAGACGGTGGCGCCAGGCTGCTATGTGCGCGAGCACGCCCATGACCGCCACGAGGAAGTCATTCATTGCCTTCAGGGCGAGGGCCGCGCGGTCATCGACGGGGTTGAGCACCACTTGGTGCCGGGAATGACGATCTTCATCGGGAAGAATCGCCGGCATATGTTCGTCAATCCATGCGAGCACGATCTGGAGTTTATGTGGCTGATGACGCCGAACGGCTTGGAGGATTTCTTCGAGGCCATCGGCCGCCCTAAGAGCCTCGGTGAGTCCGCACCCGAACCGTTTCCACGCCCGGCTGACGTGCTTGAAATCGAACGACGCACCGTGTTCGCGCCAAAGGCGGGCGACATCGGGCGCAAGCGGTGATGGCTAAGGAAATAGTCGTCCACGCGGACGACGATTGTGCACTGCATGTCGAGCAGGAGGGTGCCGGTCCGCCGCTCCTGCTCGTCTCCGGCCTCGGCGGTACGGCGAACTTCTGGAACGCGGCCCGGCCGCTCCTGCGCGACAGATTTCACCTTATCCTGTTCGACCATCGCGGGGCGGGCCTCAGCGACCGGCCTCCGCACGGCCATAGTATCGGGCGGCTCGCGGCCGATGCGGTCGCCATTCTCGACGCACTGAGAATCCACCGGGCGCACGTGGTCGGTCACTCGACCGGCGGCGCAGTCGCACAGACCCTCGCGCTAGACTGGCCGGACCGCGTGGACCGGCTCGTGATCAGCGCGAGCTGGGCGCGGTCAGATTACCGCTTCCGCCTTCTGTTCGAGACACGGCTCGCGGTACTGCAGCGGCTAGGCGCGACCTCCTATACCGCGCTCGGCCAATTGCTTGGCTTTCCCTCCGAATGGATCAACGAGCACGAGGATACGATAAAGCGGGCCATCGCGCGTGCCGAGGACAATCTCGCCTCGCCGGAGGCAACCGAGGCGAGGTTACGCATGTTACTCGACCACGATCGACTCGACGACCTGCGGCGCATCGAAGCGCCGACGCTCGTTCTCGGCGCACCGGACGACATGATTGTACCCATGGCCCATTCGCTCACACTCAGTGAACGGATCGACAATGCGACAGTCGTGGAGATTCCGGGTGGACATTTCTTCCCGCAAACAGCGCCGGAGTTGTTCGCGGATACCGTGCGCCGCTTCCTGTCGGAGCAGGCAGATGAGTGACAGGGTTGCGGCAATCGGCTGCGGCGCTATCGGCATGGCGCTGATTGAGGCGCTAAACCGCGATCCAGGCGCTCCGTCGGTTGGCGCGCTCCTGTACCGACGCGTGCAACGAAACACTTTTCCCGACCTGCAGCATTTCCAGTCGCTCGCGGGCCTGCTCGCCTGGCGCCCCAGCCTCGCGGTGGAGTGCGCGGGCCATGCGGCAGTCGGCGAATATCTGCCGCCGCTCCTTGAAGCGGGAATCGACGTCATACTCGCCTCGGTCGGTGCGCTGGCGGATGCAGCCGTGGCCGAAAAGCTCGCCGCAGCGGCGGAGAAGGGAAACGCCCGGCTCGTGGTCGTTTCCGGCGCAATCGGCGGCATCGACGCGCTGCGCGCTGCGCGCCATGCAGGCCTCGACCAAGTGACCTATGTGGGACGCAAGCCGCCGAAAGCATGGGCGGGCACGCCCGCGGCCCAATCCGTCGATCTCGAAGCGCTCACCGAAGCGACGACCGTATTCGAGGGTACGGCGCGCGAAGCCGCAAGGCTCTATCCTCGGAATGCCAATGTTACCGCAACCGTGGCGTTCGCAGGCCTCGGCCTCGACAGGACACAGGTACACCTTATCGCCGACCCGGCCACCGCGCTCAATATCCACGAGCTGGACGCCGCCGGCGCATTCGGCCGGCTCAATCTCCGTCTTGAGAACGCCGCGCTCCCGGGAAACCCGCGCAGCTCGCACCTCGCCTCGCTCAGCCTGGAGCATGCCGTGCGCGAGCATTTCCGGCATATAAAAATCTAAAGCGGGTGCTGATCCATCTCCTTTAAATGGGCCACCTTCCCGACCGGGCTGTCACGAAGCTTCGGCGGGCTGGAATTCTGCGTGGGTAAGGCTCTCAACGGTGGAGGCCGCGCGGCAGGCTGACATCAGGGCGGTATGCTCAACATGAACGAAGCACTTACGCGCGAAGCTTTCGGCGAAAAGCAGGATTATTCAGGGTCGGAGAAAATTCCACCATCGAGCACATGCTTCAAGGCAAGCGGTCGATCGATGGCGCCGAGCCGAAGCTGGAGATCCAACACATTCTGAAGTCCCTGAAAGTCAAGTTCGCCAGAAAAATGCAGATGTGGAAGGTCGCGTCGGACCGCCCGCGCGGCTACATCCTTCGACACTCCATAATTTCCCGCGGTGAAATCGATCCATTCCTCGACGTGCCCTGAAGCATATTTCGCCGCGCGGACACATGCGCGCAACGCCGCCTCGAGCAACGGTCGGCTGGCGGCCACAAAAGTGCGGTTTGCCACGCGAACGACCCATTGAATCTGCGGCACGGAGGTTTCCTCGTAGATTGCCGCTAGCACGCGGAGCACACCCCTCTCCTCACCCTCGGATATTGCCGGCTCAACCGCTAGCGCCGCGTCGACTTTTCCCTCTTCCATCACGTCGACCACGCGCGCGTAGTCTTCGTGCAGACCGATAAATTGAACGTCGCGATCGGGATCGAGGCCGCGATCGAGCAGCATCGCACGCAGGAACCATTCTGGGCAGCTGCCGCGGGCAAGCAGACCGATCCGGCTGCCTTTCAAATCCTGCCAGCCTTCGATGTAGTCCCGAACAGCGACATACATGTGCGCTTTCCGACGAACTCCGCCGCCGACGATCGAGAAATTGGCTCCGCGTCCAATCGCGGCTACGCACGGCGGAGAGCCCATCTCGCCAAACAAGATTTCTCCTGATGAATAGGCATCTGCAAGTTCGCGCCCGCCATAGACAACACGCATGGAGAGGTCGATGCCCTCATCGCGAAAGAAGCCCTTGGCGATGCCGAGACGAACGGTAATTCCGCACTTGTCGGTTGGAACGCCGTATATAAGCGGAATCAAAGGTTTGTGCTGCATCTCCTTGATCACCGTCGATCAATGAACTTGCGATAACTTGGCAAACAGACCGAGCGACTCGGGGTTACTCAGTGCGCCCCTGTTGCGCGCGGGCCGGCCGTGTATCACGTCCTTCACGGCAAGCTCGGAAATCTTTCCGTTCATAGTCTTGGGAATATCCGCGACTTCCATGATTAGGTTAGGAACGTGCCGCGGTGACGCGAACTCTCTTATTCGCCTCCGGATCTTATCTATCAGAGCGACATCGAGGTGAGCGCCTTGCTTCAGGCGAACGAACAGTATGCTGCGCGAATTTCCTTGCCGATCTTCAGCCACAACTACGCTTTCCTGAATTTCCTCGATCGCTTCGACCTGTCGATATATTTCGGCAGTACCTATCCGAACACCGTTGACATTAAGTGTGGCGTCCGATCGGCCGTGGACGATCAGACCGCCGTCGGGAGTGATCTCTGCCCAATCTCCATGCCGCCAAACATTGGGCCAATGAGAAAAGTAGGATTCGTGGAGTCGAACGCCGTCCTTGTCGCCCCAGAATCCAAGTGGAGCCGAAGGAAACGGCAGCGTGCATACGAGCTCCCCTTCCTGACCTACGACCGGCTGCGCGTCGCTGTTGAAAATTTCTGCCTTCATCCCCAATGCAATAACGGGAATCTCCCCCGCCCTGCACGGCCCCATGGGATTGCCCGATCCAAACGCGGCTATGATATCCGTGCCGCCCGACGCCGAGGCGAATTGGAAATCTTGTTTAATTTCCTGGTAGACATATACATATTCTTCCGGCGCCACTCGAGAGCCGCTGGCGATAAGGCATTTCAAACTGTCCAGGCGATGACTCCGCCGAGGCGACAGACCGTCCTTCCTTAGCGCCGCGACGAGTTGCGGCGGAACTCCAACGACGTTGATTTTTTCCTGGTCGATCAGGTCGAATACAGTGTCGGGCCTTGGATACATCGCAGACCCATCCGCGATCACGATAGAGGCGTTGGAGGCGAGCGCCGTCACAAGCGTGTTCCACAACACCCATCCCGACGTGGTGAACCGGAGCATCCGGTCTCCAGGCTGCAAGTCAAAATGAAGCTGATGCTCCTTCATGTGTTGGATCAGCGTTCCGCCTGCACCATGCACGATGCATTTCGGAGACCCTGTTGTCCCTGACGTAAAGAGGACAAAGACCGGGTGGTTGAACGGAAATCGCTCAAACGACAGTGGATCGTCGGAAAATGGACCTGAAAACTCGCTCCACGAGAGCGAGTTGGGCACGTTCGGGAGAGCAGCCTCGCTTCGGAGATAAGGCACAACGACCACTCGCTCAAGCGAGGTAAGGCCCCTTACAATCTCCACTCCCTTCGTCAGGGCGTCGTGCTCCTTTCCCGCGTAGCGCGCACCATCAGCCATGAACAAGACGCGGGGGGATATTTGGCTCAAGCGATCGAGAACCGCGCTAACCCCCAAGTCCGAAGAGCAGACCGACCAAATGGCGCCGATTGCCGTGGTCGCCAGCATGGCAATCAGTGTTTCAGGAATGTTTGGCATATAACCAGCAACCCGATCGCCAGGCGAAACGCCCGCTGCGCTAAGCGCGCGGGCAACACGCGATACCTCGGCATCGAGATCACGAAAACTCATACGGCGGAGGACCTGACCTTCACACCAGAAGGTAACGGCCTCTGCGCTTTCCCCGCGCCGTCGAAGCAAGTTCTCTGCAAAATTCAGCTGCGCCTTTGAAAAAAAACGTGCACGTTTCATCGAATCGGCGTCAACTACTATCGGCGATCCGTTTCGGTCACCAATAATGCCGCAGAAATCCCAGATATCACCCCAGAAAGCCTCGTTGTTTTCAATCGAGAAGCGATACAAATCCGCGTAGTTCCGAATATTCACGCCGTATTTCCGCGAAACTCTCTGCGCAAACGCATAGATCCGCGTACTCTCGATATGTTCGACCCGAGGATTCCAAACGACCTGACCCATCTCTATACTCGGCTTGCATTAGACTTTACGGCAGCAACGCCAAGATAGCGCTCCGCAAACTGCGGATAGATTTCCGCAACCTCTTCTGCAATGCGACCGCGAATAAGCGCCATCGCTTCCGAATCCGGATTCTCGGTCACCGGAACCTGGTCGGGAAGGTGAAATTCGAAGCCGGTGTTATCCAGAATTTCCTCCACGGTGTGCCCGGGATGCACGCTTTCAAGCTCGAAACGCCTGAGGCGGCGGTTAAAATTAAACACACCCAAACTCGTGACGAGCGCACTCGGTCCTCCGGGTCGATACACGTTCGGCTCGTTCACTCCGGCCGCCGTGATGTAATCAACCTTTGGCACGAAGACGCGACGCGTGTGCTCTTCACGGAACAGCACGACCCGCTTGACCAGAGAGTAGAGATAAGGGGTGCCATAGTTTCCGCCCCAGCGAACGGATAATTTTGGATAGGGGCCGACACCCATCAGATTAACATTTGCCTGCCCGTCGATCTGCCCTCCGCCCATCAGGAACGCATCAATTCTGCCTTGCGCCGAGGAATCAAACAGCTCCCGACTTCCTTCCGTGAAGAAGACCTGCTTTTTGCTTCCCAGTACGGTTACCCGCGTCCGTCCCCGGGACAACGCGCCCGTCAGCAAAGACGCCGCACACGGCACTGGCGACGCAGAGCCCACGGCGATATGACGCGAACCCGTCAGCTTACGCGCAAGCGAGGCAATGAGAAATTCGTGCGAATGGAAGTCCATCACGCAACCGCCTCCGTCTGCCGATATACATAACGATCCAGATATGTCTGGAATCCCTCATCGGTTTGCGCCGCCTCTACATACTGGCGCAAATGGGCTGTGTCTTCGGGATACTCGTCGGCAAAGGAAAGCGGCCAGGCACCGCGCGGCTGGTGCGAAACGGCTGTAACATACACATTCGACAAGACGCCTGTTGCAGTGAGATCGTTTTCCATCAGGTCGTCGTCAACCAGCTTTTCGACGGTGACAAGCGTAACCGCAGATGCATGGGCGGCAACGGCCAATTCGCGCCGCCGTCCGATCCAGACATTGCCGGAACGGTCGGCAAAGGGTGCATGAATAAGCGTCACGTCCGGATTGGTCGCGGGAACGAGAAGAATTGGATCCTGCTCCCCAAATGGATTGTTAACGACCTTCCAATCCTTCCTATGATCGACAACATCACTTCCCAGAATCCCCCGCAGCGGGATGAAGGGGATTCCCTTTTCACCTGCCTGCAGAGCGGCATGGATCGCCGGACAGCTTGAATCGAGAACCTTGATTTTTCCGGCCATCGCGGCGCGCGCGAAGCAGGGAGGAACCCCGAACTCCCCGAAAATGTAAGAGCCGGCCTCCATCGTGCTTACGCAGCCCGCTCCAATCAACATGTCAGCTTGAAGGCCGCCGGCCGGAATGCCTACGATGTGCAGATTCCGTACACTTCTCCGGATAACCGCTCGGGTCGCAGACATTGCGGCTCCCGAATACATACCGTTGAAGTCATGCGGGATAGCCAGTTTGCACCCGTCATGAATATGGGAAATCAGCTCATCCAGACTAACGATGATATTGCTGTTGTTCGCCATCGTCATACTTTTCCTCCGGCGGCCGCATGTTTTTCTTCGTTACTGAAGAGGGATGTTTGCCTCTTTGATAACTTTCTGCCATTTGACGCTTTCCAGCGCCAAATAGTCTGCAAACTCCTGCGACGTGCCTGCCGACAGGTCCGCGCCCAAGGCCGTCAGCTTTTCCTGTACGGTCGGAGTGCTCAATACCCTGGCCACTTCCTTGTTCAGCCTGTCGATGACTGCCGGCGGCGTTCCCGCAGGCGCCATCAGCCCGTACCACGTCACGACATCATAGCCAGCCAATCCTGCTTCGGAGACCGTTGGAATATCGGGCATCACTTTCGACCGGCGCGGTGCCGTTACCGCAAGCGCGCGCAGCTTCCCTTCTTTCACGTAAGGAAGCACAGTCGAAATGACGTCAAAGGTCACTTGAATCTGCCCGCCAAGCAGATCGGTGAGAGCAGGAATACTGCCCTTGTAGGGGACGTGGACAAGGTCGGTGCCGGCCATCATGTTGAACAGCTCGGCGGCAAGATGCATCGAGTTTCCGATTCCGCCTGATCCGTAATGTATTTTTCCGGGCTGCTTTTTGGCGAGCGCGATCAGCTCTGCGAGATTCTTTGCTGGCACCGACGGATGGACGACAACGACTTGGGGAACGGTCCCGATCTGAACGACGGGGACAAGGTCCTTGTCCGGATTGTAGGTCATGTTCTTGTACAGGAACTTGTTTACGCTGATCGGCCCCGGCGTACTGAGCAGGAGTGTATGTCCATCGGGTGCCGCCCTGCTGACACTCGCTGTGCCGATCATTCCAGCCGCTCCAGGACGGTTTTCGACAATGACTTGCTGCCCGATCGACTTACTTAGTTCCTGAGCGATAGCGCGCGCCAGGACATCCGTAGTTCCTCCAGGCGGAAACGGTGAGACGATGGTCACCTCCTTGGTGGGAAAGCTCTGTGCGATTGAAGGATGGGCGAACATTATTGCCGCACCGGCGAGTGCCAAGCATTGCAGACTGCGAAATAACTTCATGTTTTTTCCTCCACTGTGAGTACGCCGCAACTCTTTCGATCTGCCCCAATGTGGCCTCACACTGCGACAATCATGACTTTCTTGAGTTCCTCGATATGCACGCGCTTATGCGCCTGAAGAGATTTTCCGTCGTCCTCTGGGAAGAACACCACTCTTTTCGAAGACGTTGACACGGTGCCTAGAACTCTCTCTGTGTTCACGGAACAAGCCCCTGATCCGATAATTTATTCTTGGAACGCTTTCTCTCGTGCGTTTCGGAACAGCGGGAGCAGCACGAGAATCATCATTCCCACTGCCGTCGCGAGAAAAACTGCACTGAGTGGCCGGACAAGGAGATTGATCGGATTTCCGTCGGCCAGCAGAAGCGCGCGGCGGAAATATTCCTCTAAGGGCGATCCGAGAATGAACCCCAGTAGAAGTGGTGCGGCTTCACATTTGAGGCGGAAGAAAATGTACCCCATGAGGCCGAAAACCGAAGCCACGACAATGTCCATCGCGTTGTTATTCAAACTATAAACGCCGATGCAGCAGAACAGGAGAATTGCCGGGAAGAGAAGTCGATAGGGGATCGTCAGCAGCCGCACCCAGATGCCGATCAAGGGCAGATTGAGGATCACGAGCATGATATTGCCGATCCACATGCTCGCGATCACACCCCAAAATAACTCGGGCCATTTCGAAATTACTTCCGGCCCTGGCGTGACTCCTTGAATCATCATTGCGCCGATCATTAACGCCATCACCGGATTGGACGGGATGCCCAGGGTGAGCAATGGAATAAACGACGTCTGCGCCCCTGCATTGTTCGCGGATTCAGGGCCGGCAACTCCCTCGATCGCCCCCTTACCGAACGCCTCGGGTGTTCCCGAGATTTTCTTTTCAAGCGTGTACGAATAGAAGGATGCAAGGACCGCACCGCCACCAGGTAGAATGCCAAGCAAGGAGCCAAGCGCCGTTCCGCGAATGATGGGCTTCCAACTGCGCTTGATGTCGTTGCGCGAGAGCCATAGCCCTTTCACTTTCGAAGCATAAACCGCCCGCTCCTTGCTATGTCCAAGATTTGCGATGATTTCGCCTAGTCCGAAGACGCCCATCGCGACTGCGACTATGCTCAGGCCGTCTGACAGGAAGATCATATCGAAGGTGAAGCGCTGGTAGCCGGAGTTAACATCGGTGCCGACCAAGCCCAGCAGCAATCCCAGCACGACCATCGCCACGGCTTTCAGAATGGAGCCGTGCGCCAGCACGATCGCCGTAACAAGACCGAGGACCATTAAGGAGAAATATTCGGCGGGCCCGAATTTCAGCGCCATTTCCGCCAATGGCGGGGCGAATAGCGCGATGGCTAGCGTTGCAACTGTGCCGGCAAAGAACGAACCGATTGCGGCGATGGCCAACGCAGCCCCCGCCCGACCCTGCCGCGCCATTTGATATCCGTCGATGGCCGTTACAATCGAGGATGACTCGCCAGGAAGATTGACCAAGATCGCAGTCGTCGATCCGCCATACTGCGCGCCGTAATATATTCCCGCGAGCATGATCAACGCGGAATCGGGCGGCAGCGTAAACGTTATCGGGATCAGCATTGCGACGGTCGCCGCAGGTCCTAGCCCAGGCAGCACGCCGATCAATGTCCCAACAAGCGCGCCCGTAAAGCAGTAAACAAGATTCATCGGCGTCAGGACGACCGACAGGCCTAGGCCAAGCGATTGAAATAACTCCATTGGCGACACCTAGAACCTGAAGGGAAACGCTGCCACGGGCACGCCGAGACCGTACACAAACAGCCCGACACAAAGCACGCTCAGACAAATCGCAGTGATCACCACTTCACGCACGTTATAGTCTCGTACAGAGGTTCCGCTGATAACCACGAGTATGATCGAAGCGACGGCGAGGCCGACGTGATCAATTGTCAAGGCAAAGATGAGGACTGCCCCGAGCACCCCGAACACGGCACGAAAAGCAAAGATGGGCGTCGCGCCGTTATCCGCTTCAGTTTCTTCGCGAGCGACAAATGTTGGAATCATCGACCGGACAACAAGGACGGTTCCGATCAGAGCGAGGGCGCTCGCTAACCAGATTGGCACGTAGCCGGGGCCCATACGCGAAGCGGTTCCGAATGGATAATCCTGCGCGATGAAAATCGCCGCGCAGCCAATCACGAAAAACAAAAGCCCCGCTCCAAAGTCAGCCCACATCCTAATTTTCATTTCAACAGTCCCCGCAGCACGCTCTCGCTTTTTGAGACATCACTCTTGATTCTCACAGACATTGGCGACTCAAGAATAGTGACAGGGCCGTCACCTGAATTGGCTGAAATATCTGTTCGTTCGCCGCCGGCAAACTTCTCAGCACGAATCCCTCCAATCTTAATCACGATCTGCCAGCCCCGCCCGGTCTACATTGCAAGATTCTTTTCAACGATATTTGGTCCGTTCAACACGTCGCCTGACAGTCGCCGATACTTTCCGCGAAAGAACACCAAGGGGCCCTCCTCCGCGTCGAAACAGATGTCAAGAACCTCTCCAACCAGAATTAGGTGATCGCCTCCTTCATGGACGGCATAATGCGCGCACTGGAAGCGCGCCAATGCACTAGGGATAAATGGAATGTCATTGCACTGCGTGCTGTAGCTCGTCCCGCTCCACTTGTCGGGCACCTCGCCCGCAAAGCGCCGCGAAACTTCCTCCTGCGTCTCTGCAAGAACACTGATTCCGAAACGTGGCGCGCGGAGCAGCGCACCGAGACTCGGTGCTTTACGGCTAACGCTGAACAGAATGAGCGGCGGATTAAGCGAGACAGAATTGAATGAGTTTACCGTCAGGCCGATCGGCGTCGTGCCATCAACATAGGCGGTGACCACGACGACCCCAGTCGCGAATTGTCCGAACACCTTTTTCAGCTCGGCCGCAGCAAACGGCATCGTGTAGTGCTCCGAATTGCTAGTGGGTGCTGCCTACTGAGTTTCCATTGACATAATTATAACTTAGTAACATAAGTTACTTTGTGAATCAACACGCTGCCGACGCTTGAAATCGAATGGGTGGCGCGT
>Ga0307505_10001749_pt1 | contig 16623 bp, 11 predicted proteins | sample 23_S_MG_FD_202183 | JGI IMG/M metagenome (GOLD analysis project Ga0307505, IMG submission 202183) | Soil microbial communities from Populus trichocarpa stands in riparian zone in the Pacific Northwest, United States - 23_S | ecosystem: Environmental > Terrestrial > Soil > Riparian zone > Trees...
GTGATGCCGGCCGCGCCCGCTCCCGCGCCCGGCGCGGGTCCCGTCGTGGCGGCGCTTCCCCCGGCCGAGACGGACGCCCCGCCGGCGCGGCCGGATACCATCGTGGTGACCGGGCCGCTGTACGAGTACGCCTTCAGCACCCGGGGCGGCCGGCTGGTGTCGGCCTCGCTTCTCTCCTACCGCTCGATGCTCCCCGACGATCAGGGACGGTCCGCCCAGATCTTCCACCCCACCAGCGAGTTCCTGGCCAGCGCCGTGGTGATTGGCCGGGACACCATCCCTCTCGGCGACTGGATACTGACCGCCTCCACCGACGCGGTGGATGTCCGGTCCGGTCCGGCGGCGCTGACGTTCACCGGGGCAGGGGCCGGCGTCCAGGTGACGCTGACCTACACCTTCACCCCCGAGGACTACCGGATCGGGGTCGCGGGCCGCATCGAGGGCGTCGGCCCCAACGGCGCGCTGCTGCTGATCAGGATGGGGCCCGGTCTGCGCAACACCGAGAGCGACTCGACCGAGCATCGCCGCGAACTCGGCGTGGTGGTGAAGGCCGAGGACTCCAAGCTCCACCGGTTCCAGGGGCTCGACCGAGGGGTACCCACGGTGTGGAGCGGGCCCTTCGAATGGGTGGCGGTGAAGTCGAAGTATTTCGTGACCGCCGTGTTCGCGGTGGACTCCACCCAGCGCAACGGCGGCCGGGGGCGGATCTCGGGAGCCCGGGCTTTTCACGCCGATCCGATGCACGCTAAACCCGCCCTGGCGGACGTGGAGGCGAGCCTCGCGATTCCCGCCGACGGCCAGTTTCGATACCTGGTCTATGCGGGCCCGATGGAATACCCGCGCCTGCGGGCCCTGGGGAACGAGTTCGACGACGTGAACCCGTACGGCTGGCCGGGGTTCCGCACCATCATCCGGCCGGTGGCGCTCGGGGCGCGGTGGCTGCTGGTCTGGATGCACGAATCGCTCGGCTTCGCGTACGGGCTGGGCCTGGTGGCCTTCGGGGTGCTCATCCGGCTGCTGCTCTGGCCGCTGAATCAGAAGGCGATGCGCTCCAGCATGGAAATGCAGGCGATTCAGCCGATCATGAAGGAACTGCAGGAGAAGTACAAGAACGACCCGCCGCGGCTGCAGCAGGAGATGTTCAAGCTGTACAAGGAGCGCAAGGTGAATCCGCTGGGCGGCTGCTGGCCGATGCTGCTGCCCTGGCCGGTGCTCCTCGCCCTGTTCTTCGTCTTCCAGAACTCCATTGAGCTGCGCGGGGAGAGTTTCCTCTGGATGCCCGATTTGTCCCGGGCCGACCCGCTCTTCCTGACCCCGTTGCTCATGGGGGCGTCGATGTACGCGCTGATGAAGCTGGGCCAGCGCGGCATGGAGCCGAACCCGCAGATGAAGATGATGCTGTACATCATGCCGCCGGTGATGACCTTCATGTTCGCGCAGTTCGCCAGCGGGCTGAACCTGTACTACCTGGTCAGCAACCTGGCCAGTCTGCCGCAACAGTGGATGCTGACGCAGGAACGGCTCCGGCGGATGCCTCCTCCGCGCCCGGCGCCCCCCACGCCGGCCGCCGCGTCTGCCGGCCGGAAAACGAAAGGCCGCGGCCGGGCATAGGCGTCCTTTCCCCGGCCCCCTCGGACGGGACCGGGCTGATATGTTCCCTGCATGCTGGCCGACACGATTGCGGCGCTGGCCACCCACCCCGGGCGCGCCGCGCTGGCCCTGATCCGCCTCTCGGGCGCCGCGGCCTTCGAGGTGGCGGCCCGGGTGGTTCCGGGGTTCGACCCCGCCATTCCCCGCCAGGCCCGGCTGGGCGCCTTCCAACACCCCGATGGCCAGCCCATTGATCGCGGACTCTGGATCGCCTACCCCGGCCCGCGCAGCTATACCGGCGAGGACCTGGTCGAGTTCACCTGCCATGGTGGTCTGGTCGTCCCCACCCGCCTCCTGAGCGCGCTGTTCGCCGCGGGAGCCCGGCAGGCCGCCCCCGGGGAGTTCACCCTGCGGGCGGTGCTGCATGGCCGAATGAACCTCATGCAGGCGGAAGCGGTGGGCGACCTGATTGACGCCACGGCTCCTGCCCAGGCGGAGGTGGCTCTCCATCACCTCGAGGGCGGGCTTTCGGCGAGAATAGAGCAGTTGCGATTACAACTACTCGATTTGACGGCGCTCCTCGGCTACCACATCGATTTTCCGGAGGAGGATGACGGACCGGTTTCGCCGGCCCAGCAGATTACTCTCCTCGAACAGACCCGGGAGTCGGTGGCCCTGCTCCTGCGAACCGCTCCGACGGGCACCCGGCTGCGGGAGGGGGCGCTGGTGGTGCTGGCCGGGCGGCCGAACTCCGGCAAGTCCTCCCTGTTCAACGCCCTGCTGGGATCGGAACGGGCGCTGGTCGCCCCCACGCCGGGGACGACCCGGGATGCGATCGAAGCCGACACCAGCTTCGCGGGGTGGCCGATCCGGCTGGCCGACACCGCCGGACTGCGCGATGCGGACGACATGGTGGAGCGCCTGGGAATCGAGGTCAGCAGGCGGTACCTCGAGGCCGCCGACCTGGTGCTGCTCTGCGCCGAGGCCGGCCGGCGTCTGGCAGAGGGCGAACGGCGCATCATGGCGGACTGTCCGACGATCCTGGTGCGCACGAAGGCTGATCTGGTGCCCGCCGGAGAGGATCGGGAAGTCGAAGGGGTGCTGACATCGGTGCTCAGCGGCGAGGGTCTTGAGGCGGTGCGGACCGCGGTGGCGGATCGGATGTTCGGTCCGGACGGAACGCACCCGGCTCCGGCACTGACCCCCGTCCTGGTGCGCGAGCGGCACCGGGTGGGATTGAGCCGAGCCGGGGAGGCCCTGGCCGAAGCGCGGCCGCACCTCGGGGCGGGGGGCGACGCGGCCCTGGCGGCGCACCATGTGCGCCGGGCGATCGCCGAACTCGACGGGCTGATCGGGGGCCTCGATGCGGAGGAGGTGCTGGGACGGATCTTCAGCCGGTTCTGCGTGGGGAAATAAACGCCGGGTGTGCCCGGCCCGCCGAGCGCCCTACCGCTTGTGACTGCTGTCGCAGAACGGCTTGTTCTTCGACAACCCGCACCCGCAGAGCTTGATCTGTCCGGGGATCTTCTCCGGAGGGAGGGGAATCGGCCGGCCCTCGTTGTCGAGAATCGTCACCTGGCCCTCGATGACATAGGGGCCGGCGGGCTTATGGGTAATGGTGGGAGTGGGCATAAGAGAGGGACTAGGCCGACTGCCGTCCTCGCGCCAGCTCCTCGGCGACCATGATCTCGCGGGCGGAGGCGCGCAGGGCATCGGCGATGCCGCGCTCCGCCACGATCGCCTCCGCCATCCGGTATCCGAGATAGTAGCCGCAGCGTTCCGGGATGACCCGGCCCAGGGTCAGCCGGGCGGACGGGGTCATGCCCCCGGAGAGGTACCGCAGCCGGAGGCCGAGTCCGCTCCGGTCGAGTTCATTGACCACCGCCCGCCGCAGGAACGCTTCGAGCTCCCGCATGCGCTGGTACTGGCGCTTGGGATAGCCGAAGTAGTCCGCCATGTCGAAGCCGGGCGCCACGGCCTGCGAGGCGTGGACCGCCAGCCCTTCGTTGACGAGCAGCTCCCGGAGCGAGGCGCGGCGCGCGGTCTCCCAGTAGTCGTAGTACCCGTCCTGCTCGGCCACCAGGCGCCGCAGTTCGCTGGCGCTCGAGGCGGAGGTATACCGCACGGCGTGGGCCAGCTCATGCGCCACCCAGACGGGAATGAGGTCGGGCTGGAGCCCCATCCCGAAGGTCTCCGAGTTGGGGCGTCCGGTAAAATGCTCGAGACAGAGGAAGGCGATCCCCTTGCCGTTGACCACGAGTTCGCCGGCGTTGGCGCCGCCCACCCCCACCATGAGGTAGGTGTCCACCGGCCGGTCGATGCGCAGGGTGTCGGTGGCGCGCGCGATCGCCTCCTCGGCCAGTTGCGCGACATCCACCTGCGCCAGCAGGGCGATCAGGTCGCCGCGATCGGCCCGGACCGTATCGCGGATGACCTGGTCGGCGCCGGGGCTGTCGAGATCGAGGACATAGTTGGACCAGTACGCGGACAGGATGCTGCGGTGGGTTTCGAGATAGTGATGGTAGGCCGCCTCGCGATCGGTGGAGGCGAGAACATCGAGGAACTCAGGGATGAGATTGATGAGCACGGGACACAATACGCAAGACGCCGGACAAGATCAAGAGATCGGCGCGGGAGAGCCGGCGCGGACGCGGGGAGGCGCGCGACGCGGCGGGCGCTACCGCGTGTCCGACTTGCGGCGGTCGGCCATCTCCTGCAGGAAGCGGCGCTCGGCGGGCGTGAGGCTGGCGAGGCCCGAGGAACTGATCTTGTCGAGCACCCGGTCCATCTCGGCGCGCTCATACTCGACCGGCGGAACCCGCGGTGCCGGCGCGCGATCGGCCGGCGCGGGCGGCGCCACGGCCACCCGGCCTTCGCGCCGGACCTGCAGTTGCGTGGCCATGGCGGGCTGGCGCGGGGCGCGGGCCGGCGGCGCGAGGCGTCGCTGGCGCAGGGTGTCGATCCGGAACCAGGCGTAGGCGGTGATCAACCCCCCGCCATGGGCGAGATGGGCGAGCCCGTCGTCGGCGAAGCGCAGCGCGCCCAGGATGTCGACCACCACCACGATGCCGAGAATGGTGGCCGCGGACAGGGGAACGGGCATCGGCAGCACGGTGAGCTCGGCGTCGGGACGCAGGAGCACGAAGATGAGCGCCACGCCGAGCACCGCGCCGGAGGAGCCGTAGACCGGCGGCAGTGTCATGAGGCCCGCCAGGCCCATCGCGAAGACCGCCGTGCCGAGGGCGCAGGCGAGGTAGAGGAGCAGGAAGCGCCGGGCTCCGAGCCGTTCCTCGACGGAGGGGCCGAACAGGAAGAGCAGGAGGAGGGTCAGGGCCAGGTGAAGGGGGCCGCCGTGCACGAACGGGGCGGTCAGGATGCTCCACGGCCGGGCGAACGGCTCGGCGGGATCCAGCACCAGGGCGAGCCGGATGGCCGGGGCGGTAAGGACCGTCATCAGCAGCACCAGGACGCCCAGGTTGACCGCCATGAGGCGGCCCACCATCGGGGTGATCCGGGTGCCGGGAGCTGCGGTCATTACGGTCCTCCTGGTGTCGCGGGCCTGACCCGGGAGACGCCCCGGGGGTTGGCCCGGCGCACGTCCCCCTGCGGTCAGGAGGGGGTCCGCCGGCTTCCCAGCGCCAGCCGGCAGATTGCCTCACAGAGGTCGGCGAACTCCATTCCCACCGCGGCCGCCGACTGGGGGAGCAGGCTGGTGGCGGTCATGCCGGGCAGGGTGTTCACCTCTAAACAGACCAGTTCCCCGGCGGGTGTCAAGCGAAAATCGACCCGGGAGTAGCCCCGCAGCTTCAGGGCCTGGTGGGTGAGAAGCCCGAGGCGCTGGCACTCGGCCGCCACCGCGGGGGGGAGCTCGGCCGGGAAGATTTCCTGGGACATTCCGGGAGTGTACTTGCATTCGTAGTCGAAAATCTCATGCCGGGGAATGATCTCCCCCACGGCGAGCGGCCGATCGTCCAGAATTCCGACGGTCAACTCCCGGCCGGGAACGAACTGCTCGATCATCACCTCGTCGTCAAAGCGGGCGGCCTCGACGATGGCGGGGCCAAGTTCGTCCGGCGTCCGGACGATGGAGAGCCCCACGGTGGAGCCCTGTTTGGAGGGCTTGACCACGACCGGCCACCCCAGGGCGGCGTCGACCTCGGCGGCCGTGGCGGGAGCCATGAGCCAGTCCGCCGTCGGCACCCCGGCGGCCCGGAAGAGGCGCTTGGCGATGTCCTTGTCCATGGCCAGGGCGCTGCCCAGCGGGCCGCTTCCGGTGTAGGGAACCCCCACCACGTCCAGCACCGCCTGCAGGGTGCCGTCTTCGCCCCATCCGCCGTGGAGGGCGAGGAACAGCACGTCGGCTTGGCGGACCACGGCCAGGTCGCCCAGCCCGGAGATCAGGAGCCCCCGCTCGAGGGCGGCGAGTTCGCCGAGGTCCGGCGGGGCGACGCCCACGGCCGGTTTGAGGAAGTGCGGCTCATCCGAGGGGGGCATGAACCCCCGCGCCGTGTCCACGACCGCCACCTCGTGCCCGCGGCTGCGGAGTGCCGAGACGATCTGGGCGGCGGAGGCGATGGCCACGTCGCGCTCGGAGGAGGTGCCACCGGTGAGGACGGTGATGTGCATGGTTGGAAATGTACATGGTGGGCCGTGAGTCGTGCCGCACCCGGCCCGGTGGCGGGAAACACCCGCGATTTCCGTTTGGGAGGTATTCGGGCCGACCGGGATGGAGGGGGATGGGGAGGCGGTCCGCGCCACGGGTTCACACCACGTCACTGGGAGGGGTTCCATGTTCCACCAGGTCATTCGTTCCTCGGCACGTTACGCTCTGGTCGGGGCCGCGCTGGTTCTGGCCTCCTGCGCGGTGGAACCCACCACCCCGCCCCCGCCCCCACCCCCACCGCCGGGGCCTCCCCCCGTCACCAGCGTGTCGATCACGGCGCCGGCGACGAGCGTCGAGGTCGGCAGTACGCTCCAACTGGCGGCAACGGTCTCGCCCTCGGCGGCGTCCCAGGCCGTCAGTTGGTCGAGCAGCAACGAGACCCGGGCCACCGTCAGCGGCACCGGCCTGGTGACCGCCCTGACCCCCGGGGCGGTGACGATCACGGCCACCAGCGCCGCGGACGCGTCCCGCAGCGGCAGCGTGGCACTCACCGTGACCGGGTGCGCGACACTCGTGTCGGCCGACGTGGCGAACGGCGCCAATCTGCCCGCCGACGCCTGCTACCGGGTGCTGACACCCCTGACGGTGCAGACCAATACGCTCACCGTCGGGCCGGGCGTGCGCATCGCCTTCGGGGCCAACGGGGAACTCACCATCGCGACCGGCGGCCGCCTGAAGGCGGCCGGCACGGCGGCCAAGCCGATCACCTTCACGAGCATCGACGCCGCCGGAACCTGGCGGGGGGTTCGCTTCACCAGCAGCCGGAGCGTCGACAACGTTCTGCACTACGTGACCATCGAAAACGGCGGCTCCGCCGGCTGGAGCGGCGCCGCTCACTCCCGCGCGGCGCTCTCACTGGAAGGGAACTCGCTGGTCAACATCCAGAACAGCACCATCACCCGCAGCGGGGGCCAGGGTATCAACGTTCTTGACGCCGCGGAGATGGTCTTCGAGAACAACACCCTCCGCGACAATGCGGTCGCGGCCTGGGTGCATCCGAACGCCGCGGGCTTCATCAGCGCCAACAACCACTTCGACACAAATACCGATAACGTGGTTCGCGTGGCGTTCGCCACCAACGACGCCGTCACCACGGCACAGACCTGGCGCGCACTCGACGATCGCAAGTCGTTTGCCGACCGTGTACTCCGCGGCCCCCGGTTCGAGGTCCAGGTCCGCACGGTCATCGAGGCGGCGCTGACGGTAGCGCCGGGCGCGGTACTGGCGTTCCGGACCGACGTCCGGCTCATCGTGGAGCCCACCGGTTCGTTGACGGCGGTGGCCCCGGCAACCGACCCCATCCTGTTCTACGGCGCCGAGGCCGGCAAGGGGACGTGGACGGGACTTCAGATCCGGAGCAATTCTCCGAACAATCGATTCGAGAACGTTGCCTTCGCGCGTGGTGGTGGCCAACCGTGGACGGGCGATCCCGATTCCCGCGCCATGGTCTACCTGGACGGTACCAGCCGGGCCGTTTTCATCAACTGTGGTTTCGAGTCCAGCGCTCACTACGCACTCTGGGTACCGGCTGGCGGCGACATCACGGGCTTCTCCGGCAACGAATTCCAGGGCAACGAACGCGCCATGATCATCCATCCGAACCGGGTGGGCGCTATCGCCGCCAACAACGTCTTCGGCAATAATGTCGAGAACAAGATACGGATCGGGTACGTCAACACCGACGCCGTGGTCAACGCTCAGACCTGGAACGCCATGCAACACTTCACCAATGAGTTCGGGCAGGGAATCGTTTCGGTGCCCTACTACGTGACGGACCGGATCGTCATCCAGGCACCGCTGACGATCGCGGCCAGCAACCATCCCGCCGCGGCCGGAGACGTCGTCCCGAACATCGTGGAATTCGCGCAGAACGCGAGCCTCGATGTCATGGAGGGCGGCTCGCTGCGTGCCACCGGCACGGCGGACCGGCCGATCATTTTCCGGGGCGGCGAAGACGTCAATGGCTATTGGAAGGGCATCCGTTACAACACGCTGTCCGCCAATAACCAGCTCACCCACGTCGAAGTCCACAATGCGGGATCGCAGGCCTGGTTCGGTGGGCCCAACAGCACCGCGGCACTCCATGTCACCGAGAACGGATCGGTCGCGCTCTCGAACGTGAAGTTCCGGAGATCGGGCGGCTACGCGATGGTGGTGACGTTCCAGGGGGCCTACACCTGCGCCAGCTCCGATCTCGGCGGCTTCGGGTTCTGGGTCTTTCTCGACGTCAGCCTCGGCGAGCTTCGCCAGTGCTGAGACGCCGCGCTCCGGGCGCTGGCCCGGCGCCGCCGTAACGGGGCTCCCCGCGGGGGAAGGAGTCGGCGGGCCGGGAATCGTTGCGGCCGGAGCGCGGCGGGCTATGTTAGCGTGAGCCGAAAGACGGCGGCGTATCGGTGGGAGACGATCGGAGACGAGCCGGATGGCTGACGCGCTCCTGTGGCAGCGGTGGGACGAAGTCGACCGTCTCCTGGAGGAGGCGCTCGACCTGCCGGTCGAGCAACGGGCGTCGCACGTCGTACGCCGCGCGGCCGGCGACGCGGCGCTTCGCGACCTGGTGCTGGGGCTGCTCGATCGGCTGAAGGAGGCGGGGGGCCGGGTCACCGGTCCGCCGGAAGCGGTCGTGCGGGGGGCGTTCGCGCAGGACGGCGAGACGACGGCGCCCGAGGACCTGGCGCCGGGGACGCCGGTGGGCCGCTACGTGGTCGGCGAACGCCGCGGCCGGGGCGGCATGGCGACGGTGTACCAGGCGGAGCGGTCGGACGGAGCCTACCAGCAGCGGGTGGCGCTCAAGGTCCTGCGGCGGGGCCTCGACACCGACGACCTGGTCCGGCGGTTCCTCACCGAGCGGCAGATCCTCTCGTCGCTCGTCCACCCCAACATCGCGCAACTCCTGGATGGCGGGTCGCTGGCCGACGGGCGGCCCTACCTGGTGATGGAGCTGGTGGACGGCCAGCCGATCACGGTGTATGCCGATACCGCGCGCCTCGACCCGCGGGCCCGGCTGGATCTCTTTCTTCAGGTGGTGGACGCGGTCCGCGCCGCGCATCGGCGGCTCGTGGTGCACCGCGACATCAAACCCTCGAACATCCTCGTCGACGCCGATGGCCGCGCCAAGCTGCTGGACTTCGGCATCGCCAAGCTGCTCGAAGCCGACGACGGCATCACCGAAACCGGGACTCGGGCGCTCACGCCGGACTATGCCAGTCCGGAGCAGGTCCGGGGTGACCCGATCACGACCGGCACCGACGTCTACCAACTCGGGCTCCTGCTGCGGGAACTCCTGACCGGGCTACCGCCTGTCGCGGACGAGCCGCCACTCCGGCCGAGCCGCGCGACTCGCCTCGAGATCACCGGGGCGCCCATTCCCGATGATCGCGCGGCGGCCCGGGGAACCACCGTGCCCAAGCTCGCGCGCGTACTCCGCGGCGACCTCGATCTCATCGTCGGGACGGCGCTGCGGCCCGACCCCGACGACCGCTACGCCTCCGCCGACGAACTCGCGGCGGATCTGCGCAGCTACTTGCGGGGGCACCCGATCCGGGCGCACCCGGAGTCGACCGCCTACCGGATGCGGAAGTTCCTCGGCCGGCACCCGCTGTTTCTGCCGGGCGCGGCCGCGGTCACGGTGGCACTGGTGGCGTTCATCACCGTGCTCGAGGTGCAGAACCGGCGCGTCGTGCGGGAACGGGATGCCGCCGAGGCGGCGTCACGGCGAGCGCTAGCCACCCAGGAATTTCTGGTCGATCTCCTGCGGAGCCCGGATCCCACCGGCGGGGCTGGTGGGGGCGGGAACCGCGAGATCACGGTGGTGGAGGCGCTGCAGCGGGGGCGGGGACGGGTCGCGGCCGAGCTTCAGGACCAGCCCGAGGTGCATGCCGCCGTGCTCGAGGCGATAGGTCGCACCTTCACCGGCCTGGGTCGGTACGAGACGGCCGACACCCTTCTCCGCCAGTCGCTCCGGCTCCTTGGCGATCTGGAAGGTCCGAGTGGGCCGCGGAACGTCCGGGTGATCGAGGCGGTCGGCGCCAACTACCGGGCGCGACGCGAGTTCGCGGCCGCCGATTCGGTGTTTCATGAGGTGCTGCGGCTGCGCACGGGTGCCGGGCGGATCGCGGACACCGTGCTGGCGGAACTGTTCGGGGTACTCAGCCACACGCGCCGCGAGCTTGGCGATCTCGATTCGGCCATCACGCTGGCCGATCGGGCCGTGGCCTCGCGACAGGCCGCCGGGGATACCGTGGGCGAGCGGTTCGTGGCCACGCTCGGATTCTTGGCCACGGTGCTCCGGGGGGCCAATCAGCTCGATTCGGCGGAGACCGTCTATCGCGAAGTCCTCCGCCGCCAGGAAGAGGCCGACCCCCCCAACCCGAACGCCCTCGCCGTGACGCACAACAACCTGGGATACCTGCTCCGAACTCGCGGAGACTTCGCGGGGGCGGAACGCTCCTACCGGGAGGCGCTGCGGCTCGTCCGGGAACGGCTGGGAGAGGGTCACCCCACGACCGTCCTGTTGAACAACAACCTCGCGGGCGTGCTCGAATCGCAAGGCAAGCTCGAGGAGGTGATCCAGATCGGCCGCGCCCAGATCGCGGCCGCCGAACGCGAGTGGCCGGAGGGGCATTGGCGGGTGGGTGGCGCCTACTCGGCGCTGGGGCGGTTCCTGCTGCGGAACCGGCGTGAGCAGGAGGCGCTGGCCCCGCTCGAAACGGGGGTACGGTCGTACCAGGCGACGTTAGGCCCGCGCCATGCCTGGACCGCCGTGGCGGCGGTTCATCTCGGGACGGCGCAACTGCTCACCGGCCGCCGTACCCAGGGGGGTGCTTTGTTCGAGCGATCACTGGCGGTGTTGCGCCAGCAGACGGCCCCGCTGGACGTCGATGCCGGGTCTCAGCTCACCCGGGCGGCGGCGCTCCTGGAAGCCAACGGGGAGGCCGCGCGCGCCGAGCAACTGCGGCGGCTGCTCCCGAAGTGAGCCAGCACGGCGGGTTCGTGGCCGGGTAAACCGCCGCCGCTCACGCGGGCCCATCGCCCTGAAGGGCCTCGAGCAGATAGGCCCTGGCTCGGGTCCACTCCCGTTCCACCGTCCGAGGCGACATCTCGAGCACCTCGGCGACCTCCGCCACGGTCAACCCTCCGAAGAAGCGGAGTTCCACCACTTTCGCCATGCGCGGATGCAGGCTCGTCAGCCGCTGCAACGTCTCCTCGACCCCGAGAACATCCGCCGCGCCATCCCCGCCGTCGCCGACGGCATCCTCCTCGAACGGAATTCGAACGGCGCCGCCACCCCGCCGCGCCGCGTGCTCTTTCCGGGCGTGGTCGACCAGAATGTGGCGCATGGCACGGGAGGCGAAGGCATAGAAGTGGGCCCGGCCCTCCCAGTGCCCCCCTACCTGACGGCCCACCAGCTTCAAGTAGGCCTCGTGGACGAGCGCCGTGGTGGTCAGACCGTCGCTCCGCCCCGCCAAAAGGCGCCGGTGCGCGATGGTCTTGAGATCGTCGTATGCGAACGTGATCAGCCTGGAGAAGGCCGCGGAGTCGCCGTCGCTCCATTGGGAGAGCAGGACGGTAATGGTCCCGGGGTCTCTGGACATCGGTGACCGGCCGGCTGAGGATGTGAGTGAGGGTACGGCTGGAATTTACTCCCCGCCCGAAACCGAGCCAAGTTCGCCGTTTACCGCGCCCCCAACATCATCCGCAGCACATCCGCCCGGCTGACGATCCCGATCAGGGCGCCGTCCTTCTGCACCAGGGCGGCGGGAGATTCGCGGGTCAGCATCGGTGCCAGGCGGTCGGTGGGGAAACCGGCGTCCACCACGGGGAAGGGGGCCTCCATCGCCTCGCGAACCGGCCGGTCGAGCAGGGTGGGCTGGTCCAGCGCCCGGGTCATCAGGGTGTGCTCCATCAGTCCCCCGACACAGGCCCCCTCGTCGATCACCGGAATCTGGCTGACGTCCCAGGTGCTCATGAGGTGCAGCGCCTGCCGGACCGCGGCGGCGGGCGCCACGCTGACCAGCGGCGGCGCGTCCTTGGGCCGGCGGGCCAAGAGGTCGGCGACGGTGGTCCGGCGCACGTCGAGCAACTGGTTCTCCTGCATCCAGTCGTCGTTGAAGACCTTGGACAGGTAGCGCTCGCCGGTGTCGGCCAGGATGGTGACCACACAGGCCGCCGGGTCGTCCACCTCCCGGGCCAGGTCGAGCGCCACCGCGACGTTGAGCCCGGACGACCCGCCGGCCAGAATGCCTTCTTCACGGGCCAGGCGGCGGGCCATGGCCATGGCGTCCCGGTCGCTCACCTGGCGGAACTCGTCCACCTGGTCCCACCAGAGAGTCGAAGGAAGCTTGTCCCCGCCGATGCCCTCCACCTTGTACGGCTGCCCCTCGCCCATCACCCCGGTGCGGTGATAGCCGGTGTAGAGCGAGCCGACCGGGTCGCCGGCGATGACCCGGATCGCCGGATTCTGCTCCTTGAGGTACCTCCCGACGCCGCTCACCGTTCCCCCGGTGCCCGCCCCGGCCACGAAGTGGGTCACCCGCCCCTCGGTCTGGGCCCAGATTTCCGGCCCGGTGGTCTGGTAGTGGGCCTCCGGATTGGCCGGGTTGTAGAACTGGTCTGCCATCACCGCGCCGGGGGTGTCACGCACGATCTGCCGGGCCTTCATGACATAGTGATCGGGGTGATCGGGGGGAACGGCCGTCGGGGTGATCACCACTTCGGCGCCGTAGGCCTTGAGCAGCCGCACCTTCTCCTGGCTCATCTTGTCGGGCATCGTGAAGATGCAGTGATACCCCTTGATGGCCGCGGCGATGGCCAGGCCGACGCCGGTGTTGCCCGAGGTGCCCTCCACGATGGTGCCGCCGGGGGTGAGCTCACCGGCGCGCTCGGCGCGCTCGATGATGCCCAGTCCGATCCGGTCCTTGACCGACCCGCCCGGGTTGGCGTACTCCGCCTTGCCGTAGACCGGGGTGCGGAGGCCGGCCCCCACCCGAGCCAGGCGCACGAGCGGCGTCCCCCCGATCGTGTCGAGCACCGAGTCGTACGGTCGGGGGTGCGGGCCGGTCATGGGATGGGTCCTCCGCGCTCGGGTGCGCGGAACACGATCGGCTGGGTAAATGGCGCGGCCACCGGGGTGCCGTTGCGGGTGGCGGGGGCGTAGCGGAGCTTGGGGGCCGCGGCCAGGGCGGCCGAATCCAGCGCCGGATACCCGCTCGACTCCTGGATCCGGGAAGAATCGGGCACCACGGCGCCGTCGGTGGTGACGAACAGCCGCAGCACGACGGTCCCCCCGATGCCCTGATCGAAGAGGGCGGGCGGATACTCGACCGGGCTTTCGGCGTCGAGCGGCACCGGGGCCTCGTCCCCACGGGCAACCGAACCGCCGGCCTGGCCGGCGGGGAGATCCATGGTGCCGTCGGACTGGGCGGTGCAGGCGCCGGCCAGCATGACGAGGGTCAGCAGGAGCGATCGCATCGAGGGAAGGTACCTCCGCGCATCGGTGGGGGCGAGACGGCGCCGATCAGCCGCCCGCCTGTTTCTTCAGCTCCGCCAGACGGTTGAGCGCCTCCAGCGGGGTCAAGGCATTCACGTCCAGGTCCCGGATCGCGACGCGAACCGGATCGGGCGGGGAATCGAGAAACAGGGGGAGCTGGCCCGGGTCGCTCGTCGGAGGATCGCCCGGCACCATCCGATGCTCCCCTTCCAGGGTACCGAGCACGGCCCGGGCCCGCTCCACGACGGGGGCTGGAAGGCCGGCCAGTTCAGCCACATGAATGCCGTACGATCGATCGGTACCGCCGGCCTCCAGCCGGTGCAGGAAGACCACCGTGCCGCCGGCCTCCCGGACCACCACGTTCAGGTTGCGGGCGTGCGCCAGGGTCTCGGGGAGCTGCATGAGTTCGTGGTAGTGGGTGGCGAACATCGTCTTGCAGCCCACCACATCGTGCAGGTGCTCGGACACCGCCCAGGCGATCGCCACCCCGTCGTAGGTGGAGGTGCCGCGGCCGATCTCGTCGAGCAGCACCAGCGAGCGGGCGGTGGCGCTGTGGAGGATGGCGCTGGTCTCGCTCATCTCCACCATGAAGGTGGACTGCCCGCGCGCCAGGTTGTCGCTCGCCCCCACTCGTGTGAAGAGCCGGTCGACCACGCCCACGGACGCCTGGGCGGCGGGCACGTACGACCCGATCTGCGCCATCAGGACACACAGTCCGATCTGCCGCAGGATGGTGCTCTTGCCCGCCATGTTGGGGCCGGTCACCAACTGCACGCGCGCGCTGGCCTCGAACCGCACGTCGTTGGGGATGAACGCCTCCCGGGACATCAGGCGCTCGATGACCGGGTGCCGGGAGGCCGTCAGCGTCAGCCCGAACCCGTCATGCACCTCGGGCCGGACGTAGCGATGCATCACGGCGTCCTCCGCCAGGGCGGCCAGGACGTCGAGCCGGGCCAGGCCGCGGGCGGTCGACTGAACCCGGGCGATGGCCGTCCCGATCCGGGCCCGCAACGCCCCGAACAGTTCGGCTTCCCGCACCGCGAGTCGTTCCTCCGCGCCCAGCACCCGGGCCTCGTACTCCTTGAGCTCCGGCGTGACGTATCGCTCCGCGCCGGCCAGCGTCTGGCGGCGCTCGTAGTCGTCCGGCACCCGGGCGCTATGCGTCTTGGTGATCTCCAGGTAATACCCGAACACCTTGTTGTAACCCACCTTGAGCGACGGGATGCCGGTCCGGTCGCGTTCGCGCTGCTGGATCGCCGCGATGGTCTGCTTGCCGCCGTCGCGCAGCGCACGCGTCTCGTCCAGATCCGTGTCGTACCCGGGGCGGATGACTCCCCCCTCCGCGAGCGTCGCCGGGGGGCGATCGACCAGCGCGGCGGCAAGGTCCTGCCCCAGATCGCCGAGCGGATCGAATCCCTCGGCGAGCGCGGTCAGTTCGGCGCTGGTGTCGCGGCCGGCCAGCGCCGCGAGGGCGGCGAGGACGTCGGGAAGCCGGGCGAACGAGTCGCGCAGGGCGCTGAGCTCGCGGGGAGTGGCGCGGCCGGCGGCCGCCCGGCCCGCCAGGCGTTCGAGATCCCGCACGCCGTCCAGCGCCTCGCGGGCGCGCTGGCGGCCGCGGCCATCCTCGACCAGGACCTGAACCGCGTCGAGACGGGCGGTGATGGCGGCCGGCAGCCGCAGCGGGGAGAGGATCCACTGACGCAGCAGCCGGGCGCCCATCGGGGTCATCGTCGTGTCGAGCGCCTCGAGCAGGGTCACACCCTTGGCGCCGGCGCGCAGCGGTTCGACCAGCTCCAGGTTCCGGCGGGTCATCTCGTCCACCCAGAGATGCTCCGCCGAGCGGCGCACGACCGGACGGGCCAGGTGGGGAAGGCCGGCCGGCTGCAGGTCGGCGAGGTAACGGAAGAGAGCCCCGGCCGCCCCGAGGGCCGGCGTGTCGTCGGGGCCGAGCCCGAGTCCGTCCAGGCCGGCCAGCGCATAGCGGCGGGCGAGTTCCTCGCGAGCCAGCTCGGGATCGAACTCCCAGGGTTCTCGCCGGGTGCGCAGGACCTCGGGCTCCACCGGGACGTCACCGTCACCGGCGGGCAGCACGAGTTCGGCGGGATGGAGCCGGCCGAGCGATTCGGCCAGCCCCGCCGCGGTCATGGTTTCGAGGATGACTTCGCCGGTGGAGAGGTCCACGGCGGCGATGCCGTAAGGGCGTGCCGGGGGCGCGCCCCCGCGGGGAATCGCCGCATCGTCACGATCGCCGGGGGGCGCCACCGCCACCAGCCAGTTGTTGCGTCCGCCCGCGAGCCAGCCGTCCTCGAGCTGGGCCCCGGGCGTCACGGTCTCGATCACCGCCCGCTTGACGATCCCCTTGGCCGTCTTGGGATCCTCCACCTGCTCGCAGATCGCGACCCGGTGGCCGGCGGCGACCAGTTGGCGCAGGTAGTCCGCGGCGGCCTTGACCGGCACGCCGGCCAGCGGCACCCCATCCCCCCGCGCGGTGAGGGTGATGCCCAGGACGCGCGCGCCGAGCTCCGCGTCGTCGAAAAACATCTCGTAGAAATCGCCCATCCGGAAGAACAGGATGGCATCGCGATGCTTGGCCTTGATGTCGCGATACTGGATCAGGAGCGGGGTGCTGGGCGTCTCCGGCACGGACGGCGTCAGGGGTCGGAGACGACGAAGGGCTGGCCGCCGAACCGGGCCCGGAGCCGGGCGACTTCGGCCTGGGCAAGGGCCCGGGACGAGAACCGGCCCGCCCGCACCTTGCGCAGGGCTCCCGGCCCCGGCACCACGGAAGGCTCGTAGCCCATCTGGCGCAGCGCAGCCACGGTGCGATCCAGGGCGGTGGGGTCGGTGAGGGCGGCAACCTGCACCAGCCAGACCGGACCGGCGG
>Ga0307505_10001750_pt1 | contig 16607 bp, 16 predicted proteins | sample 23_S_MG_FD_202183 | JGI IMG/M metagenome (GOLD analysis project Ga0307505, IMG submission 202183) | Soil microbial communities from Populus trichocarpa stands in riparian zone in the Pacific Northwest, United States - 23_S | ecosystem: Environmental > Terrestrial > Soil > Riparian zone > Trees...
TCACTGCCATGCACAGCGACGACGCCCTGCTGCACCCCGCCGGCCGGCCCGCCGTTCGCGGACGCCAGGCGGTCGACGCCATGCTGAACGCCGACCACGCGGAGCCGGCGGACCTCCAGCTGACGACCACGGAGATTGTCATCTCGGAGTCCGGCGACATGGCCTACGAGGTCGGCACGATTGGAGGCGCCGGCGCCGCGGGCAAGTACCTCACCGTCTACCGCAACAGCGGCGACGGCTGGCAGATCGTCGCCGACACGTGGAGCGACGACACACCGCCGGCCGGCACCGCCGCCAACTGATCACCGCCCGGCAGCGGGAGCCGCCCTCGCGCTGCCATACCACCTGACTCCATGTACATCATCGTAGAGCACGCCATTTCCGACCCCGCGCGCGTCCGCGCGATCGTCGACGCCGCCGAGCTCCCGGCGCAACTCACGCTCCACCAGGTCCTTCCCAACGCAGCCGGGACGAGCAGGTCTGCCTCTGGGAGGCCGACAGCGTGGCGGCGGTCGAGGCGTTCATCGAGCCCGCGTTCGCGGGCGTGAGTGCCAACACGTACTTCGCCGTCGACGCCGAGCGTGCGTTGGGCCTTCCTGTCGCCGTCGGCTGAGGCCGGCGGATGCCCCGGGGCGCCGGCCGGCCCCTGCGGGAAGCCGCCCCTGGCGCAAGCCGGGGGCGGCTGTTCGTTTGACCGGGCCGCATCGCTACACCTCTCGTGGCTAGCACCGGGAGGTAGTCGCGGCGGGCGTACGTCGACAGAGCGATGTCCCTGGTGCGCCCCTCAGGCGGCGGCGAGCCCCCACCGGTTGACAGCCCGCCATCGCGGCGGGCCGGCGCCAGCCCTCCCGTTCTTCACTTGGCGCCCCGCTGACGGCCCCGGTATCTTCTAAACCTGCCGCGCCGGCGCGGTACGTGCCCGTAGCTCAGCTGGATAGAGCGTCTGACTACGGATCAGAAGGTCGGGGGTTCGAATCCTCCCGGGCACGCTTCAGGAACCCCCATCTTGCAGTCGCCGGGACGAAGGCGCGGGGGGAGATAGTGTGTCAGCGGCTGGGGACCCGCGGTCTTGCGCGCCCGAAGGTCGGCGCGGCACGGCGCCCCTCACCTCCAACGCCCTCCCCCGGGCCGGACTGGCTTCCCGTCGCTGTCGCACGCCGTCCAGGCCGAGTTTGAAGAAAGGGGGGGGAGGCGTATGCTGGGAGTGTGGTCTTCCAGCTCCGCGGGCATCCGCTCCACCCCTTGCCCGAGCGACTTCCCGCGTGATGAAAAACGCCCTTGCGAAGCCGGGCGCCGGGCCCGGAGGGGCCGACGCGCCGCGCAGCGTGCACCCAGTCGTACGGCTGGACTACCGGATCCGCACGGCGGCTTACTACCTGCTGCTCCCGATAGTCACGCTGCTTTACTTCCCCCGGGTGTACCCGTGGTGGACGTACGCGGCGGTCGCCGCGGTTTTCCTGGCGTTTCCGCACCTCGCGTACCTGGCGGCCTCACGCAGCCGCAACCAGAAATCGGGTGAGCACCGCAACCTCATCGCCGACGCCGTCATCCTGGGGGTGATCGTGGCGATGTGCTCGCTGCATGCCTGGACGCTGCTGGTGGCGCTCATCTTCGTGCTTCCGACGGCCCTCAACGTGGGCGGCGTCTCGCTGGGCACCGTCAGTGTCGCCGTGTTCGCGGCCACCGCCGCGATTGCGCACGCGCTCGGAGGCTGGCCGAGCGAGTTCGCCCTCGAATCGCCGTTAGCGACCATCGTCGTAAGCATGGTCGTCATCGGGGGCTATGTCTCCATCCTCTCGCTCACCAACCGCTCGACGGCCCAGAAGGCGATCGCACGCGGCAAGCAGCTCGAGCTGCAGAAGGCGCAGATCGAGGCGTACGCGAGCGACCTGGCCGCGGCGCGGGAGAGCGCGGAAGAGGCGCGGGAGGCCGCGCAGGCCGCGAACCAGACGAAGAGCGAGTTCCTGGCCAACATGAGCCACGAGCTCCGCACCCCGCTCAACGCCATCATCGGCTACAGCGAGATGCTCATGGAGGAGGCCGAGGACGCCGGCGCCGACGCGCTCACCCCGGACCTACAGAAGATCCGCACCGCCGGGAGGCACCTGCTGGGCCTGATCAACGACGTCCTGGACCTATCGAAGGTGGAGGCCGGCCGCATGGACCTCCACTTGGAGCACTTCGATTTCCGTGAGATGATCGATGGTGTCCTTGCCACGGTCGGCCCGCTCATCGAGAAGAACGGGAACCGCCTCGTCCTGGAGGCCGACAGCTTCGAAGGCACCATCAACTCGGATCTCACGAAGGTCCGCCAGATCCTGTTCAACCTGCTCTCGAACGCCGCCAAGTTCACCGAGGGCGGCACGATCACGCTCGCCGTGGAGGCCCGCGGCGACGCTCTGGCCTTCGCGGTGCGCGACAGCGGGATCGGGATGACGCCCGAGCAGCTTGCGAGGCTCTTCCAGCCGTTCACGCAGGCCGACTCGTCGACGACGCGGAAGTACGGCGGTACCGGCCTGGGACTGACGATCTCGCGCCGCTTCGCCCGCATGCTCGGCGGCGACGTCTCCGCCGAGAGCGAGCTGGGCGCAGGCACCACGTTCAGGCTCCTGCTCCCGATGGACTCCAGCACCGTCCCGCCGGAGGAGCTCGACGCTACTGGCGCCATTGCCCGTCGGGCCGCCGACAACGGCCAGCCGGGCGACGCGGGTGCGGGCCTCGAGCACGCCGTGGCGTCGCTGGGCACCGTCCTGGTCGTTGACGACGACGCGTCCGCTCGCGACCTCCTCGGGCGAACGCTCCGCGGCGAAGGCTACCGCGTGGTCTCGGCTGCCGGCGGCGCCGAGGGGCTGCGCCTCGCCCGAGAGCAGCAGCCCGACCTGATCACCCTCGACATCCTGATGCCGGAGAAGGATGGCTGGGCCGTGCTACGGGCTCTCAAGGCGGATCCTGCGACGGCCGGTATCCCCGTGCTCGTCGCGACCATGGTCGAGGACCGGGGCCTCGCTGCGTCCCTCGGCGCCGTTGGCTCGCTCCCCAAGCCGTTCGACCGCGAACGCCTGGCGGACCTGCTCCGCCGGCACGTCCGCGGCGGCGCCGCCGCCGGGACTGTCCTCGTCGCCGAAGACGACGACTCGATGCGTGAGATGCTCTGCCGAGGCTTAGAGCGTGAGGGCTGGCGCGTTCTCGAAGCGCTCGATGGCCGCCACGCACTTGCGCATTTCGAGAGCGCGCGCCCCGATCTGATCCTCCTCGACCTGGTGATGCCGCACATGGATGGCTTCGAGTTCGTCGAGCGCATCCGCGCGCTGCCCGAGGGGCGCGACGTGCCCATCGTAGTCCTCTCCGCGCGCGACGTCACTGCGGAGGAGCGCGCCCGACTCGGGGGCCTGGCAAGCATCCTTCAGAAGGGGACTACCCCGCAGACGGAGGTGTTGGCCGAGGTGCGCCGGCTGCTCCGCGACTCGGCTTCGCACCTCGCCCAGGTCTGATCACCGTTCTCCCCGCGACCACCGGCCATGTACACGATCCTCATCGTCGAGGACAACGAGATGAACTGGGACATGCTCTCGCGTCGCCTCCAGCGGCGCGGCTACCGTACCGTCGTCGCGACGGATGGGGGCGAGGGTGTCCGGCTGGCGCTCGAGCTGCGGCCGGACCTGATCCTGATGGACATGAGCTTGCCCGTTCTCGACGGCTGGGAGGCCACGCGCCGGGTGAAGGCCGACGCGGCGACCAGCGACATCCCCATCATTGCGCTTACCGCCCACGCCATGAGCGGCGACGAGGAAAAGGCGCGCGCGGCCGGCTGCGACGACTTCGATACGAAGCCGGTGGACCTCGAACGGCTGCTTCCCCGGATCGAGGCATTCCTCCCGCCGGCGCCGCGCGCAGTCGACACCGGGCCGCTGGCGGCCGACGCGCACGAGGCGGATCCGCATGCGTGAGGCGCACATCCAGCGGCCCGCACGCCCGGAGAGTCTCCCGGCCCTGCTCGGCTTCCTGGACCGCGAAGCGGCCGCCGCAGGCCTAGACGACGACCTCGCATTCAGCCTCCGGCTCGCCGCCGAGGAGGCCTGCACCAACGTGATCCGCCACGGCTACGCTGGCCGCTCACCAGGTCCGCTGGCGCTCGCATTCTACGCCGACGAAAACGCGGCCACGGTGGTACTCTCCGACGAGGCGCCGGCGTTCGACCCCGCCGATGCGCCTCCGCCCGACCTCGACGCTCCGTTGGAGGAGCGACCGGTCGGTGGCCTCGGCTGGCACCTCGTTCGTCAGCTCGTCGATGAAGTCCGCCACGAGGCCGTCCCGGGCGGCGGCAATCGCCTCACCTTAGTCAAGCGGCGCCCCACGCACACCCAGTGACCCCCGACCACATGGCCGAGTACGCGCACGAACTGCAAGTGACCGTCGAACCGCGCGGCGACGTCGCTGTCGCACGAATCACGGGCTCAGTCGATACGATCACTGCCGACGACCTGCTGACGACGCTCCAGACCGCGATCACCGGCGGGCACATCCGCCTGGTGGGCGACTTCGAAGGCGTCTCGTACACGAGCAGCGCCGGCCTTCGCACCCTGCTCGCCGCAATGAAGGAGGCCCGACGCAGCGGCGGTGACCTTCGCCTCGCCTCCGTGGGCGAGCGCGTGCTCAAGGTGCTCGAGCTGAGCGGCTTCACGAGCATCCTCCGTCTTTACCCCGACGTCGACACAGCCGTGGCGAGCTACGCCTGACCCGCCCTTTTCAAATCCGAGTCCCGATGGAAGTCCTCCCGTCTGTTCCCGACGCCCCCCGCCGCGTCGCTTTGGTGATAGGGTCGGGCGGGGTGAAGTGCGCCGGCGCCCTCGGCCTCTGGCGGGTGCTCGCGCGCGAGGGAATCGAGGTGGACCTCGTCGTGGGCTGCAGCGGCGGCAGCCTCTACGCGGCCGCGATGGCACTCGGCCTCTCGGTCGAGGACTGCGAGGCCATGACTACGCGGCTATGGACACGGGAGGTGATGGCGCGACGCGACACGCGCTCGATCCTGGGCGCGCTCTTTCCCAGACTCCTCGGCTTCGAGGGCGACCTGGCGCTCGTTCACGACGGACCGCTGATGCGCGCGCTCACGCCGGCGCTCGGCGGGCGCTCTTTCGATGAAACCAGGATCCCGCTTCGCATCGTCGCGACGGACTTCGCCACAGGGGAGGCCGTCGTTCTGTCCGAGGGGTCGCTCCTCGACGCGGTCAGGGCCAGCATTTCCGTGCCCTTCGTCTGGAAGCCGTGGGTCATCGACGGCCGGCGGCTCGTGGATGGATGTCTTTCAGCGCCGATGCCGGTCGATGTCGCGATCCGCGAGGGCGCCGACGTAATTCTCACGATGGGCTTCGAGGCGGCGCTGCCGCGGAGGATCAACACCGCCGTTCGTTTCGCCTACCAGGTCACGAGCATCTACACGAACAACCTGTACCGCGCAGCCTTCTCGTTCCACAACCTGGCGCACCACGCAGAGATCATTCCCGTCATCCCCGAGCTGAATCAGCACATCGGGCTGCTGTCGACGGAGAAGATCCCCTACTGCATCGAGCAAGGCGAACGGGCGGCCGAGGAGATAGTGCCCTACCTGCATCGCGTGCTCGCGCACACCGAGGGAGCTCGCGCGTGACCACCGCAGACGTCGACCGTGAGCTGCCCGTGCGACCGGCGTTGCCGCGCTCACGGCGCGCGCGGACCTCGGACGCACCGACCGCGCCCATTCTGAACCCCGACGTTCGGCGTAGCGGGCCACCGCTGGAACCCGCTTCCTGATGGAGACCTACGCCTCGCAAGGCGGCCGCATCCTGGTCGTCGACGACAACGAGATGAACCGCGACATGCTCTCGCGGCGCCTCGAGCGTCGCGGGTACGACGTCGCCACCGCCGACAACGGCCGCCAGGCGATCGAACGGGTCGAGAGCGGCGACTTCGACCTGGTCCTGCTCGACGTGATGATGCCCGAGATGAACGGCTACGAGGTGCTGGAGCGCCTGAAAGCCGACGCGGACTGGTGCCACATCCCCGTGGTGATGATATCGGCGGTCGACGAGATGGACAGCATCGTGCGCTGCATCCGGCTCGGCGCGGCGGACTACCTGCCGAAGCCCTTCAACGCGACCATCCTGGGCGCCCGCGTGGAGGCCTGCCTGGACCGGAAGCGCCTCCACGACCGAGAGCAGCTCTACGCGCAGGGGCTCGAGCGGGAGATGGAGATCGGCCGGCGAATCCAGGCCGGCTTCCTGCCGGCCACGCTTCCGCGCGCCGAGGGCTGGGACCTGGCTGCGCGCTTCCGCCCCGCGCGCCAGTGCGCGGGCGACTTCTACGACGCCTTCTGGATACCCGAGGCCGGTGAGGGCAGCACCTCGGGCCGCGTCGGGCTCGTGGTCGCCGACGTGTGCGACAAGGGCGTCGGCTCGGCTCTGTTCATGGCCCTCTTCCGCAGCCTCCTTCGCGCCACCGCTCAGGGCTTTGCCGGGGCCCCCGGCGTCCCCGCCGCGTCCGCTGATGCGCACCTGCACCACCTGATCATCTCCACGAACGACTACATCGCGCGGACACATGGCGCCGCCAACATGTTCGCGACGGTTTTCTTCGGCGAGCTCGATCCGCGCACGGGCGACCTCCTATATGTCAACGCCGGCCACGACGCGCCTGTCGTCGTGCGGGCCTCCGGCGAAGTTGAACGTCTGCCGCCCACCGGGCCGGCCCTCGGGATGCTGCCAGGGCTGCCCTTCGGTGTCGAGGCCATTTTGCTCAACCCGGGCGACGCGCTGGTCGCCTTCACCGACGGAGTCGCCGATGCCCAGAGCCCCGAGGGAGACTTCTTTACCGAGGGCCGGTTGCTGGACCTGGTCACGGCGCCCTCGACCTCGGCCGGCGCCCTGCTCGATGGGGTCGAAGGCGCGCTGGCCGCGCACACGCGCGACGCGGAGCCATTCGACGACGTGACCCTCCTGGCCGTCCTGCGCCGGGGTTGACGCTGCGCCCGGCGCACGCGACACGCCCGCGTGGAGGGAGGCCGGCCTTAATCCTCGGCTGCGAGCTGAGCTCGAGTGACGCGAGGCGTTGTAATTCCGGACTACCCGACGCCGCCGTCGACTTCGTCGCCGGTGAGAAACCAGAAGTGCCGCGTGGGTCCCTGGCCGGCGCCGAGCGGGAGGCCGTGGCGGATCGCCTCCGTCAGGTACCGCTTCGCGCGAGCTACGGACTCCCGGAGGTCGAACCCGCGCGCCAGGTTCGCCGCGATCGCGCTGGCGTAGGTGCAGCCGGTCCCGTGCGTGTGCACCGTGTCGATGCGCTCCGCGCGGAAGAGGGTCTCGCCGGCGGCGTCGAGCAGCACGTCGACCGCGTCGGCCTCGCCGGCGAGGTGGCCGCCCTTCACCAACACCGCCGCCGGCCCCATGGCGAGGATCGCGCCGGCCGCGCGGCGGGCGTCGTCGAGGGTCTCCACGGGAAAGCCGGCGAGCGCGCCGGCCTCGTGAGCGTTCGGGGTGACCAGGTCGGCCAGCGGTAGCAGCCGGTCGCGGACAGCCGCGACGGCCTCCGCCGGCAGGAGCGAGTGCCCGCTCTTCGAGATCATTACGGGATCCACCACCAGGGGCCCCAGGGCGTGCCGCTCCAAGCAGGCCGCGACCGCCTCGACGACATCCGGCGCGCCGAGCATGCCGGTCTTGACTGCGTGGAACCGGATGTCGGTCGCGACAGCGTCGATCTGCGCCGCGACAAACGACGCAGGTACCTCGAGTATCCCTTCAACTCCTACCGTGTTCTGCGCCGTCAGCGCAGTTATCACGCTGGCTCCGTAGACGCCGTGCGCCTCGAGCGTCTTCAGGTCCGCCTGCACGCCGGCGCCGCCTCCGGAGTCGGAGCCGGCGATGGTCAGCGCGACGCGCGGAGGTTGGGTCATGATGTGACGGGTGATGGGTGATGGGTTGATGGGGTGATGCGGGATTCGGTGGTGCGGGTTGGGGCGTGTCGAAAGCCGCTGCCGCTGCTCGCAAAGCCTCGCCGGGAACTCGCGGGCGGAGCCGGACCCGCGCGGACTCCGCACCTGGCGCCGGCGGCAAGGCCTAGCCGCGCGTTCGCCGACGCGCGTTGTCCATCACTCATCACCCATCACTGCCATGGCCATCACCTATCAAGCAACACCGGTTCCCCTCCCCCTACCCCTCAGCCGGTCGCAGCGCCGCCAGGTACTCCCCCACTCGCGTCGCCGGCGCGTCCAGGATCCCGCCGAGCACCGCCACGCCGTAGGCGCCGGCCTCTCGGCACGCCGGCGCGCGCTCGGGGGTCACGCCGCCGATGGCGTACACCGGCACCGCGCCGGCTGCGTGGGCGGCATCCGCCAGCGCGCCCGTGCCGAGCGGGGGCCAGCCGGGGTGACTGCGCGTCTCGAAGACCGGTCCGAGCAGGATGTAGTCCGCGCCGGCGCGTGCCTCGGCGGCGGCCTCCTCGCCCGCATGTGCGGAGTAGCCTACCGGCTGCGTGAGTCCGATCACCTCGCGCGCCTCGGCCACCCCCGGCCCCTCGCGGCCCGTGTGCACCCCGGTGCCCAGCGCACGCGCCATCTCGACGTGCCGGCCTATCGAGAGAATGATTGACGGTTCGATCGTGCGCAGGTCGTCCACCATCGCCGCAGCTTCCATGGCGAAGTGGTCTTCCTCGGCGCCGTGATCGCGCAGGAGCACCCACGCGACGCCGGCTTCGACGGCCTGGCGGACGCGGGAGCGCACCTCCTCGGCCGGCATGTCCGCGCGCCCCGCGACGAACCCGTCCGCTACCAGCAGCAGGCGCGGCAGCAGCACGCGATGGACCGGGGCGATGTGCGCGCCACTCACGGGCGGTCGGGGTTAATGGAGATGCGTCCCTCCGCAGGCGACGATGCGCGGCCGAACCGCCGGCGCGGGACGCGGCCGGCGCTGCGGGCCAGGCGCCCCGCCTCCACCGCTCGGGCCATGGCCGCCGCCATGGTCGCCGGGTGCTTCGCGCCGGCGACGGCCGTGTTCAGTAGCACGCCGTCGTAGCCGAGTTCCATCGCCCGCGCCGCGTCGCTGGCGGTGCCGATGCCGGCGTCGACGACCAGCGTCGTGTCGGGCAGCATCTCGCGGATGATGCGCAGCGCGTAAGGGTTGAGAATTCCCATCCCGCTTCCGATGGGGGCGGCGAGCGGCATCACGGCGTCGCAGCCGAGGTCGGCCAGCTTGCGCGCGGTGACCGGGTCGTCGCCGCAGTATGCCAGCACGCGGAATCGGTCGCCGATGAGCTCCTCGGCGGCCCGGAGCAGCTGCACCGCGTCCGGATACAGCGTCTCGTCGTCGCCAATGACCTCCAGCTTGACGAGGTCCGTTCCCAGGGCCTCGCGGGCGAGTTGCGCCGTGAGCACTGCCTCGCGCGCGGTGTAGCAACCGGCGGTGTTCGGCAGCACGTGCACGCCGCGCCGGCGCAGCGCGCCGAGCAGCGACTCCTGGTCGACCGGCGCCTGCAGGTCCACTCGCCGCACCGCCACCGTGACGACCTCCGCGCCGGAGGCGTCGATGCTGTCGAGCAGCGTCTGCATCCCCGGGTAGCCGCTAGACCCCAGTAGGACGCGGGACCGGAGTTGTAGTCCGGCGAGGGACCAGGAATCGGTGGACTGTGGACTGTGGACGGTGGACCGCGGCTCAGCGCCCCACTGGTCGGAGTCGGTGGACGGCGGACGGTGGACGGTGGACGGCGGCTCGGTGCCCCGCTGGTCGGCGTCGGAGGACGGTGGACGGTGGACGGTGGACCGCGGCTCCGCGCCCCGCTCGTCGGAGTCGGTGGACGGTTGACGGTGGACGGTGGACGGCGGCTCAGTGCCCCGCTGGTCGGAGTCGGTGGACGGTGGACGGTGGACGGTGGACCGTGGCTCAGTGCCGCGCTCCGAACCAGCCTCAACTTCGGCGGCATTCTCCGGGTCCACGTCGGTTATCTGTTGTTGTGACTGCCCCAAGATGGCGGTCCACCGTCTACCGTCTACTGTCTACCGTCTACTGTCTACTGCACCTACCCTCCCTGCGCCGCAGTCACCACTTCGACGCGGTCGCCGGGGCGGACGCGTGTCTGCTCCCACTCCGAACGACGCACGACGCGGTCGCCCACCGCCACGGCCACGCCGGGTACGGCGGGGTCGCGGCCGAGCCGGCGCAGTAGCTCGTCGATCGTGACCTCGCCGGCGAGCTCGTGCGGCGAGCCGTTAAGCGTGATGGCAGACATTTCTCTCGTGTTTCTGGAACCAGAGGCTACCCCGTCGCGAGCCGCCCCGGGGCGAACCGGGACAGGGCGGACGATGTTTCGGTGCGGCCGTCGAGGGCCGCGTCGACTTCGGAGGCGATCTCATCCGCTGTGGCCGGTGCGAGCAGGATGCCGTGGCGGTAGTGGCCGGTGGCCAGCCAGACCCGATCGTCCACGCGGCCGAGGAGCGGAAGGTGGTCGCGGGTCGCCGGACGCGGACCGGCCCACGTTTCGATGAGCTCCATTTCTTCTACCGCAGGCACGACGCGCACCGCGCCGTCGAGCACTCGGTAGATGCCGCCGGCGGTGACACGCATGTCGAACCCGACGTCCTCCACGGTGGCGCCCACGATTAGCCTGCCGTCGCTGCGTGGGACCAGGTACGCGCGGGGCGTCCGCACGGCGTGACGGAGCCGGAGCGTCTCGGTCATCCGGAGGGCGGCCGCCTGGCCCTTCACGGGGCGGACCGCCGGCGCCGGCTCGAGTCCGCGCACCCCGCCCGACCACGCCCCGGCCGCCACCACGATGGCCCGCGCCGACAGCCGCCTACCGTCGCCCAGCACCGCGGCCGGAGAATCTCCTGCCTCGACCGCCACAACGTCGACGCCCTCACGCAGCGCGCCTGCGGCGTTCACGACCGCCCCCAGCGCCTCGACGGTGGCACGTGGGTCCACGCGGTGGTCGTAGGGCGACCACACCGCCCCGACAATCCGCGGCGACAACAGGGGTTCGCGATCGATGGCCTCCTCCGACGCGAGCCACTCGACCGGCGCGCCCTGCTCCGCCTGGAACGCATGTAGCCGGCGTAGCGCAGTGGCCGCGTCGCGGTCGTCGGCTACCAGCAGCGTGCCCGCAGCCTCGTAGCCGGGATCGATGCCCGAGGCGGCGGCGAGTTCTGCGGCGAAGGCTGGCCACCGGTTGAGGCTGTCTCGACCTAGCACGAACAGATCCGGCTCGTCGAACATGATCTCCGCGGATGGCGCGAGCATGCCGGCGGCGGCCCACGTCGCGCCCCGCCCCGCCGCGCCGCGCTCGAGAACGGCAACGCGCCGGCCGCGCAGCAGCAGCCTCCACGCGATCGCGAGCCCCACGACGCCGCCTCCGACGACGACCACGTCGAGCGATTCGTCAGATTTCATTTCAGCCGACGCCGGCCCGGGTGAGGATGAGGGGGAGGATAGCGGTACGCGACGGGCGCCGTCCGACAGCATGAAGCGTTGTCCTGCCGGCGCCGACCCTCGGAGGGCCGCCGCCGCCATCCGCCCCTCTATCTTCCCACGCCCACCGCGACCGCGCACCCGATGGCCGAAGTATCCACCTCCCGCATCGAAGAGATCCTCGGCGACGAGGCCGCCTCGCTACTCGACTTTGCCGCACCGAAGGTGCCGAAGGAGGCACTGCATCTGCCGGGCCCTGACTTCGTGGACCGCGTATTCGGGGTGTCCGACCGCCCGATTCCCGTCCTCCGCTCGCTCCAGCAGCTGTACGACAACGGCCGCCTCGGCGGAACGGGCTACCTGTCGATCCTCCCGGTGGACCAGGGCATCGAGCACGCCGGCGGTGCGTCGTTCGCAAAGAACCCGCTGTACTTCGACCCCGAGAACATCGTCCGCCTCGCGATCGAGGGTGGCTGCAACGCGGTCGCGACCACCTACGGGGCGCTGGGTTCTATCGCAAGGAAGTACGCGCACAAGATCCCCTTCATCCTGAAGATCAACCATAACGAACTGCTGACTTACCCGAACCAGTTCGACCAGGTGATGTTCGCGCGGGTTGACGAGGCCTACCAGATGGGCTGTGCGGCGGTAGGCGCGACGGTCTACTTCGGGAGCGATGCGTCCACGCGGCAGTTGCAGGAGGTGAGCCAGGCGTTCGCGGGCGCGCACGAGCTCGGGATGGCAACCGTCCTGTGGTGCTACCTCCGCAACAGCGCCTTCAAGGTCGACGGGGTCAACCACGAGGGCTCCGCGGACCTCACTGGCCAGGCCAACCACCTCGGTGCGACCATCGAGGCGGACATCCTCAAGCAGAAGCAGCCCGAGAGCAACGGCGGCTACAAGGCGCTCAACAGCGGCAACTCGAGCTACGGAAAGCTCGACGACCGGATCTACGCCGAGCTCTCGAGCGACCACCCGATCGACCTCACGCGCTACCAGGTCCTCAATGGCTACAACGGGCGCGCCGGCCTGATCAACTCCGGCGGCGGCTCCGGCGCGAGCGACCTCCGCGACGCGGTGCGCACGGCCGTGATCAACAAGCGCGCCGGCGGGATGGGCCTCATCTCAGGCCGGAAGGCCTTCCAGCGCCCGATGGCCGAGGGCGTGGAGCTGCTGAACGCGATCCAGGACGTGTATCTGAGCGAGGAGGTGACGGTGGCTTGAGGGATCAGGGATTCGGGATTCGGGACTGGCGATACCAAACAGAGCGGTGCGTTCCCAGGCAGTCCGGAACCCAGTGGCGAGGTCTGCCGACGGGTGGACGAAACCCTGACCCCTAGTCCCTGGTCTCTAATCGCTCTCAAATATCAAGTAATGCTGCTGCGGCAGGAAGCCAGCGTTCTCAACGAACGTGAAGCCGACGGCCTCCAGCTCGAGGCGGACCTGGGCTGCGCTCATCTTGTGGAGCGCCCGCACGTGCACGGCGGGGTCCTCGGCGCGGTACTCGACGATGACGACGCGGCCGCCGCGGCGCGTGGCGCGGTAGACGGCCTCCATGACCTCGCGCGGGTAGCCGAACTCGTGGTAGGAGTCGACGATCAGCGTCATGTCGACACTGTTGGGCTCTAGCCCGGGGTCGGACTCCGAGCCGAGGATCGTCTCGACGTGGTCGAGCCCTTCGGCCTCGACCTGCCGGCGCAGGATCTCCAGCATCTCTGGCTGAATGTCGACGGCGATGACGCGCCCGGCGGGGACCTCCCGTGCGAGCCGGCGCGTGTAGTAGCCGGTGCCGGCGCCGAGGTCGACCACCACGGCGTCGTCGGCCAACTGCAGCGCGGCGACGACGGCATAGGGCCGCTCATCGGCTTCCCGATCGGGGCGCTCGAGCCATGCCGCGCCACGGTGGCTCATCGGATGCGCGATCTCGCGCCCCATGTAGAACCGCCCGGTGCCATCGGGCGACGCCGGCGCGAGCTGGTAGAACGGCGCTTCCTGCGCGCGGACCCCCGTCGCGGCGGCGCCGGCGACGACGAGTGCCAGCAGGAGCCGGAGTGTGCGAATCACGGTGATCATCGCCGGCTAAGCCGCGCGGCGGGCGCCAGCCGTCACGCCGGCGCCTCGCCGACCGCCTCCGTCGGCCCGCGGAGTTCTACGGGCGGCCTTCCTCGGCCGGCGCGGATGTTCAACATCTCGACGAGCAGTGAGAAGGCCATCGCCGAGTAGATGTACCCCTTCGAGATGTGCTGGCCGAGCCCCTCGGCCACCAGCGTGACGCCGATCAGGATCAGGAACGCCAGGGCCAGCATCTTCAGCGTCGGGTGCTTGTGCACGAAGTTGGCGATCGGCCCGGCGGCGACCATCATCACGCCCACGGCGACCACGATGGCAACGATCATCACGCCGATGTCGTCGGCCATGCCCACGGCGGTGATGACGGAATCGAGCGAGAAGACGAGGTCCAGCAGCGCGATCTGGAGCAGCACGGCCATGACGGAGACGGTCGGCTTCGTGGCACCTCCGTGATCGCCGTCGCCCTCAAGCTTATCGTGGATCTCCTTCGTCGCTTTCCACAGCAGGAACGCGCCTCCGACGATGAGGATGAGGTCGCGACCCGTCAGGATGGCCGGCGCGGCGCCTATCCCGTCCTCCGGGTGCAGCGGGATTTCCGAGAGGAACGGGATCTGCGGCAACCACGAGATCGGGTCCGTGAGGCCCATTACCCAGGAGATCGCGAGCAGCAGCAGGATGCGCATTCCCATCGCCAGCCCCAGCCCGATCGTCCGCGCGCGCGGCTGCTGCTCCGCCGGGAGTCGCCCTGTCAGGATCGAGATGAAGACGATGTTGTCGATACCCAGGACGATCTCCAGCGCGGTAAGCGTCGCAAGAGCCGCCCATGCCTGGGGGTCGGAGATCCATTCGAACATCGGGGGAACCGGGCGAGTGAGCGACTAAGAGGTTCAGCGATTGACACTCCGGGCGATCTGACCGATGGCGAGCCCCTCGGCGCGCTGGCACCCATCTAACTTATCCAGCAGCCCCGCCGTAGGTGCGCCCCGCCTTTCGAGCTGCCCGGTCCCTGCGCGTCGCAGCATCAATCGCTGAGTCGCCGAATCGTTCAATCACCTGATTCCCTCGATGCCTTCTCCGCCCGCCCTCGAAGACGCTCTCGCCCACTACCCCGCCTGGGCGCGGGCGCTGGCGCGGAAGTACTTCACGAAGACGCTCAACCAGTTCGTGCTGCACGGCAACGTGCGCGACCTGGTCCGCACAGAAGGCGAGCGCGGGGCCGTCGACTACGTGCCCCTCCGGCGTTTCCTCGCGGAAGACCTCTTCGCCGGCCGCGACCTGATCATCTACTTCGACCGCTCGGACGGCATCCACTTCGTCGACGCCGACAGCCGCGTAGACTTCGCGCGGGCGGTCTCGGGGCACGACACGCTGTTCGGAACGGACTACCAGAAGAAGCTTCCGAAAGACCCCGTGCGCGTCATCGCGCTGCTCGACAACTACGTGCGCCTCCGGCTGGGTGAGGGCAAGCGCGTGGCGGTGGTGTTCGACTACGCCGAGACGCTCATCCCCATGGCGGAGGCGTCGAGCTACTCGGCCGAGGACCGCAACGTGCTCGTCGCCCTCCAGAAGTGGGCCCACGACCCCTTCCTGCTGTCGGCCGATTTCACGGCGGTTCTGCTCACCGAGAACCTGACCGACCTCAACCGGCAGCTCGTCCAGAGCCCGTACACGGCGGAGATCGAGATCTCCCTCCCGGACGCCGCGCAGCGACGGGGCTTCCTCGACCACTTGCTGGCGGGTGAGAACGGCGCCCCGTTCAAGCGGCTCTCGGATGTCTCGCCGGCGGTCCTCGCGCAGAACACCGCCGGCCTGGGCTACGTGGCGCTGCGCACGATCCTCGCTGACGTCGTCGAGAACAACGAGAAGCTGACGTTCGAGGCCCTTACCGAGAAGAAGAAGGAGCTCATCGAAGCGGAGGCCTACGGGCTGCTCGAATTCGTCGAGTCGGAGCACAACCTGGACATGGTCGCCGGCCACGACGAGGCGAAGGCGCACCTCCGCGCGGCGGCCGAGGCCATCAAGACCGGCCGGCCCGACGTGATGCCGATGGGCTACCTCGTGTCGGGCCCGGTCGGCACGGGCAAGACGTTCATGATCACCGCGTTCGCCGGCGAGATCGGCGTGCCGATGGTGAAGCTCAAAAACTTCCGCTCGCAGTGGCAGGGCGTCACCGAGGGCAACCTCGAGAAGATCCTCTCGCTGCTCCGCGCAATGAACCCCGTCGCGGTGATGATCGACGAGGCCGACGCGGCGCTCGGCGACCGGAAGAACGAGGGCGACTCGGGGGTGTCGAATCGCGTGTTCGGCCAGATCGCGCAGGCGATGTCCGACACCCGCTACAGGGGCAAGATCGTGTGGTTCCTGGTGACCGCCCGTCCGGACCTCATGCCGGTCGACCTCAAGCGCCAGGGCCGCGCCGAGGAGCACATCGCGCTCTTCTACCCGACCACCCGCGAGGGCCGCGAGGAGCTTCTGCGGGTGATGATGAAGAAGACGAACGTGAACATGGCGATGACGGAGATCCCCGACGCCCTGCTCAACGGCGAGCGGACGTTTTCGGGAGCGGACATGGAGGCCCTCTTCACGCGTGCCAAGTTTCGCGCGGCCGCGCGCAAGACCGGCGACGGTAAGGCGAACGGTAAGGCCCGGAAGGACGCCGGCCGCGTCACGAAGGCAATCATGGAGGAGGCCGTCGCCGACTTCATACCGCCCTCCTACCCCCTGCAGGTCGAGCTGCAGACCCTCGCCGCCGTGATGGAGTGCTCCAGCCGCGCGCTGCTGCCGGCTGCCTACCGCGACATGGACCGCGAGAAGGTGACACGGCGCATCGAGGAGCTGAAGGCGCTCGTCGGCGAGCGGTAGACCCGGCGCCGGCGGCGGCTCGCCCTTGGAGGGCCGCCGCATACTGGTGCCGCGCCGTCATCTCGGTCCTCTGCGACCGGACTGGCGCCGAGCACGCACCACGGACAACGTGCTCGTAGTAGCCACGCTGCCAGACGGCCACGCCGGGTGTTCCACGCACGCGGTGGATGCGGCTCGTCGCGGCCGATTTGAACGACCCGACGATTGCGCCAACCGATCCCCGCGCGGGCCCGGGCGGGGGGGGCGGGCCCC